>Ga0184612_10000994_pt1 | contig 13572 bp, 9 predicted proteins | sample PLM3_60_coex_FD_133163 | JGI IMG/M metagenome (GOLD analysis project Ga0184612, IMG submission 133163) | Groundwater sediment microbial communities from an aquifer in East River, Colorado, USA - PLM3_60_coex | ecosystem: Environmental > Terrestrial > Soil > Riparian zone | place: USA: East... | reverse complement strand
TCGGCGCATCTCCTCGTCCCTGGCCCGCGCAGCCTCCAACGCGCTCTCGCGGCGCGCCCGGACTACCTCGGCCACGACGAGGACCAGGAGCATCCATCCCGCAACCACGAGCATCAGCTGCCACGACGGTGGCGTGTCGGGCTCGAGGAGATACCACAGGCCGAAATGTCCGACGTACAGGACTGCAGCCGCCAGCCACGCGGCCCGCCGGTGCCCTGCGAGCACCGCATAGAACGCCGCGACGACGGCGCTCGTGATCACCGGGCCGTACGGGTACTGGCGCAGCAGGTAGACCAGCGTCACGGGGATGACGACCGCGAGAACCATGACAGGGGCGCGGCGCAGCCAGCCGAGCGCGATCGGCCCCGCGAGCAGCAGCGCGAACGCAAGGCCGTCGAGTGCGCGGCGGTCGGGCTGCCCCGACGCAGCTCCGATCGAACCGCCGACCTGGATCAGCCCGACCAGGATCGTCAGGTTCCATCGCAGGCCGAGGGGCCAGGCCGTCGCCGCGCTCACCTCGGCACGGTAGGCCTCGGGCTCACGGGGCGTCATCCGCCCTGGCGCCGATCCGCCCCTACACCAGCCGGCGTACGCGTAGGGTGCATCGGGACCAGCGACCCACGACCCTCGTCAGGTGCGCCAGAGCAGCACGAGGGCGCGGTCGTCGGAGGTCGATGCGCCGACGGCATCGATGAGCTTGCGGGCGCCATGCCTGAAGCCTTTGGCCACGAGCCGCTCGGCCTCGCCCTGCAGCTTGTCGATGCCGTCGGCGAGGTCGCGGCGCGGCGTCTCGACAAGGCCATCGGTGTAGAGCAGCAATGCATCGCCAGACCCGAGACGGCCCGTGGAAGGCACGTACTCGTCCTTCTCGAAGACGCCGAGCAGGCCGCCCGTCGCGTCGAGCGTGCGCCATCGGCCGGAACCGGCGTGGAAAATGACCGCGGGCGGATGACCAGCCGAACGAACCTCGAAATCCCCAGTGCCTAGATTGACGACCAGGTACACGGCGGTCGCGAACCCCTCCGCCCACTCCTGCCGCAGGAGGTAGGCATTGGCCGCCGGGAGGAACTCGGCCGGCGGCAGCGACCCGAGCAGGCCGCCGAAGGCGCCGGACAGTAGCAGCGCCCGGGTGCCGGCACTCAGACCCTTGCCCGACACGTCGATGAGCGCGACTTCGAGCACCATGCCGCCGGGGGACCGCGATGCCACCAGGAAGTCGCCGGAGAACGTGGAGCGCCCGGCCGACCTGTGCACGACCTCGACCTCCCAGCCACGCGGCAGTGCGGGCATCTCGCCCTGAGCGCGGAGCCGATCCTTGAGGTCCACGAGCATCGACTCGCCGACCGTTCCCTGCACGCCCAGCCGGGCCCGTGACCGGGCCGATCCGAACGCCACGACGGCGGTCACGCCGACCACGAGTACGTTGCCGAGGAAGAGCTCGTCGACGCCGTGGGCCGCGCCGTCTGCGACCAGGGCCGCCGCGGTGGCCACGATGAGCACCAGCAGCGAGGGCACCTGGAGGGCGACGCCTCCGAGCAGCACCGGGATGACCAACAGGCCCGCCGGGACCGACTCGGGGAAGTACAAATGCAGCAGGTAGAAGGCCGCGACGCCGAGCACAAGGAAGATCAACGCCACCGGCTCGCGAGAGAGCCACTTGCCGATCCGGGACGTCGCCCCCCGCCCGGCCGGCCGGCTCACGACGGTCCGGTCGGATCTCCACGTCACGGCGCGACAGTAGCGGTACAGGGGCCGCGGCTTAATAGTGGAACCGTTCGGTCGTGCGTCCGCCGACACCGCCGTACCGTTGGCGGCATGGCAGACCGCGGAAAGGTGACGCCGAGGCGCATGGACCACGTCGATCGCAGGTCCCAGGTCGGCGTGTCCGGGGCAATGCGGTCCCGCGACGTGTCCCGGCCGGACGACGCTCTGGTCGCCGAGGTCACGCGTCAGGACCAGCCGGATCCGGAGCCGCTCTCGGAAGGGGCGGAAGCTCGCCGGTCTCCTCGTAGCGGCTGAGCATCCCGACCCGGCGAGCGTGCCGCTCGGCGCCGGAGAACGGCGTGGTGAGGAAGATCTCGACGAAGCGAGCGACGTCGTCGAACGCATGCATCCGGGCGCCGACCGCGAGCACCCGCGCGTCGTTGTGCTCCCGGGCGAGCCGCGCGGTCTCATCATTCCAGGCAAGGGCCGCGCGCACGCCCCGCACCTTGTTAGCGGCCATCTGCTCGCCGTTGCCCGATCCGCCGATCACGAGCCCGAGGCTGCCACCGTCGCGGAACACAGCCTCCGCCGCGCGGAGACAGAAGACCGGGTAGTCGTCACTCTCGTGGTAGGCGAAGGCGCCGTGGTCGACGACCTCGTGGCCCTGCTCGCGTAGCACTTCGGCCAGCCGGTTCTTGACCTCGAAGCCGGCGTGGTCGGAGCCCAGGTGGACGCGCATGGCGGACATCCTGCCAGCGACCCCGCGGGACGGCGGGCCTTCACCAGGCGAAGCGGCGCTTCTCCAGGCAGGCAAGGGTGGCGACGCGCCGGGCCGGGTGGTGCACATGGTCAAACCCAGCCTTCGCGCGCACGTGCATGATCTGCCAAGATCGAGCGCATGCCTGGAATCAACCTCACCCGCGACGAGACCCGTGAGCGCGCAGCACTCGTCGACGTCGAGTCGTACCAGGTCGGGCTCGACCTCACGACCGGTGAGAAGACGTTTATGTCGACCACGACCATCCGGTTCACCTGCAGCCAGAAGGGTGCGAGCACATGGCTCGACCTGATCGCACCGACCGTCGGGGAGGTCGTCCTCAACGGCACGTCGCTCGATCCCCTCACGGTGTTCGACGGCAACCGGATCCGGCTCGAAGGGCTGAAGGCCAAGAACGAGGTGCGTGTCGTCGCCGAGGCGGCCTACATGCACACTGGCGAAGGGCTGCACCGGTTTGTCGACCCGGTCGACAGCGAGGTGTACCTCTACAGCCAATTCGAGGTAGCCGACGCGCGACGGGTGTTCGCCTGCTTCGAGCAGCCCGATCTCAAGGCCACCTTCTCCTTCACCGTGACGGCACCGGGCCATTGGGAGGTCGTGTCGAACTCGCCCACGCCGGAGCCCTCAGACGTCGGCGACGACGGTACGGTCAAGCGCTGGACGTTCGAGGCCACGCCCCGGATGTCGACCTACATCACCGCGCTGGTCGCAGGGCCGTACCACGCAGCCCGTGGCGAGTACGTCGGCAAGGAGAAGACGATCCCGCTCGGCCTGTTCTGCCGGCGGTCGCTCGCTGAGCACCTCGACGCCGACGAGCTCTTCGACCTCACGAGCAGGGGTTTCGCCTTCTTCGAGGACGTGTTCGGCCTGGCTTACCCTTTCGCCAAGTACGACCAGCTCTTCGTCCCCGAGTACAACGCCGGAGCGATGGAGAACGCGGGCTGCGTCACCTTCCACGAGGACTACGTCTTCCGCAGCCGCGTCACCGACGCCGCGTACGAGCGGCGCGCCGAGACGATCCTGCACGAGATGGCGCACATGTGGTTCGGCGACCTCGTGACCATGCGCTGGTGGGACGATCTGTGGCTCAACGAGTCGTTCGCCACCTGGGCGAGCGTGCTGTCCCAGTCCGAAGCGACGCGATGGACCGAGGCATGGACGACGTTCGCGGTGTCCCAGAAGCTCTGGGCCCTCCGTCAGGATCAGCTGCCCTCGACGCACCCGATCTCGGCGGACATCCGTGACCTCGACGACGTCCAGGTCAACTTCGACGGCATCACCTACGCCAAGGGCGCGAGCGTACTGAAGCAGCTCGTGGCATGGGTCGGACGCGACGAGTTCCTCGCCGGGGTACGCGCATACTTCGCCGAGCACACCTGGGGAAACACCGAGCTGGCGGACCTGTTCCGGCACCTCGAGCAGACCAGCGGGCGCGACCTCGGCGCATGGGGCCAGCAGTGGCTGCAGACCGCCGGCGTGAACACGCTCGCGCCGCAGGTCGAGGTCGGAGAAGACGGCGCCTACACGGCGGTGCGAGTTCGGCAGAGCGCCGCGCCGGAGCACCCCACACTGCGAGGTCACCGCGTGGCGATCGGCCTCTACGACGAGACACCCGACGGGCTCGTACGCCGGCACCGGGTCGAGCTCGACGTCGACGGCGAAAGTACCCAGGTACCCGAACTGGTCGGTGAGCAGCAGCCAGACCTGCTCCTGCTCAACGACGACGACCTGACGTTCGCCAAGATCAGGCTCGACGACCGGTCGAGGCAGACGGTCGTCCGCGACATCGGCCGGCTGTCGTCCTCACTGGCCCGCGCCCTGTGCTGGACGGCGGCCACAGACATGCTTCGCGACGCGGAGTTCCCGGCCCGGGAGTACGTCGAGCTGGTCCTCGGCGGCGTCCAGCGCGAGACCGACATCTCGGTCGTCCAGACACTGCTCGCCGCAGCACGCAACGCGATCACCATGTACGCCGACCCGCCCGACCGGCTGATGCTCTCGGCCCGGTGGTCCAGCGCACTACGGCGGATGGCCGGTGCCGCCGATCCGGGCAGCGACGCGCAGCTCGCGTTCACCCGTGGGTGGGCTGCGGTGGCCGCGAGCCCGGACCACGTCGCCGAGATCCAGGCACTCCTCGGCACCGAGGACGGGGGCGACGTACTCCCCGGGCTGACGGTCGACACAGACCTGCGCTGGAGCCTGCTGCACCGCCTCTCCGTGCTCGGAGCGGCAGGTGCCGCCGACATCGCCGCCGAACTAGCCCGCGACGACACCGCGACCGGCAGGAGGCAGGCCGCCTATGCCTGGGCCGCCTTGCCGACCGCGGCGGCCAAGGAGGAGGCGTGGGCGCAGGCGGTGGAGTCCGACGAGCTTCCGAACGCTCTGCTCATCGCCACCACTGAAGGGTTCGCGCAACCCGAGCAGCGTGAGTTGGTCCGGCCGTACGTCGACCGGTACCTCGGGGTCGTACCGGAGGTATGGGCCCAGCGCACGAGCGACACGGCCAGGCGCATCCTGGTCGGGTTCTTCCCGCGACTGCTCACCGACCACGAGACAGCTGAGAAGGTGCGGGCCTGGCTGGCCTCCACCGACGTCCCGCCGGCCCCGCGGCGGCTGGTCGTGGAAGGGCTGGCCGACCTCGACCGGGCCCTACGCGCCCAAGCCTGCGACCGCGAAGCCGGCCAGGCACCGACCACGCTCAGGCCGACCGTCGGTTGACCGGCCGCGAACCCCACCAGTACGCCACGATCAACGGGCGGAGTCCGGGCTGGGGGCCCGATCGCGGGTCGCCGGCACCACCTCTTCGGCGAAGCGGCGAAGCTGGTCAGGGCCGTCGCCCCAGAAGATCAGCGTGTCCGCCCGGTGTTCGGCCACCAGTTCCGCCAGCTGATCACCCCACTGGTCGGCGGGACCGCGCAGGAAGCCCTCGGAGGACCCGTCGGTGATGATGCCGTTGACATTGAAGACTCTACGGACCTCCGACGGGTCGCGACCCGCCGCGGCGGCACCGGCGTCGACCCGGTCGTTGAGCTCGCCCAGCCTTGCGAGGATGTCACCGCGGATCGAGGGGACCCAGCCGTTTGCGAGCCGACCCGTCAGCCGCAGCGCCCTTGGTCCGAACGCGCCCACCCAGATGCCGATGTCGTGCACCGGCAGAGGCCCGGAGTGGACGCCGCGCAGGTGGTAGTAGTCGCCTTCGAATCGCAGCCCGCGTTCACCGCTCCAGATCTGCCGGATCACCTCGATGCCCTCGGCGAGCTGGTCGAGCGACTCCCCCGGCGTGCGCCGGACGCCGCCGTAGCCCTCGATGGCGTCCCAGAAGCTGCCGGCCCCGATCCCGAGCTCGAACCGTCCACTCGACAGGACGTCGAGCGTCGCCGCGGTCTTCGCCAGCACACCTGGCGGCCGGAGCGGAAGGCACGCGACGTCAGGGAACACCCGGAGCCTGGTCGTGGTCGCCAGGATCGCGCTCATCAGCGCGAACGTGTCGACGAATCGCCGCTGGTACGGGTGGTCCTGGACGGCAACGTAGTCCAGACCCAGCCGCTCCGCCTCCCGCGCCGTCTCGAGCAGAGGGTCCGCGGCATTCGGGACGAGGAAGTAGCCAAACGTCAGAGCACCACGCGCCATCGTCAGGTCCTTTCGACCGCTCGATCGTCTCGCGGAACCCGCCTTCCGACCGACCTATTCCGCACCGGCGGCGTCACCAGACGGGCGGACGAACATCGCGCCACGGCCGTGCCTCCTCGAGCTGAACCGCGACGGCGAGCAGGGTCTCTTCCGAGCCGTGCCGGCCGCCGAGCATGACGCCGACCGGGAGCGTCGTGCCGTCGACCTCGGTGCGGTGCAGCGGCAGGCTGATCGCCGGGCAGCCGGTGAGGTTCCAGATGCTGGTCCACGGTGTGAACTCGGTCTGCGCTGCGAAGTCGCCAGCCGGGTCGGCGTCGTCACGCAGCTCGCCGACGCGTACGGGAGGCCTGGCCAGCGTCGGCGAGACGATGACGTCGTACGGCGCCCACGCCGTGGCAGCCTCTCGGGTCGTCGTCTGGACGCCCGAGATCGCCTGGGCGTACCCCAACCCGGAGACAGATCGGCCCTTGTCGCGCAGCCATCGGGTGAGTGGCACCAGCAGATGCTCGCGCTCGCGTGGGACGGGCGCCATCAACGACATCACCGACCAGATGGCCTCGAAGGACGCCCACCGCTCGGCCGGGAACGGAACGGGCGCTTCGTCGACGTGGTGACCGAGTTGTTCGAGCGTCGCAGCCGTCTCGCGCACGGCTTCGACGCAGGCGGCGTGGACCGGCGCGTCGGCGGCGATGACCGGCGTGGTCAGGACGCCGATCCGGAGGGCCCCCGGGTCGCGGTCGCAGGCGGCCAGGAAGCTTGTCGAGGGACCGGCGACGACGTGCAGGTCACCGGGCCGTGGCCGGGCCAGGACGTCGAGCACCGCGGCGGTGTCGCGGACGTCGCGGGTGAGAGCACCGTTCACGGCCAACCCGGCGCCCTCGACGTTGTACGGACCAGGGCTGACACGTCCACGTGTCGGCTTGAGCCCCACGAGCCCGCAGGAGCTCGCCGGGATTCGGATCGAGCCACCGCCGTCCGAACCCTGAGCGACAGGGACGATCCCGGCGGCCACGCCAGCGGCCGCTCCCCCGCTGGATCCTCCCGCCGAGCGGGTCAGGTCCCACGGTGTCCGGGCGGGCGGCGCGACGTCTGGCTCGGTGTAGCACGGCAGGCCGAACTCGGGCGTGGTGCTCTTGCCGACCATGAGGGTCCCGGCTTCGCGGAGCAACGTGGTCACGCCGTCGTCCACGGGTGCGACGAAGTCGGCGAACGCGGCGCTCCCCACGCCGAGCGCGACGCCGGCGACCATCGTGAGGTCCTTGATCGGACACGGGACGCCCAGCAACGGTGGCGGCTCTCCACCGTCGAGGATGACCTTCTCGGCCGCATTGGCCTGCTCTCGAGCCAGATCGGGGCTGAGCGTCACGAAGGCCCCGACCCGCTCCCCGAGCTCATCGGCGCGCTCGAGTGTGTGGTCGAGTGCCTCGGTCGGAGAGACCTCGCGACGCCTGATCGCTGCCGCGAGCTCGAGCGCCGTCAGCTCATGGATCTCGGTCACGTTGCCAACGTATGAGATCCTCGCCGATCCCGGGACCGCCGCGTGATGGGGAGCTCGGCATCGGGTTAGATGGAAACGCCCCGAGGGATGGTCACGCCATGAGCACAATGCCGCCAGAGTCGAGCAGCGCACCCGCACCGAGGCCGTCGTCCTCGATTCTGGCAGCGGTCAAGCTGATGCAGGTGGGCGCCGGCCTCTCGCTGCTTGGCACGCTGTTCGGGCTGACGACCCGCGATGCCATGCGTGACCAGCTGATCGAGGACAACCCCGAACTGACCACCGGCGAGCTCGACCAGGCCGTGAACGTCGCGACCGGGGTGGGCGTCGTGATCGGGCTCATCGCCGTGGGTCTCTGGCTGTGGATGGCTCAGACCAACGGGCGCGGCCTCGCGTGGGCGCGAATCGTCGCCACCGTCCTGTTCGGCCTCAACATCGTCCTCACGCTGTACAACGTGAGCCAGACCACGGGGTTCGGTGTCGTCATCAACATCGTGTCCATCGTTCTCGCCGGCGCGATCCTGTGGTTGCTCTATCAGAAGGACGCCAGCGAGTACTACGGCGCGGTCTCGGCCAGGATCGGCGCCTGACCGTTCCGCCACCCGGCAAATTCCTCTAACCTGTGACGCCGACGTCCAGCGTGTGACGCGCGACACGGAAGGGAACTCTCATCCCATGACCACGCCTCCGTCGGATCCGTACGGCACGCCGCCTTCGGGCGGCCGGCCCGGGGAACCGGCCAACGATAACCAGCCGTCCGACCCCTATGGTCAACCACCGGCCTACGGTCAGCCGCCCGCGGACCAACCACTCGACCAGCAGCCGCCCGCCTACCCGTCGATGCCAGCGCCCCCGCCGTTCCCGGCCGAGGCCACCGGGCCTCGCCCCCAGCCTCCGTCGTCCATCCTCAATGCCGTGCGCCTCATGTACGTCGGAGCCGCACTGCAGGCAATCGGGTTCATCGTCGGTCTCACGACCCAGGACTCGATCCGCGACCAGATCGCCGAGAACCAGCCTGACCTCTCCTCGAGCGAAATCGACTCGGCCGTGACATTGGCGGTGGTGATCACCGTGATCGTGGGCCTGCTCGCGGTCGTGCTGTGGATCTGGATGGCCGAGACGAACCGCCGCGGCCGCAAGTGGGCCCGCGTCGTCGCCACAGTGCTCGGCGGGTTGAACATCGCCTTCACCCTGCTCAGCCTGACCCAGAACACCGGTATCGGAACCGTCGTCAACGTCATCTCGATCGCGCTGGCGGCCACGATCCTGGTGTTCCTGTACCGGCCTGAGTCGAGCCAGTACTACAACGCCGTCTCCGGGCCCCCTCGCTGACCCCCGCGAGGAGCTAGGCGACGTCGTCGAACAGGCCCTGACGGAGCGCGATCGCCGCCGCCTCGGTGCGCCCCCCGACGCCGAGCTTTGCCAGGATGTTCGACACGTGGACGCTCGCCGTCTTCGTGCTGATGTAGAGCTCCTCGCCGATCCGGCGGTTGCTGAGGCCAGCCGCGACGAGACGCAGAACCTCGCGCTCGCGTGCCGTCAGCCGGAGCCGGTCGCCGACGACGTCGCCGACCTCGTCGAGCAGTGGGATCCGGGCCCGGCGGCTGAGGTCGTCGAGCCACTCGCGCACCAGTCCCGCATCCAGCCGGCTGGCTCGCTCGGCGGCGTCACGAAGCGCGATCGCAGCGGCCCCACGGTCGCCGGTGGCCACCAGAGCGGCACCGAGTCGGTAGCTGCCGTAGGCGCCGGCGAATGCGGGACCGCCAGCGTCGACGGCCGCGACGGCGGAGCGCCACGCAACGGCGTCGTCGCCGATGCCACCGGCCAGCTCGGCGTCGAAGACCGTACGCCACACCTGCGCAGGACCCCAGTCACCGATGCGATCGAACGCCTCGCGCAAGCCTTGGGATTGCCGCTCCACCTCGTCCGGTCCGATGTTGCCGGCGCGGGCGCGGCTCGCCAGCGCCCGCGCTCCAACGGCGAGGAGCGGGAGGTCGTACCCCGAGATGCCGCGGCGAGGCTCTTCGAGCGTGCCGGCCACCTCGTCCCACGCGCGCTCGGGATCGCCTTGCGCGAGCGCGAGCTCAGCCGCGACCCGCGCTATCGGAATCGTGTACTGCGGGCCCGGGGTGCGCCGGGCCATCCGGCCCCTGACCTCGTCCAGGGAGGAGGCAGCGCCCTCGAGGTCACCGCGCCAGGTTCGCAGCCACGTCTGCAGGATCAGCAGATGCCACACGTTCCGGATGGGCGGGTCGAGCTCCAGGGCCCTGGTGATCAGCCGTTCCGCCTCGACCCAGTCGCCGAGGGCCAGGAGGGGCTCTGCCGCGTTGCCGGCCAGCATGGCGCCGAGGCCGCGAGCCAGCCCGATCTCGCGCGCGCGGTCCATTCCTTCGCGCGCGACCTCGGCCGCCTCGGCGTACCGACCGAGCAGGTGCAGCGCGTCCGAGGCGTTGATGTGGTAGCTGACGAGCATCCGAGGGACGTCGCCGGCGAGCTCGCGAGCCGTGGAGAAGTCTGCGAGCCCGTCGTCGACTCGACCCAGGTGCACGAGTGACGGTGCGCGGACGTTGTGGGCGCGGAACTCGAGCTCGACGACACCGGCAGCCTCCGCCGCGGCGATGGCGTCGAACGAGGCGTCCACAGCCTCGTCGAACCGCGCTTCCATCATCAACCGCGCCGCAAGCATCGTGAGCAGTCTCGCTCGCGCGGCCGACGGTGGATCGGCCGGAACGAGATCGAGCGCTCGGCGTAGCAGGCTCATCGCCTCGGGCCGTCCGAGATCGCTGAGCAGCTTCGCCTGGAGTTCCAGCAGACCGCCCAGCCTGAGCAGGTCCGCCTCGACCCCGGGCTCGGCCACGGCAGCCTCGACCATTGCCAGCGCGCGCTCGAGATCGCCGGCGTCGTATGCCACCTGCGCAGCACGATGGAGGAGGTCCGCACGGTCGCCTCCGGACACGGCTGCCGGGTCAGGCATCCGGTGCCACAGCTCGAGTGCCCGCTCGAGTTGCCGCTGGGCGTCGCCGTGCGCGTACGCGTGTTGCGCGTCATCGGCAGCGCGCAGTGACGCCCTGAACGCTCGCTCCTGCTCGTGTGCCGCATACCAGTGGTGGGCGACCTCGACCGCGGCCGAGCCGGCCGACACCAGCTCGGGGTTCTCCTCGAGCACTTCGGCGTACCTGGTGTGCAAGCGCGCATGAGCTCCCGGGAGCAGGTCGTCGTGCAGCACCTCCCGGAGCAGCGCGTGGCGGAACGCGTACCCGTCGCCGTCGACGCGGAGGATGTTGGCCGACACGGCCTCACGCAGGGCGTCGTCGAGCGGTCCTGCGTCGAGGTCGGCGACGGCCGCCAGAACCGCGTGGTCGACCCGGTTGCCGCCTGCCGCGAGCAGACGCATGACGGCCTGGGCCGTTTCCGGGAGTTGCTCGACCCGCACCAGCAGGAGGTCTCGCAACGAATCAGGCAGTGCGCCAGACTTCTCGTCGATCTCGACGCAGGCGAGCTCCTCGACGAAGAACGGGATGCCTTCGCTGCGCCGGTAGACCCGCTTCACCGCGTCCGGCGCCGGCACCCGGCCCAAGATCCCGGTCAGTTGCTCGGCCACCTCGCTGGGCGACAGCCGCGGCACGTCGATCCGGCGAACGCTGCGGACCCGGTCGAGCTCGGCCAGGAACGGCCGCAGCGGATGCGACCTGTGGATCTCGTCGCTGCGGTAGGTGCCGACGACGAGCACCCGCGCGGCGCCCAGCGCCCGGACGACGAACCGGAGCAGGTCACGGGTCGAGCCGTCGGCCCACTGCAGATCCTCGACCAGAAGCAACAGCGGCCGCTCAGCGGACACCCGTTCCAGCAGGACCGTCACGGCCTCGAACAGCCGCCCGCGTCCGTCGGTCAGGTCGCCGGAGCTGACCCCGAGCTCCGGCAAGAGGCCCACCAGGGCGTCGCGCGTGGGCCCGGAGAGATCGAGAACCCGTTCGGCGCCGAGCTGAACGACAAGGTCTCGTAGGGCGCCGGCCACCGGCGCGTAGGGGAGCCCGTCGCCACCCAGCTCGACGCACTGCCCAACGACGACGCGGACACCGCCCTCGACGGCCTCGGCCGCGAACTCGGTGACCAGGCGCGTCTTGCCGACGCCGGCTTCGCCGCCGAGCAGAACGGTGACCGGCTGTCCCTTGCGGGCCTGAGCCTGCGCGGACCGCAGCTCGTCGAGCTCAGCGGCCCGCCCGACCAGGCCGGTGCTGACGATAGCGGTGACCACACCCCTCATCATCCCATCGGCCGCCGTCAGGGCGGGCCGGTCGGACGCGGCGGCGATGCTCATGCGGTGCGCGGGCTGGCCGGTCGGCCGGTCCGACCGAGACCGTGCCACCACGGCCGCAGCCAAGGTCGACCTCGTGGCCGGCGCACTGCCGGTCGAACCAAGCGGTCGGCGACCACGTCGGCGCGGAGCCTGGTCGCCCTCTCTTCGTACAGCTTCTGTGCGATGTAGTCGTTCATGACGATGTCTCCCCGGACGTGTGTTCTCGTTGACGTCTACGAGCCTCGTCGTGAGGCACATGTCCGCACATCGGGCGACTACCTCATTGTGCGCGTCGAGCTACCTTAGAAAGCCCCGCAGGCGCAGCCCGGGCGGCCTAAGGTAGGCCTGAGTCCACCGGTCGGTGGACGCGAAGTCCCACCTCCCGTTGCTTCCCGGCCCAGAGCTCGACCGGCACGCTGATGGCATGACGACCACCACCACCGCCATAGCGGTGCGCGGCCTGCGCAAGGCTTACGGGAGCACCCATGCGGTTGCTGGGGTCGACCTCGACATCGACGCCGGCGAGGTCTTCGCGCTGCTCGGGCCGAACGGCGCGGGGAAGACCACGACCGTCGAGATCCTGGAGGGCTTCCGGCGCCGAGACGGTGGCGAGGTCGATGTGCTCGGCATCGATCCCGGCCGTCCGACCGCCGAATGGCGGTCCCGGATCGGCATCGTCCTTCAGTCGACCGGTGGCAACGACGAACTGACCGTCGACGAGCTGATACACCATTTCGCGGGCTACTACCCGAACTCCCGGAACCCGGACGACGTCATCGTCGCAGTCGGGCTGGACGACAAGCGCCGGACGCGTTCGCGCCATCTCTCCGGTGGCCAGCGGCGACGACTCGACGTCGCCCTCGGCATCCTCGGCCGGCCCGACCTGCTCTTCCTCGACGAGCCCACGACCGGATTCGACCCGGAGGCGCGTCGTGAGTTCTGGGCACTCATCGACGACCTGGCGGACGGTGGCACGACGATCATCCTGACCACCCACTACCTCGACGAGGCGGAGCACCTCGCCGACCGGGTCGGCGTCATCGCGAACGGCCGGATCGTGGCCGTCGACACCCCATCGCACCTCGGTGGGCGTGCCAACGCTCAGGCGACCGTGCGCTGGGTCGAGGACGGCCACGCCCGCAGCACAGCCACCACCGAGCCGACCGGAACGGTCCAACAGCTCGCCGGCCGGTTCGGCGGAGAGGTGCCGGGCCTGCAGGTCGTACGACCCACGCTCGAGGACGTCTATCTCACGCTGATCGGCGAGAATGGAGCGGAGGAGTCGTGACCACCACCACGTCGACGAAGCCACCGGTCACCGGCCGGGGCCGACCGCCTGCTCTGTCGCTCGGCCTCTCACGGACGACACTCGAGCTCAAGGCGTTCTTCCGGGAGAAGGACGCGCTCATCTTCATCTTCTTCTTCCCGATCATCCTGCTCGGGATCTTCTCCGTCGTCTTCGGCGGCGAGGACGTCGTTTCGAGCGGGCCGACGATCGACTTCGCCCAGTACTTCCTCCCCGGGATGATCGCCGCCGGGCTGATGCTGAGCAGCTTCCAGACGCTCGCCATCTCGATCGCGGTCGAGCGTGAAGACCGCACGCTCAAGCGGCTCCGGGGCACGCCGATGCCGCCCATCTCGTACTTCCTCGGCAAGATCGGCATGGTG
>Ga0184612_10000993_pt1 | contig 13579 bp, 10 predicted proteins | sample PLM3_60_coex_FD_133163 | JGI IMG/M metagenome (GOLD analysis project Ga0184612, IMG submission 133163) | Groundwater sediment microbial communities from an aquifer in East River, Colorado, USA - PLM3_60_coex | ecosystem: Environmental > Terrestrial > Soil > Riparian zone | place: USA: East... | reverse complement strand
TGGACCCCGCGCCCGCCACAGAGTCGGAGGCCGCTATGCGAGCACGCTGACGCCTGCTCGCAGGCGTCACGCCACCATCGAAAGATCGTGGACTTGACAAGGGTCATTCCATATCAGGCTTTGACGTGCTCGCGCCATTCGAGGAAGTCCGGCGGGCACACCTCGAATCGCAATGCACCACGCTTGAGGTTCGTCTCGAAGACGGCTGCCAGCCGGTCCGGGTCGGCGTAGGGAAGGGTCGCACCAGCACCGAGTTGAACACGCTGAACACCGCGGCGTTGGTGCCGATGCCGAGCGCGAGGCTGCCGATGGCGACCGCAGCGAACGCCGGCGCGCGCCACAGACCGCGCAGCGCATATCGGAGATCGTGCCAGATCTTCTGCATGGTCCCCGCCCGCAGCATATCTCGTGCCTTGAGGGGCATAGACGGAAGACACGGACAGACGAGCGCGTCTTAGGCAGTGAGGCCGTCTCGGTGAAATCCGCAGGTCGTTTGTCCGAGTTCGAGATCGAATGTCCGCTTTCGGACGATCCCGGCTTACTTCTCGACGAGGATGTTGCCGCGCAGCAGCGCGTCGAGCGTGCTGTTCAACTCAGTGGCATTTGCGGCGGAGAGGACGAGGCCGCCGGCATCGCGGACGCGACTGAAGCGGCTCGCCTCGATGTCGAAGGCGACGAAGTAGATTGAGGGACGTTCGGCATCGGGGCGCTTGCCGATGGCGCGCGCGACCTGATCGGGCGACGCGCCGTCGGTGTTCTCGCCGTCGGTCACAACGAGGAGATGGCGGCGGGTGAGGCCGGTGTCGTCGAGCGCGCGCTTGGCGGTGATCATGGCCTGCCCGATCGGCGTGCCGCCGTCGGCATCGAGTCGAGCGATGGCAGATGCGGCGCGCTCGCGATCCGGCGGGCCCATCGGGACGACGGGGCGGCAGTCGGGCTCGCCGCGGCGCCGGCTGAACTCGTACACGCCGAGGAGCACGGGCTCGTTCTGGTGGTCGCGCGCGTACCTGGCGAACTGCTCGACGAGATCGAGCGCCGCCCGCCGCGCGATGTCGATCTTCGGCTCCTTGCGGCCGTCCCGTCCGTCGACCTCTTCGTCCATGCTGCCCGAGACGTCGATCGCGATCGCCGCCGCCAGGCCTTCTCGAGCTTCGACCGCCTTTTGCGGTGCGAGCTCCTCGTCGATCTGGCTGACTGCGCGCTCGTCGCGTGCCTGCTGCTGCGTCTGCTGGCCGGGTTCGCGATCGCACGCCTTGAACGCGATCACGAGCGCGATCAGCCCGAGCACCAGCCAGGCGTTCTGCCCCTTCACGCCGGGCTGCCTTTCATGACGCCATCCTTCACCGCGATCCGTCGAGCGACCGCGGCTCCGGAATTGAGGGCGCCCTCCATGTAGCCCATGAAGGCGTAGCTCGTGTACTCGCCGGCAAAGTGCAGGCGGCCAAGACCCTGCCTGAACGTCGGCCCCTGCGACGTCACCTGCCCGGGAGCGGGGAAGGAGTACGACGCTTTGACCCACGGATCGGAGGGCCAGTCCATGAAGCGCGCGCGCACGAAGCTCGGGCGGATGCCTTTGTAGACCTTCTGCAACTCGGCGAGATAATTCTCGGTGCGAGCCGTGGGGGTCCACTCGCGGCAGGTGTCGGCCGAGGTCCCGCCCGAGAAGGCGACCAGCGCCTCACCGGCGCCGCGCTGGCCATCCGTAGCGTGCCAGGTTGCCGACACCGGGCCGTCGGTCATCATCTCGGGGCCGAGTTCGGCGCGCCGCCAGAACGGGCCGTTGAGTGCCATCAGAAACTTGACGTTGGTGCCCATCTGCGGCACGAGACCCGGCGGGAGCGCCGGATCGATGGCGATGCGGTTCCAGACCGGCGGCGGGGCGGTGAGCACGACGTGATCGCCTTCGAGCACTTTGCCGTTGGCGAGCGTGACGCGCACCGTCTTGTCGGTGACGGCAATCGACCGGACGATGGTTCGCGTCAGCACGCGCGTGGACCCGATGGCGTCGACGAACTTGCGCGCGAGCTGCTGGTTGCCGCCCTGGCACCGGTAGACCTCTGATTCGGTCCAGTACTTCTCGAGGCCGCCACCTTTGATCATCGCGAGGTTACCGAGATAGCTCTGCCAGTGGGTCACCATGCCGTTGTCGGCCATCATCATCGTGTGCAGGCCGGCCTTGCAGAGTGGTGACGCGCCGAGCCCGTCGATCCACGACGCGAGCGTGCGCTTGTCGAGCGCCTCGGCGTTCGCCGCTTTCCACGGCTCGTCGGCGTCGACTTTGGCGGCGTCGGCCATGATGGTGTTGAATGCCTTCTCCATCTCTTCCCAGAGCGCGTCGGATTGGTCGGAGGTCAGCCGCTTGCCGCCGAGCACAATCGGCGCCTCGAGGTCTTCCTCGCTGACATCGAGGAACTTGAGGCCGAACTGCTTCGCGTAGCCGACCCACGCAGGATGGTTCGAGCCGATGAGCTCGCCTCCGCCTTCGACGTTCTTGCCGGCGACGAGGTCGGAGAAGCTGATGACGCGTCCGCCCACACGGTTGCGGGCTTCGGCGACGGTGACGTCATAGCCGGCCTTCGACAGCTCGTAGGCCGCGGCCAGTCCGCTGAACCCGCCGCCGATGACGATCGCGCGTCCCGCGGCCGCACGCGGCAGGGCGGTGAAGCTGTTGCTCATCAACAGCGCCGCGGCCGCCCCAAGCGATCGTTCGAGCATCTCGCGGCGCGTGATGCCATCCGGCTTGCCGTGCTTTCGATAGAGCTGGGTGTAGAGATTGGGCATAGAGTTGCTTCGCTGTCGGCGTTCGGGGCTCGCTTCTCGCGGCTCGCTGCTCGAAGAGCATTCAGATCTCAATCGGCGATGAGGATCTGAAAGATCTTCCGAGCCGCGAGCTGCGAGAAGCGAGCCGCAAGACTGTCATTCAATCGTGAACCACTGCACTTCGACGCGACGATTCAGATCCGAATTGGGTCCCGCGGGCTCTTCCCAGCCGCGGCCGACAATCTCGATGCGCTTCGGGTCGATGCTGTACCGTTCGATCAGGAGGCGTCGGATCTCCCCTGCGCGCCTCTTGCTCAAGTCCATCGCAGTCAGCGCTGCCGATCGCAGGAGCGTCTCGCCGCCCTTCTTTCGGAACTCGTCGATCTTGGCGTTATCGACATGCCCGCGCAGCAGGAGGGTCGATCCGGGACTAATTTGCACCAGGCGCTTGATCGACTCGAGATTCTGGATGTTCTCCGGATTCGATTGATCCAGCGAGTCCTTGTTCGCTTCGAACAGGAACCGGATGTCCTTGCTGAGCAGCGGGTCGGCCTCGACCGACGCACCCCCGCCCGAGCGGATGGGCGCGATGGCGACCTTCTGTTCCTTGAAGATGCCGCTCTTCTCGAGCGTCTGCAGCGCGGCCAGGCTCGCGAAGCGGCTCGCGTCCGGCGGATCCTTGATGAGGTCTTTCCCGTAGGCAAGCACCGCGGACTGGTAGATGCTTTCGAAGCTGCCCGCCGCGTCGATCGCCCCGGAGAAGAACGCGAGGTTCTCCGGCAGGTTGGAGAGGTGCACGTTGGCGAGCTCGCTCTTCGTATCGTCGCGGCTCCACTTGAACGACCGGCCGACGACGTCCAGATACTGGTCCGGGCGATCGCGGACCATGCGATTGCCTTCGAGCAGGCCGTGTACGAGGCCGTCGACGATCTTGGGCTGCTCCTGCGCGAATCCGCGGTGCACGATGAGCACGTCGGCGATGATGAGCAGGTTGCGGTTCGTCACGAGCACGTGCGCCTGGCCGCCGCTGCCGTCAACCACCTCCGACACTTTTGGTTCCCACGTCACGCACCCGGCGAGCCGGTTCTTGCCGGACTTGATGTCGTTCAGGAACAGATCGCCGGCGCCGAAGCCGTCCGCGGTGTAGACCAGGTTCAATCGGTCGGGGTGCGGTTTCGCGTCCAGGCTGCCGAGCGCGTTGATCGCCAGGCCGGCTTCCTGCGCGAGGTAGCGGATGAAGAAGTCGACCTCGGTGAATTGCGCCGTCGCGATCGTCTTGCCTTTCAGCTGGTTGATTCGCTTGATGTCGCTCCGGACGACAATCCCGTCGGCTCCGCGCGAGAATCCAATTTGCGCGGGGACGACGGCGTGCAGTTGCTTGCCGTAGGCCGCGAGCACGTCGACGGTTGTGACCGAGGCGGCCATCTTGCCCTCGTTGAACTCGGACCACGACTCGTCTTCGCTGACCGTCAGCCGGACCTTGAACCCGTGATTCTTGAAGAAGTACGAGTTCTCGGTCGGCTCCAGGCCGCCGTTGGCCGCGATGAGGCCGGCATAGCCGGCGTACTCGCTGATCTCGATCGGGACGATGTTGTCCTTGAACTGGAACGCGGCCGGAGGCGACAGCCGCGGCACCTCGACCTTGACCTCCGACACTTCTGGTGCCGCGCCCTCGGCTTTCTCGGCGGGCGCGCCTGGTGCGCCGCCGGATCGGCCCCGGATCATGTAGACACCGAGGCCGATGAGGCCCAGCACGAGCACGAACGAGATCAGCTTGCCGAGCACCGTGAAGCGAGGTTGGCCGTTCATTGCTCTGGTCCGATCTCCTTGGTCGTAGCCGGCTGCTGCTCGGCTGCCGGTGTCGCCTGGATGCCCTGCGACGCGAGGAACTCAGCGAGCGCGACCTGTTCGAGGGCTTTCCGCTCGTTCTCCTTCTCGGTCACGGCTTCTATGTCGACCATGTCCTTGGCCAGGCGAGCCTTGCCAGCCGAGACCTCGTAACGCTTCGCCAGCACTTCTTCGACGGTCTTCATCGTGTCGCCCAGGTCGCCGACCTTGAACGCGACGCTCGACAGCGCAGAGGCGGCCTCGGCCTGCGCTTCCTTGATCTTGACCTGCGAGAGCTGCTTCTCGAGCCGATGGACTTTCTCCTCGAACTCGCGCTGGGCGAGCTTGGCCTGCCGGAGGTTGGCCTGATACGCCTCCTCGGTCTCCTTCAACTCGCTCGAGTCGACGACGAGATCCGCCTTGAGCTCCTGCAGCTCGCGTGCGAGCGATCCGGCCAGCTCCATGTTGCCCGCGCGGTGGTTGGCCAGAATCCGGCGCTCGAGGTCCTGCGCCTTGACCGCCTTGCCGTTCACCTGGACCTTGAGTCGTTCGGCGACGCCGGCCATCTTGGCGAGCGCAAGGTTGTACTGCGTCATCTTGGTCCGGAATTCCTGCCGCGCCGCCTCCATCAAGGCTTCCGGGTTGGCCTCTTCGAGCCCGCTGATGAACAGTCCGAAGAACCCGCGAACCAGCCGTCCGATGCGAGCAAACATCGTATGTTTCTCCTTGTGGGGGCCATTGTAGGGCCAATCCGCGGCTCGCGGCTCGCGGTTCGCTCCTCGCTGCCCGAAGCGATTTCCAAGGCCCGGCTCGGGCTCCGCATTCGCGAGCTGCGAATCGCGAGAAGCGAGCCGCGATCGCTACACGAACCGCCGCAATTCGTCGATTCGCTCTTCCAGCGCCTCTGGCGTCAAGTCACGAAATCGCGCCGGTAGAAACCGCACGTCCGTACACTCTTTCACCGCCACGAGGTCCATGTACTCCAGTTTCCTCGTGTGCGGGTTCGGCCGCACCTCACGCAACAGCTCCGCCAGCACGTCCTTGACGGGGCGTTTGGGCTCGGGACTCAATTCATGGGTTCGTAATGCTCTGACGAGGACGCCCTCCAGCTCGTTCCCCCCCAGCCGCAGGTCGTCGGCAAACGGTGGTAGATCCCCGGCCGCCAGCGGAAACTTCAGCTTTCTGGCAATCGCCAGCAGCAGCGCCTCGCGCTCCGCCGGCGTTTCCGGCGGAAAGAGCGGGATGTGCACGTCGAGTCGCCCCTGGCGCTTGAGGTCGACTTCGAGCAGGTCCGGCCGAGACGTGGCAAACACCCAGATGATGCGGCCCCGGTTGCGCGTGTCGGACATCTCCTTGGCCAGCATCGAGTACACGCGTCCCGACAGCCCGCTGTCGCCGTCGCCGCCTTCGCGCTTGCCGGCGGCCTGGTCGGCTTCGTCGACAAATACCACGACCTGTCCGAGCGCGCGGAGGATCGCGAAGATCTTCTCGAGGTTCGACTCGGTTGCGCCGACCCACCGGTCGCGGAAATTCTTGAAGACGACGCAGGGGATCCCGAGCTCGCCGGCCCAGCACTGCACGAGGAACGTTTTGCCGGTCCCGATGCGCCCGCAAATCAAGTAGCCCATCGGGAGCGCCCGGAGCGCACCTTTCTTCAAGAGCTCCGTGTCCTCGCGCAGCCAGGCCTTGACGGGCTCCATGCCGGCAACGTGGTCCATCGTGAAGGGCGATTCCACGAAGTCGAGCAGCCCCTGGCACTCGCGTTCGATGAGCTCCTTCTTGATCTGTCCCAGCCACGCGGCGGTGATCCGCCGGTCGTTCCCCAGTGCGAGCGCGATCGCCGTGCGCGCGCCGACGCGGCTCAGCCCCGTCAGCCGCGCGGCCAGCGTCTCGATCGGCACGTCGCACTTCGAGATCAGGTCGGGAAACTGCGTCGTCGAGAGCGCGATCATGTACGCGAGCATATCCGCTTCGTTCGGGAGCGGGAGGTGCAGCGCCGCGGCGTGCGGGTTCTCGACGACGAGCGAGTTGAGATCGTGCAGGCCTTCGCTGAGGAGCACCGTGACGATGTTGGACTGCACGACGGCCGGGTCGTTGGCCCAGCCGAGGACTTTGACCGTATTGGCCGCGAACGGCCCCCCGAGCTGGAGCGCGTCGCCTCGCGGCACCACGAACTCGGCGAACTCGATGATGATGGCGATCCGCTTGGGCTTGCCGGCGGCGCCGCCAGGGAGCGCCTGCAGGTTGAGCGTGCGGAGCAGGTAGCGATCGATGAGCTCGAGCGCTGAGCCAGGCTCGCGCATGAGCGTCTGCGTCGCCGCCTCGCGCCCCAGGGCGTTCTGGAGCCAGTCGCCCCAGTCCTCGCCGCCGCGCGTTGCGCGGACGCCGCGGCTGCGGTCGTACCGCAGGACGACGTCGTAGCTCGCGAACATGGCCTGCTCGAGGAACGCCGGGACCGATAGCAGCTTCCCCGCGTGCGGGACCACGTCGAACACGCTGCCGTGCAGCAGGAACTGCGCGGCCGATCCCGATCGGAAGAGGTCGCGCATTTCCCCGGCCCAGGCAGGGAGATTAGGGTCGGGCATTTGTCTCCAATACTGACGTCACGGTCTTCACTCAGTTCGCGGTGCGGCTGCGCAAGAAAACAGGCCGTATCCTTGCTCCGGGCGTTCTCTCTGCATTACTCAGCGCTCGCGGGGCCCCACCCCCGCTCGCTCTCGCGCGGCGACCCGCCTACGCTCTTCGAGCTTCGGCGCGGTCTCGCCGTAGCCTTGGCGAAGGCGGACTTCGCACCGCGCTCGGGCCGCGGGCGCTGCTGATTCAACGTGGGTTACTCGGTCGGCTTCGTCCCAGCCCGACCGACTGCGGACTGCGTCTCCTGTCTCCTGCCTCTTGACTCCTATTCACTGACTCTCCCTCGCGCGCGCGTCGGGTGCGAGCGGCGGGGGTTCGGTCAGCAAATCCTCCATCGCGCCGTAGACTCTCTGCTGGTCGCGGATCCACTGACCGGTGCCGCCGAGCGTGGCCGTGATCTCGTCGATCCGCTGCGAGAGGAGCTCGGGATCGGTCGAGAGCGCCGCCTGCTCGCGAATGAGCTCGACCTGCTGCTGGATCCGCTCGAGCTCGGCGTCGATGTACGCGAGCTTCCGGTCGGCGTCGGTGCGCTGGAGAAGGCGCTGCTTGAGGATGTCGAGCTGCCCTGCGAGGCTGCGTCGCAGCTCTTCTGTCAGATCGGCGTCGGCCTGCTGGTGCTCGAGCGTCGCGACCCGCTTGCGCAGCTCGGCGGCGTCGCCTGATTCTCCAATGACCTGCCGGATCGTGCGGCGCGCGACGAGCAGCCGGAGGAACATCCAGGAGAGTCGCCCCAGGCTGTCCGCCTGCGCCTCGAGCCCACCCGGTACCGTCGCCGCGCTCGCGCCATGCACTTGCAGATCGATGATCGATCGGCACCGCTGCGACAGGAGATCGTAGATGCGGCGGTCGCCGGCATCCAGGCGACCGACGAGGGCCTGGATGCGCTTGTTCCAGTCGGCCGTGGCCTCGACGAGCGGCCCGGCGGCCACCAGCCGCTGGAAGCGCGCGTTGGTCGCGAGCGCCAGCAGGTAGCCGAGCTCGAGCCCCGCGCCGAGCACCCAGAAGCCCGGCTCCATCACGCCGAGCAACCCGAACGCGCCGAGGCCGATCCAGTTCGGTGCGACGAACATGCCCAACGGCCGCGCGTTGAAGGCCGCAGCGATGTAGTCGAAGAAGCCGGGTTTGGCGGCCATCGATGACGGTATTTTATGTCATTCGCAAGACGGAGCATTTGACGGACTCCAGCCGGCCAAGTATCGTGGGCCCCCATCGGAGGAGAAGCGTCCATGAAAACGTCCCACGTCCTGCGAGCCTGGTTACCGGTACTGTATGTTGTTGCGGCTGTCGCCCTCGTGGTTGCGCAGGCGCCCCAGGCACCCCAGGCACCTCAGACGTTCAGCGCGGATCCGCTCACTGGTGCGTTGCGCTGGCGGAACATCGGCAACGCCAATCTGATCGGCCGCATCTCGGCGATTGACGCCCTCGAAACAGATTTCGCGCACGTCGTCGTTGGTTCGGCATCGGGTGGCGTGTTCAAGTCGACCAACGCCGGCACGACCTGGACGCTCATCTTCGACAACTACGGGTCGGCATCCATCGGCGACGTCGCCATCTTCCAGAAGAACCCGGACATCATCTGGGTCGGCACCGGCGAGGAGTGCGGCCGAAACTCCGCCGCCTGGGGCGACGGGATCTACAAGTCGATCGACGGCGGCAAAACCTTTACGAACATGGGGCTGAAGGACACCTACAACATCGGCTCCGTCGCCGTGCACCCTTCCGACCCCAATATTGTTTACGTCGCGGCCGTGGGCAGCATCTACGGCAAGATCGGCGATCGCGGGTTCTTCAAGACGATCGATGGCGGCAAGACGTGGACGAAGCTGACGAACAACTTGCCGGGCGATGGTCTCACGGGCGCCATCGAAGCGCGGATGGATCCCAAGGATCCCAACACGTTGTACGTCGCGTTCTGGCAGCGGACGCGCACCGCGTGGAAGCTCGAGAGCGGTGGCCCGAACGGCGGGATCTGGAAGACGACCGACGGTGGCAAGACGTTTCGAAAGCTGACAAAAGGACTGCCGACGGGAGACACGGGGAAGATCGGGCTCGCCGTCTCGCGCAGCAATCCGAAGGTCGTGATGGCGCACGTCGAGCACGGATACCAGCCCGCGGCGAACACGCCCGACTACGCCGACATGACCAAGCTCGGATCCGGGATCTACCGCTCGGAGGATGCGGGCGAGACCTGGCGCTTCGTGAACCGCTACTTCAGCCGGCCTTTCTATTACAACCACGTCGCCATCAGCCCGTTCGACGACAAAGAGATCTTCAGCTACACGATTGCCTTCCAGCGCTCGAAAGACGGTGGCAAGACACACGGGCGAGGCAACGGCGGCACTGGCGGCCACTGCTGGCATGCCATGTGGCTCGATCCGCACAACAGGAAGCGCTTCTGGGTCGGCAGCGATGGCGGGTTGAACCTCACCCATGACGACGGCGAGACATACCTGCGATTCGAGAACATCAACGTGACTCAGTACTACGATGTCGCGGCAGACATGCGCGATCCGTACTGGGTGTGCGGCGGCCTGCAGGACGCCGGGAGCTCGTGCGGGCCCTCTCAGTCACGAGCGGGGGCGATCTACACGAGCGACTGGGCGAACTTGACAGGTGGGGACGGATATTACGCCGCGATGGACCCGTCCGACTGGCGCACCGTGTACACGGAGTCCCAGCCCGGCACGAGCGGGGGGAACGTCACGCGAACCGATATCTTCACGCGCCAGGGGCAGTCGATCCGTCCCCGCAAAGGCGTCAACATTGTCAACTACGACGACTACATCACGCCTGCGATCGAGGCGCGACAGAAAGAGCTCAACTGGGGCGAGGCGCCTCCGCCGCCGCCTCCGGGTCAGCGCGGTCTCGGGGGCCGTGGCGCTGGCGGCGGTGGTGGACGTGGCGGTGGCCGCGGCGCCACGATGGGCGCCTTCCGCTGGAACTGGAGCACGCCGTTCATGCTCTCGGAATTCAACCCGAGGACCTTGTACCTCGGCGCCAATCATCTGTTCAGGAGCACAGATCGCGGCGAGTCGTGGCGGATCGTCAGTGCGGATCTGACGAAGAACCACCCGGAGCGAACGTTGCGGAAGTCAGGCGGGCTGACGCCTGACGAAGATCCTGGAGGTGGCGCGGAGTTCTACGGCACGATCGTTTCGATTGCCGAATCGCCCCTCGAGCAGGGCGTGCTCTGGATCGGCACCGACGACGGCAACGTGCAGGTGTCGCGCAATGACGGCGCGACGTGGACGGAGGTCAGCAAGGGACTGCCAGGTCTCCCCTCGAACGACCTGTACATCAGTAAGATCGAACCGTCGCATCACGCGAAGGGGACAGCCTACCTGTCGGTCGACGGCCACGAAGCCGCCGTGTTCAAGCCGTTTGTGTTCAAAACCACCGACTACGGGAAGACCTGGGCGAGCATCAGCAGCAACCTGCCCGATCACCACCCGGTGTATGTCGTGCGGGAGGACCTCAAGAACGCCGACCTGCTCTTCGTGGGGACCGAGGTCGCTGTCTTCTATTCGGGGGATGGCGGGAAACAGTGGGCGAAGTTGAACAACAACATGCCGACGGTGGCGGTTCACGATCTGCTCATCCACCCGCGCGACAACGACCTCATTGCGGCGACGCACGGTCGCGGTTTCTGGATCATGGACGACATCACGCCCCTCCAGCAGGTCAACGAGAAAGTGCGGTCTTCCGAGGCGTATCTCTTCGAGAATCGCGTCGCGACCCGCTGGCTCACGATCCAGCCACACGGCACCGGCGGTTCGCTGGGATTCCAGGGGGAGAATCCCGTCCGCGGGGCTGTCGTGAACTACTACCTGGGGAGTGGGGTGAGCGGCGACGTGAAGTTCGAAATCAGTGATTTGACGGGAGAGAAGAAGGCGACCATGACCCTGCCCGCGCGCGCCGGCGTCAACCGACTCCCGTGGAACATGAATCTCGACCCGACGCCCGAGATGACGGCCGCACTCCAGCAGCAGGCGCAGCAGGGCCGGCAGGGCGGGCGCGGCGAGGCGGGCGGCTTCGGTGGCGGACGCGGCGGCGGCCGTGGCCGCGGCACGGTCGGCCCGCAGGGCGAGCAGGCACCGCCAGGCGAGTACCGCGTGACGATGACGGCCAATGGCAAGACCTACAGGTCGCGGCTGATGATTCGTCCTGATCCCATGTTGGATACAGCGGTACCGCGCTGATCGTTCCGACAGGCGATCAGATCTGAACTCGTAGTGTCCGCCGAAGCGCTTCGCGCGAAGGCGGAAGCCGGACACTACGACAGGGGCCTCCTACCGAGGAGAGAGCCTCCGAACGCCCGTTCCATCGGCATTCACGACCGCGAGGGCGCGCTCTGGTCCATTCATGCCGGCGGGCATGTGCACGAACGCGATCCGCGAGCCGTCTGGCGACCAGCGCGGATCGATCGCGTCGCCTTGCTCCATTGACAGCAGCCGCCGCTGGTCGGATCCGTCAGCGTTCATGACGAACAGCTCGGTCCGGCCGTTGCGCCAGCTCATGAACGCGACTCGGGTGCCGTCAGGCGACCAGGTTGGGTACATGCCGTTGACAGGATCGGTGGTCAGTCGCTGCAACGCCGGCTCGCTGCTCGACAGCACGTGGATGTCGCGCTCCACGTGAAAGGCCAGCCTGTTTCCGTCGGGCGACCACACGGGAAACCAGCTCGACCGGGTCGTGGTCCGTCGCGATGCTGCCGACCCGTCAGCGCTCATGACGTAGACGTCGAAGCCGCCGTCGCGATCGGACATGAACGCGATCCGCGCACCGTCTGGTGCCCACGACGCCGACACGTCGCGCGCGGGGTGGTTGGTCAGCCGCCGCACGCCGGTGCCGTCAGCGTTCATCGCATAGATCTCGAAATTCCCGTCCCGATCCGAATCGAACGTAATAGTACGGCCGTCCGGTGACCAGGATGGGTATCCCTCGTCCGCCGAGGTCGTGGTCAGACGGGTGCGACCGCTGCCGTCAGCATTCATCACGTAGATCTCCGCGTTGCCGTCGCGCTCCGAGTAGAACGCAATGCGGGTCCCGTCCGGGGACCAGGCCGGCGAGCCGTCCCGTGCGGGAGAGAGCGCGCGACCGCGCCACCACAACGTTGCCGCGATCGCCAGACACGCAAGGACGAGGACTGACGCGAAAGGAACGAGCCACTTGCGCGATTCGGCCGCCACCGCCGGGGCTCGTCGGGCCTGTCGCTGTTGTCGCCGTCGGCGCCCCACGCGTCTACCTCGCCGCCAGCCCGCGAATGAGCGTCAGGAGCATGTCGATCGCGACGGCATTGTGCCCGCCCTGCGGGACGATGATGTCCGCGTACCGTTTGCTCGGCTCGACGAAGTCAAGGTGCATCGGCTTGACCGTGCCCAGGTACTGATCGATGACGGACTGGACGGTCCGGCCGCGTTCGGTGATATCGCGCTGCAGCCGGCGGATGAAGCGGGTGTCGGCATCCGTATCCACGAAGACTTTGACATCCATCAGCCGGCGCAGCTCAGCGTCGGTGAAGATCAGGATGCCTTCGACGATGATCGCGCGCCGCGGCTCGACCGTCTCGCGGACTGCGTGCCGCACGTAACGGGCGAAGTCGTAGACGGGGAGCTCGACCGGCCGGCCGGCGCGCAGCTCGTGCAGGTGGCCCACGAGCAGATCGGTCTCGAGCGAATCCGGATGGTCGTAGTTGAGCGCCGTGCGCTCTTCGAACCGCAGATCGTTGCGTTCTCGATAGTAGCGGTCGTGCTCGAGCACGATCACCTGTTCGGGGCCCAGGCTCTCGACAATCTGCCGGACGACGGTCGTCTTGCCCGAGCCGGATCCGCCTGCCACGCCGATGACGATCGGCTCGGATCCCTCGGACTTCGCTCGACTTGCCGCGTCTCGACCTGGCATGCTCACGGCCTGACACCCTTTTTCACGGTTTTTCACGCCGCCGATCGACAGAATGTGGAGTCTGACGGTAGTGAGAGCTTACCAGCGACGTCGGCTCCGTGTAAGATGACTACACCCCAGCTACAGTTGAATCGCGTCCTGGCGGACTTTCCAGTGGACGAATAGGAATGATGGAGATTCTATTCTTCGCGCTGATCCTGCTCGTGATCCCGTTCGTACTGCCGATCGTGGCGTGGGTGTCGGCGCGCAAGACGCGAACGCAGCTCGACACGCTCTTGCGCGTGGTCGAGTCGCAGGAAAGGGAGATCGATGCGCTCCGTACGCGCATCGAACAGATCTCGCGCCAGGCGCCGACCTCTGTACTGCCTGCGACGCCCGCGCCGGTGATCCGTCCGGAGCCGCCGGCCGCGCCCGTGCCGCCGGTGGCAGCGCGCGCGCCAGTTGCGCCGCCTCCGCC
>Ga0184612_10000992_pt1 | contig 13593 bp, 10 predicted proteins | sample PLM3_60_coex_FD_133163 | JGI IMG/M metagenome (GOLD analysis project Ga0184612, IMG submission 133163) | Groundwater sediment microbial communities from an aquifer in East River, Colorado, USA - PLM3_60_coex | ecosystem: Environmental > Terrestrial > Soil > Riparian zone | place: USA: East... | reverse complement strand
CTGGCCCGCGTGGCCCGGGCGCTGGGGAGGGCCGGACAGACCGACCAGGCCATCGCGGTCGCCCAGACAATCCAGGCGCCCCAGACTCGAACTCGAGCATTGGCCGGGGTCGCCCGGACGCTGACCCAGGCCGCGCAGGCCGCACAGGTCATCGCGGCCGCCCAGACGATCGAGGCACCTCACGCCCGGGACGGCGCCCTGGCCAGTATCGCGCGAGCGCTGGGGAGGGCCGGACACACCGACCAGGCCATTGCGGCCGCCCAGGCGATCCAGGACCCCCAGGCCCGAGCCCATGCGTTGGCTCGCGTTGCTCAGGCGCTGGCCCACGACGGGCAGACCGAGCAGGCCGCAGAGGTTGCCGAGCAGGCCCTGGGGCTGGCGCGAGTCGGTAGCCGCGGTTCCCTGTTTCACGTCTTGGAGCAAGGAATTCTGATCGCTTTCGCCAATGCCTGGAGAGAAGAGTCACTGGCGACAGCCCACGCCATCCTGGAAGTCGAACAATGGTGGACATCCTGAGTACGAGACGGGCACCCAGGCTACGGATAGACCTTGGGTGCTCCTTAGCCGGGATCCACCGCGTCTTGTTTCTTCGGCCGGGTTTCGGGTTGTGGGGCTTGGCTCGAGCCGGGATGGGCGCACGGATGGCCAGTAGCCGGCGTGATGACTCGCCTTGGCACTCGACCGGGCACCGATAGGCGCGTCGGCGTCTGTGACGCAGGCTGCCGCCGGCCGGGGCGTGCTGGGGGTAACGACGACGATGGTGGCCCGTCGACGTCAGGTCGGGAACGGCACGCAGCGCAGCCGGTCCAGCGCCAGCAGGAACTCGCGCGCCCAGGGCCAGCGGGTGGGCAGGTGCAGGTGCCAGCGTCGGGCGGAGCGGGTCAGCCGGCCGGGCAGGTCCAGGTAGCGGACCCGTAGGGTCTTGGTGGTGATGAGGGTCTCGCCCAGGCCGATTCGGCTGGTCCAGCGGGCCAGGTTGTGCGCGATGACGTTCAAGGCCAGCCAGGCGGCGTTGGCGGCGAACTTGCCGGATGGTAGGTGGTTGAGGCCGACGCCGTATTTGAGGTCTCGGATCACGTTTTCGACCTCGGCGTGGCGACGATGGTCGGCCTCCAACGCCAGCATGGCGCCCTCACGGTCGGTGACAAAGCCGTGGTAGTCGTAGTCGCAGAACAACGCGAGCTGGGAGCCGGGGGTGGGCCGCACGCGGCGCACGATCAGGCGCATGACCCTTCCCTTGCGGCCAAAGGGCCGGTAGCTGGTCTCGGCGACGTCGGCGCCGCCGTCCAACCAGTAGGGGATCGGTGTCCAGGACTGCTCGGGGATCTGGGCGATGACCTTGCGGACGGCCTTGGTGAGCTTGACGGTGATCGAGCAGGTCACACCCTGCTTGCGGCAGGCGTCGATGACCTTGTGGGTGTAGAACCCGGAGTCGGCGCGCAGGCAGATCGGCCCGGTGGCGCCGCTGCGGCGGGCCCGGTTGATCGTCTCGGTGACAAAGCTGGCCGCGCCGCGCCCGGTGTTGGCCACCCCTTCGCGCAGGCGGGAGTGGAGCACGTCGCCGATGCCGGCCACGGTGGCCAGCAGCGGGTGGTAGCCGCGCTCGCCATGCCGGTCGATCCCGGTCGCGCCTTGCTTTTGGAATCCGTAGGTCTCGCAGTGGGTGGAATCGACGTCGATGGTCACCGGCCACGGCCCCGGCCCGGTACCCGCCGCCCACGCGCGGGCCAATGCGATCCCGGCGACCTGGTCGAGCTGCCGGGTCGAGCCCCAGGTGAACGAGCGCAGGAACGTGCCCAGTGTGGACGGCGCGGCGACACGGTGGCCCAGCACCTGCCCGGTCGCGCCGGCGCGCAAGGCGTCGGCGTCACCGATCCACTCACCGCCGGCCAGGGCCGAGTGGAGCAGGGTCATCGCCTTGTCGCCGGCGTTGGCCGCGCCGGGCGCGTCGCCGAGATCGACGTGAGTATCGAACAGCTCACGCAGCCCGAGTCCCTCGGCCAGGCTGGCGGCAAGGATCAGGCCAGCATCGGCGACGGCATGGTCGTCGTCGAAGGTGACGCTGATCAGATCGGGGCTGTGGGATGATCGCACTGAACAGGTGTCCTCCTGGCTGGGTCGAACGGTCGCTTCAGCAACGCCATTCTCCCAGGTCAGCGGGCACCTGTTCGCCACTTCACGGGATCAACATCAACAAATCCTCGGTGGATCCCGGCTTAGCTAAGGTGCAAGGGCACGTGGGCGATCTTGATGTCGCCTCACGCCGGAGCCGCCGAAGGACTCAGCCCTAACTCCAGGAGCGCCAGTGGTCTCCGCGGTGTGCCAGCGGTCAACGCCGGAGGGCGGCCGGTGGCCGCCCACAGGGCCGGCCTTGAGGAATGAGTAAGAGGAAGTTGTAACGAGTGGGACCGATCGGCGGATTGACCGTCCGCTGCTTCCGACGTCCTGTCCTGTGTGCGGCCACGTCGTCCTGCGGGCGGACGGGGTGTCCAAGCAGAGTGCGACCTGCTGCGGTCGGTGTGTCCGGCAACCGGTGCCAAAACCGCCGCCCGGGCGGAACCGCTGCGGCCCTTCTGCCGCAGCGCCGACGGTCATGTCCGTGGTCGTTGTGCCGGTGGACACCGACCAGTCCGCTGGCCGCGCTGCGGACAGTTAGGTGTCCGCGACCCGTGCCGCATCGCCGGTCAGTGTCCGAACCCGTACCGCACATCGGCCATCTGCAATGGCTGCGCTGCGGCGGACGCGTCCGCCGTGGTGTCCGGCAGCCGGGCGAGTTGACCGGTGGGCGGACGCACCGACGATGACGGTTCCGGCCGGGTGGACGTGCGATGCGGTCGGTGTCCGCCCGGGCGTGGCCACCACGCCGCTGGGTCGGACAGTGGCGGAACCTGCGGCGGACACCCGGCCAGTCCCGCCGCCGCCGTCCGGGTGGCTGTCCGAGTTCCGGACACCTGCGGACAGCCTGCCGCATCCCGCCACGGCCTGCGTCCGGGCGTGACCGCTACGGGAACCGGTCGCCGGGGCGCCGGCCACTGGTGGGATGCAGCCAACGCCGGTGAGCACGAGCAAGCCGGGCGGTCAGGCGACCGCGGAGCTGGCCGCGGACGTAGGTCATCGCCGGGCGGGTGAGCGAGCGGGCCTCCTCGAAGCTGAGATCGTCGACCTGCAGCCCGGTGACCTCGCCGTCCTGCCAGCAGCCGACGACCGCCTGGGCGACCTGGTCGGGGTCGACGCCGATCTTCGCCCAGGTGTCAGTGGGCCAGGCGCGCAGCTCACAAGTGAGGTCGGCGACAAACACCAGCTCACCCGGCTCGCGTTCGGGGTGGCCGGTGAGCAGCTGGTAGATCAGGCTGCCAGCCGGCTGGGGGACACCGGGGTGCAGGAGGGTGCTGGCGCCAACGATCAGGATGGTGCCGGCCTCGGGTTCGCCGGCGAGAGGTGGCGGCAGCAGCAGGCCGAGGTAGCAGTCGGCGACCCGGCCGGGCTCCAGAGTCTCGTTGAGCGCGTTGGGGCCGAGCTGGTCCACTACCCGCCTCCCGCCTTCCTCACGAGAAGTCAACGATCGTCTGGCCGCCGGGCTCGAGTGCGACTGAGGTTGACCAACAGCAGGCGCAAGCCGATGCTGGTCAATGCTCCGATTCCGGCGGCCACGGCAGGGCTCCATGCCGCCCGGCGCCGGCGGAAAGTGCCAGCAGGGTGCACTACGACCACGTTGTTGACAGGGATTCCGGATTGGCGCTGTTCGGCATTGGGCCAGTCCGAGGTCCGTTGGGGGCGCTTGCGCCGATCGCACCCGGCGCACCGGCGTGCTCGGGTCAGCCGTCCCTCGTGCGGGCAGCCATTGGTGTCACACACGTAGGTCGTCTGGCTCATGGTCTCCCCTTGTCTCGACGGTCTTCGGCACCGGTGGACCCGATGGACGCCACTAGCATCGGCCCCGCGGATGGCAGGATCCCGGCGGCCAGACCCCTTACGTGAAGCCGGCGACCTCGCCGTAGTCGGCATCAGCCGCGGCGCATGGGCCGCGCTTATGGTCTCGACGGCGATGTTCGGTACCAAGCGGAGGAATGCCTAAGCAGGGCGGGGTCGAATTACCCCTCCTGCGGCCTTGCCGCGCCCGACGCGCGCGGGATCTAGGAGGGTCATCCTTCCGTCGTGTTCGACTGTCTCCTCGCCGAGCAGGGTGATCGCAAGCCCCATGTAGCCTCCGCTTCTCACAGCCCGTTTGGTGGTGTGGTCGCGACCGTGTTGCTCTCGCCTGGTGGGCTCAAGCGCGTCGCCATGGCGGTGGGTCTGACGGTCGTCCCGAGCGGGCCGGAGGCGGACCCCACCCTGCGCAGTGTCGAACAGGGGTCGGCTCGAGTCGGCGTCGAGGTGGCCTCACGAGTGCCCGTTGACGATGACTGTTCATGGCATGCTCGCCACCGCCACCGCCACCGCCACCGCCACCGGCACCGGCACCGGCACCGGCACCGGCACCGGCACCGGCACCGGCACCGGCACCGGCACCGGCACCGGCACCGGCACCGGGTCGGGAGCGCTCGCGCTTCTACGCGAACTCCTGGGCGGGGACACGTGAGGGATGCTGGGTCCCGTGTTCGGTCGTCGTTACTGCCCGATTAGCCAGGGCGCCATATTCTCTCTCGCCGCGGGGCTGACCCAGGCTCCCGTTCCGCCCAAACGGGGTGTTCCCACAGAGGGCAGGTGCATGATGCGCGACAGCCCACCCGGATGAGCAGTGCAGCCGACGGGGCCCGGGTCGCTGCCCAGGGTCGTCGCCGGGGGGGTGTGGCGGGTCGGGCTGCGCCAGCGCCTGCATCGGCGCTCGCACGCCTCATCGCCACGGCGGTACGGTAATGCCGCAGGCATCCCTCCTCACGCTGGCGACCGGGGTGGAAAGCGCCGATGCCCTCGCCAGCCGCACACTCAACTGGTTCGTCGTTGCTGCGCTCGCCTACCGGGTAGCGCTCACGCCGGTGATCATCGCAGGCGCGCTGGGCAACCTCGGGCGGGGGGTCCCGGTCCCGCTGTTCGTCTCGATGGGCGTGGTGTTGAGCGGCGACCTTGTCCTGCTGCTGGGGGTCCTGGCCGGCCGTTTCCGACGTGTGCTGCAGTCAAGCGCGCTCCTCGTGGTCGATGTCATCGGCGCGGTCGCCCTCAACTTGTGGGCGACCGCGACGCTTGAGCGCGGCACCTACTTCCTCCCCGGCCGGGACATCGTCTGGGGCTATACCTTCGGGGTAGTCGCCCTCTGGACCGGCCTGCGCGGAGCCAGGACCGGCGCGATGCTGGTGGTCGGCGGGGCGCTGCTCCAGGCCTTCATGGCACGGCTGAACGGCTCGGTCTTCGACTTCATGGGGTGGATGGAGTACCTGGCCCGCCTGGGCTGGCTGGCGTGTGCGTTCGGCCTAGCGGTCATGGTGATGTCCCTGGCGCGTCAGGGAGCGCGGGCGGCAGTGACCGAGGGGCTGCGGGCCGGGCGGGAGGCGGAGCGTGCCCAGACGCTGCGGGCGCTGCACGACACGGTGCTGCAGACCCTGGAGGGGCTCGCCCTGCAGGCCGCGACGAGTGGCCGGTCGGCCGAAGAGCGGCTGCGGGAGGTGCGGGCGGTCGCGCTCGAGCAGGCGAGCGAGTTGCGTGCGGCCTTGTGCCAAGACGCCCACCGCACCCAGGATGACCTGGCCGACGTCCTTCGGACGCTGGCCAGGGAATTCGACGGCCGTGGCCTGCAGGTCGAGCTTGTTACCGCCGAGCTCGACACCGACCCGCCCGCCACGATCACGCAAGCGCTCGTCGGCACGGTGCGGGAGGCGCTCACCAACACTCGCAAGCATGCCGGTGTCTGCCATGCGGTGGTGCGGGTGTCGAGTTCGGCCGAGCGGGTCGAGGTGGTCGTGCGCGACCAGGGTCGCGGGTTCGACCCGGCCGCCCCAACCGGGGGCTACGGGCTGGCCCACTCGATCAAGCGACGCATGGCCGAGGTCGATGGCTCCGCCGAGATCTGGTCGGCACCCGGCCGCGGTACCCGCGTGCGGGTGTGGTGGAGCCCATGATCACCGTCGCGGCCGTCGAAGACCATCCGGTCTACCGTCAGGGGCTGGTGCAGGCTATCGAGGCGGCCCCCGAGGTCACACTGGTTCTTGCCGCCCGATCCATCCAAGACTTCGAGACGCGTGTCCCCGCCCGACCCGACGTCGTTCTACTCGACCTGCACCTCCCGGACGGGATGGAGGGAGCGCAGGCCGTCAACCACCTCTCCTCGCGCGACCTCGCCGTGCTGGTGGTGTCCGCCTCGAAGGGAGCAACCGACGTCCTCGATGCGATCGGCGCCGGGGCCCGCGGCTACCTCACCAAGCAGGCCGAACCGGACGAGATCATCCGAGCGGTGAGGGCCGTCGCCGCGGGTGGCACCTACGTGTCGGCCACCCTCGCCGCGTACTTGCTCAAAGCGCCGATCCAGCTGACCGAGCGGGAGCGCGAGATCCTGCGGCTGGTCGCTGGCGGGGAGACCGACCAGGACATCGCCGAGCAGTTGATCATCAGCGTCCGCACAGTCCGCTCACACCTCGACCGGATCCGCGACAAGACCGGCCACCGCCGCCGGGCCGACCTCACCCGGCTGGCCATCGAGCGGGGGATCGTGCCCCGTCCAACCAGAGAGGGATAATTGTCCCAAAGTGGAGGTGGGTAGTCCTCTTCTCCGATTCTCCGGGCGTGCGCGTAGGCAGCCGACCATGCCCACGGGCACAAGCCGAGCGCAGAGGCGGATCAGTTCCGCAACGAGGCTCAGGTGTCCGATGGTCTGCGGCAGTCGGCTCCCAAGGGTGTCGGCGGCCAGGTATCCGCTGGCTGGGGTGCCGTTGGTTGCGGGTGTCGGCCAGCGGTGTCCAGTCGAGGCTGCCGCCGCCACGGGGTACGCCTGCTGGACGCGGCGGCGGCCGTGCGGCTGTCGGGTGGCTGTTCGGTGCGCTGGTCAAGACCCCTGCCGTCCGGGCGGCTCGCCGAGGCAGAACAGAGGAGCCGGGCACAACTCGATCCCAGCGCCGCCAGCCGCGTCGAGACACAAGCACTGCCCTTTGTGCAACAGCCTGTAAGAGGTCAATCGGCCAACTGGGAGCCCGGCCTCGCTGAGGCCGACCCTCGTCGGTCTGCTGGCTGCCGGCCGACAGCCAGAGGGCCTGCCGGTGTCCGCTGCCGCCGCCAAGGGCGGGACGCGGCGCCTGGCGGTGGACTGCCGAAGTCTGCGACCGGACGTCTGCGGTGTCCGCAGGCTGCGTGGCGCCGTCCGGGTGTCCGCCGCTGCTGCCCGCCATGTCCGCGGTGCTTGCGGCAGTCGCTGTGGCAATGACCAGCTGCTTGGGGTGTCGGCTGGCCGCCGCACGGTCGGCCAGCTGTCTGGCGCGTGTCCGGTTGCTGGTGAGGAGCTGAGCCGTCTCGGTGGGTGCATGCCTTGGTGTCCGGCCGGGTGGGCGTCCAGTCCTGGTGTCCGGCGTCCGGCCGCTTGTCCGCTAGGCGCGGTAGGCGGTCGCCGCGGATGGTCACCCTCCTGCCACCAGCCCAGCATGGCCGCGCTGGCGCACATGAGGCTACTGGCTCCGGCTGAGTTTGTCTCGGATCGCCTGCGCGCGCTGCTCGCAGCCTGGCGTCTGCGGCAGCTCCCCAAGCGTGGGAAGGACGATGCTGAGCATTTCGGGGTTGGGGCGACCAGGGGCTGGTCGGGCCCGTAGGCCACCTCCCTGAGCCCCAGGGCCCGTTCCTGGTGGGCGCCGCCGGCAATTCGCAGGTACTCCGGGACGCCAGGGCTACGACAGTTGGGACGATCGCGGCTTCTCAACAAGCTTGTTGCACCGGTAGCGTAGTGCAATCGACCACGCTGGTCGGCTCGGACGAGGTGGGGTGGCGGCAGCATTGAACTCAGGGTTGGTGACGCGACGCCCCGATGTGTGGCGCTACCAGGTCGATGTCCGCGATGCGCTAGCCGCCTACCAGCAAGTCGCCGGGACCGGCAGGGGCCAGGTGCTGTTGGTTGCCTGCCCGCCGGGCGGCGGCTCGGGCGGCGTCCTGCAGGGGCTCGCTGAACTGCTCGACCAGGCCAGCCCTCGTCCGATCGTGGTCGGCGGCACCTTCGCAGACGGCGAGTACGCGCCTTGGCCGCCGCCGGCCCGCACCCGGATTCCGGCCGACAAACTGGCGGGGGTGGTGGGCAAGGTCGTGGAACTTGCTACCCCAGCGGTCACCGCCGCGGTGGGGGCGCCGTGGCTGGCGTCGGCCGCCAAGCTGGTCGGGCAGCTGGCCGGGACGAGCGCGGCGGTTCGGGAGCTTGTCGAGCAGCACGCCCAACAGGCACGGCCGCTGCCGCTTGACCCGGATGGGTTGAAGGCACTGCTCCGCCGCGCGTCGCTGGAGCGACCGGTGGCGTGCCTGCTCCAGGACGTCGACCAGGTCGCTGGCCGGCAGGTGTGGTGGTCGCAGTTCCTGCTGCCGTTTGCCGCTGAGGTGGTCCGTGACCTGCGGGTGCTGCTGGTGGTGTCGCTGACTGGACCGGGCGAACTCGGCGGCCATGAGCGTGATGAGCCGCAGCCGCTGTTTGTCGCCCGCCGGCTGGTCAGTAGGGGCCTGGCTGCCTGGCGGCCGCTACACCCGCTGGCTGCCGCTGATATCGGTGCCTGGCTGCATCCCTGCTCGCCAGTTCTTGTGGCCCGGCTGCACGCGGCGACCGGCGGGGATCCGCGCTGGCTTGGGGAGTTGTGGGACGACTGGCAGGCCCGCCGGGTCGTCCGCCGCGCTCCGGACGGCACCTGGCAGCTCGCCGAGGGCGATTCGGCCAGGCTCGGCAGGGTCAACGATCTGCTGGACGCTCGTCTGCGCCGTCTGCTTGGCACTGCGGAGCCGGACCGGCTGGAGGATGCCCGGGAGCTCCTGGCGACCGCGGCGTTGGAAGGTCTCCGGTTCACCGCCGAAGCGGTTGCTGGTGCGCTGGGCCGTGACCCAGACGAGGTGATCGATCTCCTAGACGATCCTCTCACGAGGAGTGAGGATCGGCCCGAGGGGCTGGTGGTCGACATCGGCTTTCTTGAGGTCGAAGGACCGGACGTCGAGCCGCGGCATCTGAGCCGCTACCAATTCGTCTCCACCCTGCACTGGCGGACGCTTCGCCGCTACGGCCTCGGTGGGCCATCGGAGATCGCCGAGCGCAGCGAACGCTACGCCTGGACGCTCGCCCGGGTGTACGGGCCCCAGCAGGCCCAGGTGGCTTCGGTCATCGCGGAGCTGCTGATTGCGGCCGGCAAGCATCGGGCCGCCAGCGACTTCGCCCGTCAGGCTGACTTCGACACCACAGTTGCGGCGCAGCGCCGCCAAGCCTTTGTGGTGCTTGAGATGCCCAAGGATGACTGGGACGAGTGGGACTACATCCAGGCGACCGCGTTGCTGCTGCGCGCTGGCGAGGCCATGCGGCCGGTATGCGTGCTGCGGGAGACGCTTGCGGTCTACGAGCAAGCGGCTGACCTTGCCCGGCGGGTGAGTCTGCGCCAGGAGCTCGCCACGGCCCTGCTTGGCCGCGGCCTGCTGCACGTGGATCTGGGCGAGTACACCCAGGCCGAACGGCTGCTCCAGGCCGCACGCACACTCGCCGGCGAACTCGGTGAACGCGCGACGGTCGCTGAGGCTTCTGGGCGTCTTGGTGATGTCAACCGCATCCGGGGCGAGCTGGTGGCGGCCCGTCGCTACTACGAGGAGGCCCTGGAGAACTTCCAGCATCTCAGACGGCGGATCAACGCGGCGGTTATCGAGATTGACTTGGGCCGGGTCGATAGCGAGGAGGGGGACCTGGTCAACGCTCGACAGAAGCTGAATACGGCCCTGCAGGTGCTTCGCCGGGTTGCCGGCATGGAGAAGGCGATAGCAACCATTTGGTATGAACTGGCCGCAGTCGACTACTTCGAGGGCGACCTTTCTGCGGCTGCGGAGAAGGGGCAGGAGGCACTCCGCCTCGATCGCGACATGGGCGATCGCGTCGATGAGGTACACACACAGCACCTTCTAGGGGGAATCGCCTTAGACCAAGGCGAGCTAGAAGCGGCCGATGACCACCTCGGGCGTGCGCTCGAACTCCAGCAGCAGCTCGGTGACCAGCACGGGCAAGCCAACACCCTGCTGCTGCTGGCAAGGGTGTCCATGCGTCGCGGCGAGTTCGCCAAGGCACGCAACGACCTTGTTGATGCGCTGCGGTTCGCCCAACAGTTCGACAACCGCTCCACCGAGGGCCAAATCTGGAACGCGCTAGCTGACCTTGCCGTCGAACAGGGCGAGCCGAGCGCGTCGGCCCAACTGCGCGCCACCGGCGTGCTGCTCTTGCGGACGGTCCACACCGCCCAGGCGGCTTCTGTGGCAGCCGCAGGCTACCAGAAGCTTCAGGAGCTTGCCCGGCTAGAGGCGGCAGCGAAAGATGCCGACGCGCTCCTTGCCCTCGCCGAGGACGCCTACCGGCGGGATCGAGGTTGGGGCGCTGTCAAGGCGGCTTTCGGACCGCTAGATGATCCGGACCAGCAGCCGGCCGGCCGGTGACAGTAGTCGGCAACCTGGGTGCCCGCTCGGGCTGTGGCGGGTCGTCGGCACGACACCCACAGGTGTGCCGCGTTGCGCGTCGCTTCGGGTTAGCGACGCTCAGGCGGCGGGCCGCAGCCGCGCCTGGGCGGTGGCGGCCAGCAGCTCGACGTCGCCGTCCGACAGCACCCGGTCCTCCCCGAGCGCGCTGCGGAGCAGGCTGGCGGGCACGATCGCCACGCCCTGGGTGTGCAGGCCGCCACCGTGGACGTGGGCGCCGTGGACGCACAGCAGCGCGGCGGTGTGGGTGCCCAGCAGCCGGCCGACCGTCTTGGCTTCCCAGCGGACCGTTTCCAGGGTGCGGTCCAGCGGGTAGTGGTTGTGCCAGGTCAGCCCGTCGGCGCTCTGGTGGACGCTGCCGGTCCACTGCTTGGAGTCGATCACGAACACCCCGGTCGGGCCGATCACCAGGTGATCGACATTAGCGGGCGAGTCGGGCACGGCCAGGTCGTGGAGGATCACGTAGCCGTCGCGGGCAAGCCGGCGGAGCAGGCGGGCGGTGTGCCGCTCCCCTTGGGCGCCGCGCTGCCAGGCGCGGGCCTGTTCGGAGGGGCGGAAGCGGAGCCGCCAGCCGGTAAGCGCCGCGACCGCCAAGCCGACCAGTCCGGCCTGTGGCAGCCCGAGCTGGACGGCGAGCATGTCGCCGGCGAGGCCGGCGGCGGCGACCAGCGGCGCCCGCCAGGCCAGGCTGTGGGTCCAGGCGGCCAGCTCCTCGGCGCGGCGCCGGCGGTAGGCGGCCAGGGCGGAGCGGCCGGGGCTGCCGAGGCTGCCGGTGACCGGCTCGGCCGGCACCACTGGCAGGGTCGCGGCCGGAGGGGTCCGGGGAACCCCAGGGGGCTGCCCTGGTGGGTCGAGGGCGGCCCAGCCGCTGCCCAGTAGCTCGGCGGGCTGGCCTTGGTGGGCATCCAGGAACCGCTGGAGTTCCTCGGCGGTCAGGGCGCGGACCGACAGGCCGGTGCCCTGGTAGACGGGTGTGCCGAGTTCCTCCAGGTCCTCCTTGCCCTCGTCGTCGTGGCGGTCGAGGTCCTCGTCGCGGAAGTCGTCGGGGTGTTGGTGCTGGGGCATGTGGGACTCCTTCCTGCCAGCTAGCGGCCGTTGCGTTCCTGGTGGCCGAGGTCGCGGCCGAAGTGACGGCTGGGTCTTTCGCGGTTGGGATGCCGCTGGTCGCGGTGGTCGCGGTGGCGGCCCCAGCCGGCCAGGTGCTCCAGGGCGGCCCAGGCGGCATGCCAGTCGCGCCGGCGGCCGGGCGCCTGCCGGCGCGGTTCGGCGCCCAGCAGCCGCTCCGGATCGGCCCAATGCCGACCGTCGGCCGCCACCGTCGGCCGCCGCCCGAGGTCGCCTCGGCGATAGGTGCGCTCGCCACGGCCGCGGCGCCCCCGCTGCTCGCCTGTCCCGTCGGCCCGTTCAGCAGCGGTGGGGGCCGTGGCCGGTGCAACCTGCCGCCCGTCCCGGGCCACCCTGCCCCCAACATGCTCGGCCGGCCCGGTGTGGTCCAGGCCATAGGCGCGCCGGTAGCCATCCAGCTCCGCGGCGGCCACGCGCCACACCGCCCGCTCTCCAGGGTCGCTGGGCACGAGGCCAAGTTCGGCCAGCAGCCATGAGGGCGGGTCCAGCACCAGGGCGTGCTGGTCGACCCGCCGCCGCCAGGCATCCTCCCGCAGCACCGCACGCTCCTGGACGCGCAACTCGGCGTCGTGGGCTTCCATCCAGCCCAGGTGCCGCTGCTGCGCGCGTCGCAGCACCCCCAGCCGCTCGGTCGCCTGGTCGGCCTGCCCGGTCGTGGTCCGCAGCGCATGCTCGGCCAGCGCCAGCCGATCCCTGGCGCCCTGGAGGTCCCGCCGGCGCAGCAGCCGACCTTGGAGCGCGCCGACCTGGTCGGTAGCCGCCTCCCGGTCCCGGCGGGCCTGCTGACGGGCCTGCTCGGCCTCGGCGGCCCGCTGGGCCGCCAGCCGCAACTCCCGCGAGCGATCCGGCGGGCACTGCGCCCGGAGTTCGGCGAGCCGGTCGCGCTCGGCGCGCAGCTCCCGCGTGGACCACCGCCGCACGTCCGGCACGTCGGGGGTGTCGCTGGCAAGGGTCTTGCTGCCGTCGCGGGTCAGCACCCGCGCCAGCAGCTCCTCCGGCGCCCGTGCCTCCCGGCTCGGATGCGGCCGCTCATCATCGGGGCCGAGCGGTTCGGGCCCGACCGTCAGGTACAGGTCGGTGCGCTCTTTGCTGCGGGTGAGCTGCACGTAACCGCCCTGCATGTCCTCGACCCCGTCCAAGGCCAGCAGTGCGCGCCGCTCGGTCCTGCCTTGGGAGCGCATATCCGTGCGCGCATACGCCAGGTCGACCCGGCGGGACTGCCCGGGTCGGACCCGAGCCTCCAGGTACCAGCCGGGCAGGCGGACCGTCCGCGGCGGCTCGTCCTCCAGGGTCCGCACCGTCATTGCCCGGCCGGGTACATCCAGCCCTACGATCACCGCGGTGGTGCCGTTCACCACGCCCAGGCGGTCGCGGGCGTTGGCGCCCAGCACCACCTGGTCCCCGACCGCAAACACCCGGTCCCCCACGGCCAGCCGCTCTGCTCCGAGCTGGCCGTGCTCGGCGCGCAGCCGCTGGCAGACCTGGTTGAGCTGGTCGACCTGGGCTCTTCGGTGGGCGTAGATCACCGGCTCCTCCCCGGCCTGGTGCGCCTGCCACCAGTCGCTGACCAGCGCGCGGTCGCGGTCATCGCGGGCCTCGAACGCGCGGATGCGGTCATGCTCGGCGTAGGCGGCGATCGCCTGCTCGAGGTTGCCGGCGCGGACGTCGTCGATCGCGCGCTGCTCCCAGGCCTGGACCTGCCGGCGGTTCACCGTCAGCTCCGAGGCACCGAGGCGCAGGCGCAGGGCGCGGAAGCCGCCGCCGGCCTGGATGGAGGCGAACTGGCGGTCGTCGCCGACCAGCGCCACCTTGGCGCCCGCCCGCTCCGCGTGCCCGAGGAGGGGGGCGAGCTTGCGGGTGGCG
>Ga0184612_10000991_pt1 | contig 13595 bp, 17 predicted proteins | sample PLM3_60_coex_FD_133163 | JGI IMG/M metagenome (GOLD analysis project Ga0184612, IMG submission 133163) | Groundwater sediment microbial communities from an aquifer in East River, Colorado, USA - PLM3_60_coex | ecosystem: Environmental > Terrestrial > Soil > Riparian zone | place: USA: East... | reverse complement strand
GTCGTAGCGGACCTCGACCACCCGCTCCGGCCGAAGCGGGACGAAGGAGAGATCCTTGTTTGGGTTCCACCGGCTCGCTTCGCCCTGCCGCGCGCTCGCTACCTCCTCGGCCCAGCGCCACGGATGGTCGGTGAAGCCGGTGACAAGAGGCTGCAGCTCGGCATACAGCTGCTTGCGACGCGCCATCGGGAACGCGCCGATCACCCCGACCGAGACCAGCGTCGCTCCCGCGTCGCTCCCGCGAAACATCGGCGGAATGGCCGGGTTCTCGGCGTCGTCGTAGAGCCCGAGCAGCAGCGACCCGATAGCGTCCTCGCCGGACTTGTGCAGCCGGTAGCCGGCCACCACGCAGTCCGCGGTTCGCTCGTGCTTGATCTTGACCATGACCCGCTTGTTCGGTTGGTAGGTGAGGTCGCCCGCCTTCGCAATGAGGCCGTCCAGACCGGCGCCCTCGAACGCGTCGAACCACCGGCCGGCCAGCTTCTGGTCGCGAGTGATCGGGGTGAGATGGATGGGTGGCGCCGTCAATGCCAGCGCCCGCTCCAGCGCAGCACGCCGGTCGCGGAACGGCCGCTGCGTGTAGTCGAGATCGTCCAGGGCAAGCAGGTCGAAGGCGATGAAGCTGGCCGGAGTCTGGTCGGCGAGCAGGCGGATTCGGCTGGCCGCCGGGTGGATTCGCTGCTGCAGCGTCCAGAATTCCAATCCCTTCGTCTCCGGGTTGGCGACGACGATCTCGCCGTCGATCACGCACCGCGACGGCAGGAATCTCTTGATCGCCGCCACGACGTCCGGGAAGTACCGGGTCATCGGCCGCTCGTTGCGGCTGCCGATCTCGACCTCGTCACCGTCCCTGAAGACGATCGACCGGAAGCCGTCCCACTTCGGCTCGTAGAAGTGGTCGGCCGGGATGTCGGCGGCCACCTTGGCCAGCATGGGCGCGACGGGGGGCATCACCGGGAGCCGCACGGGCCCATTGTGACCCACGGTGTGATCACGTCGGCGGCGTCAATCGCTTGCGGGACTCTCCTGCACCACCCAGCCGTTGCCGTCGGGATCGTCGAAGAAGACGAATGAGTTCCAGTCTCCACCGCGCCCCTCGACCCGGACAGCACCTTCGTAGTGCTGGACCTCGCTGACATCCACACCCCGCTCGACCAGTTCAGCGCGGGCGACCTCGATGTCGGACACGACGAGCTGCATGCCCTGCGCCGAGCCCGGCGGCGTCTTCACGATCCCGGTGCCCACTGCGATCGAACACGCCGAGCCGGGAGGCGTCAGCTGGGCGACGCGCATTTCGTCACTGACCCGGGTGTCGTGGTCGACGACGAAGCCGACCTGCTCGGTGTAGAAGCTCTTCGCCCGGTCGACGTCGGTGACGGGAACCACCATCAGTTCGAGTTTCCAATCCATGGTGCATCGTCCTTCCGTGCCGGTCGATCGTCGATGGCGAGCAGGCTGGGCCTTGCCCGTCCGGCTGTCACGCTTCCGGTCGTATGTTCAGGGCCTCGAGCACCTCCTCCGGTGGTGCGTCCATGGCCTGACGCACCTCGACGGGTGCCTCGATGACCTCGACGATCTGCGAGGCGATCTCGATCGCGCGCGCCTCGCCCTCGACGTCGACGACCCAGAAGCCTGCAAGCGACTCCTTCGACTCGGCAAACGGGCCGTTGGTCGCGACCGGAATGCCGTTGTCGATGCCGACGGTCTTCGCCACGCTGGGATCGGTGAGTCCCTGCTGGAAGACGAGCTCGCCGGATTTCTCGAGATCCTTGTCGATCTTGAACATGAACTCGATCATCGCCTTGATCCACTCCGGCGACTTCGCCTCCATGCCGGACTGGTCCCCGAACATCGCGATCAGGTACTTCATGTCACTCCCTCGTTTCGGCACCCGGAGCGGGCGCCCTCACAACTGGGTCGGAGCGGCTGCGCCATTCTCGACATCCGGCTGAGAACCGTAGGCGAGGTGTTCCGAGGGCGCGGCTGGTTGCGGTGGGGGCATCGGTGTTGTTCTGGATGAGGAAGCGTCGATGCTGGCGGTCGACCACACCGTAGGCAGGCGTACAGACGGAAGGGAGCACACCGATGACCAAGGTCTTCACCGGGGCGAGCATGTCGCTGGACGGCTACATCTCCGGCCCGGCCGAGACGGGGTTCGAGCACCTTTTCAAGTGGTACGGCAATGGCGATGTCGTCGTGCCAACCACGCATCCGGAGATGACATTCCATATGTCCGCGGTGAGCGCGGAACACGTCCGCAACCTCATCGACAACACCGGCGCGTTGGTCGTCGGTCGCCGGCTGTTCGATTCTACGGGCGCCTGGGATGGTAATCATCCGATGGGACGACCCGTGGTCGTGGTCACCCACAACGTGCCGGAGGGCTGGCCGCGCGAGGACGCACCCTTCACTTTCGTCACCGACGGTATCGAGAGCGCGATCGAGCAGGCCAAGGCACTCGCGGGTGACAGGTGGTCGGGGTCAACGGCGGCACCATCGCCCGGCAGTGCCTCGATGCGGGCCTGCTCGACGAGATCTGGGTTGATCTCGTCCCCGTCCTGCTCGGCGGCGGAACCCCATTCTTCGACCAGCTGAAGGGCGCTCCGGTCGAGCTGGAGGGACCGACGTCGGTGGTCGAGGGCGCCGATGTCACACACCTGCGCTACCGCGTCCGCTATCCGTCGCGCTGACTTCTTCCGCCGCCCGCCGACCGTGACGTGCCGCTCGCCGGCGGCCGTGGTCAGGGAGTCTGCAGCCCAGCGTGAATCGCGTGCGTGAGAGTCGAGTCAACGTCGTCGCCGTCCAGCGACCAGACCATCGCCCCACCCAGTCCTTCGTCCCGCACGTAGCTCGTCTTCTGCTGAATGACCTCGAGGTCGTCGTACGTCCAGAATGTCGTGCCGTCGAACAGCCAGGCGTGCCCGGCGTCGGAGTCGCGGTACACGGCGAAGCCGTCGTCGGCCAGCGACCGCAGAACCTTGAAGTCCTCGTACCCGGCCTCCCAGGTCGCGGGTGCCGGTCCGGCGGCCGGCTGGAACAGGCCGTCTCCGCCGCCCTCGACCCCGGTCCAGCCGCGGCCGAAGTACGGGATGCCGATGACGATCTTGTTGCGCGTCGCGCCGCGGTCCAGCCAGGACTGCACCGTGCGGTCAAGGGTGAAGTCGGGTGTGAACGGCGCGTCTGCCGGCTCGTAGATCGCTGACTGGTGGTTGGTGGTCGTCTCCCAGGTACCATGGAAGTCGTACCCCTGCACGGTGGCGAAGTCGAGATACTTGAAGATCTTCTTGCCCTCGAAACCGGCGTCCATTGCGGCCGGGTTGGCCGGCAGGAACGCTGTGAGCCCGTAGTGCTCGCCGGTCTCCTTGCCGTAGTCGTCGAGCTGCTTGCGAAACTCGGCGAGCAGGGCGGTGAAGTTCTTCTTGTCCTCGGGCCGGATGACGTTGCCCTCCTCGCCGGGCCAGTTCGGCCACTCCCAGTCCAGGTCGATGCCGTCGAAGACGCCGGCTGCCGCCCCCGTGCCACCGCTGCCACCGTCCAGGATCGGCAGGTTGCCCTTGATGAACAGGTCGATGCAGGACTCGACGAAAGCCTCGCGGGACTGCGGGGTCAGGGCGGCGTCGGAGAAGTACGTCGACCATGACCAGCCGCCGATAGCGATGTTGACGTCGAGGTGCGGGTACTTCTCCTTGAGCTTCAGTAGTTGGCCGAAGTTGCCGTTGAGCGGCTCCCCCCACTCGTCCGCGACGCCGTCGACGCTCAACTCAGCGGGCACTGGCCACTGGTAGTCGGCCCAGGCGTCGCCCTGACCGAGGAAGTTGTCCTCGAAGCAGAGTCCGTCCTCATTGACGTTGGCGAACGCGTAGTTGATGTGGGTCAGGTTCGATGCCGCTCCGCTGGTGTCGAGGTTCTTCACGTAGAAGGCGCGCCCGTAAATGCTCCATTGGGTGAAGTACCCAACGGTCACGGGTCCCTGGGCGCTCGGTTGGAGGCCGGACGCGACGCCCGCAGTCGAAGTCCCCTCTGCGAAGGCCAACGCCGGAAGCGCGGTGACAACCAGGGCGAGCGCTGCAACGAGTCCGGCGAGACGCCGAGGAGATCGTCGACTCATCTGCACTCCTACGGGTGAGGCGCAAAAGAAAAGGTAACTTTCCTAATGGAAAGCAAGCTAGCCTTGCCGATCGGTCCGGTCAAGCGCTCCGCCTGGCATTGCCGACCGTCGCCTCCGTGCACTTCGCCTACGAGCTGTATCCAAAAGTGGGCGCGTCTCGACGCGATTCCAGCTGCGTGACGTTGACCTCGGGCTGTGATGTGGGGAAGGTGATCCGATGAGCGGTGATGAGGTGCGGGACGGAGTGTCGCTGACCAACCTCGACCAACCGCTGTTCGACGGGGCGGACGCGACCAAGCGGGATCTGGTGGATTATCTGGACGCCGTTCGTGACCGGATCATCCCGGAACTGCGGGACCGGCCGCTGTCGGTGGTCCGGGTACTTCGTGGCCAGGCGCCTTTCATGCAGAAGAACGTCCCCAAGTACACCCCGAAGTGGGTGCGGACCGTGCCGCTGTGGGCCGAGTCCTCGAAACGTGAGGTTTCCTACGCGCTGTGCAACGACCGCCGTACGTTGCTGTGGTTCGGCAACCAACGTGCGGTGGAGTACCACCCGACCCTGCTTCGCGCTGATCGCTGGGACCACCCCACCTACCTCGTGCTCGACCTCGACCCGCCGTCCGCGGAGGCGTTCGGCTCCGCCGTTGGCGCCGCCTATCTGGTCCGCCGGGCCCTGGCCGATGTCGGCTTGGTGGGTGCGGTCAAGACCAGCGGTGCCAAGGGTGTGCACGTGTTCGTGCCGATGTGGTCACAGGCGACGATCGACGACGTGGCCGCGGCGACCCGCGCGATCGCAGCGCGTGCCGAGCGCCTTGATCCCGCACTCGCGACAACGGCGTATATCCGGGAAGACCGGGAAGGCAAGGTGTTCCTCGACTCGACTCGTGCCGGCGGGGCGACGGTGGTGGCGGCGTACAGCCCGCGTATCCGGCCGGGCGCACCGGTGTCATTCCCGGTGGCATGGGATGAGCTCGATCGCGTGGCGCCGGCCGACTTCACCGTCCACACCGCGGCCCGGTTGCTCGCCGAGGGCGATCCGTGGGCCGACCGGATGCCCGAGCCGCAGCAGTTGAACTCCGACCTGATCGAGGAGGGCCGTGCGATCCCGATCGCCAGGGTGCAGGCGATGCACGCGGGCAAGCGGCGCGCTCGCGCTCGCCGCGGCTGACTACCTGGCGCGGATACAGGGCACAGGGATCGTACGAGAACAGCCTCGACCTGATGATTACCTGGGATGCTGTGTCAGCTCGGCAGTTTGGCGGCTAACACGTCGATCGGCTTGATGTCCGGCGGCGAACTCAGCAGGTCGTCGGCCTTGTCCATCAGTGCGGCAGCGATCGGGCCATCGAGGTGAGCCTGGCGGCCATCGGGTCCGGGGAAGACATCGAAGATGCCGTACGTGGCGCTGTCGATCTTGATGGCAAACCATGCGACCGTGTCGTCCTCTTCCTGGGCAAGCGGCAAGGCGCTTTGCAGGAACGACGCAAGGGCTTCCTCTTTGCCCGACTTCGCGTTGAGTGTCGCAAGCAGGCCTACGGTGACCATGGGTCGTCTCCTCGTCGATCGACTGCCGCAGGGTGAACTCCGATGCGGCTGCTCCTGAGACCGGAGTCGACTCGACATTAGACCTCGCTCTGTGGAGCGGTCCCAGCCCCGGCCACCGCCCGGCGCTCCTGACGGCGGCGAAGAGCTCACTGGTCGTCTGTGAGGCGGGCGGCTCGGGCGTGGAGGTAGCGCTGTTGCGGGAAGCTGGCTGTGCGTTTGGCCGCCGCCTGGTAGGAGTCCCGCGCCGCCTGGCGATCGCCGGCCATCTCCAGCAGGTGCGCGCGGACCGCGTGGAGCCGGTGATCCTCGGCGATCCGCTCGTCGGCTTCGAGCTCTTCGAGCAGGTCAAGCCCGGCGCGCGCATCTCGGACCATTGCCACCGCGACAGCGTGGTTCAGCGCCACCACGGGGTTGTCGGAGATCTGCATCAGCAGCGCATAGAGCGCCATGATCTGTGGCCAGTCGGTCGCCTCGGCACTTGGCGCTTCGTCGTGGATCGCCGCGATCGCCGCCTGGAGCTGGTACGGGCCGGTTGTCCCCCGCGGAAGCGCGTCGGTGATGAGTGTCACGCCCTCTGCGACGTAGCCGGCGTTCCAGAGGCTTCGATCCTGCTCGGCCATCGGTATCAACGCGCCATCCGGCCCGGTACGCGCCGGGCGGCGCGCGTCGGTGAGCAACATGAGCGCAAGTAGTCCCGTCACCTCGGCATCATCGGGCAGCAGTCGGTGGACTAGGCGGGCCAGCCGGATCGCTTCGGCCGACATCTCAGGGCGCTGCAGGCTCGGCCCTGATGTACTGGCGTAACCCTCGTTGAAGATCAGGTACAGCACGTGGAGAACGGCGCCGAGCCGTTCGGTGCGCTCGGACCCCGGGGGCATGCCAAATGGAACACCGCTGTCCTTGATGCGCTGCTTGGCCCGGCTGATGCGTCGTGTCATGGTCGCCTCCGGCACGAGGAATGCACGGGCGATCTCGGGGGTGGTCAAGCCGCCGACCGCGCGCAAAGTAAGCGCGATCTGCGCTGCCGGCGACAACGAGGGGTGACAGCACATGAACAGGAGGATGAGCGTGTCGTCGGATTCCGATGCCGGCCGGTCGGCGGCGGGCGCCAGCCATTGGTCGGGCAGTATCCACCGGGCGACGGTGTCTTCACGACGTCGCCGAGCCTGCTCGCTGCGCAGCAGGTCGGTCAGTCTGCGCGAGGCGACCGTGATCAGCCAACCTCGCGGATTGTCCGGGATGCCATCCTTCGGCCACTGCACCGCGGCTGCGATCAGAGCCTCCTGCACGGCGTCTTCCGCGGTGTCGAAGTGCCCGAAGCGCCGTACCACGGCGCCGAGGACCTGCGGCGCCAACGGGCGTAACAGGGCCTCGACATTGTTACCGGTCACCGCGGTGGTTACGCCTCCAGCTCGTCCATGCCGTCGACAATCGGCCGCACGTCCACGTAAGCCCCGCTCACATCCCCTGGGTTGGGGCTCTTCGTGATGCGCGCGGCGATCTCGGTCGCCCGGTCGAAACTCTCGCACTCGACGATCGTGTAGCCGGCGAGGACCTCCTGGGTCTCGGGGTAGGGCCCGTCGGTCACGACCGGAACCCCGTTTCGCAGCCCATGGATTCGCCTCGTGTGTACGGGGGCGGCCAGGCCACGGGCGTCGACGAACTCCCCGGACTCGATCAGCTCATTGTTCCACGACTCCATGAACGCGTGCATCGCTGCGACGTCCTCCGGGGCCCAGGCCGGCTCGTCGGTGGGCTTCCCGGCCATGAGGTCATAGTCCTGTTGCGAGGCATACAGCAAGATCATGTACTTCACGATGCTCTCTCCTCTCGGCTGGCACCTCTGCGTGCCTCTCATCGGAGACGTCGGGGCCACCGGCCCAGCTCGGACATCCACCCACCAGGTGCCTCATCTTCGCGGAGCATTCCGGGATTTGCGCGGCGCCCGCCTCGACGGCATCTGCGGGCCCGCGGCGCTGCCACAGTCGACCCGCTTGCATCGAAACCTGGTAAGTCGTAACTTACCGTTCGTGGACACTTACGGAGATGCCGGTCTGGGTCTGCTCGGCGACTCGACCCGGCGCGCCATCTTCGAGCTGCTGGCCCGGCGCCCGTGCTCAGTGGGTGAACTGGCCCAGCAACTGCCGATCAGCCGGCCGGCTGTATCCCAACATCTGCGCGCGCTCAAGGACGGCGGACTGGTCGTCGACCGAGCCGAGGGCACGCGCCGCGTCTACCGGCTCAACCCCGATGGGGTGACCGCCATGCGGGCCTACCTGGACCGCATCTGGAACGAGGCACTCACCGCTTTTCACAAGGCCGCCGAGGCGGCCACCGTCGACCCCGAACAGGAGCAGAGATGAGCACCGCATCCACGATCCCCGCGATCCGCGGAACGCGCACGGTCGGCGTGCCTGTCGAGCAGGCGTTCCGCGTCTTCACCGACTCGTTCAACATCTGGTGGCCGGCCGAGTACCACATCGGCCGCGCCGACGTGGCCGAAGTCATTCTGGAATCGCGGAAAGGCGGCCGGTGGTACGAACGCGGCGTTGACGACAGCGAATGCGACTGGGGTCGGGTGCTGGCCTGGGAGCCACCGCACCGGCTCGTCGTCACCTGGCAGATCAACGGTGAATGGCAGTACGACCCCGATCCCGAGCACGCCAGCGAGATCGAGGTGCGGTTCACCTCGGACGGACCCGGGCAGACCATGGTCGAGCTGGAACACCGACACCTCCACCGGCTCGTTGGCGGCCAGGCGATACGCGACGCCATCAGCGGGGGCGGTGGCTGGAGCAGCATCCTGGACCGCTTCGCCAAGGCCGCCGCGGGCGAGGAGTGATCCGGTCCGGCCACCTTGTTGTTCACAGCCGAAACCGTGCTCACGCCACGGCATTACGCCGTTGTTCAAGTCGCAAGGTCAAGCACGGGCGTGTCGCTCGATCTCGCCTCGCAATCCCCGAAGGTGTGCGTCGCGCGACAATAGTTGACACTGACTAGCCAATCCTGGATAGTTGACCGTGACGTCAGCCACGTAGACGGAGGAGCGGATGGCGAAGCGGCGGAAGGTCGGCAACCTGCTGGCGATGGCCGTGTTGTCCTACCTGACCCAGGGACCCATGCACCCGTACGGCCTGAGCCGGATGCTGCGCGACAACGACGACGCGCGCAGCTTCAAGTTCAACCACGGCTCGCTCTACATGGTGGTCCAGCAGCTGGCCAGGGCCGGCTTCATCGTCGAGCAGGAAACCACCCGCGAGGGCCAGCGCCCGGAACGCACCGTGTACGCGCTCACCGACGCCGGCCGGTACGAGCTGCGCGATTGGATGGGGGAGCTGGTCGAGGAGCCGCAGCACGAGTACCCGCACTTCGTCGCGGCGCTGTCGCTGATCGCGGCGCTGCCACCGGACGACGTGGTCGAGCTGCTCAGCCGCCGGCTGCGCCGGCTTGCCGAGCAGCGCGCCGAGATCCGCGACCTGATCGACGCCACGCTCGCCGCGGGCGTGCACCCGATGTTCCTGGTCGAGGAGGAGTACCGGCTCGCTGTACTGGACGCCGATTCCTCGTTCGTGCAGCGGTTCATCGAGCGAATCAACCACCCGGAGACCGGATGGGGCCGACCGTGGGCCGAGTTCCACGGCGAGCCCTTCCACATCAACGAAAGGCAGCAGGCATGACTCGTACACGCACCGCCCTGATCATTGGCGGCGGCATCGCCGGCCCGGCCACGGCTATGGCCTTGCAGAAGGCCGGGATCGACTCGGTGGTCTACGAGGCCCACCCCACCGGCGCCGACGGCATCGGAGTGTTCCTCACCCTGGCGTCCAACGGCGTCGACGCGCTACGCGTCCTCGGCGCGGACAAGCCCGCCCTCGCCGTTGGGTTCCCCACCCCGGGGATCACCCTGCGCAGCGCCACCGGCAAGCGGCTCGGCGAGAGCCGCACCGGCCAGTCGCTGCCTGACGGCACGACCAGCCAGACCATCAAGCGCCCCGACCTCTACCGGGTGCTGCACGACGAGGCCATCAGCCGCGGGGTGCGCATCGAACACGGCAAGCGCCTGGCCGGAGCCGAGGAGACCGGCGATCGGGTACGGGCCGTCTTCGCCGATGGCAGCGAGGCCGTCGGTGACGTTTTGATCGGCTGCGACGGCGTCCACTCCACGGTGCGGCGAATCATCGACCCCTCCGCGCCCGCCCCGACCTACGCCGGGCTGGTCAACACCGGCGGCTACGCGCGCGGCGTACGAGTGGACTCCGAGCCGGGCAGCTACGAGATGATCTTCGGCAAGCGTGCGTTCTTCGGCTACGCCTTGGCCCCCGACGGGGAGGTGTGGTGGTTCGCCAACGTGCCCCGGCGCGACGAACCCGCCCGCCGCGAGCTCGAAGCAGTCGGCGGCGACGAATGGCGGCGCCGGTTGCTCGCGCTCTACGCCGGGGACGCCGGACCCGCCGTGCCGCTCATCGAGGCCACCCCGGAGATCATGTCGATGAGCCCCATCCACGCCATCCCGCACCTGCCCGCCTGGCGTAGCGGGCGGATGATCGTCATCGGGGACGCCGCGCACGCACCTTCCCCCACGTCCGGACAGGGTGCCTCGCTGTCCATCGAGGACGCCGTCGTGCTCGCCAAGTGCCTACGCGATCTGCCCAGCCCACCGGTGGCGTTCGCCGCCTTCGAGGCGGCGCGCCGGCCCCGCGTCGAGAGCATCATCAAGTGGGCCGCACGTATCAACAACAGCAAAGCCGCCGGCCCGGTCGCCAGGGTTCTCCGCGACGCCATGCTACCGACGCTGCTGAAGATGACCGCGAACAGCAAGGCGTTCAAGCAGACCCACGACTACCACATCGACTGGGACACCCCAGTCACCAGCGCAGAGCACTCGGTCACCACGCGTGCATAGGTCAGTTCAGCCGGACGATCATCAGGACAGAGCGGAGAACGCCTCGTAGACCAGGAATGCCGGCCACACGAAGCCCTGGAGCACCGCGAGCAAGTACTCCCAGAACGCGTCGGCCTGTTGCCAGAAGTACACCCACGCACCGAAGATGCCGAGGCCGTAGATCGCGCCGCTACTCGCCGTCGCACCGCCGTTGTTGCTGCTCACGTTCGTCCCACCTCTCGTCGTCGACCTGAGTATTCTCGCTGACGACTGCTCGCAACCGCCTGTTGTCCGCCGATCAAATCACCCTCACGCCGCCAACTTGACCCCCGCGCCCGTCGGCGGCACAGCGGATTGCCGCAGGGCCGCTACTAGGACCTCGGACCGCCTCGCCAAGATCGCACACCCTACGGGTACGGCGGCATGACAGTGCGCCGTACCGCACGCGACTTGTCGAACTACGGGTTGGCGGGCCAATCCGTGAGTAGCGCTGCAGGCAGTCTCCTGACCGCCTCACCGATCTCGAGGATCCGGTGGCTCGCGAAGTAATACCCGTAGGTGGTCGGCCACGATGCGCTGAATTTCGGGATCGAGAGTCGTCCCATCGGTGAGGAGCTCGAGCATGCGGAGGACCTGGAGCGAGTGCACGCGCGCGGCCAGCGCCGGATCGGTCTCGTCGACCTCCGCCCCCTCATGGAACGCCGTCCATGCCGCGTCGAGGACGTAGGGCTGATCAAACCCCACCGCCCACGCCCACCACGCAACGTCGAATGGCGGATCGGCCAGGCGAACGGATTCGAAGTCAAGCAGGCCGGTCACTGACTCGCCGTCGATCAGAATGTTCACGGGCGCGAAGTCCCCGTGCGCGAGGACCGCACTCCGAACGGCGAAGAGATCGGGCAACCGACGGACAATGCCGACGAGCGTGGCATGCTCGTTTGCGGCAAGCGGAGGTGCGTTCTGCACCCACGTTGTCGCTCGGGCGGCCAGTCGCGCGGGGTCGGTCACAGATCATAAGTCGGCGCCGCCGGGGTGCAGGAGCACCAGCGGCTCTCCCTGCCCGTCCTCCTCGTAGTACGTGTGCACATCGCCGAGCGGGACGTAGTTGGCCACCGCCGGCTCCTCTCGTAGTCGCCCGGGAAGGTGCCTATACAGACCGTCGCCGAGGTGGGAAGTCATCGCGTGATGATCAGGACGCGCGGAGTCGCTGCTGGAGTCGACGACCGCCCCTCGGCACGCGACCACCATCTCGGCGCCGTAGGGCGTCGGGCTCCAGTGTCCAGTCAGACGACGCAGACGTCCGTGAATCCGTTCTGCGCGGCGCCTCAGTCACGGGTGCTGCAGTTCCAGGAGCTGATCACTGGGTGGCTGTGCTCGGTTCCAAGGAGCGACACAGTCCCGGTGTCCAGCCTGAAGAGCCGACCGGCGGCGGGCTCGAGGCCGAGCCACCGTGCGGTGAGCACGCGCAGCACGTGCCCGTGCGCGACGACCGCAACGTCGCCGTCGTCCTGCATGGACCGCACCCGGTCCAGCACGGCATCAACCCGAGCACCCACCTCCTCCACCGACTCGCCGGGATGCTCGGCGTCTCCGGGGATCACCCCGTCGGTCCACAGGTACCAACCAGGCCGCTCCAGCCTGATCTCCGCCGTCGTACGGCCCTCGTAACCGCCGTAATCCCACTCCCACAGGTTCGGGTCGGTCGCAGCGCCGTCCAGCCCAGCCAGCTGCGCAGTCCGCCATGCCCGGATCGCCGGGCTCACCAGTGTGTGTGCCACCAGACGGCGGCCCAGCAGCGGCCCGAGCAGCCGGGCCTGTGCCTCGCCGCGCGCGGTCAACAGTACGTCGGTCCGGCCGGTATGCCGCCCGGTACGGCTCCACTCGGTCTCCCCATGCCGTACGACGATCAACTCACTCACGCCGAGCCTCCTTCCGTGGCGCCGGACACTGCAGATACGCGGGCGGGCTCGCGGTCGACGACGCGGGGGCTCCGGCCGGGCCGTTGCCCGGCCGAGGACGGCGCCCAGCACACCACGCTGGTCATGCTCGCGCACGCCATCCTGACCGTGATCGCCGCCCGCGAACGCCACCAGCACACCGGCGACGACCACGCGCTGATTCCGTTGACTGTCAACGAGATCCGGCGCTTGTTCGCCAAACTGATCGCCAACACCATCCACCCGATCAGCCACCAACTAAGAGGGAGATGTCATGAGCAAGGTCATTTCGGGAATCTCCGTGTCGCTGGACGGGTTCGTCACCGGGCCGAACGTCACCCGCGAGCAACAACTGGGAGACGGGGGCCAGGTCCTGCACCAGTGGCTGCACGAACCGGACCCGCGCGACACCGAAGTGCTGGCCGGGATGCGCGAGGTCGTGGGCTCGATCCTCATGGGCCGACTGTCCTACGACCTGGCCGAGGGCGACGGAGGGTGGGGTGACGGCGGCCCGGCCGGCCCGGCGCCGTGCTTCGTGCTCACCCATAACCCACCGGCCCCGGAGACGATCCGGGCGCCGTCGGTCTTCACCTTCGTCACCGACGGTATCCATAGCGCAGTGGAGCAGGCGAAGGCGGCGGCGGGGGACAAGGTGGTCGGCGTGCACGGCGCCAGCGCCGCTCAGCAGTGCCTTGCCGCCGGCCTGCTGGACGAGATCCAGGTCCATCTGGCCCCGGTCCTGCTCGGCAGCGGCACCCGGCTGTTCGAGCATCTGAGCGGCCAGTGCCAGCTCGAGCGCACCAAGGTGGTCGACACTCCGAACGCCACCCACCTGCGATTCAGGGTGATCCGTTGACTGACATCTCCGGACACGCAAACCCGGTCTCAGGCGTGTCCGGAGATGTCAGTCGCTGCCCGCCGGATGGTCGGCCGTGACGTTGAGCTTGCTGCTGGCCTGGACGCGCTCCGAGCCGATGCGTCCTCGCACGATGTTGCATGCGGGTTGCACGAGTCGACTTCGCCCCGATCGGACTACCCTGCTACGGATCCCGAACCTGGTATCTGCAGGTTTGACCGTGCCCTCGGCAGGATTCGAACCTGCGACACACGGTTTAGGAAGATC
>Ga0184612_10000990_pt1 | contig 13601 bp, 19 predicted proteins | sample PLM3_60_coex_FD_133163 | JGI IMG/M metagenome (GOLD analysis project Ga0184612, IMG submission 133163) | Groundwater sediment microbial communities from an aquifer in East River, Colorado, USA - PLM3_60_coex | ecosystem: Environmental > Terrestrial > Soil > Riparian zone | place: USA: East... | reverse complement strand
CAGCATGCGGCGTTCCTTCCTCGCCGGCGTTCACCTCGCCGGCGCTCCAGGACTTGTCATCCAGGAAGGTACGCCGCACTCACATCTCCAGACCCGATCCACAACTTCAGGTCATACCTCCTAACCCAACACGATTACGGTGTGTGGGCCTTCGGAGATGCCCTATCGCATGCGACAGAGGACTACTACCAGTTCTGCCACGCAGGCCAACTCGACCTCGATCCACTCTCAACCCGGAAGGCGCGTTGGATCGATGCCCTGATCGCCAATCTGGAGACTTTGCTGGCGAAGGGCCGGCCGTTCGTGATCTGCCAGGAAATGGAGGCGGTCTTCGGATCAACTCTCGGCTATGCCCGTGAGACCCACCTACGCACGGCCCTCGATCGCTTGCACGAGGCCGGCCGGACCTTGTCCGACGCGAAGGGTCCGCTCAAGAACAAGCTCGTCCGGCCCGCCTGAGTCGGCGACCGTAGGCAGTTCGTCCCACGTTCGACCGTCCAGGATTCGGCCGCCTGCCTTCGGGGTGCGACCTCCCCACTGCTTGAAGAAGAAGGGGACCTTCTCCTCGATGCAACGATCCCGCAGGACCCTAACCCAGACCGGGTCGACCGGTCGGTGGTGTGGACCGCTCTCGCCGCCGACGATGACCCAGTCGATCGCGGTGAGATCCAGGCTGGGAAGGGGACCTAGCAGCGGTTCGAGCGATAGGAACCGGATGGCGGCGGGCGTGTCGCGGACCTTGTCGGCTCGCCAGACGAGACGGTCGAGTTCGATGGAGGTCCCGAGCCACACGTTCCCGAGCGGGTCGGGTTGGATCTGGCGGAGGAGGCTCACCATGCGGCCTGGCCGCTTGGTGAGCACCTGGAAGGTGTGCTGGCGGGCTCGATCCATGATCTCAAAGACCTGCTGTACGTAGGTCTTCGGGACCTCCTCGTGGAATAGGTCCGACATGGAGTTCACGAAGATCATGCGTGGCCTGCGCCACCGTAGTGGCTGATCCAGCCGCTCGGGGCGCAGAGCCAGATCGAAGCCGCCTTCGTACGGATGGCCCGCCACGCCCCGGAACCGCTCTGCGAAGGTCTCCGCGTAGCAGTGGTCGCAGCCGGGCGAGACTTTGGTGCAACCGGTGATGGGGTTCCAGGTCGCCTGCGTCCATTCGATCGCGCTGCGGTCGCTCATCTGGCTCCCTTCCCACCGAAGGAGGCTTCCTTGAAAGATACTCGGCCCTTGAGACGGTGCCTCGGCGCGATGACGAAGCGTACACGCCGGAGGGAAGCGCGCCTTCACCGGTCATCGTGGCCGGACACGAACGCATGGTGATGCTGTCGGCTGCAGCTCTGGCGGGTGCTTGGGTCTGTTCCCCGAGTGGCGATTGTCGCAAGCTGGGCACATGGGGCATCTGTGCGGAGCACCAAATAGGACTCGACCCGGTACTTGCCGCCGAAGGGTGAGATACGGGCACTGCTGGCAGCACCGCTATGCCTTCTGGGGCTGGGGTGGCCCTCGGCAGTCGTCTCGGAGCCCGGCCCGGCGCTCGACCGGTGGTCGCTCCCGGCGATCGTCCTGGAGACCCAGCCCCAGCCGGTCACGCCCGAGCCGCGGCCAGACCGAAGCGGCGGCCACGCTGCTGGCCGACGTGCTCGCGACGGGCTCCGGCCCACCATCGCCGACCGGGTCGCGGACCGCGTCGTCGACTACCTCGGCTGGTCGGGAAGGTGGCGGCTGCGGGCACGACGATGGCGCCTGGGCGACTGTCGGCTGCTCGCCCAGACCGCACGGGCGGTCCTCGACCTCAAGCGCAAGCTCCATGAGGTGACCGGTGAGGCGGTGAGTTGGCTGCTGCCCCCTGACACGCCCCGCTTCCACCGGATGCTGGTCAAGAAGGTCGCCGCCAAGGTGCCGCTGCCGCCGGACGTGAAGCTGGAGGCGATCGCTCGCGGTCTGCAGATCGTCGGGATCTTCATGTGCATCGTGGGCAACGTGCCGCTGGAGCGGTGTGCGTGCCTACAGATGCTCGGCCCGCAGCTCGCCAAGGAGCAGGTCAAGCAATACGTCGAGGACCTGCTCCAGGAGACTGAGCGTGACCTTGAAGCCAAGCGGTAGCCTCCGGGAACGCGAAAGACGGCCCGCCCCGATGAGATGATTAGGCGGGCCGTCGATTGCGGCGAGCTAGAAGGTGATCCCGTAGATGGCAGCCAGCTCGTCCTCCACGGCACGGGCCTGGCTGGATGACACCAGCCGGCCGTAGATGCGCAGCTCGGCGACGTCGGCTTGGACGAGATCCTCGCTGGGCGCGCCGGCGCCAAGTTGCAGCGCGTAGCCGCCGGTGAACCAGTTCGGTCCCGAGCCGCTGCCGTCGGCGGCGCCGTTGCGTCGGAAGGCGAAGCTGACCCCGCCGCCGACGGCTTGGACGAGCAGGCTCAGCACCACGGGGGTGTCCCAGCCGACCCCGGTGGTGGAGCTGCCGAGATCCTCGACCTGCTGGCGCAGCAGCCCTTGGCGGCTGGTGGTGGCGCCGATCCGCCACTGCAGGCCGCCGCTGCCGTTGCTGCCGAGAATCGTGTGGGTGCTGCTGGAGGCTGCCCGGCGGTCTTCCGGGCGGCGAACGCCAGCGATCCGAACGCCTCTCCCCAGCTTGCAACCTCGGTATCACGGTGGCAGAATCACGGGGACGCCCGTCACGTAGGGGTAGCAGGCCGATCTGACCTCCCTCGCGTGGCGCCGGTCGATCAGACCGGAGGGTCGTCTGACCAGCGACCAAACCGAGAGGGGAAGCCATGCCCGCCAACAACCCGAAGGCGATGACCCTTCGCCTTCCACCCGACCAGGCCAGCGCCCTTGAAGCGGTGGCCCAGGTGAACGGCGTCACCGTGGCCGAGGAGGTCCGCAAGGCGATCCAGGCCAGGATCGACGCCCTGCGCGCCGACCCGGACTTCCAGGCCCGGCTGCGTGATCACCTGGAGCGCAACCGGGAGATCCTCAAGGGGCTGGCCTCCACGTAGGAGGCACGATGCCCGCTCAGCCGCCGCCCGACGACGTGCGGTACCTCGACCTGGCTGACTACCTGTACCTGGCCGGGGCCGCGCTGGATGTCGCGCCCGAGGCGCTGTTCGACGTGGCCGACCTCGGCCTGGCCGAGTCGGCGCTGCACGCGCCGGCCGCCACTTTCGCCGGGGTCGAGTTCTACCCCGACCTGGTGACCAAGGCCCGCGTGCTGCTCGTCCACCTGGCCAAGAACCACCCGCTGCCCGACGGCAACAAGCGCGCCGCGTACCTGGCCATGATCGAGTTCCTCGCCCGCAACGGGCGACGGTTTCTCGCCGCCGACGTGGACGCGACCATCGACATGATGGTCAAGATCGCCGGCAGCGAGGTCGACCAGGCCGAGGTCGAGGACTGGATCAGGCGGCAGACCGAGTGAAGGTCAGCGGGCGAAGGCGCGGGTCCATCTCGGCGCCGGCCCTCTCGGATGGCCGGCCACTGTGTAAACTCTCGATCCACTCAATCAGGTCGAGAGGAGAAGGCCGTGACCGCGTCTCTGTGGGACGACTGCGACTTCCCAGTTCTCCAAGCGGTGCAGTGGCTGACTGTCAAAGGCCCGCCGACGCAGCTCGACGCGATCGTCGCGGAGGTTGGTGCGCTACCCCGCGAGGTCGTGGCGGAGAGCCTGAACCGCTTGCGAGAGGCACACTTCATCGTCGGTGACTACCCGCCGACCGCGGACGGTGTCCGAACCGACTGGTTCGACGTGCGGCTTGCCGAGCGGGGGTTGCGGCGCGTCGGGGAGTGGCCGCCGAGCGACGAGTATGGCGCCATCGTGGAAGCGCTCGACCGGTTCGTCGACCAGCAGGCCGAGCCCGGCGACCGCTCACGCGCCGAGCGCATCCGAACCGCCGTCCTCGACGGCGGCAAGGACCTTGCGATCAACCTTGGGGCCACCGTCTTCGCAAAGTGGACCGGGCTGGCGTGAGGTCAGCGGGCCAGCATGGCGTCCAGCTCGTCGGCGGCGGCGACGCTGAGCACCACCACCAGGAAGTCGCCGGGCTCCTCGGGCGGGTCGACGCGCAGGCCGAACGCGACGGCGTGGTGGGGCTGCAGGATGACCGCCATCGGCTCCCCGCCCAGCCGCCAGCCGGACTCCCGGGGCGTGCTCGGCGAACTGGTCGAGCGCCTGGACGAGCAGACCCTGGAGCCGGTCGCTGTTGAGGGCGACCTCGGCGGCCAGGGTCAGGACGCTGCGCAGGGTCGCCATCATGCCCGCCTGGCTCTGGGCCGGCCGAAGCCGCCATCCATCTTCACGGTCTTGCTGGAATGGTGGCCGTGGGCCATGGCAGCCAGGTTCGCCCACGAGTTGTCGCCGAACGGGCCGGAGCCGTCGCGGTGGTCGACGTCGGTGGCCGGCTCGCTGCAGACGGGGGAGCATTCGCAGATTGGGTGGGCGGCCAGGTACGCGGCGCGGATGGCTCGCCACGCCTGGCCGTAGCCGCGGGCGTGGGCCGAGCCTCGACGCCGCTGCTCGGCGCGGGCGTGGTCCGGGCAGCGACGGCCGCGGCGGGCCAGTTCCGGGCAGCCGGGTTGGGCGCAGGGGCGCGACGGCGCGAAGGGCCCGGGATCTCCAGCTCAGCGCATCACAAACCGGCGAGCGCCACTGCCCGGATCGCGTCGCCGTCACCCAGGGCACAGAGGGACGCTCGTTGGCCTGAGCGGCTCACCACCGCGACAGGTGTGCCGGCAAGGGCGCAGGCCCGATGCCGCAGGCGGGACGGGCATCCTGCCTGAGAGCGCGAGGCGTCTGGCCACCGCCCGGCGTGGTTCGTGGGTCCTGTCGAGGAGCTATCCAACTGGACACAACCGCGCTAGGGTCCGACGACTCGAATCGGACATCAGGAGAGGTCGATGTCGTTTTATCTCCGCAAGAGCCTTCGTGCCGGCCCGTTTCGGATGAACCTCTCGAAGTCTGGTGTCGGCGTCTCGGTCGGCGTGCCGGGCTTCCGGGTCGGCGCCGGCCCTCGCGGCAACTACGTCCACATGGGCAGCCACGGCGTGTACTACCGGGCGTCGCTGCCGTCGGCGCGCCGCAACAGCCACGCTCGTCGCCCACCATCTCCGATCGCCCACCCGCCGGTTCCCGTCCCATCCCCGAGCGATGTCGTGCTGGAGGACGTGACCGGGGCGACGACGGTTCTGATGGCCGCGTCCTCCTCGTCTGAGTTGCTCGCGCAGGTGCAGAAGGCCGCTCGGGCACCGCGGCTGTGGCCCTGGGTCGGCGTCGCCGGGTTGGTGCTCATCGGTGCCTTCGGCCAGCCTGCGGCCACAGTGATCGTGGCCATCTTCACAGCCGCCGCGATGATCTGGACCTTACAGCAGGACAAGGCACGCCGGTCGGTGGTCGTCTTCTACGATGTCAACGACGAGGCCGCGACCCACTTCCAGGGGCTCGTGGACGCCTTCGGCCGTGCGCGATCCAGCCAGCGAGCCTGGCACCTGCTCGCGCAGGGCGCTGTCCGCACGGCCTACCAGTACAAGACGAACGCTGGCGCGACTCAGGTGATCAGACGGGTAGACGCCCGCCTCGACCTTGGCGGCCCGGCAGTGTTGGTCACGAACATCGCGGTGCCGTCGCTGCAGACACCGGCCCCCTCGATCTACTTCCTGCCCGACCGCATCCTGGTCCGCGAGCGACGCACCTACGCGGAGGCCACGTACGCGTCGTGCAACGTGCATGCCGAGGAAACGCAGTTCATCGAGAACGGCCGCGTGCCCCAGGACAGCCAGCAGGTGAGGACGACCTGGCGGTATGTGAACGTCAAGGGTGGCCCGGATCGACGCTTCAAGGACAACCGCCAACTCCCGGTCGTCTGCTACGGGGAACTGACCGTCGATGCGCCCAACGGGCTGCATGCTATCTGGCAGTTCTCCCGTCCCGCCGCTGCGGCGGACCTCGCGAACGCGCTGGAGCGCATGCGGGACCAGTCGTAGCCGCAGCGTCGAGGAGCCTCATGCGCCGCTACCCGCTACGAACGCTCGACCATCCCGACCTCAGCAACCACGTCGTGCACTTCACGGGCCGTACAGGATTGTCGTCCCCGACGGTGCCCCACGAGATCCGTTCTCTGACGCCCGAAGAGCGGTTGGCTCAGATCGTCCTCACCGGTCAGATTCGAGGCTTCCCCCCGTTCGGGATCGACGATTCCGTCGTGTGCTTCACCGATGCGACCGAGCAGGGGATCGCCTACCTCATGAAGGAGCACCGCTATCTGCCGTGGGGCGTGGCGTTCCGAAAGGAGACGGCATTCGAGAAAGGCGCCGGACCCGCATTCTATGTTCGCGGTGACGAATGGGACGCCGTCGCCGAACTGCCGTCGGAACTCCGAGCACGGGCCACCAGGTTTTGGCCGGGAGCTGAGCCTGATGTGGGCGAGAACTTGCCCGGGTATCTCGGGCGTCCGTCGGAGTTCCTGCACGAGCGAGAGTGGCGAGTGCGCGCCGACCGACCGTTTGAGTTCACCACGGAGGAGATCGCCTACATCATCGTCGGCGATCGGGGCTTCCTTGAAGCACTCAGCTTCCTGGCGACCCAAGAAGCCGAGCTGGAATGGGAGTACGCCCGTGCTTCCGGCCTGGAGAATACCTAGAGGACGGGCATCAGGAACGTCTCGATCGTATTGCCGAGTATGGCCGCATCCCGATTGTGCTCGTGGACCAGGCGGGCGATGTGCTGGCGACACCCACGGTTCGTCCCTGATCGGGCGGTCACGCGGCGGTTCGGTTGCAACCCGGCCGCAGGGCGCACGACCCCCGTTGGCGGGGAGTGTGACAGGCCGACAATCCGCTCGTCAAAGCGGGCCGGCATCGCCATCGCGCCGCAGCTTCTTCTCAACCGCGAACACGTCCTCCAGGCGGTACAGCGCACGGCCACGGGAGTCGCGGCCCCGCCGCTCCAGCAGCCCGCGGTGCGACCACTGGCGGACCCGGTCAGGGCTGGAGAAGATCGCGGTGGCCGCCGCCGCCGTGTCGACGACCGGGTCCTCGTTCACGCCGGGCTCGCCGCGTACGGCGACCAGGTGGTCGCATCCCAGGTGTGGGGGGCGACCCTCGGGGGGGTCCTTGCAGGCCGGGTTGACGCAGGCGACAAGGCCGGTGGACGGCCGCCTGGCGACCAGGCTGAGGGCGCCGCACATGGGGCAGGGCGTCTCGGGGCGGAAGGCGCGCTCGGCCTCGCCGAGCAGACGGCGGGCCTGGGGCAGCAGCCCCGGCCACTCGGCGGTGCCGAACACGACGCCGACGAGGTAGGCGACCCAGTCGTCGTCCAGGGTGGGGACCACGCGCCGCAGCCAGCCCGCCGCCGCGACCACTCGCGGGTCCGGGCCGGTGGCGCCCTCGTCGCGCCTTGGGCGGCCGGCGACCTGAGCGGGCCGGAAGCCGTAGGCCCGCCGCACCTCCGTCTCCATGGTGAGCAGTTCGGCCTCCAGCATGGATGGTGTCGAAGATGGTGATGTTCAGCGGCTCGCGCGTCTGCACGCCGCCGCGGACGCGCCCGCCAGGAGCGGGCCGCAGCGGGCTGGGCAGCAGCCCGTGCAGGCGCACGTAGTGGTCGGCGACCGTGGCGAGCCCCTGCGCGAGGCGGTCCCGCTCGTTGCGTGCTGGCGTCCCCCCGGTCATCAGCCAGCAGATCGGCACTTTGACCGGGCGAATGCACAGCAGGACGTGAAGGCGCAGCTTCAACGAGCGTTGGAGAGCGCAGCCGGTCGAGCGGTCAATGCATTGGCCGATGGCACGGACGACATGGCCGGCGAGCGGTGAGCCGAGCACCATCCAGTGTCTGATGTCGGGCTGGATCATGGTGATGGTCGAGATGATGATCGTGATGACGACCACCAGGTTGACCACGTTGCAGCGACACCTTGTGGTTGTTGCGCCCTGTGAGACGCCGCCCGGCCAGGCCACTGCCATGACGGTATCCAGGAGGAAGCCGCCTGGCCGGGCCGTCGCCGACGGGGCTACGGGGTGGATCTTGATGCAGCCGTGTGGATCTCGTCGTCAAGATCGGCGATCGAGGCAGCAGGGTGCGCGGCAAACCATTCCAGCGCCGCGAAGGTTGCCTCGTCGGCAAAATGGTTGAACCATTTGATGTCACGTTCAGTCGCTGTGGTCGTCCCGTCGTGCGCTACCTGGTGGCGAGCGCTGAACAATGACAGTGATGGCGTGACGACTGCTCCGCTGAGTTCGGGCGGGCAGGCGATCCGCAGGAACGCCGAGCAGCGCCACTCCTCGCCCTTCTGGATGGACTGGCGGGCGAATTCATTCAACGCCTTCTCCGTCGGGAATCCTTCAATGTAGGCGCACGACGGGGCGGATCGACCGCACCGACGTTGGCAGGTCAGGTACGCCACCCGACGAGCGATTCGCAGCGGCGACTCGGTGCGCTGATCCTTCGTCGATGCCTGCGGCTCGCGTGACAGCAACGCCTCGATCGCCACCGCGTAGGACAGGACCTTGACGGTCGGCTTGGTGGCCATGAACCCGATGTCGAGCATCGCAACGGCGGTCAACGCCCGCGAGCCGAGGTGCGATCCTGTCTTCGGCGAGGACAGTTGCGTTGCCAGGAACTGCACGCCCGGATCTGTGTCCCACTTGTCGAGCACAGCCTGTGTGAAGGTGAACGGCACGGGGCCGTCGACACGGCGACCCCCGAATCCCACTCGCCCCGACTGGTCGATCGCAATCATCTCTCGAACGGCCAAGGTGGCATCGCCGACGAGGCCGATCTTGTGGAGGCCCACGTTGACCTCGACCTCGGGACGCATGAACAGCCTCAGGATGGCGACCGCTTGACTCGCCAGCTCAACGGCACCGGCATCGTCATCGGCCTCCACCTCCACGGTCGCGTCCCCCGACCAGTCCTGGGCCATTCCTCGGACCCGGTCGAGCATGAGCCCGTAGTTCTTCACCTTCGCGGTGAAGTCGGGGAGCGCATTGACCTCGGTGAGGAGCGCCCCTGCGGGCCGGAACGTGGCCGGCCCGAGGACCCACTCACGCTCGAACGTCACCTGCGGCAGTCGGAACACGAAGCGGGACATGGCGGGCATTGTAGGTGCCACATGGGCGGCGGGCCTCGCATTTTTCGTGGACGCCTACAGCACCCGTGCCACCATCCCGATGTCCGACCCGCCACCATGACCACGATCTCGGGCGAGACCATGATCTCGGTCACGGGCTGGTCCCGGCGGACGGCGAGGGGTCGAGTTGGACCGGCCCGCCAGGGCGGCCCGCGACGAGACTCAGAGTGGTGGATGCGGCGCAGGTGATCTCACCTCTTGGTCCGCCTCCTGCGCACATGCCTCTGCCACCTGGCGGCGGCCATGCGCTGGCGGCGGTGACGCTGCTGCTGGTGGGCGGTGGCGTCGGCCAGGCCCAACTGCCGGGCCACCTCGGCCGGGTCGCGGCCGGTCGCCGCCCAGCGGCCGTCCTCCCGGCGCTCGGCCAGCCTTGCCGCGTGGAGCTTCCGGAGGTGGTAGCGGGCGGTATCGCGGTCGCGGCCGAAGAAGTCGGCCAGCTCGGACGCCGACTGGGGACCATGGCGGAGCAGGCGGTCGAGCCACCGTTCCGTGGTGTGCCCGAGCCCCCGCCGTCCCCTGCTGCGGCTGCGGAATGCTTCGCTTGCTTCCCCCTGGCACGGGGGGCCGCCCTGCAATGCGGGCCTTGAGTGTTCGAGTTTTGCGGCTTCTGACATTGCGGCAGGACCGGGCATCCAGGACTGGCCGTGGCGCCAGTTCACCACTACGTTCGGCCGTTCGCGGACGGGTGCCAGCCAGCCGCGGGCGACAAGCCGTTTGCGCCAGTAGCTGACAGTGCCCTCCGACACCCCGGCCGCCTTGGCCGACTCCCGGAGCGCCTGACTCCACACCGGCTTCCCGTGCGCGCCGGCCAGCTCGCCGCGCAATACCGCCAGGGCTCCGGCCGGCAAGGACCGGTCCGCCTCGGCCGCCGCCAGTATTCGGTCGTGGAGCCGAGCCGTCGAACTGGCCCGGGTCGGATCGGCGGGTCGCTCGCGGGGGTCCGGGGCCGCAGCCGCCCAACCCGTAGGCCGGAGGCGATGGTTCGCTCGGCCTCGGCCGTGTCCAACCCGGTGGCGATGGCGGTGGCCACCAGCTCGCCGATTACCATCTCCTCGTCCGGCCGACACGCCTCGAACAGCCGGGCCAGTCGGTAGGAGCAGCCGAACGCGGTGTCGTTGCGGGTGCCCCGCACGGCCCGGGCCAGCAGGGCCAGCTCGGGTCTGAACGCGCCGCGGAAGTATGGCTCCAGCCGGTCGGATGGGGCCGGCAGCGGCCGCAGGTCGGCGAGCCGCACGCCGCTGGGCGAGTCGGCTGCCGGCTGCGCCCGGAGCTGGTCGAGAAACAGCAGGATCGCCAGCAGGCCCTCGGGGACGGGGGCGGGCTCGCGGCTGTCCAGCACGGTGTAGGGCCGGCCGCCCCGCCCGATCGAGGGCGGCAGCACCATGGTGTCACCGAACGAGAGCACGTCGAGGCCGTCGGCCAGGTCCCCCTTGCCGCCCCGCACCCGCACACCCGGCGGCAGCCGGAAGATGCGATGCTCACCGTCCGGCGTCGCGTGCGTCCGGGTGGGCGGCAGCGGGCCGAGTTCGTGCTCGACCCGGGCCAGGCTCTCCTCCCCGCCGTGGCGTCTGTCGACGTCCAGGACGAGGTCGTCGGGACCGAGGAGCGCGGCGACGCCGGCGCCGGGGAACTGCCGCCCCCACAGCTTGCGGATGCTGCCCTCGTACCGGGTGGCGAGCTGGCGGTAGCCCCTGATGTAGGGATGCTTCCCGAGCGCCTCGCAGCGGGACTCCGAGCATGAGCAGCGGGCGCCCTGCTCGGTGACGACCACGGGGCGGGTCGGGTAGATGCGGAAGTCGGCCCGCGCCGCCAGCGCCGCCTGCAGGACAGCACGCTCGCTGTCCGTTTCGGGTGCTACGCTACCAGCGAGGAGCAACGGAGGGATGCACTCCGGGGCTTCTGCGGCGGCTCGGTCTTCTCCACCGGGCCGTCGCGCGTCTATAGGGTCAGCAGGGTCGTCGGCACCTGGCTCTCCGAATCAAAGCCCCGCGCTCACACGCCAGACTGACCTGCATATTTCAACGGGACTCCGACCTTCGGGCCTCGATCCAGGCTTCGAGGTCGTCCTCGTCGTACCGCAGGTGCCGACCGATCTTGATGGCGGGCGGTCCGTCTCCGCGGTGGCGCCATAGGTACAAGGTGGCCACCGGCACACCCCCGAGCCGCTCCGAGACCTCCTTTGGCGGCAGCAACCGCTTCTGGGCCATGCGCTCCCCCTGGGTCGAAGTAGGCCGCGATGATGCCAGCCAACGAGCCATGCCGTCAACGTTTAGAAGGTAGACACCATTCGTCGTCGTGTAGTACCTTGCGGCGATGGCACCTACCTATCGACGACTCGCGCTCAGTGTCGGCACAGGCGGCTGGGTCGGCTGTGCGGTGGATGACGCCGCGCCGTTCTACGTCCGCTTCGCCCTGGACGAGCACGGCCGACTCTCCCCTGTCGAGCTGCACCTTGCTCCCGGCGCCACCATCACCACCGTAGTGCTCCAGCGCCTGCCCCTGGTTGACCTTGAACTGGATGTGAACGAAGGACCAGCCCGACAACCCCTCCTCGACCGGCTGGAGGGTGAGGCCCCCGATCCAGTCGCCGCCCTCGCTGCCACCATGCCGAAGCCGGCACCCAGGGCGCCGGTTCGACTCGTCACCAGCGCAGTGCTCGTCCAGCCCGACAAGCGACCGCACCCAGACAGCTTCTACCAGGGCGTCGCCCGCCTGTACCGGCGGCTCGCCCGCGAGACTCGCCGCCCCGCCGTGGTGATTGCCGAGGCCAACCACGTCCCGGTGACCACGGCGCACCGCTGGATCAAGGAGGCCCGCAGGCGGGGGCACCTGCCCCCTGGGCAGAAAGGGCGGCGAGTGTAGTGAACGACATAGACGATCGCTGGTATCGGACGGTCAAGGGACCGAACGGCAGGCCGCACAAGGTGCCCACCGCCCGACACGGGGCCGGCAAGCGCTGGGTCGCCCGCTGGCGCGACGGCAGTGTGCAGCGCAAGAAGAGCTTCGAGAACAAGGAGCAGGCCAAGCTGTGGCTGGCTGGGGTCACGGTCGACCAGGCACGCGGCACCTACCTAGACCCGCGTGCCGGCCGGGAGAGGTTTCGTGTCTACGCCGAACGGTGGCGGACAGCCCAGGTCCACCGGCCCAGCACCGTGGCGCACGTCGAGAGCCACCTGCGCAACCACGTCTACCCGAGGTTCGGCGACCGGGCGCTCAGCTCCGTTCGTCCCTCCGAGATCCAAGCCTAGGTGCGCGGCCTTGAGGAGAACCTCGCGCCGTCCACCATCGGGATCGTCTACTCGTTCGTCTCCTCGATCTTCAAGGCCGCTGTCCGAGACCGGCGGATTGCCGTGTCGCCGTGCATTGGGATCAAGCTCCCCAGGGCTGAGCCGACCGAGGTGGTGCCGCTGACGACCGACCAGATCGAGGCGCTCATCGCGGCGATGCCGAACCACTACCAGGCGATCATCACCGTGGCGGCGGGCACGGGGGCTGCGTCAGGGCGAGGTCTTCGGGCTGGAACTCGACCGGATCGACTTCCTCCGCCGGACGCTGCGGGTCGACCAGCAGCTCGTCCAGCCGCGCACGGGAGAGCCGGTCATCGGCCCGCCAAAGACTCCCGCGCCCTATACCCGGACCATCCCCCTCCCCCAGGTCGTCGTGGACGTGCTGGCGGCCCACCTCGCCGCGAACCCGGCCATTGAGGTCGAGCTGTTGGACACCACCATCAAGCCCGTCCCGAAGCGCCGGCCTGCGCGGCTGGTGTTGTGACGCTGGCCGGTCGACCGCTACGCCGCACTCGGTTCGACGAGCAATGGCGAGCGCTCGCCAAGAGGATCGACCTGCCCGATGGCACCACCTTCCACGACCTGCGCCACTACTACGCGAGCCTGCTGATCGCCCACGGCGAGAGCGTCAAGGTGGTGCAGAAGCGTCTCGGCCACAAGAGCGCGGTGGAGACGTTGGACACCTACTCGCACCTGTGGCCCGACACCGACGACGGCACGCGCGAGGCCGTCGACCTGGTCTTCGGCCGGGTGAAGCCCGAGACCCTCGCAGTCGACGCCTCGACCAGGTGACTTCTGATGTGCCCCCGATGCGCCCCAAGGGCCGAGCGCAACGCTTCGATGCAGCTCAGAAGCGTGAGGCAGGGGGAGCCGGCCTGTAAGCCGGCTTCTGTGCCCCCGGGAGCCCCGGGGGTGGCGGCCATCCGTCTGGGACCGGCGTTGCCGCCGGCCTCGTGCGGTCCACCAGGGGACTCGGCCGGGCCAGCCTCCGCGGCCGCGTCGCCGCGGCCGGTGCGTCCCCTATTCGACCTTGCTCCAGGTGGGGTTTACCGAGCCGACCGGTCACCCGGCCGCTGGTGCGCTCTTACCGCACCCTTTCACCCTTACCGCCGGCGCCACCGGACCGTACGGACCCGGTGAGGTCGGCGGCGGTTTGCTTTCTGTGGCACTGTCCTGCGGGTCGCCCCGACTGGTG
>Ga0184612_10000989_pt1 | contig 13614 bp, 12 predicted proteins | sample PLM3_60_coex_FD_133163 | JGI IMG/M metagenome (GOLD analysis project Ga0184612, IMG submission 133163) | Groundwater sediment microbial communities from an aquifer in East River, Colorado, USA - PLM3_60_coex | ecosystem: Environmental > Terrestrial > Soil > Riparian zone | place: USA: East... | reverse complement strand
TAGTGGCGGATCAGGCGTTGCGCCGCCGATCCCATCATGACGCCCGGCAGATCGTTATGCCGGAACACAGCGGGCTGTTCGAGCGAGCCGGTAGCGATGATCACAGATTTGGCGCGCAGCTTGAAGAAGCGGTTGCCCTTCGCCAGGGCGAGCCAATTGTCGGAGAACAGGCCGGTGCAGGTAGTATCTGTCATGACACGGATGTTGCCGGCGGTTTGCAGGGTCGCCGTCAGCGCCTCGGCTTGCTCAGCGCCGCGCCGGCCCGCCGCATCGAAGCGCGCGTAGGTCAGCGAACCGCCGAGCTGCGTGTTCTCCTCAATAAGGATGACCTCGCCGCCGCTCTTGGCCGCCTCCACCGCCGCCGCGAGGCCTGCCGGTCCACCGCCGATGACGGCGACATCGGCGAACAGATGTTCCTTGTCGAAATAGCCGTGGTGGGCGGCAGTATTGACGACGCCGAGGCCGGCTTTGCGGCGGATATAAGGTTCCCAGCGTTTCCACGCGCCCTTCGGCTTGTAGAAGGCTTTGTAGTAGAAGCCCACGGGAAGGAAGCGGCCGATATGGTCCATCCAGGAGTCGCGGTCGGCGAGCAGGCTGCCGACATAGTTCTGGCCGGTGACGGCAAGGCCGTCGGAGATCAGGCGGCGGTCGGCGAGAACGCTGGGCTCATCGCCGATCTGCACGAGGGTGTTCGCATCCATTCCGGCCATCGAAAGAATCCCGCGCGGCCGGTGATATTTGAAGGAGCGCGACAGGATCCAGGCATCGTTGGCGGCGAGCGCGCTGGCGATGGTGTCGCCCGCCAGGCCGGTGAAGGTCTGTCCTTCGAAGGTGAAATCGATCTCGCGGCTGCGGTCGATCAGACGGCCGGCCGGTCCCGCGAGGCGGTTGATGCCGGTCATCGCGTGCCCTCGCTCGGCTTCGCCTTAGCCGCGAAGTCGCGGCGTGATTTGAACGCCTCACCGGCCGGATAGGTCTTAATGATCTCGTCGGTCACAGTGTTCCGCTCGGCGATAAACCAGAACGACGTCGGTACGTGACACCACCACTCGCGGATGATTCCGGCGCTGTTGTTCTCGAGAAACACCCAGGCACCCCAGTCGCGATCCGACAGATCGGCGGGATCGGGCATGTCACGCACTTCGCCACCCCAGACGAATTCGGAGATGTTGCGCGGGCCGTTCAGCGGGCAGTTGAGAATTTTCATCGCTCGTTACCTCAATGTCCCACCGACGCTGCGCCCTTCTCGCCGACCTGGTCGAAATCGACAAAGCGGTCGAGGCGGAACGGCGCGATCAGTTGGGGAACCTTGCCGGTGGCCACCATCTCGGCCATGCGCTTGCCGCAGACCGGTGTCGCTTTGAATCCCCAGGTGCCCCAGCCGGAGTCGATGTAGTAGTTCTGCACGGGCGTCAGGCCCATGATCGGGCTGAAGTCAGGCGTCATGTCGGCCATCCCGGCCCACTGGCGCAGCAGCGTCACATTGTCGAGGAAGGGAAACAGCTCGAGCATATGCCCCATCAGCCCTTCCTTGAAATCCAGGGTCGAGCGCGTGGAGTAGACGCCGTAGGGATCGGTGGATCCTCCCATCACGAGCTCGCCGCGGGCCGACTGCGAAATGTAGACATGCAGGCTGCCGGAGACGACGATCTGGTCGAGGAACGGCTTCAACGGCACGGAGACGCAGGCCTGCAGCGGGATGGTGCGGATCGGCAGTTTGAATCCGGCCATCTTGGCGATCAGCGAGGTGGAGCCCGCCACCGCCTGCATCGCGCGATTGCAGTGGATCGTGCCGCGGTTGGTCTGCACGCCCTTGATGGCTCCGTTCTCGATCAGCAGGCCGGTCACCTCGGTCTGCGTGTGGATATGCACGCCGCGCATTGCAGCACCCCGCGCATAGCCCCAAGCCACCGCGTCGTGCCGAGCGATCGAGCCCGGCGGATGATAGAGCGCGCCGAGGATGGGATAGCGCGCGTCCTCCGAGAGATTCATCGAGGGGCAGAGGCGCGCGATGTCCTCGCGATAGATCAGCTCCGAGTTGACGCCGAGATGCTTATTGACCTCGGCACGCCAGCGGCTGGTGCGCATCGCGGCATCGGTGTGGGCGAGCGTGAAATGGCCGCGCTCGCTATACATGATGTTGTAGTCGAAATCGTTGCTGAGATCCTGGTAGAGGCGCACGGATTCGTCATAGAAGGCGACGCCTTCGGGCGTCAGATAGTTGGAGCGGATGATCGCCGTGTTGCGCGCGGTATTGCCGCCGGCGAGATAGCCCTTCTCAATGATCGCGATGTCGGTGATGCCCCAGTCGCGGGCCAGATAGAACGCGGTCGCGAGGCCATGACCGCCGCCGCCGATGATCACCACGTCGTAGGTTTTCTTCAGTTCCTGCGGGCGCGGGAAGTGATGCTGCGCCGGGTATTTCCGGCGTAGTCCGTATTTCAGCAGGCCGAGAGGCATGGTGCGGCGTGTCTCCGCTTGCGGTAAGCCAATCCTAAGAGCCTCCGGACGGCCCCTCGCCTAGTCGACCAATTGGTCTAAATTGGTTGCGGCGCCTGGCCCGGTTGACTTCGGTCAAGCTAGCGCTAGGTTTCCTGGCAGGCAAGAAATTTTACCGATGCGCCGCAAAAACAGCGCTCTGAGCGTCCGGCCCCGCTGTGGTGGGAGGCGCGGGTTCGGCGAAAATTGGTTGCAACTGGTATGACCCTACAGGCATCGTGACGCCCGCCGGCAACAAGCCCGAGGGCGAGGAGAGACGCGTTGGCCGATCGCAATCCCCACAATGTCGTGCTGACGCAGCAGGCGGCGCAGACCCTGCGCAAGGAATTCATCGGCTGGCAATGCCGGCTGCGCCAACTGGTGGCGCGCCAGGGCGGCGGCCGGCCGACCTCGGGGATGCGGCCGCGGGTGTTGGCGCCGTCGGGCGAGGCGATCGCGCCGGCGATCACGGTGCTGCTGAACGAGCAGGAGCCCGATCACAGCATCAGCCAGTTCAGGTTCCAGTATCAGCGCACGCAGGATCCCGTCGAGCGTTATGAGAAGATCCTGGAGCTGCTGTCCGGCAGCTATTTCCAGCAGCCGGCGAATTTTGCCGACGTCATGACGGCGCTGTTCGGGCCGGAGTCGGACATCGCAGCGGCGCTGCTGAATCACGGAAGCTGCATCCTGGAGTTCGAGCAATACACACAAGCGTACCGCATCGCCTGCGCGGTGCGCGCGGTCGATGAGAAGAGCCCGCTGCATCAGGCGACCTACTGGCACAACCGGATGTTCAATCCGAGCATGCCGGCGGCGATCCGCATCCTCGCCTTCACCCCGGATTGGCGCCATTCCGAGGATTACCGGGTCGAAGAATAGTCGGCCCGAAAGCGCGATCTGCGTGCATTTCCGCGCATTTTCCCCGCAGCGCATGTTCTTGATGTGACAGGCGATTCTGCGAAAAACGCCGTGTTCCGAAAAAGTGATTTTCGCGGAACGATGCTATACAAAGGAAGTCGCTGGAGGCCGTAGAGCCTTAGCGAAGGCGGGTCGCCGCAGATATGCGACAACCCGCCCGCGCCGGAGTGCCGGCCGAGGCATCTGGTATTCCGATACACAATGTCCAACATCGAGGCCACCGAAGCAGATACGGCGGAAGTTTCATTATAGGAACACGGGCCTATATGTCAAGAAAATAGTCCTGACCCGGCGGAAACCGTGGAGACGCGATCGGTCAACAGGCACAGGCTACCCAACGCTGAGTACATACGAACAGGCTCCGGTCATACTGGTTCGCCAATGTCCGCTTCCGGGTTGAAGACGGTCATTATTCCCGTGTCTCATCATGTCGCAGAAGTGCCAGAACCAGACAATCAGAGAGGATAGCAGGCATGCTCAGGAAACGTCGTGGATTACGCGCTACTACTAGCCCGGATTGCCAGGTACTTCGGCGGCGTGAATGGCGGCATCTGGCAGTTGATGGCTATTTTTCTGGTAGCCCGGCCTTGGCAAGGTCGGCCACTTCGTTGTCGAGTATCTTGGAGTCGCCGTAGAAATTGGTTTCGCGCCACTTCGTCTGGGTGATCGCAGGATTGATCTCCAGCCCCTTCTCGAGCTCCGCCATCGCTTCGCCGTCACGCCCGAGCCGCACGAGATCAATTGCCTTGTAGAAATGATCAAATCCGGCGAACAACATGCCAGCGTTCAGCGCCGCCAATGACTCTTCCGGTTTGCCCGCAACTTCTAGTGCCCAACCCTTCATGCCATTGTAATACGAGGCATTCGCCGGGTCCCTCGCGGCCGAGAACTCGATCCATTCCACGGCTTGCATGGGTCTTCCTGACCAGATCAGAACGGAGCTGAGATCGCCAATCATGAAGGCATCGTACGGCGCCAGACTCCGGGCCGTTTCGGCCTCGGTCAGCGCCCGGTCGAATCTCCCATCTTGCAGGCTGATGAAGGCGATCGTCCAATAGCACAGCCGTTTCTCAAGTGGCGACAGGTTCGGTTGGCCCAAAGCCTGCCGGACCAGTTCCCCCGCGCGCTTGAAGTCGGCAGCCGTATCCTCGCTCCAGCCATTGAAGGCGCGCTGATTATGAGAGATTGCCAGCTTGACCTGAAGCAGCGCCGAGTCCGGGAATTTCCTCAGCCCTTGCTCCCAGATTTCAGCCGATTGCCGGTTCGCTTCGGGGGTCATCTGCATGAAGACTTCGTGGCCACGCAGGTAATAGTCGTACTCCTCGAGATTGGCCGCGTCCTTGCCCCAGACTTCACGATATTGCGCCCGTTTGAGCTCCCCCGTTTCCCCGGTTAATGCCCCGATGATCTTGCCCGTCACTTCGTCCTGCAGTGCCCACGGATCAGCCCCGGTCCTGTCGAAGCGTTCGGCCCAGACATGCTCGCCTGTCTTGGCGTCTATCAGCTGCGCGACGATACGCACTTTGTCGGCGTCCTTGCGCACGCTGCCTTCGAGCACGTAACCGACGCCGAGTTCCTTGCCGATCTGGCGCACATCGGTTGCCTTCCCCTTGTAGGAGAAGGAGGAGTTGCGCGCGATCACTGTGAGATCGGGCACACGAGCGAGCATCGAAATGATGTCCTCGGCAACTCCATCGCCGAAATATGTGAGTGTTTGGTCGTCCCCCATATTGTCGAATGGCAAGACCGCGACTGATGGAATTGTGGCCGGAGCCGTGGGCGGCTCGGCAGGTCTCAGGACGGCAAACCAGATCGCTGCCAACGCCACGACGGTGGCGATGGCTGCGATGCCTGCGGTCCAATGGAGCGCGCGCTTCTGTGAAACGGGCGTCATCCGCTTAACCGGTATGCCGTCGAGCTTCACCCGGAAGGCATGAACCGGCTCGGCGATGTTCTTGACCTGCTGGGCGCCCATCGGCTCGAAGCCGAAGGCGAGTTTCTTCTCGACTTCCCTGGCGACTTTGCCCGAGACGCAGATGCCGCCGGGGTCGGCGAGCTGTTCGAGCCTTGCGGCGATGTTGACGCCCTCGCCATAGCGGTCGTCACCCTCGACGATCACCTCGCCGAGATTGATGCCGATGCGCACCTGAAAGCGCCGATCTTCTGGAACGTTGGCGTTGCGCTCGGCGAGGCCCCTTTGCAGGCTCACCGCGCATTCGACCGCATCGACGACGGAGCCGAATTCGGCAAGCATACCGTCGCCCATCAATTTGAAGACTCGCCCGTGATGGCGCGCGATTTCCGGCTCGAAAAGTTCCTTGCGCCCCGCCTTCAGCCGTTCATGCGTCCCCTTCTCGTCGCGCTCCATGAGCGCGACGTAACCGACCACATCGGCGGCGAGAATGGCGGCGAGCTTGCGTTCCATGAGGAAAGCCGTCCTGACGGCCAGGAGGAGGTTAGGAAACGCGTAATGATAGCCCTTATCCAGGCCGCAATATAGCAGTATCAAGTAATAGCGGCGCGGACCGCACGCCCTCACGAGTGCAGTTGTCGCAAGTCCGCTTTGGGTCAAAATCAGTACTCAAGCCGTATCTCCACAGGGTCTGCTCAGCAGCACATAGCGGAACCGTTTGCAGATTTTCAGCCAAGCCCAAACATCGGATTCTATCTCGCAGCACCGGTAGATCGGGTCGGCGCCAACAGCCGTCATCTGAGCGCATTGCGCCTCGGCGCCCCGGGGCGCACAGGGAGCACACATCAGTTAGGCCGGCTGCTGAGCAATCTTGACGCACCGCTCTCATTGACTATAGTTAGGCATATGCCTAACCAAAGCACCAACCTCGATCGCGTCTTCCATGCGTTGTCGGACCCGACCCGCCGGGCGATCGTGTACCGGCTGAGCCGGGGGCCCGCCTCCGTGAGTGAACTCGCCAAACCGTTCTCGATGGCGATGCCGTCGCTCTTGCAGCATCTCCAAGTGTTGGAAGGCAGCCGGCTCATCCGCACCGAGAAAACCGGCCGGGTGAGAACCTGTGAGATGCATCCTGCCGCGCTCAGCATAGCGAGGGCCTGGATCGCGCAGCAGCGGGCGATCTGGGAAGCGCGTCTCGATCGCATGGAGACATACGTCACCAGCTTACAAAGCAAGGACAGGAAGCATGGCAAAAGATACAGACCGGAATGATGATGGCCGTCTCGACCTCACCCTCAAGCGCACGATCGACGTGCCGCGCGCGCTCATTTGGAATGTTTGGACGGACCCGAAGCATGTGATGAAATGGTGGGCGCCGGCGCCCTGGACGACGGTCGATTGCGAAATCGATCTGCGTCCCGGCGGGATATTCCGCACGGTGATGCGCTCGCCGGAGGGGAAGGATTTTCCCATTGCCGGCTGCTTCCTGGAGCTGATCGAGAACGAGAAGCTCGTCTGGACCGACGCGCTCGGCCCCGGCTACCGGCCGGCGCTCAAACCCTTCTTTACCGCCATCTTCACGCTCGAAGAGTATGCCGGGAAGACGAATTACGCGGTGCGCGTTCTGCACAAGGACGAAGCGGACAAGAAGAAGCATGAAGACATGGGCTTCCATTTCGGCTGGAGCAAGTGCCTCGACCAGCTGGTCGAGCTGGTGACCCGGCTCAAGAGCTGAACGTCGCGCCGAGCCGCGTTTTCTGAGGTTCGCAACAAGCAGGGATCGAACCAATGCAATTCAAAGGTAGCTGTCACTGCGGCAAGGTTGCGTTCGAAATTGAGGGAGAGCTGACAGGGGCAGTGGCCTGCAACTGCTCCATCTGCTCGCGCAAGGGGGCGCTGCTGTGGTGCGTGCCTCGCGGCGCGCTGCGGCTGCTCAATCCGGAGGACGGCATCGGCACATACACCTTTAACAATCACATTATCGAGCACCGGTTTTGCAAGACCTGCGGCATGCATCCCTATGCCGAGGACGTGAAGTCGAAGAACGACCGCATGGCCTACATCAACATCCGCTGCCTCGAAGGCGTCGACCTCGCCGCTGTTCCCGTGCAGGACTTCGACGGCCGTTCGATGTGAATGCAGCGCCGCGCCGATGCGCCTATCTTCGCGTACCTTCCCGCCGCACGAGTCCTTGGCGCGAAGGCCGTTTCCAGATTTGGACGGCGGCGAAGATTTTTCCGACCGCCCGGCCGATCAAAACCGCATAGCGTCGGCATAGAAATCGCTGCGCGAGACGTTCCGCCCTACGGTCTTGGGAACCGCTGGGCGATGAGCGCCGGATTCCAATCTTCATCCAAGCGCCGCCGGACTCATCGATATGCAGATATGGGTAACCATTGATCACACGAATGCTACAACGGCTTCATCGTCGCAGCCTTCAGAATTTTCTCCGTTGCGGAGCTATGTGAAACAGTTCCGCGTCCGGATCCGTTCGGGGGGCGAGTGTTGCGCCGTAGCGCAGTTCGCACGGGAGGAGCGGTATGGGGCGTCATGGTATCTTCCGATCATCGATCCCGCGCCGCACCAGCGCGAGATCTCGGGCAGTCGCCGCTGTCTTGGCAAGCCTCATCCTCGTGGCCTGCGCAACGGAAGGCGTGCCGGTAACCGGAAAGGATCCGAAAGGCGCCGATGCCGCATATGGGCAGTCGGAGACCAGTATTTCCACCGGTTTCGCCAACGGCAAATACATCGTCACCGTCACCTACAACGACGAGACCAACCCCGGTAATACGATCCTTTACACGTCGACCACCCGAACCATCAAGTCGGGGGCGAGCTTGATGGGTTGGTCCTACTCGCTTGATCGCGGCAAATCCTGGACCTATGGCGGCAAGGTCAGTCCGCCGAGCGGTTGGGCCGTGCTATGGGGCGATCCGGCGATCACCACGTCGGATGCGCACTACCGCTATGTGTTCATCGCAAATCTGGCAATTCCAAGCAGCAAGATGCCGGCCGCCGGCATCAGCGGTTCAGTGATCATCTCCGGCGCCAATTCCTATATCGGCGGCGCCTGCATTGCACGCTCGACCGACGGGGGCATCACCTTTGCGCCGCACAAATGCGTCTCCGACACGAAGAAGAACAACGTCCCGAACAGCGAGAAGGGCCATTTCTACGATGGCGGCAGCATGGCGACCTCGCGGGATGGTGAGGTATATGCCGCGTTTCTCGATGTTACGTCCGATGAGATCGACGTCTGGCGCGCCCCGGACGAAAATGCAGATTTCAAGCTTCTGTCCTCGCCGTTTCCAAACCTCGCCATCTATTCGCATCCGCGCCTGCGCGTGAACTGGGCGAACGGCGCCCTTTATGTGGCTGCAACGGCGACGAACAACGTCGTCTTTATCAACCGCTATTACAACGGTCAGTGGGGCACGCCCGTCGCCGCCAGCGATGCCATTGAGCATTATCCCTGCGTGGACTTTGACCCCAACGGCTGCAACGTCAGCGGCAAGCTCTACCTTCGCACGGGACCCCAGTTCTCTTTCGACATCGGCGCCGCCAGCAACGACGAAGGCACCGATGCGATTCGCTTCCTCTATACGAGGCGCGATCCCGAAACCAAGCGCCTCTATGTTACGGGGTCGTTCTGCCCGTTGTCGCTGCAGCCGGGCTGCTGGGGCGCGCCGGAGTGGGGCACGACGCCCGGCAATCTGAGTACACCAGGCGATCAGTTCAGTCCGACGGTCGCCGCGTGGCGCGGCTTTTTCAATCTGCCACCTATTTGGAAGACGGCATATCTGGATCGCGACGGCTCGCCTTACAACACCGTTACGGTCAAGCAAGGCAACCTTGCCTATCTGCCGAACGGGCAGCGCATCTACCTGCCGTTCTCCCTCATCAAGGACGTTCCGATCTGCCCGGATCTACGCGGCTATTGGGGCGACTATGACGATCTCGAGCATATCGGGTTCAACGAAGATTCCGACGCCGCGGAGTTTCTGCGGACCACCACCGATTCATCGCTTGGTTGCGTCTATCGCTGGCAGTACATTTCGAACCATCAGCACATCCGCGGCGGGGTGACCTCATGAGGTCCAGAGCCACTCTCCGGAGCCACGGAACCCGACCATCTGTACGACTGACCGGCGGGGCGGTGGCGCTGTTGCTTGCCGGATTGCTTCTGGCAACAAGCGCCTGCGAAATGATCGAGCAGGCCCCGCCATCCTATGCGCCCGTGTCGAGCGTTCCGATAGAGCCGGGCAAACCCATAGAGCCGGCGGCATCGGCGCCACGTGTCGAGATTTACTACGGCGAAGGGAGCTGCGCGCCTCGGCTGCCCAACGGCATGCTCGGCACCTGCATCAATGACAAGCCTTGCAACGGCTTTGGATTCAGGGACGAAAAGGGCGGCTGGCAATGCGCCTGCTTCGCAAGGCAAGGCGGCTGCGGCGAGAATGAGGCCTGCAGCTTCCGTAAGCGCAGCTGCGTGCCGATCGACGAGGCCGACTTCCTGCGTCCGCCCGCCCAGTAAGGCGGAGACCTGCACCGCACAGGGTCGTGCGGCTTCCCGCCGTGGAAGGCAGCAACAGACAGCCCTAAGGACTCGGGAACCGCTGGGCGATGAGGTCGGCGACTTTGTGCTGCAGCCGCCAGAGCCGCCCGTCTCGGATGCCGAGTTCCTCCAGATGGGCAACGGTCTCCATCAGATACTCGGCGCAGGATCCGACATGCCCGCAGGCCTGCGCGAGCGCTTCGGTGACCGCCTCTTCGGAGAGCTGGCCGGTGTAGCGTTCATGGTCGCGGTTGATGGTAAAGGCGATGGCGCGTTCCGTGCCGCTGTCGGTGTGAACATCGACCCAACGGGGGACATAGGCGCCGGTCAGCAATTCCCGCGCCCAGAGCTTCTTGAGCGCAGCGTCGGTATCCGCTTCGGCGAGGCGATAGACGATGCCCCGGCAAACTCCGCCCGGCTCCAGCCCCAGCACCAGGCCGGGCGCCTCCGGCGAACCGCGGAAGCGCTTGACCCGGAGGCAGAACTGCCGGTGGTAGCCATGCACCGTGCCGATGCGGCGTTCGGCAAAGGGGAAGTCCAGCTTCCAGATCAGCGAGCCATAGGCGAACACCCAAACCGGCCGCCGCGCCCGCGGATGCGCCAGCGTCGCCGCCAGCGACTCCGCGCGCTCTTCGTCGGTCAGATAGGCCGGCGTCGGCCCGGGATCGTCCGCGACGGGCGGGATGCGGCCGATGAGATCGCGGGTGAGTTTCATTGGATCGAGCTAAATGCCTTCGGCCGTCCCGGAGCTTCGTTCGAAGTCTGCCAATTCGCGACCACACATCCCGAATCTGCAAGTCAAAAGAATAGCATGCTTCGAGGCCCGTGTTGTCGCTCGTCGCCTCTTCATGAAGCCGAGGCGACGGCATGCCGCCTTGCCCCCATGCCCTGCCTTTGATACCAAAGGGCCTAGTTGCAAATGGTTCTAAATAGCATCGGGCCCGATGGCGTCGATATCAGAGATTCCCACGGTAACGCCGGCACCGGCACCCACTGACAAGCGGGCCGGCGGCATTCACGCCTGGCGCCTGTCCTGGGGCTTGCTGGTCGCAGCGGGCCTGATGGCTATTGTCGCAGCGCCCGTCGCGGCGGTGTTCGCCTTCGTGCTGCAGCCGACGAACGGACTTTGGGCGCATCTGGTCGATACGCTGCTGCTCGACTATATCGGCAACACCGCGCTGCTCGGCATCGGCGTGGGCGCTTCGACGATCGTCATCGGCACCGGCTGCGCCTGGCTGCTGGTGATGTACGAATTCCCGGGGCGGCGCTGGCTCGATTGGGCGATGGTGCTGCCACTGGCGATGCCGGCCTATGTCCTGGCCTACGCCTATACGGACTTCCTGCAATTCACCGGGCCGGTGCAGGGACTGCTGCGGGATCTGACCGGCTGGGGTTGGCAGGATTACTGGTTCGCGCCGATTCATTCCCTGGGCGGTGCGATTTTCGTGCTGTCGATGGCGCTCTATCCCTATGTCTATGTGCTGGCACGCTCGGCCTTCATCGAGCAGTCAGTCTGCGCACTCGAAGTCAGCCGCACGCTGGGCTGTTCCGCGACCGGCGCCTTCTTCCGGGTGGCCCTGCCGCTGGCGCGTCCGGCGATCGCGGCGGGCGCGGGCTTCGTGGTGATGGAGTCGCTCGCCGATTTCGGCGCGGTGAAATACTTCGAAGTGCAGACTTTCACAACGGGCATCTACCGTGCGTGGTTCGCGCAAGGCAATCCGGCGGCCGCGTCGCAGCTCGCCTCGCTGCTGCTGCTGGCCGTGTTTGCCGTGCTGCTGCTGGAGCGGCGGAGCCGCGGCCATCGCCGCTATGCGCACACATCGGCGAGGTACCGGGAGCTGCATCCGACGCGGCTGAGGGGCTGGCGCGCGGGTCTCGCCACGCTTGTCTGCGCCCTGCCCTTGGCTTGCGGATTTCTCATCCCGGCTGTCGTGCTGTTCGACATGGCGTTGAACTCGTCCGAGCCGCTTGTCCTATCCCGCCTGCTGCATCTCATCGGCAACACGGTGCAGATCGGCATTCTCGCAAGCGTCGTGACTGTAGCCGCCGCCTTGCTGGCGATCTATGCCGTGAAGCGCGATGGTCGGCGCTTGACGCGAGGGCTCGTCAGCCTCTCGTTGCTCGGCTATGCCACGCCCGGCGTCGTCATCGCCGTTGGCATCGTCATCACCATCGGCTGGCTGGATGCCGCTATTGCCGGGGCGGCGCACTCTCTCCTCGGCGTTCCGACGGGCCTGCTGCTGGCGGGAACGATCGTGGCCATTCTCTATGGCTGCCTGGTGCGATTCTTTGCGGTCGCCTACGGCCCCGCCGAGGCCGGGCTGGGCCGCATCAAGCGCAACATCGAGGACGCGGCCCGCACGCTCGGCACCAGCCCGCGGGGCGTGCTGGCGCGCATCCATCTGCCGCTGATGCGCGGCAGCGTGTTGAGCGCGCTGCTGCTGGTGTTCGTCGAAGTGCTGAAGGAATTGCCGGCGACCATGATCCTGCGGCCGTTCAATTTCGACACCCTGGCCATCGAGGCGTTTCAGCTGGCAACCACGGAGCGGCTCGATGGAGCCGCCACGCCGGCGCTGATCATCGTCGCGGTCGGCCTGCTGCCGGTCATCCTGCTCTGCCGGACCATCCGGCGCTCGCGGCCCGGCCGGACGGGCTGACCATGGGCAGCGTCGCGCTGACGTTGAAGGGGATCGACCACGCTTATGGCAGCACGGTCACCCTGCGCGACGTGTCGCTGGAAGTGCGCACGGAGGAAATTCTCTGCCTGCTCGGCCCGTCGGGCTGCGGCAAGACGACGATCCTGCGGCTGGCGGCCGGGCTGGAGATCCCGAAACGGGGCACGGTGCATGTCGCCGACCGGCTGGTGACGGGCGATGGCGTATTCGTGCCGCCCGAACGCCGCGATGTCGGGTTGCTGTTCCAGGACTTTGCGCTGTTTCCGCACCTGACCATCGCCGGCAACATTGCGTTCGGTTTGAAGAAACTGCCGGAGCGGGAACAGGCCGCGCGCGTCGGCGAGATGCTGGAACTGACTCACCTGACCGGCCGCGGCGAGTCCTATCCCCACATGCTGTCGGGCGGCGAGCAGCAGCGCGTCGCGCTGGCCCGCGCCCTGGCGCCGCGGCCAAATGTGCTGCTGCTGGACGAGCCCTTCTCCGGACTGGACACGCAGCTGCGCCAGCTGGTGCGCGACGAGACGCTGCATGTGCTGAAGGAAGTGGGCACGGCGGTGGTGCTGGTGACGCACGATCCGGAGGAAGCCCTGTTCATGGCCGACCGCATCGCGCTGATGCAGTCCGGCCGCATCGTTCAGGTCGGCGAACCGTCGGATCTTTATTTCCGGCCGGCGGAAGCCTTCGCCGCCGAGTTCTTCGGCGAGGTCAATCGTATCTCTTCGCGCGTCAGCGGCGCCGCGGTCGCCTCGCCGTTCGGTCCGCTGCCCGCCGCCGGACTGCCGGACGGAACGCCGGTCACCTGTCTCATCCGCTCGGAGGCGCTGAAACTGCGGACCGTGCCCCCCAACGGAACGACCGCGCCCCACGCCGTGGTAGAGGCGGCGCGGCTGCTGGGACGATCGAGTTTGATCCATCTGCACACCCACCCGTCCACGGGGCATACGCTGCATCTCCATGCCCGCGCCATGGGCGTGAGTTTGTTGCAACCGGGGACCGAAGTTTGGATCGAAGTCGATCCGCGCCTCGTGTTCGTCTTTCCAACGAAGGAAGCGTAGAAATGAAAACGGCGCCCGGAG
>Ga0184612_10000988_pt1 | contig 13635 bp, 8 predicted proteins | sample PLM3_60_coex_FD_133163 | JGI IMG/M metagenome (GOLD analysis project Ga0184612, IMG submission 133163) | Groundwater sediment microbial communities from an aquifer in East River, Colorado, USA - PLM3_60_coex | ecosystem: Environmental > Terrestrial > Soil > Riparian zone | place: USA: East... | reverse complement strand
TCGCGGTGCTCGCGAAGGCGATGCTGCGCGACCCCGCCCTCATCTTCTGGCTCGACGGTCAGCGCAACACCCGTCAGGCGCCGAACGAGAACCTCGCCCGCGAGCTGATGGAGCTCTTCACACTCGGCATCGGGTCCTACACCGAAGAGGACATCCGGGCCGGGGCGCGGGCTCTTACGGGCTGGACGATCGACCGAACCACGGGGCGGGCCAGCCTCAACCCGCGCCGGCACGACGCCGGCGCCAAGACTATCCTCGGGCGCACCGCCAACTTCGACGTCGACTCGTACGCGGATCTGCTCCTCGCCCAGCCTGCCCATGCGGTGTTCCTTGCCCGCCGCTTGTGGTTCCGCTTCGCGTCCGGCCAGCCGATTCCGACCGCCACCGAGGAGCGGCTGGTCGCGGCGTACCGGCCCGGTCGGGACGTCACTGCCATGCTGCGGGCACTCTTCACCGACGAGGCGTTCCCCGCGACACGCGGCCATCTCGTGAAGCAGCCGGTCGAATGGGCGGTGGGGGCCATGCGCCAACTCGGCCTGAACCCGACGCGGCTCGCGCCGGAGAAGCGCCGGCAACTGCTCGGCGGCCTGGATGGGCTCGGCCAGGTGCCACTTCGCCCGCCCAGCGTCGGTGGTTGGCCGGCCGGGGCCTCGTGGCTCACCACATCATCCATACAGGTGCGCCTGCGGTTGGCCGCCGGGTTCGCCGCGGAGGCGGGGGCGGCGGTGCTCGACCCGCTCGCAACTGGGTCGGCAGAAGCGAAACTCGATGCCCTGGCTCGCTTGCTCGTGGTGAACGCGTGGACCGACCGTACGCGGGTGGCGCTGACCCAGTCCGCGGACGAGCCCCGACGACTCCTCGCGGTCGGCCTGGTCAGCCCCGAGTACACGGTTTCCTGAGACGAAGGAGTCCGTTGTGGACACTGTGACGAGGCGGAAGTTCCTCATCGCGAGCGGCGTGGTGGCGGGTGGTGCGCTGACGGCCGGCGCGACCGCGTACACGCTCTGGGACATCCTCGCTACGGCCGCCGACCCGCGGCGGGAACCGGGTGCCCGTACGCTTGTCGTAGTCACCCTCTACGGCGGCAACGACGGTCTGGCGACGGTCATCCCGTACGCCGATCCGGCCTATCACGACGCGCGACCTGGCCTGTCCTACTCGGCCGAGCAGGTGCTGCGCATTGACGAGAGCACCGGGCTCAACCCGTCACTGAAGGGACTTCGCCAGCTCTACGCCAACGACCGGCTGGCGATCGTTCGAGGAGTGGGGTACCCGCAGCCGGACCGCAGCCACTTCCGCTCGATGGACATCTGGCACACCGGCTCGCCGGAGCGCCCGGGCAACACCGGATGGCTCGGCCGCTGGCTGGACACGGCCGGCGGCGACCCGCGGCTGGCCGTCTCCTTCGAGCCGGTGCTGCCGCCCCTGCTCGCCGGGGAGACCAGCGCCGGCGCGGCCGTTGCGGTCTCGGGGTTCAAGATCCCCCGGGGCGTGCCGCAGAAAGCGCTCGAGGCGCTGGGCAAGCCGTCGCCGGGCGAGCCTTCGCTGCAGGCCAGGGCGTCCGCGTGCTTCGCCGAGCTCGGCAAGGTCGACGAAATGATCACCGACGTGAAGGAGGCGGCCGCAGCCGACGACGCGGACTCCGATGACGACACACCGGCCGCGACCGCGACCGGCGGAGGGCGTACCCCGCTGGCGGCCCAGCTGGAGCTGGTGGCCCAGTGCGTCGAGGCCGGGGTATCGACCCGGGTCTTCTCGGTCTCCCTGGGCGGTTTCGACTTCCACGCGGACGAGAAGGTCGCCCAGGAGCGGCTGCTCGCCGTGCTGGACTCGGCCGTGTCGGCCTTCGTCAACCGGATGGGGCTCAGCGAGCGCGGACAGAAGGTGGTCGTGCTCGTCTACTCGGAGTTCGGCCGGCGGGTTCGCGCCAACGCCTCGGACGGTACCGACCACGGCACCGCGTCGAACGTGTTGGTGGCGGGTCCACACGTGGCCGGCGGGCGCCTGATCGGCGAGCAGCCTAGCCTCACTGATCTCGATCGTGGCGACCTGAAGTCCACTATAGACTTCCGCGACATCTATGCCTCGCTGCTCTCCGACGCGCTCGGTGCGGACCCCGGGCGGATCCTCGGTGGCTGGACCGGACGGATGTCGGACCTGCTCGGCAAGCCGTAGACGCGGCGCGCGTTCCCCGCACCGATCAACTCGGCGAACCGTACTGCATCGTCCTCGGTCCACGCCCCGTCGGTGAGCCCGTCGGCAAGCATGTCCGACAATGCGCGCCGGAACAGTACGGCGCCAAGGTAGTGCAACTCTGGTAGGCCGAAGGCGTCCGACGAGTGGAGGAACTTGCCGAACGGAGTGAGTTCGAGTGCCTCGGCCAGCAGCACCGAGGCGCGCCGCCCGACGTTGTGCATGGCGAGCCCGATGTCGACGTAGACGTTGCCGAAGACCTGGGCAAGGTAGCCGGCCTCACGATGGTACGGATAGTTGTGCAGCAGCATGACCGGCACACCAGTCGGCTCGATAGTGCGTAGCAACCCGGTGAGCAGCAGCGGGTTGCACCGGTGCAGGTCGAGGTCACGGTCGCCGTACCCGACGTGAAACTGGACCGGCAGGCCGAGTTCGACGCCGGCGAAAATCAGAAACCGATGCAGCCGCTCGTCCGCGAGGCGCGGCGATGTCGGAGTCGCGACACCGTTCTCGATCGCCGACAGCCATCGGCCGGCCGCCAGCGTCACCTCTGCGGCGTCCGGGGCCCGGTCTGCCAATTCCAGACCAACCCGGTACGCGGCAATGGACTTCACCGCGACCGCCGCCTCTTCCGCCGCGCGGCTGGCCAGTCGCTCCCGAACGGCGTCGCCGAACCCGGCCGCGGTCGTCCCCTCCGCCGCCAGATCCTCGGCGATCCGCTCGAGCCGGACAATGTGGTATGCCGGCGCGCCGGCCGCGGCGCCCAGCTCCGACGGCGACAGCATGGGCTCCGGCTCGAATCCCGTGTCCACGCAGAGAGCCTCCAGGCCGGCGCCGCGAACGAACCGCTCGGTCACCTCCGCGGTGCCCAGCTCGGCCCGGCGGGCCAGGTACTCGTCGGGCGTGGCGTGTGCCGGCAGGTCCACCACCGGCGCACACCAGCGGCGTACCGCAAGGCCGATCTGCGAGTCGAACAGCGTGCCGCCGTGGCCCGTACCTGATGTCTCGGTCAGCAGCGCCTCGAACCCTGGCCGGTCGAGTTCCCGACGCACCACGCCGTGGCAGTGGTGGTCGATCAGGCGCACCGATTCGACGAACGGCAGCACAGCACTCACCTCGCGCCTACTGTATTGTCGCGGCAGTTGGGAGAGCCACGTTGATCGCCTCCGGCGAAGGAGCACTCTTCGATGGAGCAGCTCGAACGCGAACGTCAGGCGAGCCTGGCCCGACAGGTCGCCGTGGACCTGGCCACGAAGTCGGTGGTCGCGGTGGCGCTGACGTGGGTCGACAACAGCGGTATCACCCGGGTCAAGGCCGTGCCGGTGGGGCGCCTGGAGCGCGCGGCCGCCTGGGGCGTCGGGGCATCGCCGGTCTTCGACACATTCCTGGTCGACGACTCGACCGTCGTCGGGCGCTTCTCCGGCGGGCCAGTCGGTGACCTGCGCCTGCACCCGGATCTGAGCCGGCTCACCACCCTCGCCGCCGCGCCGGGCTGGGCGTGGGCACCGGCCAACCGGTACGACCAGGATGGCGCACCGCACCCGCAGGACGCGCGCGCCGTCGCGCGGCGCGAGGTCGGGCGTCTGGCCATTCTCGGCTTCACCGTTCAGGCAGCGTTCGAAGTGGAGTGGTGCGTATCCACGGGCGACGGCGACGAGTTCGTCCCGGCGTGCAAGGGCCCAGCGTACGGCATGACCCGGCTCGTCGAACTGTCCGGCTACCTTCGCGATCTGTTGTCCGCGCTGACCGCTCAGGCCGTGTCGGTCGAGCAGATCCATCCGGAGTACGCCGCTGGTCAGTACGAGGTGTCCGTCGCCGTGGACGATCCGGTCGGTGCCGCCGACACCGCGGTCCTGGTGCGGGAGACTATCCGGGCGGTGAGCGCCCGGCACGGCATGCGGGCGACGTTCGGGCCGAAGGTACTCGCCGACGGAGTTGGCAACGGTGGCCACGTCCATCTGAGCCTGTGGCGCGATGGAGTGAATCTCATGTCAGGCGGTGCCGGGCGCTATGGGCTCACCCCCACCGGCGAGGCGTTCATGGCCGGGATCCTGGCCCGCCTTACCGCGCTGCTGGCGCTGGGCGCCCCGTCTGTGGCGAGCTATCTGCGGCTCATCCCGTCCAACTGGGCCGGGGCCTTCGCCTGCTGGGGACTGGAGAACCGGGAGGCGGCGATGCGCTTTGTCACCGGTGCGCTCGGCGACCGTGCGACCGCGGCCAACGTCGAGCTGAAGTGTTTCGACGCTGCGGCGAACCCGTACCTGCTCATGGCCGGCCTGCTCGCCGTCGGTCGGGCCGGCCTGACCTCAGAGGCGACATTGCCCGAGCCGGTCGAGGTCGACCCGGCCTCGCTGGATCCGCAGACCCGCGCCGCCCGTGGCATCCTCGCGCTGCCGGGCACATTGGAGGACGCGGTGGTCGCGTTCGAGTCCGACCCGGTGTTGGGCGAGGCTCTCGGCGCGGCACTTGTCGATACCGTGGCGACCGTACGCCACGGCGAGATCGCCCACTTTGCCAACGCTGACGCCGCCACCATTGCCGCCCGCACCCGATGGAGGTACTAACGCCCAGTACTGTCATCAGCATGAGCGACGAATACCGGGTGCATTTCGATGCGGAGGCGACCTTCGCCAACGGTGGCGGGTTGCAAGCGCAGGGCTTCCGTCTGGACATCCCCGGCGAGGACATCACCGACGACGAGCTCTCGGCGCTGTTCGTGCGCCATCTGGGCCTGCTCATGGTCGACGGAGTCCGGATCAGCGGGAAATCTGTCGTGCGCGAGCCGCACAAAGGCTCACGCGGAGCGTCCGAGGCGCACGGCGGCGGGGGTGTTGCCACATTAGTTGAGCTCAGCCACCCGATCCATCATGGAATGATCACCTTCCCTGGGTTGCCCGGCCCGGAGATCGGTGACCACCTCAGCCGTGAAGCGTCACGATCGCACTATACCGAGGGCACGGAGTTCCACATCGGACGGATCTCGATGGTCGCCAACACCGGCACCTACCTCGACACTCCCGCGCACCGGTTCGCCGACGGGGCCGACCTCGCTGCGGTCGGGCTGGGAAGCCTCGTCGATCTACCGGGGGTGGTTGTCCGGCTCCCCGCCGACACCATCGCTGTTGACCGGCTGCTGCTCGCGCCATACGATGTCGCCGGCCGGGCCGTGCTCATCCAGTCTGGCTGGGATCGGCATTGGGGAGCGCCGTCGTACGGTGCCGGCGGGCACCCCTATCTCACCGCGGACGGCGCGGCGTCCCTCGTCGAGCAGGATGCAGCGCTCGTCGGCATCGACTCGGTCAACATCGACGACATGACCGACGGCGCTCGGCCGGCCCATACCACTCTGCTCCGCCACGGAATCCCGATCGTTGAGCACATGCGCGGCCTCGATGCGCTTCCCCCACACGGCTTCCGGTTCCACGCCGCACCGCCGATGGTCGCCGGCATGGGTACATTCCCGGTGAGGGCGTACGCAATCCTCTCCGCCGCCGCCTCGTGAGCCGTGCGTGGGACGAGATCCCCGGCGTCGTGCTGGTCGGGGTCGTGCTAGGCGTCGCTCTGCTCATCGCGGCGATCCGCGGCATGTTCGGCAAGAAGAGTAAGTAAAGGGTCACCGGTCTTCTTCGCGTGCTGCTGTCCAGACAGCTAGCGCCAGTCGCACCAGGTCGGCGTTGTCGTGGACCGGTCCACCGTCCGGTCCAACGACGGTGTCTTCCAGCCCGATTCGAGTCGGCAGCCCCAGCCGGCCGGCGTGAGCCACCAGCGCCCAACACGCAGCCTCTTCGCCGTGCAGTAGACGCGGTCCCTCGACGCCGAGGTCGTCGAGGCTCTGCAGGATCTCGTCGGCTGCTTCGACGGCGCCCTCGGCTGGGACGTTGATGATCTCCGTTAGGATCCGAGCCCACCCCACCGCCGACTCTGTGGCAGCCAGTTTGCGGGCGTCGGCGGTCGACCAGACCCCGGCCTCCACCGCGATGCCGGCCTCCCGCAGCAACCCGACCAGCTCGGCGAACCCAGGTTCGCTCACGTTAACGGAGGCGAAGTCGGGTCGTTCGAACGGTGGAATCAGTGCCCACCGAGTTACCATCGCCACCCGCAATTGAACATCGCCCTTGCAGATCCACAGCCCGGTAGATACCCCGACCGCGACGCCCGGACACGCGTCGCGCACCCCGGCCACGGCCGCAGCCACATCGCCGGATCGCAGGGATTCGTTGCCGTCGCTACCCCGCGGATGAAGATGCACCGCCTCGGCGCCCGCGGCCACGGCGGCTGCGGCCGCCTCGGCCAACTCGGTCGCGGTTATCGGCACAGCCGGATGTTCGACGCGGCGCCGCCTACCATTGAGACACACCTTGGTCTGCGTGATCACCAGCGTATCGTCGCACCGTTTCGCTCCCTCGCCCGTTAGGTCGTCCGCTGTCGGGTCGGCGGTTCGCCGATGACCGGTTGGTACCCGCCGAAGCGGGACTCGAGCACGCCCTCACCGCCCGTTAGTCCCGGCAACTGCCGCTGGAGGGCCTGCACCCGCGCCACGGGCAACATCGTCTCGATCGTGGAGAGATCCCCTTGCAGTGACTGCGTCTGCACGGCGGCGCCCATACGTGCAAGTACGGTCAGCACCGCGCCGATCGTCCCCGCCGGGATCTCGAGACTGACTCGGACGATCGGCTCGCAGACCACCGTCCCGGCCCGCTCGAGCGCCAGCATGAGAACCAGGGGCGTGAGCTTTCGGAAGTCGGCGGCCGTGCTGAGCGGTCCCCGTGTTGCTGGAGGGCCGTCAGGAGAGCTGTAGTTGCATTTGATCATCGTCACGGTACAGTCGGTGACCTGCCAGCCGAAGAGACCCTCCTGCAGCGTTCGACGTACGTACTGCTCCATGACGTCGGTGAAGCTGTCCACGTTCCGGTAGACGTACATTGGCACAGTGCGAGCGTCGACTCGCAGTCGGAACTCGATCCCCGAATCGTTCGGCGCAGGATCGATGCGCAGCCCCACCGTGGCGAGAAACGGATTCGAGTCGGCGTGGAGGATCTCGACGGCCTCGCCGGTACTGAGCGGCCGCTCGATGCAGATCGTCGTCGTCTCGCGGAACGTGACATCGATGCCAAAGTCGTTTGCCAGCGTCGCCTGGATCACCTCCTTCTGGACCTCGCCGTAGAGCGAAACGGAGATCTCCTGACGAGTGTCGTCCTGCCGAACGTTGATCAGCGGGTCCTGCTGTACGAGCTGCGCGAGCGCGACCCGAAGCGCACCCTTGTCGCCGGGGCGGCGGGGAGCGACGACCGTCTCCAACGTCGGCGGGGCGAAGTGGTGCTGCACAGCCGTTGCGCGCCGCAAGCCGATAGCGTCGCCCACCCGGATCTCGGCGAGGCCCCACAGCTTGCCGATCTCGCCCGCGCACACCTCACCACGCCGAACCCACCCACCGTTGGCGAAGACGCTGATCGCCGTCACCTTCCCATCGACATCCCGGCCACTGCGATCCCGGTCGGCAGAGCCGACGTGCAGCCGGTCGCGCGTGCGCACAGTGCCGGAGAACATCCGCACGTACGCGACCTTCTCCTCCGCCGAGCCTCGTTCAATCTTGAAGACGGTGCCCGAAACAGGACCGTCGGCATCCCCGGCGGCTGCCGGGAGTAGCTCCACAACACCGGCCATCAGCGGCTCCACGCCCGCTCCGGTAATCGCGGAGCCGAAGAACACGGGATGCACCACCGCCCGCCTCGTCTGCGCCACGAGCTCCTCACGCAGCCGTCGATACGTGACACCTGCCTCGTCCTCAACGTACGCAGCCAGCAGCGAATCGTTCTGGCCAGCGAGCACCTCGGTTAGCCCTGTCCGAAAGGCGGCGTCGTCCGCGCCTCCGGGCGTGAACTGGGCGGCTCGTGTTCCAAGCTGATCCACGAAGCCCATCGGGACGATCGCGGCTGCCAATCGCCGCGAGATCGCTGACAACACGCGGTCGTGGCCAGCGCCGCGACGGTCGATCTTGTTCACGAAAAGCAGCGTCGGAACCCGCAATCGCTGCAGCGCGCGCATCAACACGCGTGTCTGCGGCTGCACACCTTTGACCGCCGAGATCACCAGGACGGCGCCGTCGAGGACGCTCAACACCCGTTCAACTTCGGCAATGAAATCCGGATGGCCTGGCGTGTCGATCAGGTTGATCGAAACGCCGTCGATCGAGAACGACACGACGGCGGACTTGATAGTGATCCCGCGCTGGCGTTCTAGCTCCAACGAGTCGGTCTGGGTGGTGCCGGCATCGACACTGCCGATTTCTTCGATGACGCCGGCCGCGTACAGCAGCCGCTCGGTCAGCGTCGTCTTACCAGCGTCGACATGCGCCAAGATCCCCAAGTTTAACATTCTGCGCGACAAGCGTCATACCCTTCGAATAGACCGAAAAACCTTCTTCGATGGACATGAACACCTCGCGCATCTCTCCTCCTTCGATCGGCGCCAGTCTGTGGACAGACTCAATCATAAGGTGTCTGCCGCAGCCTTGCCTTTGGTGTATCGCGAGAAGCTGTGCCTTCGGCAGGATCTTGTCTCCGTGCGGGCAGTTCTGGAAGACTCGCGACGGGACGCGGGCACGAAGGCGACGTACGTGCTTTACTCCGGCGAGTCAGCAGGAGTTTCCGCGCACCAGGAGACCCGCCACTCAGGGGCGGCTCGCTCACTTCCGTCATGGCTGTAGGCCGTCATGCCGCCGCTCGAAAGTCCGACCGTTGGGGCTGTCATGCGGGTCGACACGCACATGCTCGGCTGGTTGGCCTAGGCGGAGCGGCCACGTGTCGTCGGGTGGGGTGGGCCAGGGGTTGTTGGGGTCGTCGGGTTCGTCGACCCTGTCGGGGTAGACGACGTAGACGCGGCCCAGCGGTGATCTCCAGACGATGATGCCCTCGTGGACCTGCTCCGCCGTCCACAGTCCGGCGGATTTCAGCATATGATGGCGAACGCACAGGCACTCGAGGTTGCACACGTCGGTCGGCCCGCCCTGGGCGTACGGGGTGGTGTGGTCGATCTCGGCGCATCCGGCCGGGCGGCGGCAGCCGGGGAAGCGACATCGTCGATCCCGGGCCCGCAGGTAGGCCGCGTCGGCCGGGCTGGGCCGCCGGCGCAGCTCAGCGTCGCTGGGCCGGCGGCGGATCGGGCCGTGCCAGATCACCCGACCCTGGTGGTCGGTGGCGGATATCCGCCAGGGCGCGTTCCGCAGGTCGGCCAGCAGGGCCCGGGCGGCCTCGGCCAACACCGGCCCCCAGCTGCCCAGCTCGGCTGGGTCCTCGGCCGGGCCGAGCAGTGTGGTCACCGGCGCGGTCAACTCCAGCCCCCGGGACAGCTTGCTCAACCCACAGGTCGGGCACCGGCCCCGCCGGCCCCGCCGGGCGCGCCCCCGGCCCGACCCGCCCGCATTAGCACAGACCCCCTCACCGGCGCCGGAGTCCGCGCCCGCGCCGTCACCGGCCGGGGCGTCGTCGGAGTCGTCGTCGACGCGGTCGGGGTGGTCGGGGTGGTCGGGGTCGCCGGGCAGGGGATGGTGGTCCTGCCCGTCGGGTCCGGGCACGGGCAGGCCCTGGAGCAGGTCGAGCAGTATGTCCGCGCGCAACTGGTCGATGCCGCGCTCGTCGCCGTCGTCTTTCAGCCAGTCGGCGACGGCCTGGATGCGCCCGTGGGCGGCGGCGGCCCGTTCGGCCGGCAGGAACCGGCCGGACAGGCTGGCCGTGCCGTCGTCCTCCCGGCCGTGCCAGAGCTGGCGATTCTCCAGACTGTTGCGGTAGCGCCGCTTGGCTGCGGCCGGATCCGCCTTGATCACCAACTTGGCCAGGCGGGCCCGCAACTGCCCGGTGGTCTTACGGGCCGCGTCGGGCAGCACCCGGTCAAGCACCGCCGCGGCGGCCTGCGGGGACAGCCCGCGCACGGCGTCGGCGCACACCTTGGCCTTGGGCCAGTCCAGCCGACCCGCCAGCATGCCCTGGTGCAGCACCGGCAGCTGCTGGGTGAGCCGCTCGGCGAACTCGACCTGTTTGCCAGCGGCGGCGCTGGTCCAGGTCATCGCCGCGGCGATCTCATCCACCGCGTGGTCGACCGGCTCCGCCCCGCGGGAGCAGGACGGATCCGGATAGGACATCCGCGGCTGGCACCGCCCGGCGATGGCCACCAGGTCCGACATCAACTGCGCCTGCAGGTGCGCGATCTGCCGGACCCGGGCCTGGGCCAGCACCACCAGATCGGCATCGGCCAACCCGGCCCGATCCACCGACGCCAACACCGCCCCCAACGACCTACCCGGTGCCATGACCTCGAACCCGTCCGGCAACGGCCCCACCCCAGCCGACAAGTCACCCGCCCCCCACCCCCACGGCTCCGGCCGGGACAACTGCGACCACCACGGCGGCTCACCCACCGGCGGCTCAGCCCAGAACGGATCCGCGCCCGGCGGCGGCTCCGACCCGGACCGCACCGGCCCACCGGGGGAAGTACTTGTATCGAACATGTGTCTAGCCTATAGGGGCCCTCCGACATTTTCCGGGCCGTAACACGCAGACAACGACAGAAATTTTGGCAGGGCCCATCCAGTACACAATGGAGCCAGGCAAATCGGGCCCCCCGACACGGCGCGGTCGAGGCGCTGCGAGCCGTTAGGTGCCTACATCGACCGACGTCGACTTCTGCGTACCCGCCAGTTTAGGTATCAGAGGCACCAAGCATGGCTGGCGCGTCACAAACCGAGGTCCGGCCCATCGTTCAGATGTCACGGTGACGTCACCTCGTTCACCACACACCCAACCTCAGTACCGTCATGCACCACCGCAGACGCGACTGTTTGCCAGCCCGCGGGCTTACGTTCCAATTGCGTTGTGCCGGGCGGAGCGACGCAATAGCGTCGGGACTGCACCGGTGCGACGCAGTACGTCAGGAGCTACGCGGCCCTGACGCGTGATCTCCCCCACCGCCTCGAAATCACGCCGACCTGAATGGAAGTCGTATGAAGTCATTTCCCAGCCTGACGCGAGTCGAAGCGGAGGAGCGCTCTGCGCTGATCGAGGTCGAACGCTATGACATCGACGTCGACCTGACGGACATGCTCGAGGGAGCGGACTTCCGGGCGGTGTCTAAAGTCCGATTCTCGTGCCGGACCCCCGGCGCCTCGACCTTCGTCGACGCGGCTCTCGACGTGGTGTCGGCGAAGCTCAACGGCATTGCTATCGGCGACGTCCAGATCTCGGGCGGACGGATCCAGCTGACCGACCTAGCCGACGACAACGTCCTCGTCGTCGAGTCGGTGCAGTCCGAGACCGCCGCGGGCGAGTGGGTACACCGGTCAGTGGACCCGTCGGACCAGGAGGTCTACGTCTGGACCTCCTTCGAGCCCGACGATGCCCGCCGCGCCTGGGCCTGCTTCGACCAGCCGGACCTCAAGGCCCCGCATGCCTTCACAGTGGCCGCCCCCGCCGCCTGGACGGTCGTGAGCAACAGCGGAGACCCGGTCGTGACGCGGCACGATAGCGGCGCAAGGCGATGGCAGTTCCCCGACACGCCTCCCCTATCGACCTACGTCCCGGTCATCAACGCCGGCCCGTTCCACGAAATCCGCTCCGAGCGCAATGGGTTCGACCTCGGCCTTCTGTCCAGACGGTCGCTCGCGCGGTTCCTCGAACGCGACGCCGAGGAGATCTTCGAGGTCACGGCCCAGGGGCTGACATTCTTCGGTGACCGTTTCGGCCTTGAGTTTCCCCAGCATAAGTACGACCAGGTCTTTCTGCCCGACATGGGCGGCGCCATGGAGAACTACGGGTGCGTGACCTGGTCCGACGTCTTCGTCTATCGCAGCGTCCCGACGTACACCGAGCGTGAGCAGCGGGCCCTCATTCTTCTGCACGAGATGGCTCATATGTGGTTCGGCGACATGGTGACCATGAAATGGTGGGAGGACCTCTGGCTTAACGAGGCCTTCGCCGAGTGGGCGTGCTATTGGGCGGCCGAGGCCGCAACCAGGTTCAGCGATGCCTGGTCGAGCTTCCTCGCCAGCCAAAAGCTCTCCGGGTACTCCGCTGACATGGCGCCGACCACTCACCCGATCCGGCAGCCCGTTGACGACGTTGCGGCAGCCGTCGCCAACTTCGACGGAATCACCTATCCCAAGGGTGCGAGCGTACTGAAGCAGCTCTTTGCCTTCGTCGGTGAGGACGCCTGCGTGTCGGGTCTGCGCAGTTACTTCGCCAAGCACGTTTGGGGAAACACGCGACTTGCGGATTTGATGAGCGAGCTTGAGGTGGCCAGTGGCCGTGACCTCGCCAGCTGGACCGATGGCTGGCTCGACACGGCCGGCACGGACCGGCTCTCGCTCGAAGCAAGCAGCGCCGGCCATACCGTATTGCGCGCCATCGGCCCGGACGGCATCCCGCCGCGCCCACATCGTCTCAATATCGGCGTCTTCGACCGGAGCGAGGACGGCGGATCGCTAATACGCCGCCACCTGGTCGCGCTCGAAACAACGGGTGGAACCACCGACGTACCAGACGTGACGAACGCCGCCCTGCTCCTCGTGAACGACGAAGACCTCACGTTCGCGTCAGTACGGCCTGATTACTCGTCGCTTCAGCTCATGCTGGAATCCTCGGCGCGGCTACCCTCCGCGGTGTCGCGTGCCGTTGCGGTCACGACCGCATGGGACATGCTTGTGTGGAGCGACCTCGCAGCCGCCGACTTCGTTCGCTGCGTGACTGCTGTCGTGCAGGATGAACCGGTCGACAGTCTGGTCGAGCCCTACCTGTCGCTAGCGGTCGAAGCGGCCGACAGCTGGTCTCCCGACTCGCTTCGCGACGGCCTGCTCAAGCAGGTCGCCGATCTCTGCATCGGGCTCTCGGCCAATCCAATGCGCCGCCAGGTCGCCCTACGCGCCCTGGCGCAAACCGCGGTCACTGACGACCAGGTCGCGTCGCTCCGCACGCTTGTCGGTGACGACGTCGACCTGCGCTGGCGCACGTTGACCCGTCTGGCTGAGATCGACTACGTCGACCCGGCGGAAGTCGAGCAGCTCGTCCATGAGGATCCCGACCCGGACTCCTGGGTGCGGGCGCTGGCCGTCGACTCTGCACGCCCCGACCCGGAGAAAAAGGAGGCCACGTGGAAGGCGATCGTCGAGGACCACAAGGTGCCGATGGGATCGCTGGGGCACATCCGTCGTGCCTTCTGGCGCCGGTCGCAGGGGGAAATTTTGGCGCAGTATGCGGACCGTTACCTCGAGAGTCTGCCTACCTTGCACCTCGCCGGCATGATCCCGGCGCTCAGCGTATCGAGCGCGCTATATCCCCGGGCCGGTGTCGGCGCGGCGTTCGCACGGAAGGCGGTCGCGGCCGCGGGAGCCGAGGGGGTCAGCCCGGCCGTCGCCAGGACGGTCATCGAGTTGACTGACCGACTGAACAGGATGCT
>Ga0184612_10000987_pt1 | contig 13635 bp, 18 predicted proteins | sample PLM3_60_coex_FD_133163 | JGI IMG/M metagenome (GOLD analysis project Ga0184612, IMG submission 133163) | Groundwater sediment microbial communities from an aquifer in East River, Colorado, USA - PLM3_60_coex | ecosystem: Environmental > Terrestrial > Soil > Riparian zone | place: USA: East... | reverse complement strand
GGCGGAGGAGTGCGTCCAGATGCACGGCGGGATCGGCTTCACGTGGGAGCATCCGGCGCATCTGTACCTCAAGCGGGCCAAGAGCGACGCCATCGCGCTGGGCACCGCGGAGCGCCACCGCGCGGCGCTCGCGGGACTGGTCGACCTCCCCGCCTGAGGCCTAACCGGGCCTCCGGGTGCGCCCCGAGTCAGCCGGCCTCGGGATGCTCGGTGACATTGAGCAGGTACAGCTGCTCGCCGAGCTTGTCGATCAGGTCGAGCTGGGTCTCCAGGTAGTCGACGTGGTGCTCCTCGTCGGCCAGGATCTCCTCGAAGAGCCTGGCGGAGGTGACGTCGCCGACCGACCGCATGTATTCGAGGCCGCGGCGGAGCCGGTCGACTGCCTCAATCTCGACCTTCATGTCGCACTCGAACTGGTCCTTCAACGTCTCACCGATGCGCAGGGCGAACAGCTTCTGGTAGTTCGGCAGTCCCTCCAGAAAGAGGATCCGGTCGGTGAGGATGTCGGCGTGGCGCATCTCGTCGATCGACTCGGCGCGGGTGTGCTTGGCGAGCTTGGTGAAGCCCCAGTTCTCCTGCATCTTCGAGTGCAGGAAGTACTGGTTGATGGCCGTGAGCTCGGCCGTGAGCTGCTCGTTGAGAAACTCGATGACCCGTTCATCGCCCTGCATGAGAAGGTCCCTCTCGCGCATTGATCGCAGGGGGTCAGCCTAAGGCGACGGTCGGGTTCAGGCGGCCAATACGGCGAGCGTGTTCGCGCCGGCCTCTTCGTCGATGAGGTCGCGGATGCGGTCGAGACAGGAGCCACAGCCGGTGCCGGCGCCGCAGGCGTCGCCGACGCTCGCCTCGCAGTGGGCACCGCGGCGGATCTCGGTGCGGACCTCGCAATCGCGGACCCGTTCGCAGATGCAGACGTACATAGGAAACCCTCACTGTGCTTAGCCTTGCCTCAGTAAGGTTGCCCTAACTGGCTACCGGGGCGCAAGGGCTCCGTGATCCCCGTCACCGCACCCCCACCAAGATCCGAGCTTGGTGGGGCAGCGGAGATCGTTTGGCCTGACGAAAGCCACATTTCCAGCCCCGCTAGCCCACCAAGTTCGGATCATGGCGGGCGCAGTCGGGTGAGCGTGGCGATGTCCGCGGCATGGCCGGCGTGGCCGGCGCTCGGCGTCTCGACGATCACGGGCACACCCAGCGTGGCCGGGTGGCTCAGCAGCTCTGCGAAGGCGGCCTCGCCGATCATGCCCGCGCCGATCGTCTCGTGGCGGTCGCGCAGGGATCCGCACGCGTCGCGGGAGTCATTGGCATGAACGAGCGCCAGCCTGCCCGCACCGACCGTGGCCTCGAGAGCGTCCAGCGCGGCCACCATGGCCCCGGGCGTCGCGACGTCGTGCCCAGCCGCCCACGCGTGGCAGGTGTCGAAGCAGACGCCGGGCCACGGGTGCCATCCCACCGCCGCGAAATACGGTCCGAGATCCTCGACCCGGGCGGCGAGGCAGCGCCCACCGCCCGCGCTCGGCTCAACGAGCAGGCGTGGCCCCCCGGCGGCTGCCGCCTCGTCGAGCAGCGGCATCAGCACGTCGCGGACCTGGCGCAGCGCGACCGCGGCGTGGGCCTCATTCACCGCCGAGCCGGCGTGGAAGACCACGGCTCGCGCGCCGATCTGGGTGGCGCGGCGCAGCCCGTGGCGTAGCGTCTCCGCCGAGCGCTCCACGGTGGCGGCGGTCGGCGAGCCCAGATTCACCAGTAGCGAAGCGTGGACGTACGCGGGCACCCCGCGCTCGACGCAGCCAGCGAGGAACGACTCGTCTTGTCCCGGGTCGCCATCGGACAGCGCCCAGCCGCGCGGGTTGGAGACGAAGACCTGTACCGCCTCGGCGGACGCAGCGTCGAGATGGGGCAGCGCGGCCTTGGCCAGCCCGCCCGCCGCGGGCGCGTGCGCCCCGACCGGCCGGCTCAGAAGATCCCGCACCTGATCTGAACCTGTTGACCCGGCTGGATCGGCTGACCCTCCTGCGGGTTCTGCTCCTGCACCCGACCAAACTGCCGTTCGATGTCGTTCCCCTGCACATCAACCTGCAGACCCATGGCCTGGAGCTGGTTGAAGGCGTCATTACAACCCAACTCGAGAACCCTCGGCATCGGCGTGCCGGCCGGTCCGTTGGCCACGACAAGGATGACCTTCGTGCCGCTGGCGGTGGTGAGCCCCTGGCCTTCGGCGGGGTTCTGCTCAAGGACCTGGTCGCGGGGGTGGCTCTGGTCGTCCTTGTGCTGAACCTCCACGTCGAAACCGGCGCCGCGCAGGATCTGCTCCGCCTCGCTGACCTGCTTCCCGATGACACCCGGCACGTGCACGGGATAGGGACCCTTCGCGATGACCAGCTTCACCGTGGCGTTGGGCGCCAGCGGCGTACCCGCCGCCGGGTCGGTGGCGACGACGTAGTTCACTGGCAGCGTGTCGGAGAAGCCGGACACCGATTGGACGACGAAATGCTGCTGGAGCAGGCTCGTTGCGAAACTGGCCGCCTGCCCGGCCACCTCGGGCACCGGGTAGCGCTCCGGCCCCAACGACAGGACGAGCGTCACGGTGCCGCCCTTGACGATCCGGGCGCCGGCCGAGGGCCGCTGTTCCATCACCGTGTCGATCGGGACCTGTTCGGAGAACTTCCCGGCGCCGACCTCGATGTCAAAGCCGAGCCGCGTCGCGTCGGCCTCGGCGTTGGTCCTGGTGAGCTGCACGAGCGACGGCGCCGTGGTGTAGCGGCCGAAGCCCAACCACCAGCCCCCCACCGCCAACGCCAGCCCGATCGCCACGAGCATCGCGAGGAGCTGGCGGCGCCCGTTCGCCGAACCGCGAAGCTGGTCAACGACTCCACCAATGCGGCCCAGCGCGCCGCGGAAGCGAACCGACCCCGCCGGCACGAGCTCGGCCACCCGCCGGCGTGCCGCCGACATCGGGGTGCGCGGTGCCGGCAGCCGCGCCCAGTACGGGCGCGGGTCGACCGGGTTCACGATGACCGTGGGGTGTGCCAATGCCCGGGTCGGCCCGGCCAACGCGCCGACATCCTCCCGGGCCGCCTGCACCTCGGCGAGCATGGCTCCCGCGTCTCGCGGTCGCCCCGCCGGATCCCGGCGGGTCGCCCGCTCGACCACGTCGTCGAGCAGGGGGGGCAGACCGGGTACGACCCGCGACGGCGGCGGCACGTCGTGCTCGACGTGTTGCCAGGCCACCTGTTCGGGTCGACCGCCCTCGAACGGGACCCGTCCCGTGAGCATCTCGAAGAGCACCACCCCAGCGGAGTACACATCCGCCCGGGGATCGGCCTGTCGATCGGTGACGATCTCTGGCGCGACGTACTCGACCGTTGCCATGAGCTGTCCGGATCCGTCCTGCGCGGCGCCCTCGGCGGCCCCGGCGAGCCCAAAGTCGGCCACCTTCACCACCGCGTCGACGAGATCGCCGGACCCGTTGGGCGGCGGGGCCACGAGCACGTTCTCGGGCTTCACGTCGCGGTGCACCAGACCGGCCCGGTGGGCCGCCGCGAGCGCCGCGAGCATCTGCTCCAGGACGGCCAGCGACTCGGCCGGGTCAAGGCGGCGGCGGTCGGTGAGGATCTCGCGCAGCGTGCGCCCCCGGACGAACTCCATGACCAGGTACGGCGCATCGTCGTGCATCCCCTGGTCGTAGACCGCGACCACGTTGGGATGCGTGAGCCGGGCCACGGTCTTCGCCTCGTCGGCGAACCGCCGGAGGAACCGGGGGTCCTGGGCGTGGTCCGGATGGATGATCTTAATTGCCACGTTGCGTTCGAGGCGCTCGTCCCGAGCGTGGTACACAGTCGCCATGCCGCCCCTGGCCAGCCGGCCCACGATGCGGTAGCGCCCCCCCAGGAGCGCTCCTCGCAGCGGATCGGCGACCTTCGTGTCCATCGGCAGGCAGTCTAATGGGGGTACGGGCTGCTGGCGCTATCACGAGACCGTCGGCCCGGCCGCTGGCGGGCTCGGCGATCGCCCGCGTCTCGTAGCGGAGGGCGCGGATCAGCGCCAGCGTGCTGGATGCGCCGCCAGGCCTTCACGGCGGCGGGGTCTTTCGCCCCGGGAGTTGGTAGGCCGCCCGCCTGACGTGGCAGGGTGTTTGGGTGAGCGAAACCACATCGGCACCCATCGAGCTGCCGCAGGCCGCGTCGGGTTGGGTGCCCCTACCCGAGGTGGCCGAGCGGCTGGCGGTGCCCATCACCAAGGTCCACCAGATGATCCGCGAGGGCGGTCTGATCGCCGTGCGGCGCGACGGCGTGCTGTACGTGCCGGCGGAGCTGATCGCGGGACGCACCGTACTCAAGCACCTCCCCGGGGTCGTGACCCTGCTGCGCGACGCTGGGTACAACGACGAAGAGGCACTGCGGTGGCTGTACTCGCCGGACGACACGCTGCCGGGAACTCCGGCGACCGCGTTGGCGGGAGACGGAGCAACTGAGGTGAAACGCCGCGCGCAGGCGCTCGGGCTCTGACGCGACATAACACCCGCATGCGACATCTGACGTACCTCATGGTCCTCGCCGGATGCCTCCTCTCCGCCCTCTGGTTGGAGCCGGTTCTCCGGGTTGGGGTGCTCGGTCGGTGGCGTCGGCTGCTGCTTGCCCTCGGTCCCGTGGTCGCGGTCTTTGCGGCCTGGGACGTGGCCGCCATCGCGGCCGGGCACTGGTCCTACGACGCCGACCAGCTCGTGGGCGTGACCCTGCCCGGCCGGCTACCACTGGAGGAGCTTCTCTTCTTCGTGGTCGTGCCGTTCTGTGCCGTACTCGGCTTTGAGGCCGTGCGAAAGGTGACGGGTTGGCCGGCGCGCGACGGGGACGGCGGGCGATGACCTACACAGTGGCCGCGGCGCTCGGCGTTTTTGGCGCACTCCTGCTTGACCTCGCGGTGCTGCGCACCGGCCTGGTGAAACGACGGGTGTTCTGGGCCACGTACCCGATCGTGCTGGTGTTTCAGGTGCTCTTCAACGGCGTACTCACCGGGCGTGGCGTGGTGCGCTACCGCGACGACGCGGTTCTCGGCGTGCGGTTCGTCAGCGCTCCGGTCGAGGATCTCGCGTTCGGCTTTGCTCTGGTGTTGACGACGCTGGTCCTCTGGGTGTGGCTGGAACGTCGCGGCGTCCGTAGCGAATCGCCGCCGCGGCGGCCGTCACCGTGACGAGCAGGGCACCCGGGAGCTTGGTACGGGGGGCCAGGCCGACGCCATTTGGCAGGATCAGAAACGCCAGTACGGCCGCGGCGGCCGCCAGCCATGTCCGGACCCGATCGTCGCGTATGGACACCGCGAAGAGTGCGAGCGGAGTCAGCGCGTACCAGGGGTAGAAGACGGGGCCCAACAACGCGACCGCGGCGAACGCGATCCCCGCCCCGGCCACCGCGTGCCGAAGCCGATCCGACGGCGCGCGCCAGGCGCGCCACCACACGGCGACCACAACACCGGCGAGCGCGATCAGACCGATCCCGCGAGCCACCGCGACCGCGGCGTCGTAGCCGTCCTCAAGGCCGGCCGCGCGCAGCAGGTAACCCACGCTCATGCCCAGTGCGGTCGGCACGGATGTCCACTGAGCCAACTCGCCGGTCCGCGTCAGGCCACGAAGAAAACCGAGGCCGAGTCCGCTGGCCAGAGCCAGGGCGCCGTACGTGACCGCGGTCGACACGACCAGCGTCGGGCCGGCGCGGGCGAGGGTGCGCCAGTCGCGGGCGCCGGGTGCGGCCACCACCGCGAGCACGACGAAGGGAAGGGCAATCAGCGCCGTTGCCTTGACCGCGACGGCCAGTCCCAGCGCCGTCCCCGCCGCCACCGCCCGCCAGGTCAGGCGGGGGCTACGGACCGCGAGCGCGGTGGAGGCGACGACAAGTCCGGTCACCAGTACGTCATTGTGCGCACCGGCGACCGCGTGCACGGCCACCAAGGGGCTGGCCAACCCCAGCCACGCGGCGCGACCGGTGCTCACCCCGCACTCGCGCGCCAGGCGCCGCCCGTACCAGGTCGCGAGCAACACACCGACCAGAGCGAGCAGCCGGAGGAGGCCGACCACGACGATGATCCGGCCGCCTGACGCGGCGGCCGCGCCGCCCGACACCAGCGAGAAGAGCGGGCCGTACGGGCTGGCCGCGTCGCGCCAGACGGGGGGCACCGAGTCGAGCCATTGGCAGGGGAGTGCGGCCGCGCTGGTCGTGTGTGGATTCTCGCCGCCGGACACGACCGCGCCCTGGCAGGCGTAGGCGTAGACGTCACGGCTCGCCAACGGCGGCGCGACGAGCAACGGCAGGGCCCAAAGCCCGGCCGTGACGAGCATCCAGCGGCCCGTCAGCTGGGGGCCTTCCGGGTCCGCCGTGATCCGACCGACCTGCCACCACGCCGCGGTAAGGGCTATCAGCCCGATGAGGCAGGCGATGGCACCGGGCGTCTGGGCGAGGCCGGGCAACCCGTCCGCGTCAGCCCGGCCGGGCAGTGCGCCTACCTGGTAGCCGCCGGCGGCCAGCGTCGCTGACCCGACGACCCCGAGCAGGCGAAGGCCGGACAGACGAGGCCAGGCGATCACGCTCGGATGATCGCACATCCCCGAACGCCTCCCGCCCCCTCACCTCTGCGCCGATCATGAACCTGGGATCATGGTCGGCGGTGTTTTTCAACCCGTACTTCATGATCGTGGCGATCTTGGGGAGGGCGAACCCGCGAAGGAGGAGCCCTGAGTCCCATCCGTTCGCGCTCTCCGACGCGCAACCAGAGCCTGCTCCTGGCCGCCGTCGTGGCGATCACGCTGCTCGGCAGCTTCCTGGTCGTCCGTTTCGGTACGGCGGTCGATGGTCGGGTTGGCGGCGGTGGCGGGGATAACCCGGCGGCCGTCGCGTCGACCGCACAGACGCCACGTTCCGGGCTGCCCACAGTAGCGGTGGCCGAGCTGCCGGCGCAGGCCCGCGACACGCTCGCTCTCGCGGACCGAGGCGGGCCGTTCCCGTACCGCCAGGACGGCACGGTCTTCGGCAACCTGGAGCGGCTGCTCCCGGCCCGGGAGCGTGGCTACTACCGCGAGTACACGGTGCCGACTCCCGGATCGTCGGACCGGGGAGCCCGGCGACTGGTCGTCGGCGCCGGCGGCGATGTCTACTACACCGCGGACCATTACCGGTCCTTCCGGCAGGTGCTGCGGTGACGGCCGGCCGGCTCGCGGCCGTCACCGGAGGGCTGCGCGCGCCCGGCGTGTACCGCTGGCCGTCGCGGGCCCACGCCGCGGCGGTCCGACGGGACCTGGCCCGGGCCGGGTGGGCCTGTTGCACATTGGACGGGCGGCCGGTCCGGGACAAGGCCACCCTCCTCGATGCGTGCCGGACGGCGCTGAGCTTCCCTGGTTGGTTCGGCGGCAACTGGGACGCGCTGCACGACTGCCTTATCGACCTGTCCTGGCTGCCCGGCGACGGTGTGGTCGTGCTGTGGGAGTCCGCCGCCGGCCTGGCGGGCAACGACCCGGATACGTGGCGTACCGCCATGGATGTCTTCGCCAGTGCCGCCACCGAGCGGGAGCGCATCGGGGCGCCGCCGCTCTTCGTGCTCGTGCGCGGAACCCACCCGGGCGTGGACCTCCCACTCCTGTGAGCCGGGAGCTCAGCCGGAGCGGCGCGTCGCGGCCAGGGCGAGGTCCGTGAGCATCTCGGCGGCGCCGGCGGACAGATCGACCGCGGACAGGGCCGACAGTGCGGATTCGGTCAGCGTCGCTATGCGCTGCTCGGTGCGGGCGAGGGCGCCGCTCGCGACGATGATCTCCCGGAGTCGGGCCACGGACTCCCCGTCGAGGTCGAGCCTTCCAAGCCCGCGCCGGAGTTCGGCCGCGCCGGCTGGGTTGGCCGCGTCGATCGCGACCGCCACGAGGTAGGTGCGCTTGCCCTCGCGCAGGTCGTCGCCGGCCGGCTTCCCGGTGCGGGCCGGATCGCCGAAGACGCCGAGGATGTCGTCGCGCAGCTGAAACGCCTCACCCAGCGGGAGGCCGTATCCCGAGTAGGCGGCACCGACCTCCTTGGCGCCGTCGGCGATCGCGGCGCCCAGCAACAGCGGTCGTTCCACCGTGTACTTCGCGGACTTGTACTTCGCCACCACCGATGCCCGCCGCAGCGAACTGTCGGCGGTGGCCTGCGCGTGGACGTCCAGGTACTGCCCCGCGATCACCTCGGTGCGCATCAGGTCGAACACCGGCCGGGCGCGTTGGAGCGCGGCCACGTCCAGACCGGAGCAGCGCAGCAGCTCGTCGGACCACGTCAGGCACAGGTCACCCAGCAGGATCGCGCTACCGGAGCCGAACGAGTCGGCGTCGCCCTCCCACTGGTGCGCCTCGTGCAGGGCGGCGAACCGCCGGTGCACGGCCGGCTCGCCCCGGCGGGTGTCGGAGGCGTCCATGACATCGTCGTGGATGAGCGCGCTGGCCTGGACGAGCTCCAGCGCGGCGACAGCGGCGGTCACCTCGTCGCGGTCGACCCCGCCCGCGCCGCGGTATCCCCAGTAGGCGAACGCGGGGCGCAGCCGTTTGCCGCCGCCCAAGACGAACGCCTCGATCGTGTCGGCGACCGGCTCGAGGGCGGGGTCAATGCTGGCGAGCAGAGATCGCTGCTGGGCGAGGAACGCCGCCAGGGCCTTCTCGACGCGCGCGCGAACGTTGGCGTGGTCCACGGGGCTCACGAGTCGACGGTATCCGGCCGTGACGTCGGTGCTGAGCGTGGCGGTCATATCCCCGATGCGACGACGCAGTCCGCTCGGTCACGAGGCGATCGGTACATAGACGCCCGGAGACTGCTCGGCCCACGTTGTTGGAACGGGTGGTCGCCCGCGCCGGCGCCGAGCCGTCGCAGCCGCGTACTCCAGGTGGTCGACCGGCACGTCGAGGGCGACCGCCAGCCAGCCGATCCAGTATCGGCTCGGGATTCTCTCCTCCCGCTCCCACCGGGACACCTCATGGCGGGTCACAGTGGACATGCCGGAGGCAGCGCACAGGCGCTCGGCCAGCCGGAGCTGGCTGATGCCCAGCTCGGCCCGAACCCGCGCGAGCAGCGCGCCGATTGTCTCCGCCTGGTAGGCGTAGCCCACTGGTTCCCTCCGCGATCCGAGCCGCCCTGCCCATCGACCCCCAATAGATCCCTTGGCCCCCGCGTGGCTCGATCCCGACCCACCGAGTGATCGATTGACCCGCGAATGGCCCCTCCTATGGCCCCTTCCTACCGCGCCGGTACGACGGTTTCCTTGGGACGGGCACGTACGCACGTCGCCGGCCGAGGAGGTCGCATGGTGAAGGTGGCGTTTGATCGGGAGGATCCGCCGGGTGAGCCACCCGAGGACGCCGGGTCGGAGATGCTCTGGCGGATCGCGGTCCAGCTCTTCCGGGACCACTCGACCGGCTCGGGCGGGCCGCCGGGCCACGGCCAGCTCCGATGTCGCAGTTGCGGGCAGCCGTGGCCCTGCTCTGGCCGGCGGCTGGCCGCACTGGGTCTGTCCGCGGCGGCGACGTGATCCGGGGCCCGGGCGGCCGGCGCAAACCTGCACCGCCGGGCTACCCCGCGTACTCGGCCGGGTTTCGTAACGCATTCCGGCTATTGTCGGCAACGTGGCTCTCGGACTCCCCTCAACTCTGCCCGGCGGGCATGCGGCGATCGGCAAGCTGGTTCGCGTGTGTGGCCCGACATTCTCGTTCGAGTTCTTCCCTCCCAAGACCGAGGAGGGGGAGCGGCAGTTGTGGCAGGCAATCCGGGAACTGGAGCCGCTGCGGCCCTCGTTCGTGTCGATCACGTATGGCGCGGGTGGTTCGACCCGCGACAAGACGGTGTCCCTGACCGAGCGCGTCGCGACCGAGACCACTCTGCTGCCGATGGCCCACCTGACGGCGATCAGCCACTCGGTCGCCGAGCTCCGCCACGTGGTCGGCCGGCTCGCGGCCGCGGGAGTCCGCAACATTCTGGCCATTCGCGGTGACCCTCCAGGAGATCCGATGGGGGAGTGGGTCCGTCATCCGGAGGGTCTCCTCTACGCCGAGGACCTGGTGCGACTCGTCCGACAGCTGGGCGACTTCTCGGTCGGCGTGGCGGCCTTCCCGTACAAACATCCGCGCTCGCCCGACCTGGCGACCGATACGGAGCACCTCGTGCGCAAATGCCGGGCCGGTGCCGAGTTCGCCATCACCCAGATGTTCTTCGAGGTCGACGCGTACCTGCGCCTGCGGGACCGCGTCGCCGCCGCGGGTTGCGACACTCCCGTGATCGCGGGGGTTATGCCGGTGACCCAGATGGCCACCATCGAGCGATCGGAGCAGTTTTCCGGCGCGCCGTTCCCCGCCGCGCTCGCCGCCCGGTTCCAGCGGATCGCCGACGATCCCGCGGCGGTTCGCCAGCTCGGCGTCGAGCAGGCGAGTCAGATGTGCGCCCGGCTGCTGGAGGAGGGCGTGCCGGGGATCCACTTCTACACGCTCAACCGGTCGACCGCCACGCGTGAGGTGTGGCAGAACCTGGCGCTGGGCGCCCGGGTCTGAAGTGACGTGGCGCGCGGCGACCGCCTGAGCTGGGACGAGTACGCCGCGCGCTGGACCACCATGCACGGGGGAGTTGATCCCCGGCGCTACGGCACGGTCGTCCGCGGCTGGCTGCGTCTGGGCTACGCCTTGGGCCGGGCGTGCGCGGCGGTAGGTCTGCGGCCCAACGTGATCACCTTCGCCGGTCTGGTGTTGGCTCTGGCCGTGCCGGCCGTGGCGGTTCTGCGGGGGCCATGGATGTTCGTCGCCGCCGCACTCGTGTTCCTGTCCGCTGTGGCGGACACGGTGGACGGGTCCGTCGCGGTGATCACATCTCGGTCGACCGGGCTGGGATCCTTCTACGACTCGCTCGCCGACCGTGTCAGCGAGGCGGCCTGGCTGCTCGCACTGTGGCTGCTCGGAGCCCCGGGCTGGCTGATGGTCGTCTGTGGCGGATTGGCCTGGCTGCACGAGTACGCACGCGCACGCGCGACCGTGGCCGGTCTGGCCGACGTCGGGGTGATCACCGTGGCGGAGCGTCCGACCAGGGTGGCTCTCGTGATCGCCGCGCTGGTCCTCGGCGGCGTCGCGTGGATGATCAACCCCCACCTCACGCCGGGCACCGTCACCGTGGTGGTCGCGGTCTGGGTCGTGCTCGGCCTCATCGGGGCCGCCCGGCTGACGGGCGTGATTCGCGCCGCTCTCCGCCGCCCATGATCCGAACTTGGTGGGTCAGCGGTGATCGTTTTGCCGGGCATACCGGTCTAAATCGCACCCCGCTAGCCCACCAAGTTGAGATCTTGGTGGATCTGGGCGGCGACGATCTCGGCGGAGAGCGCCACCATGGGTAGACCTCCACCGGGATGGGCCGAGCCGCCCACGAGGAAGAGCCCGCGCACGGGGCTCCTGTTCGGCGGGCGGAACAGACCGGCGATGCCGTGCCTCGGCGTGCCGTAGATGGCCCCGCCCGGCGTGCCGGTCGCGTCGGCGAGGTCCGCTGGCGTGCGTACCTCGCGGAACAGCACGCGGTCACGCACGTCCACCCCGCGTGCGGCGAGCGTGTCGAGCACCCGGTCCGCGTAGGCTTCCGCGACGCCCCCCGCCCGCCAATCCACCGCGGCGCCGGACGAGCCGTGCGGCGCGGCGTTGACCAGGACGAACCACGCCTCGTGACCCTCGGGACGCATGGCGGGGTCGTCGGGCACGCTCACGTAGACGGTCGGATCCGCCGCCGAGCGGGCGGGCCGGCCGAATACCGCATCGAACTCGGCGTCGTAGTGGGGCGGGAAGAAGACGTTGTGGTGCGCCAGGCCGGGGGTACGGCCACGAATGCCCAGTAGCACCAAGAAGCCGCCGAGGCCGCGCTCGCGAAGCCTCGCCGCCCGGCGCGCCCGGGGCAACAGGTCACGATAGAGCGCGAAGGCGTCCACATTGGCCACGACGACATCGGCGGCGTGGCGTGCTCCGTCGGCGAGACGGACGCCGGTAACGTGCCCGGCCGCCGACTCGATCGTAGTCACCGCGGTGCCTGGGTAGACCTTCACTCCCAACAAACCGCACCGTCGCAGGAGGGCGTCGGCGAGCGTGCCGAGCCCACCGTTCAGATGCCAGCCGCCAAAGGCCAACTCGGCGTACGGCACCGCCACGAGCGCGGCAGGCGCGCGGCGCGGATCGGAGCCTGTGTAGGTTGCGTAGCGGTCAAGCATCACGCGCAGGTGAGGGTCCGAGAGGTACGACCGGCCGAGTCCGCGCAACGTCCGGCCCGGGGCGATGGCGGCGAGGTCGCCGATCCGCCAGGCCAGCTTCGCCAACGACAACGGAGAGTCCACACCGGAGCGAAGCACATGGCGCCAGGAGGTCTCGAAGACCCGGCCAGCACGCCCCCAAAGCCGGTGCCATTCGACCGCCGCACGGTCGCCGAACGCCACCGCGATCCGGCGGCCGAACTCCGTCTCGTCCGAACAGGAGTCGAGCGTGGCGCCGTCGGGAAAGAAGTGCCGCACGACGGGGTCGAGGCGAACCAGATCGAGCTCGCGCTCCACAGACGACCCCGTCGCGGCGAAGAGGTCCGAGAGGACTTGGGGGAGGGTGAGGAGGTTGGGCCCCGTGTCGAACCGGAACAGGCCGTCGTGCGTACGCCGCTCGTACCGACCGAGCTTGCCCCCGACGGTGCCGGACCGCTCGAAAACCGTGACCCGGTGGCCGGCGGCGCCCAGCCGCGCCGCGACGGCCAGCCCGCCGACTCCCGCCCCGACGACGACAACCCGGCTCATGCTACGAAACTCCGCCCTAAGGCACGGAGCCCCGCGGCATGACCCATTGCGCCGCCTGGCCCGTGATCTCCGCGATCAGGTCGTAGTCCGCGTCGTAGTGAAGCACGGTCACCCGGTGCCGTTCGGCCACCGCCGCGATAAGAAGATCCGCCACGCCTATCGCTCGATGCTGAGCGCGCTGAGCCAGCAGATCGCTGACTTCGCGTGCGCGCGCGAAGTCGAGGTCTTCGGTTGGTAGCCATTCAAAGATGGTGTCCATGAGGCGCCCGATCCGCCGGTGGTCGTGACCGGACCGTGCCGAGTAGAGAATCTCGAGCACGGATAGGCCACACGTGCCAACAAGCGCTCGCGACATGAGGGGTTCGATGACCGCGGCCACTTCCGGAAGATGGATGCGACCGTAGGCGCTCTTGTCGATCAAATACTTGGCTAGCGCCATGCCTCGGCCATCACCTCTGCGTTAGCGAGATCCTGGAATACTCCTTCCCGTGCCATGGCCATGAACTCCCTGACGGCGGCATCCCTGACGACCCGGCGCATCGCTTCGTTGACCGTATCCTTCTTGGTTGCGGTGCCGAGAATATCCTGCGTCTGGGAGAGTAGATCCTCATCAAGGTCGATCACCGTCTTGGCCATGCCGTCCCTCCAGATATCCAGCGAGTTGGCTCGAGTATATCCACTGCCCTACCCTTCCAGGTGAGCCCACCGCGGCGGTGTAGTCGATATGAGCGGGCGACGAGCCAACCGAGGACGGCCACCGAGACCGGATGGGCGAGTGCGTCGGGCCAGACACGTGCGCCGGTTGCTCGTCCGGAGATCACCCGGCTGATGACGCCAAGGACG
>Ga0184612_10000986_pt1 | contig 13641 bp, 14 predicted proteins | sample PLM3_60_coex_FD_133163 | JGI IMG/M metagenome (GOLD analysis project Ga0184612, IMG submission 133163) | Groundwater sediment microbial communities from an aquifer in East River, Colorado, USA - PLM3_60_coex | ecosystem: Environmental > Terrestrial > Soil > Riparian zone | place: USA: East... | reverse complement strand
GCGTCAGAGGTCCTCGACGTCGGCCTGCTTCGCGCGGACCGCGTCGGCGGCCTCCTTCAGCGCCGCAAGCTCCGCCTCTGCGAGCTCGGTCTCGACGACACGGCGGACGCCCTCCCGCCCGATCTCGGCCTCCACGCCGAGGTAGACCCCGGAGATGCCGTACTCCCCGTCGACCCAGGTGCACACCGGCATGACGGCGGCGGAGTCCTCGATCACCGCCCGCGCCATCCGGGCCGCCGCTGCCGACGGTGCGTAGTAGGCCGACCCGGTCTTGAGCAGGGCGACGACCTCGGCGCCGCCGTTGCGGGTACGGGTGACGAGCTCGTCGATCTCCGCTGCCGAAAGCAGGTCGGCGAGGGGCTTCCCGCCGACGGAGCACCGCGACGGGATCGGAACCATGGTGTCGCCATGGGAGCCGAGCGTCAGCGTCTCGACGCTGCCCACCGGGACGCCGAGCTTCTCGGCCACGTTGTTGGTGAACCGCGCCGTGTCGAGCATGCCTGCCTGGCCCAGCACACGGTTCTTCGGGAAACCGGTGGCGATCTGGGCCAGCGCGGTCATCTCGTCCAGCGGGTTGGACACGACGACGACCACGGCGTCGGGCGCGTGCCTGGCCACGTTCTCGGCCACCGACCGGACGATCTTGGCGTTCGTCTCGATCAGGTCCATCCGGCTCATGCCCGGCTTGCGTGGCAGGCCCGCGGTGATGACGACGATGTCCGAGCCGGCGATCACCTCATAGCCGGTGCCGTCGGCGCCGGTCGTCCGGCCGACGATCGCCGTCTCGAAGCCCTCGATCGGCCGGGACTGGTTCATGTCCAGAGCCAGGCCCTCGGGCCTGCCTTCGATGATGTCGGTCAGGACGACGGTCTCGAAGACGTCGTACTCTGCCAGCCGTTGCGCGGTCGTGGAACCGTAGAACCCGGCACCGACGACTGTGACCTTGCCCTTGTGCGCCATTGCGCACCCTCCACGTGTGGTCGATCCGGTTGGAGATCCTAATCGGGGTCTACCGGCGGGCGGCAGTCACCCTGGCCCGGGTCAGGAGGGTGGCGGGACGATCAGAGCGGCCACCAGCGTGCTGCCGCCGAGGGCCGCGAGCGTCAGCACGTCGACCACCCGCGATCGAACGCGCAACAGCCCGGACGAAGCGTTGGGCAGCACAGTTCGCAGGAACGCTGCCAGGCACACGCCGAGCGCGAAGAGCACCGTGCCGCGCTTGAAGTGGTTGTCCGCCACGATCAGGAGTGCCGTGCCAAGCACGGCGAGCACGAGGATAATCGGCCACTCCTGCCAGAGTCCGCCCACCCGCCGGTGCGCACCGGGAGGCTTGCTCACCGCTGGTCGACCGGCACCCAGTGTCGGTCCCGCGGCCCCGTGTACTCGCTTTCCGGGCGGATCAGGCGGTTGTCCTCGTGCTGCTCGATGACGTGTGCGGTCCATCCGCTCATCCTGGAGATCGCGAAGACCGGCGTGAACAGGTCGGTCGGGATGCCGAGTGCGTGATAGACGCTCGCGGCGAAGAAGTCGACGTTCGGGTACAGCCCCTTGGTGTCGAGGACGACCTGTTCCATCCGCCGTGACATCTCGTAATAACGCGAGTCACCGGTGAGTCCGGCCAGTTCCTCGCTCATCTTCCGCAGGTGCGTCGCCCGTGGGTCCTCGGTCTTGTAGACCCGGTGGCCGAAACCCATCAGCTTGCGGCCGGCGTCGAGCTCAGCTCGTACGAAGTCGTCGACGTTCTCGACGTCGCCTTCGATCGAGGCCAGCGTCTTCATGACGGCCTCGTTGGCGCCGCCGTGCAGTGGGCCTCGCAAGGCTCCCATCGCGCCGGTGATCGCGGAGTGCATGTCCGAGAGCGTGGCCGCGATGACCCGAGCGGTAAAGGTCGACGCGTTCATGGTGTGGTCGGCGTGCAGGACCAGGCACTCGTCGAAGATCTCGGCGACCCGCTCGGACGGCGGCTCGCCGCCGATCTGGAGCAGGAAGTTGCCGGCGATGCCGAGCTTGGGGTCCGGCTCGGGCGTGGTCGCGCCACCGCGGGCCGCGTGGAACCGCGCGACCAGGACGGGCATCTGCGCCACCAGCCGGGTTGCCTTCCGCCGGTTGGCCTCGAGGGACGAGTCCGCGGTGTCGGGATCATCAACGGCAAGCGCCGAGACCATGGTTCGCAGCGCATCCATCGGGATGCTGTCGACGACGTACTGGAGCAGCGACTCGACCGCGCGACCGATCGGACGGTCGTCGGCGAGCTCCGCGGCCAGCCCGTTCAGCTGATCCTGGGTTGGCAGGTTGCCACGCTGCAGAAGGTGGACACACTCCTCGAACGAGATGCGTCCGGCGATGTCGTGGATGTCGTAACCCCGGTAGATCAGCCGACCCTCGAGGCCGTCGATGTCCGAGATCGACGTCGAGGCTGCGACGACATCCGCGAGGCCTCGCGGCGACTTCTCGGCCATGTGCTGGGACCTCCTCGTCCACGTCGCCGCCACCTTACCCAGCCGCCTTGCCAACGGGAGCACAGGTGGTCAAGCCAACCGCGTCGCCGGACGCGCCGAGGCGACGGATGCCGGTGCGGTGCCGCCGGGACGCGATCACCCGGGGCCGGCGCACTCCATCTCGGACTCACCCGGCCGTGGCGTGCGTGGCCTCAGCCGCCTCGACCACGTTGGTCAGCAGCATTGCCCGAGTCATCGGGCCGACGCCGCCAGGCATCGGGGCGAGATACCCAGCGACCTCGCGGACGTCGGGAGCCACGTCACCGGTATACCGGCCTCTGCCGTCTCTGCCCACGACCCTGGTGATGCCGACGTCGAGCACGGCGGCGCCCGGCTTGACCATGTCGGCCGTGACCAGGCCCGGCACTCCGGCCGCGGTGATCACGATGTCCGCGCGCCTCACCTGCGCGGCCAGGTCCTTCGTGCCCGTGTGGCAGATCGTGACCGTCGCATTCTCGGAGCGGCGCGTGAACAGCAGCGGCATCGTCCGGCCGGCCGTGACCCCGCGGCCGATCACGACGAGGTCAGCACCGGCGATCGGCACGTCGTAGCGGCGCAGCAGCTCCAGGCACCCTCGCGGGGTGCACGGCAGCGGAGCGGGACGCATCTGGACCAGCCGTCCGAGGTTCACCGGGTGAAGGCCGTCGGCGTCCTTTGCGGGGTCGATACGGGCGACGACGCGGTCCTCGTCCAGCCCGTCGGGGAGGGGGAGCTGGACCAGGTAGCCGGTGCAGGCCGGGTCGGAGTTGAGCCTGTCGACCTCGGCCTCGACCTGAGCCTGGGAAGCGGTCGCCGGCAGCTCGACCTCGATCGACGCGATGCCCACCTCGGCGCAGTCTCGGTGCTTGCCGGCCACGTAGGCGCGGCTGCCTGGGTCGTCGCCTACCAGAACGGTCCCGAGGCCGGGGACCACGCCGTGCGAACGCAATGCCGCCACCCGCTCGGCCACGTCCGCCTTGATCACGGCCGCGACCGCTCTGCCGTCCAGGATCGTCGCCGTCACGGGCGGCAAGTCTTCCACGGCACCGCGAGACGCAGCCAGGCAGCGCGATGCTTGCCTGTTTGGTTGGTGTTCCAGCAGCTAACAGGCAAGCATCAACCGCTCTTGCGCCGGAACATGCGCTGGGTCTTGGCGCTCTGCGTGTGTGCCGAGCCGCCCGCCTGGTCCGGGTAGTGCGGGACGCCCTTCTCCTTCCCCTGCTTACGGGCCAGGGCCTCGCGGAACTTCTCGCGTACGTCGTCGGCCGGCTTCTCGGCCGTTCCATCGGGCCGGCCGTCCCCGACCGGTCCGTCGGAGTTCGCGTCGGCCTGCGGCTCCGGCTTCTCCGAAGGGCTCATCGTCACCAACTCCTCGTCGTTACGCGAGCGTCCGCGGTGCGGACACCCACCAGCCTGCCACGGCCCGCGCCTGACCCCTTACCGGGTTTGTTGGGCCGTTACCAGGCGCCGAGACCTGGTAACGGCCCCACTAGCCCACTTAACGTGATCATTTGGGGAGCTCAATGGAAGAAGTGACGCGTCCCGGTCAGGTACATCGTCACGCCCGCCTCGTGCGCCGCTGCGCGGACCTCCTCGTCGCGCAGCGACCCGCCGGGCTGGACCACGGCGCGGACCCCCGCGTCCAGCAGCACCTGAAGTCCGTCGGCGAACGGGAAGAAAGCGTCGGATGCCGCCACCGACCCGCGCGCCCGCTCACCAGCCCGCGATACCGCGAGCCGCGCCGCATCGACCCGGTTGACCTGGCCCATGCCGACCCCGACAGCCGCACCGTCGTGTGCCAGCAGGATCGCATTCGACTTCACCGATCGGCATGCCCGCCACGCGAACGTCAGGTCCGCGAGCGCCGCCTCGTCGGGCACGTCGCCGGCGGCGAGCGTCCAGGACGCCGGGTCGTCCCCGTCGGCGTCGATCGCGTCGACACCCTGCATCAGCAGCCCACCGGAGACCGGCCGGATCTCGACCTCGGCCGGGCGGCGGTCGGCGACGCGAAGCAGCCGCACATTCTTCTTTCGGGCCAGGATCTCCAACGCCGCCGGCTCGTAGTCCGGGGCCACCACGACCTCGGTGAAGATCTCGGCCACCTGTTCGGCCATGGCCGATGTCACCGGACGGTTCGCGGCGATCACGCCACCGAACGCCGACACCGGGTCAGTCGCGAGCGCCTTCCGGTGTGCGTCGGCGACGCCGGAACCCACCGCGATCCCGCACGGGTTGGCGTGTTTGACGATCGCGACCGCGGGCTGGTCGAAGTCGTACGCCGCCCGGTGCGCGGCATCGGCGTCGACGTAGTTGTTGTACGACATCGCCTTGCCGTGCAGCTGCTCGGCCGTGGCCAGGCCGGATGCACCGAAGCCGGACACGTACAGAGCGGCGGGCTGGTGCGGGTTCTCGCCGTACCGCAGCACCGCGGCGCGATGCCAGGTGCCGCCGATCCAGGCCGGAAACCCGGTCCCGTCGTCGGTCGGGGCGAGGACGTTGCCCATCCAGGACGCCACGTGTACGTCGTACGTCGCTGTGTGAACGAAAGCATCGGCAGCCAGTCGCCGCCGCTGGTCCAGCGTGAAGCCACCGGCGCGCACCGCGTCGAGCACGTCGGCATAGCGGGCCGGGTCGACGACGACCGCGACGCTCGGGTGGTTCTTGGCCGCGCCACGCACCATCGCCGGCCCACCGATGTCGATCTGCTCGACGGACTCGTCGGGAGCGGCTCCGGACGCGACCGTCTCCGTGAACGGGTAGAGGTTCACGACGACGAGATCGAATGGCTCGATCCCGAGCTCGGCCAGCTGGGCGACATGCGCCGGGAGCCGCCGGTCGGCCAGGATGCCTGCGTGCACTCTCGGGTGCAGCGTCTTGACCCTGCCGTCGAGGCTCTCCGGGAAGCCGGTCAGCTGCTCGACGGGAATGACGGGCACACCCGCTTCGGCGATCCGGGCTGCCGTCGACCCGGTCGAGACGATCGCGACACCGGCCTCGTGCAGTCCGGCGGCCAGCTCGGTCAGCCCCGACTTGTCGTAGACGCTGACCAGCGCTCGCCGGATCGGCGTTCGCGCCTCGCTCACGGGATGGTGACCTTCCTTCCAGTGACCGTCCAGCCCTCGCGGACCAGTCGCCCGACGTGGTCGACGAGCTGGCGTCGTTCGGCCGCCTTGATGCGCTCGGTCAGGCTCTCCTCGGTGTCGTCATCCTCGACCGGCACCGCGACCTGCGCGATGATCGGCCCGGTGTCGACACCCTTGTCGACGAAGAACAAGGTGGCTCCTGTGACCTTCACGCCGTATTCGAGCGCGTCCCTCGGCCCGTGGATGCCGGGAAACGACGGCAGGAGGGCATTGTGCGTGTTGACGTAACGGTCGCCGAGGCGCCCCAGGAATGCCTTGCCCACGAGCTTCAGGAACCCGGCGGATATCACCAGATCCGGTTCGTGGTCGGCGACGCGCTCGGTGAGGGCGCGGTCCCAGTCCTCCCGGGCGGGATGGTCGCCGACGCGCTCGACGAACGTCGGGACTCCCGCGTGGGCCGCGACGTCGAGGCTGCGGATGCCCGTCCGGTCGGCACCGACGACCACGACGGTCGCTCCGTAGGACGGGTTCGCGCACGCGCCGAGCATTGCTTCGAGGTTGCTCCCCGTACCCGATACCAGGACCGCGAGCCGCGCGGGCCGTGCTGGGGGCGGGCGGTGCGGCACGGAATCTCCTGACGGAAGTCGTCGAGCCATTTGCGCGTCGGCGACGATACCTGCCGCCAGGCGCCGCACCGTGCGGTACCAGCCGACCTGAGCGTGTACGGCCCGGCCATGCGGGGGGACGCTGGGGTGATCGTCTTCGGTTTCTCCACTGAGCTCGTCACATTGACCGCAGAAGCACTCGCCGCACTGCTTCTCGCGCCGATCGCGTTCGACCTGGTCGAGCGCGGCATCCTCGATCCACGAGCCCGGGTCGTGCCGTGGCACCGCGTCGTCTGGTACACCCTCCTGGTCGCCGCTCCCCTGACGTTCGTGGCGCTGGACAACGGTGCCGGCATCGACGGATTGCCCGGCGAGGTGCTGGAGTACGCAGGACGCACCACGGAGGTCTTCCTGTGCCTGCTGGCGCTGCAGCTCTACTTCGTGCTCGGACTCGGCAGAACCGGACTTCCGACCGCGCACGACGAGGGCGCGCCCGCGTCCGCGGGCATCCTGCCACGCTGAGCGGTCGGCGCCGAACCGGGCCGAACTGTCGGCCGGGTCTGAGAGACTTTCACCACCTTGACCGCGAGGGAGCATCGTGCCCGACCCGACGCCGAGCGATCGGCCCGATCCGTACGCCGTCCGGCGCCCGGACGAGGGTGCGGACACGGGCGACCACGGTCCCGGAGGGCGCACCCAGGCCAGGCTCGATCCCTCGGCCGGAGCCGCCAGAGACGTTCAGCCGCCGGATCCCGATACCGCCCGGCAGGCCCGCACGTTGGGCCTGCTGGCCGCGATCGCCGCGGTCATGGCCATCGTTGTGCCACCTGCCGGCGTGGTGCTCGGTGTTGTCACGCTCGTGCTCGCAGCCCGGCGGCGTTCACGGGATCGTTTCGCGCGCATCGGCCTCTCGGTCAGGGCCGCGTCGGTCGCCGGCGGCGTCTTCGCGCTGGTGGTCGGTGGCCTGCTGTCGCTGGTGTCCGTGCTCCTGGGCGAGGAGACCGGCCAGCTCCGCGAGTGCCTGGCCGGCGCGAACACGCGGGTGGCCGAGCGGATCTGTCAGAACGAGTTCATGGATGCGCTTCAGAGTCGGCTGACCGGGGACTGACGTCGGGCTCCGCCGGCCGCGACCTGCGATGGAGCAATGCCGCGACGACCGTCGCCGGTACTCCGATCTCGATGAACGTCGCCAACGCGGCCTGCCACGGCACCGGCCCGACGACCGCCAGCCGCGCCGCTCCCGCCGATCCGCCCGAGAGAAGCGCCAGGACGGCCATCGCGACGGCGGCGCCAGCGGCGGTGGCGAGGGCATCTCCGGCGACCCGTTTCGAATCCCCCGACGATCGACGGTGGACGACGATCCCGGCGAGCACTCCGACGGCGACCGGTCCGAGGAGAACGAGCCAAGCGGCGGGTCCGCCGACGTCAGCAGGCAGGGCACCGAGCGCCGGCAGCGCCGGTACGATGCCGAGCTCGACTCCGCCCGGGCCGACCGACGTGCCGGTTCCGACGGCGAAGCCGGGGCCGAGAGCGAACGTCGCGGCCCACAGCGCCGCGTTGGGCGCGAATGCGGCACCGGCCAGCGCCAGCAGGGTTCCGCCGAGCAGGCCGGGGTCGAGAGCCTCGGCGAGCGCCGCTATCCGCGCAGAGTTCGCGATCGCACTCGCAGCGACGAGCATCGCTCCGACGATGAACAGCCCTGCCACGGCAACTGCAGATCCGTACAGAGCAGGCCGAACTGATAACGGCGCCCGGTCCAGGATCCGGCCAGCCAGGCCCGCCTCGTGAACCACGCCGGCAGCCGTGGCCGTCGATGCCGCCAGCCCGGCCCACGCGACCGCGTGCAACGGCACGGCCGAGACGTCCGCGGTCGCCGACAGCCCGGCGACGACGCCGGCTCCCAAGGCGTATGCGGCAGACGCCGGCAGGACCACGGAGAGCGCCGCACGCCCGGTCGACACTCCTGAGGAGTGCGCCGCCCAACGCGCGGCCCGGTAGAGCAGGAGAAGGAACAGGACCGACAGCCCCCACGGCGCGATCTGCAGTTCTGCGTCGCCCACCTGCAGGCCGGCCCGGTGGGCGACCAGCCAGATCTGGGCACCGAGCCGCAGCGGCTCGCCGACCGGCGCCTCCGCACCCTCGTCGATCCACACGAGGATCCCCGGCAGAACCGCTAAGGCGAGACCGGCGACCAGAGCCCAGGCCGCAGCCAGTACGCCGGCGAGCCACGCGACCCGCGAACCCCACGTCGGCTCGTCGCGGCGGAGGAGCGGCCGGGACAGCAGGTCCGTCACGGCTCCATCATCACGGGGGATCAGGCCAGTCTCGCCGTGCCGACACGCCTACGCCCCGTCTTGTGGCGGGAAATGCACGCCATCAGGCGTCTCGAAGCGTTGATTTCCCGCCACAAGACGGGAGGCGTACGGTTTCGCCGCGCGAGCAGGTGCAACCGTCTGGCCGACCTGGGCGTCATGACAGGTGAACCCCGCGCCACCCGGGGGGCCCCACGACCACTCCAGCGAGGGCGACATGGGCGACAGCGACGACTTCGACGCGTTCTACCACGCGACCAGCCGTCGGCTGCTGCACCAGATGTACGCCATGACGGGCAACATCGCCGACGCTCAGGAGTGCGTCCAGGAGGCGTACGCCCGCGCATGGCAGCGGTGGAAACACGTCCACCAGGCCGACGACCCGGCCGCTTGGGTTCGGACTGTGGCCTGGCGGATCGCCGCCAGTCGCTGGCGGAAGACGCGTAACGGTATCCAGGCGCTGGTCAGGCACGGCCCTCCAGACCACGGTCATCCGCCGTCGCCGGACCATGTCGCACTCGTCCATGCACTGCGGGAGATCTCCGAGGCCCAGCGGCGCGCGATCGTCCTGCATCACCTCGTGGGCATGTCGGTCGACGAGGTCGCCCACGAGACAGGGGTGCCGACGGGAACGGTCAAGGCTCGGCTGTCCCGCGGCCGGGCTGCATTGGCCGAGTTGCTCCACGACGAGCCCAGGGAGGCCCGCCATGTCGGCTGACTTCGACTCCGATCTCCAGCGCGGGCTCGAGGGCCTCAGCTCCGACGCCGGCCACGTCGGCCTGCCCGGCCCTGCCGCCGCCCGCCGCCGCGCCGGCCAGCGCACCCGCAACCAGGCCACCGGAGCCGTTCTCGGCGCGATCGCGATCGTCGCGAGCGGAGTCTTCGCCTTCGCCCAGCCCACGCTGTCCAGCGCTCCGGACCCGGCGGACACGCCCACCGGAACGGTGACGGCGAGCCCGTCGACGTCTCCGCCCAAGTGGCCGAGCCCGAACCCGACGCCTGAGATGGTGGCCTTGCCCGAGTCCGTGCTGCTCACGGTCGAGGACATCGACGACGATTCCACAAGCTGGCAGCAAGTCGGGGAGCCGGCGGCACCGTGGACGTGCGCTCCTGCCGCGCCCGCCGCCGCTGACGACCGTCAGGTGCTGCGGCGTTCGTTCGGCACCGCGGACTCGCGACTCGACCAGATCATCGAGGCCTCGACTCCGGACGATGCCGTGGCGCGCTTCGAGGAGATCCGTTCCGGCGTCACGGCCTGCGTCGATGCCCTCGGCGACACCTACGGCTTCGGCTGGATCTCCGCGTTCGACGGGCTCGGTGACGACGCGTGGCAGGCAAGCTACTTCGCCCCCCCGAGGAACGGCGACGAAGCGACACTGGTGCGAGTCGATCTCGTACGCACGGGCCTCGCGGTGACGAGCGTCGCGTCGGGAGGCTTCGCCATGGACGACAACTACCCGCCGGAGTGGGATCGGGCTGTCGCCGCGACCACCCGACTCTGCGAGGCGGCCGCCGGCACCTGCGTGACCGAGGTCGAACGGGAACTGCTGTACCCCGAGGGTGCTCAAGACCTGGCCGGCTGGCTCACCGCCGATGACGTCGCGGAGATGACCGGGCTCGCCGAGATCACCCAGGCCACTGAGGCGTTCCCTCGGGAGGACGGCTCGGTGGGCTTCGTCTGCTTCGAGCAGAATGCCTTGGCCAGCGGTGCCAGGTCGGTGCTCGGCCGCGCGTATGTGGACCCGATGGACCCGGCGGGCCTCACGGTCGAGCAGGTCGTCGCCGTGTTCCCCACCGGCGACGAAGGTTTGGCCTACTACGAGGCCCTTGCCGCTGAAGGCGACGGCTGCAACGCCGAGCCCGACCTCGCCGTGCAGAACACGGGGGCGGACGCGCCCGGGCCGCAGGATGCTCTTGGGTTCACCACCTGGCGGGTCACCTCCTCGAGCACCGGATCGACCTGGGTGCTGGGCCTCGCCGTCAGCGGTCCGGTGGTGACCTTCGTGAGCTACGGGGTGCAGCCGGGGCACGACGTCTCAGCCGACCAGATGCATGCCCTGCTCGAGCGGGCCGTCGTGCGCTACACCAACCCCTAGCGAGGGCGCGGACCGTAGCGTTCAGCCATGACGACTCGTGCCGATGCCGAAGCGCTCGACCTGGCCGACCCGCTCCGTCACCTGCGGGACCGGTTCGAGTTACCGGAGGGTTTGATCTACCTCGACGGCAACTCGCTCGGGCCGCTGCCGGTCGGAGTTCGCGAGCGCGTGATGGCCGTCGTCGGCGAGGAGTGGGGCCGCGACCTCATCTCATCGTGGAACCGCCACGACTGGATCGGCCTACCGGCACGGGTGGGTGCGAAGATCGCCAGGTTGGTGGGCGCGCCCGCGGACTGCGTCGTCGCGGGCGACTCGACAAGCGTCCAGCTGTTCAAGCTCCTCGTGGCGGCCGTCAGGGTGCGCTCCGGCCGTCGCGTGATCGTCACCGAGCCGGGAAACTTCCCGACCGACTCCTACATGATCGCCAGCGCTGCCCGGATCACCGGGCTGGAGCTGCGATGGTGCGACCCGGACGACGTCACGCAGTCCTTCGACGACGACGTGGCAGTCGCGGCGCTGACCCACGTCGACTACCGGACCGGGCGACAGCACGACGCGCGGGCGGTTACAGCAGCTGCGCACGACGTCGGCGCCTTGATGCTCTGGGACCTCTGCCATTCGGCCGGTGCCGTACAGGTCAACCTCGACGGCTGGGACGCCGATTTCGGCGTCGGGTGCGGCTACAAGTACCTCAACGGCGGCCCCGGCGCGCCGGCCTTCGCCTACGTCCACCGGCGCTGGCACGACACTCTCGATCAGCCGCTCAGCGGCTGGATGGGACACGCGGCACCGTTCGCTCTCGAGCGCGACTACCGGCCGGCGCCCGGCGTCGCCCGGGTCCAGACCGGGACGCCGTCAGTCCTGTCGACTGCTGCCCTCGATGCCGCGCTCGACGTCTTCGCCGACGTCTCGATGAACGACGTCCGCGCCAAGTCGTTGGGTCTGACGGACTATTTCATCGCGCTCGTCGAGGAGCGGCTCACGGGTGGCGGCGTGACCATCGAGGTACCACGCGACCATGCCCGACGGGGGTCTCAGGTCTGCTTGCGCCACCAGGGGGCCTACGGCCTGGTGCAGGCCCTCATCGCACGGGGGGTGGTCGGCGACTTCCGCGAGCCGGACCTTGCCAGGTTCGGGTTCGCGCCCCTCTATCTTCGCTACCTCGACGTCTGGGACGCCGTGGAGCACCTGAGCGAGGTCCTGGAATCCGACGAGTGGGACCGGCCCGAGTTCGCCGCTCGGGCGGCCGTCACCTAGGCAAACGCTCGGCCAACTGCCGGCGCCTGCTGAGGTCGTCGGACGCCCAGCCGATCGGCGCGGCTCTCGCCATCGTCCGGCCTCGTCCCGCTGCTGCGGCGCGGTGCGTTACCGCACTTGCATGACCTCGCGCATGAGACGTGCCGTCTCCGACGGTGTCTTGCCGACGCGGACGCCGGCGGCCTCCAGCGCCTCCTGCTTGGCGGCGGCCGTCCCCGACGAGCCGGACACGATCGCTCCAGCGTGGCCCATGGTCTTGCCCTCGGGCGCGGTAAAGCCCGCGACGTAGCCGACGACCGGCTTGCTGACATTGCCCCTGACGTAGTCGGCCGCACGCTCCTCGGCATCGCCGCCGATCTCGCCGATCATCACGATCGCGTCGGTCTCCGCATCGGCCTCGAACGCCGCGAGCGCGTCGATGTGCGTCGTCCCGATCACCGGGTCACCGCCGATACCGACGGCGGTCGAGAAGCCGATGTCGCGAAGCTCGTACATCATCTGGTAGGTCAGCGTGCCCGACTTGCTGACCAGGCCGATCCGGCCCGGCTTGGTGATGTCGGCCGGGATGATCCCGGCGTTCGACTTGCCTGGGCTGATCAGTCCCGGGCAGTTCGGCCCGATGATCCGGGTCGTGCCGGAGTTCTGTGCGTACTGGAAGAACGACGCCGTGTCGTGAACCGGGATGCCCTCGGTGATCACGACGACGAGTGGCACGCCCGCATCGACCGATTCGACAACGGCCGCCTTGGCGAACTTCGGCGGCACGAAGACGACCGACACGTCGGCGCCGGTGGCGTCCACGGCCTCCTTGACGCTGCCGTACACAGGTACAGTCGCGTCTTCGAAGTCGACAGACTGCCCGCCCTTCCCTGGCGTCACGCCCCCGACGACAGCCGTGCCCGAGCGGAGCATCCGCTGAGTGTGCCGGCGCCCCTCGGAGCCGGTCATGCCCTGGACGATGATCTTCGAGCTCTCGGTCAGGAAGATGGCCACGTCAGCTTCCTCACTTCGCCGCGGCGAGTTCGGCCACGCGGCGCGCGGCTCCGTCCATGGTGTCGACCTGCTCGAGGTGCGGCAGCGCAGCGTCGTGCAAGATCTGCCGGCCGACCTCGGCGTTGTTGCCGTCCAACCGGACGACCAGCGGGTGCGTGATCTCGTCGCCGCGGCTCTCCAGCAGCGCGAACGCCTGCACGATGCCGTTGGCCACCTCGTCGCATGCCGTGATGCCACCGAACACGTTGACCAACACGCTGCGCACGTCCGGGTCGGACAGGATGATCTCGAGCCCGTTGGCCATGACCTCGGCTGACGCGCCGCCACCGATGTCCAGGAAATTGGCCGGCTTGACACTGTGGCCGTCGACGGCGAACTCCTCGCCGGCGTAGGCGACCACATCCAGAGTTGACATGACCAGGCCGGCTCCGTTGCCGATGATGCCGACCTCGCCGTCCAGCTTGACGTAGTTGAGGTCCTTCTCCTTGGCCCGCGCCTCCAGCGGATCGGCTGCGGACGTGTCCTCGAAAGCCGCGTGCGCCGGGTGCCGGAACTCGGCGTTGTCGTCGAGTGAGACCTTGCCGTCGAGGGCCACGACCTGGCCTGCTGGCGTCTTCACCAGCGGGTTGACCTCGACCAGCGTGGCGTCCTCGGCCGTGAAGACCGTCCAGAGGTTCTGCATGACGTCGACGACGTGGTCGCGCACGTCGGGTGCGAACCCGGCTGCGTCCACGATCTCGGCCGCCTTGTCGGCATCGACTCCCGCGATCGCGTCGACCGGGACCCGCGCAAGCGCCGTGGGCTGCTCGACGGCGAGG
>Ga0184612_10000985_pt1 | contig 13656 bp, 10 predicted proteins | sample PLM3_60_coex_FD_133163 | JGI IMG/M metagenome (GOLD analysis project Ga0184612, IMG submission 133163) | Groundwater sediment microbial communities from an aquifer in East River, Colorado, USA - PLM3_60_coex | ecosystem: Environmental > Terrestrial > Soil > Riparian zone | place: USA: East... | reverse complement strand
TACGAGCTGGTCGAATGGTGGGCCGCCCTGATCGGCGGCGAGGGTGCCGACGCGTTCCTGGGCACGCAGGGGGATCAGTGGGACACTCAGTGGGACATGTTCCTGGCGCTGCTGGGAGCGGCGAGCGCGCTGCTGCTCCTGTCTCGCCTCCACGACCGCCAGATCGCGAGACTCGAGGAGACGAGCCATGTCTGAGCACAAGGCGACGGTGCGGTGGAAGCTCGAGGGCGGCGACTTTCTCAAGGGCCGCTACTCCCGCGAGCACACGTGGACGTTCGACGGCGGGCTCACCGTGCCGGCCTCGCCCTCGCCCGGCGTGGTGCCCGCGCCCTACTCCAACCCGGCCCACGTGGATCCGGAAGAGGCCTACGTGGCCGCGATCTCGAGCTGCCACATGCTCACGTTCCTCTACGTGGCCATGCGCCAGGGCTTCGTGGTCGAGTCCTACGCGGACGACGCGGTGGGCGTGATGCGCAAGAACGAGCGCGGCACCATCTGGGTGAGCGCGGTGACCTTGAGCCCGCGCATCGTCTACGGGGGCGAGAAGCGCCCGACCGCGGAGGACGCGGACCGCCTGCACCACCTCGCCCACGAGCAGTGCTTCATCGCCAACTCGGTCAAGACGGAGTGTCTGATAGACGGGAAGCCTCTATCTGGCCCCTGAGCACCGCTTTGACCTCGCCCGAGTACCCGCATGAGAGCTGTTGCGCTGCACCGTCCTCCTTTACCAATGAGGACATGAAGGCCGGCTAGACCCGCTACCGTTCGTTGCCTTCATCCCCTCACCCTGCCCTCTCCCCAATGGCGATAGCGATTCAAAGGAACTCGCTCCTCAAGAAAAGACGAGAGGACTGCCTCTCTTTGCCTGCCCCTCCCTGTCTCCTGTTGGCAGGATCCGTGGAGTGGTTGTCGTTGCTGACATGGGTCCGAGGTGAGATACAGGAGGCCCCCGGCGGGTATCGGGAGACTGGAGGCGGCGATGGCGATGCGGCGGGTGGTAGTGGTCGCGATGCCCTGCACCGAGGTCGTCGAAGTAGGCGGCATCCTCGACATCTTCTACGCCGTCAACGAGCGGACCGACCGTACTGGCGCATCCGACGCGGGCTACGCCGTCGAGGTCGTGTCACCGGTCGAGACCGTCTGCGCGTGGCCGGGGCTGCGGCTGGTCGCCGACCGCTCCTACCGCGCCGTCCGTGGCGCCATCGACACGCTGATCGTCACCGGGATCGACGAGCCCGACGATGCGAAGCGCGATCCGGACCTCGTGCGCTGGCTAGCGAGCATGGCGCCGCGGACCCGGCGGGTGGTCGGGCTCTGCACTGGGTCGTTCGTCCTGGCCGAGGCGGGGCTGCTGGACGGCCGCAGTGCGACGACGCACTGGGCATTTTGCGACGAGCTGGCGCGGCGGTTTCCTGGCGTCAAGGTGCAGCCGGATCCCATCTACGTACGGGATGGCGGCGTCTACACATCTGCCGGCGCCACGGCGGGCCTGGATCTCGTGCTGGCCCTGGTGGAGGAGGATCTCGGCCGTCGCGTGGCCCTGACGGTCGCCCAGTGGATGGTCGTCTTCCTCAAGCGGCCGGGAGGGCAGTCACAATTCAGCGTCCAGCTCTCCACGCAGATGGCCGATCGTCAACCGCTCCGCGACATGCAGGCCTGGGTCCTCGACCATCCCGGCGCCGACCTCTCCGTGGAGGCGCTCGCGCGCCGGGTCAACATGAGCCCGCGCAACTTCTTCCGCGTCTTCGTGCGAGAGGTGGGCATGACGCCGGGACGCTTCGTGGAGCGCGTGCGCGTGGAAGCGGCGCGGCGACTCCTCGAGGAAACGTCGCGCGGGGTTCCAGACGTCGCGACCGCGTCCGGGTTTGGTAGCCAGGAAGCGATGCGCGTGGCCTTTCGGCGCGCGCTGGGCGTGAGCCCGCAGGGCTACCGGAGCCGCTTCTGCACGACGGCGGTCTCCTAGACGATCCGCAAAGGAGGATGGAGATGATCAAACAACGTGCGCTCGACGACTTCCGTTCTACGCTTCGTGGCGATGTTCTGCTTCCCCACGACGCCGACTACGACGCGACCCGCCGGATCTTCAACGCGATGATCGACAAGCGTCCGGCCTTGATCGCCCGCTGCGCGAGCGCGGCCGATGTGGTCGCCTGCATCGGCTTCGCGCGGGCGGAGGCGATCGAGGTCTCGGTGCGAGGCGGCGGGCACAACGTGTCCGGCAAGGCGGTGTGCGAGGGCGGGCTCATGATCGATCTCGCGCGCATGAAGGGCTGCCGCGTCGATCCCGTGAGTCGGACGGCCCGCGCTGAGGCGGGCCTGACCCTGGCCGAGCTCGACCGCGACTGTCAGGCATTCGGCCTGGCCACGCCCACCGGCATCGTCTCCCCCACGGGCATCGCCGGGCTGACCCTGGGCGGCGGTATCGGGTGGCTCGGAGGCAAGCACGGCCTGGCGTGCGACAATCTCGCATCCGTCGACATCGTAACCGCCGACGGCCGCCTGCTGGTCGCCAGCCCCACCGAGCATCCCGATCTCTTCTGGTCGGTGCGCGGCGGGGGCGCCAACCTCGGCGTGGTCACCTCCTTCGAGTACCGGCTGCACGAGGTCGGACCCGTGCTGGGCGGCGGAATAGCATGGTCGCTTGACCGCGCCAAGCACGTGCTGCGCTTCTACGACGAGTTCGCGCGCGCCTGCCCGGACGAGCTGAGCCTCAACGCCGGGTTCTTCACCGTGGAAGACGGTACCCAGGTGGTCGGTGTCAACGTCGCGTGGATAGGTCCGCTGGACGCCGGGGAGCGATTGCTGAAGCCGCTGCGATCACTGGACAGCCCGATCGCCGACGGCATCGCTCCCATGAGCTACGTGGATCTGCAGCGCGGCGGCGATGGCGCGTTCCCGCGCGGTCGCCGGCATTACTGGAAGGCGAGCTTTCTCCGCCGTCTCGAGCAAGGCGCGATCGACGCGCTGGTCGAGTTCGCGGCCACCTGCCCCTCGCCGTACACGCAGATCGGTCTCCAGCAGATGCACGGTCAGGCGGCGCGGGTGTTGCCGACGGAGACCGCGTTCGCGCATCGCCACGATCAGTGGGACTGTCTCATGCTGACGCAGTGGGACGATGCCGCAGACGACGAGCGCAACATTCGCTGGACGCGGGAGCTGCACGCCGCCCTGCAGCCGTGGGTGGAGGACGCCGTCTATATAAACGACCTCGGTGACGACGAGGCCGACCGCGTCCGCTCCGCCTACGGCGTGAACTTTGACCGGCTCGTGGCCATCAAGGCGAAATACGATCCGGACAACTTCTTCAGGGGCAACCAGAACGTCGCGGCGACGGTCGCTAGCGGCGCTTGAGCGCCGCGGCGATCGCGTCCACGTCGTAGACGCGGCCGCCCCAGGTGCCGCCGCCCGCCTGCTGGTGGGCGGCCCAGAGGCGCGTGTCGTCGGGCAGATCCGGATCGGGCGAGAGATCGGGGCGCGGGGCGCGGCCGGCAAGGACGCGCGTGCCTTCGTCGGCGCCGAAGATCTTCTCGCCGTGGCCGATCACGTTGACCCTGCCCTCGAGACGGTTGCGGTCGACGATGAGCTCGACGACATTCAAAAGGCAACGCGGGAGGGACCGGCCCGGGAAAAGGTGGATGGGCTGCTCCGGACGGTGCAACAGACGTCCGAGACACTCCTCGACCACGCGAAGGAGCAAATCTCTTCGTGGCTCGAGAGCGCTCGGGCGAAGGTCCGCGCGGGGGCGTCGGAGGCTGGTCGAGGAAGACCTACCGAGTAGTTCTTACATCCCGCGCTGCGTTCGCACTACGGGACCACTCGCGCGCGCCAGCTTCGTGCGACGTCGCAGAATGAACATTCTCGCGAAGGTGATCCGGCGAGGCGTATTCGATCGCATCGACACGGCCGCAGACCTGGCGAGAAGGGGGTGCCGCGCGGCGACTTGGTGGGCCGTCTTGCGGGCGTGGTACTCGTCGCCGCTGGCGTGCTGCTCGCGGCCCGCGGCGTCATAGGCTGAACGCTCGCCGCGCGGGACCTTCGTACTATCGGGCGTACTATCGGGCGGCCGGAACAGGCATGATGGCAAACCCGATCGCGATCCCTAAGGCAAGGATCACAGCGGCCAAAATAATGGCAACGGAGATGTTCCCTTTCCTAACCTCCTCCCACTCATCGATAGGAGTCAGCCAGTCAAACACCTTCAATAGAATCGCCAGGCCACAGGCCATCGATACGGCACCAACAACTCCCCATCCTATTGCGATCAAATAATCTACCCACACACGCGCCATCCGTTCTCCCCCCTATACCGAGCTGCATATTACTCGGGCCTCGCGCCCGAGTTATCTCCGAGTCCCATTCCTCACCGCGCAATGATCGGTGGCAGAGTACTCCTAGATCAATCGGTTCTCCGAACGGATCTACCAATGCAGTTCAGAGTAGAGTCAGAGTAGGCTACTTGCCCTCCTGCCCGTATCGTACCTCGCAGTGATACGTCTTGAACTCGCCGACGAAGAAGGGCTGCAGCGGCGCGAGAATCTCCTTCTGATAGAAGTCGCTCTGCTCATATGCCCGCATGTCGTCAAGACTATCCCACAAGCTGACCGCGAAGCCGGCATCCTTGTCCGCGGTGTCCCGAGCGAGCCAGCGGCTGCGAAGACCCCGGATATTCTTGCTCTTGGTTACCACTGTGGCGCGATACGCCTGCTCGTAGGCATCCCATTTTCCTGCGTGCACTTTGCCCCAGGTGATACGCATGATCATAGTGATCACTCCTTCTTGTTACGCTCGTACTAGCTCGACGTCTCCACCGTAGACCATGGCAGTGTCGCTTGAGTCCACCGGCCTGCCGTTTGCGGAGATTCGTACACGCGGCCTCTGGGGTTGTCAATCGCCAAAGTATCCGACGCGAATCAGTGAGAACCAGGAGCGTGACAGACCAGCATCGACGTACCGCTGTTCGCCGGCATATAATCCGGTCGATTCCCCAGTCGGGACCACTCGTCTTCCCGCAAACGGTCGTTCCGAGACAGAAGGGGGCCACGATGCTGACGACGCGATTCACGAAGCTGGTCGGGTGCACGGTGCCGATCCAGCAGGCCGGCATGGGAGCGGCCGCGCCGCCGGAGCTGGCGGCTGCGGTGTCCGAAGCCGGCGCGTTCGGCATGCTGGGAGCGGCACGCGGCGGCCTGAACCCAACCACCCTCGCTGGAATGCTCGACCGTACACGAAAGCTCACCACCCGTCCCTTCGGAGTCAACTTCATCATGCGGCCGGGGGGCGTCGCGGCTCGGTCGCCACGCCAGTTCATCGAGCAGGCGGCGAGCGCGGCCAGGGCGGTCGAGTTCTTCTACACCGACCCGAACGCAGAATTCGTACGGATCGTCCACGACCACGGAGCGCTGGCGTCCTGGCAGGTGGGCTCCCGGGAAGAAGCGCTCGCCGCCGCAGAGGCCGGGTGCGATCTCATCGTCGCGCAGGGCATCGGGGCGGGCGGACATGTACGTGGCACGGTCGGGCTACTCGATCTGCTCTGCGAGGTGCTCGAATCCGTGCCGGAAGTACCGGTGCTCGCGGCCGGGGGAATCGGCAACGGGCGGGCGATGGCGGCGGCGCTCGCGGCAGGGGCGGACGGTGTACGAGTGGGCACGCGGTTCGTCGCCGCCGAAGAGGCCGGAGTGCATCCGATCTATACCGAGGCACTGATCGCCGCCCGCGCGCAGGATAGCGTCTACACGCGCACGTTCCACGTCGGCTGGCCGGAAGCGCCGCATCGTGTCCTGCGCTCCTCCATCGACGCGGCCGAGGCGTTTCAGGGGGAGGTCATCGGCAAGGTGGTCAACCTCGACGGTACCCAGCCCGCCGTTCCGCGCTTCTCGACCACGGTCGCCGATCGCACCGCAACGGGCGAGGTCGGCGCGATGGCCCTCTATGCCGGCGAGTCGGTCAGCGCAGTGAAGAGAGTCCTCCCAGCGCGAGAAGTCGTCCGCGAGCTGGCCGAGGAGGCGGAGGATTTACTGCGCCGTCCTCGCTGAAAGGGCGAAAGCTGTGAGAAGACCGGTAGGCCTCGCGCAGGACTGAGACGCGCCTTAAGTTCCTAGACCACGGTGTTTTTCCGCGAATTCATATGGAAACTGGGAGGTGTTCTACCGGCACGGCACCGTCCCCCCAGCGGGACCGTAACGCGGACGTGTCTCGGGGCTGTGCCTGCGACTCCAGCGGCGCTGCCGCGTGCGGGCAGGGGGGCGGACGTGCTGGGACGGGGGCGCAGGCGCGGGGGAGCGAGGGCGCGGAGGGTGTTTATGTTGACTACGCTATGCCTTCTGGCTCGCGATCATCTTCAGCGTGGCGTCGGTGGTGTGCATCTGGCTCGCGGCGCCGAGGAAGGTGCGCGCGGTTGCGGGGCGCATCCCGGCGCGCTAGCTGGCGAGCGGGTCGGAGCGGCCGCGAATCCTCGCGGAGTCGGCGCCCGGCGTTTGTCAGCGTTCGAGCCATGCCGATAGTAACCGACCGCCGTAGTCGTAGCCGAGGTTGGGACCGTAGTTCCTGAGCGCGCCGTCCCACGCGAAGTTCAGCACCACCGAGAAGACTTCGACGAGATGCTGCTGGCCGGCCACATGGCGCTGGATGTCGTGGATCACCTGGCGGCGCTTGGCGGGATCCTGGAGCCGGCGCTGGCGGATCAGGAGGTCGGTGAGGACCGGGTCGTTGATCTTGCCGATGTTGCGCGGATGACCGGGGTAGTAGACCGTGTACAGGTAGTTGTCGGGATCGAGGAAGGGCGTCGCGGGGCCGTAGTAGATCCCCTCGTAGTTGCCGACGGCGGTGCTCGAGATGAAGGCCCCGTACTCCTTCTGGTTGAGCTTGACCTCGATGCCCACCGACTTGAGGTCCTTGACCACGAGCTGCATCGCGTCCACGAGCAGGGTGGATCCGAAATTGTGAAAGTCCATGACGGTCGAGAATCCGCGCGGATAACCGGCCTCGGCGAGCAGCCGGCGCGCTTCGGCGGGATCGTACTTGTAGTAGCGCGAGCCCTCGCCGAGCTGGTCGACGGGCAGCGCCCAGTCCTTGAGCGCGCTCGGCACGGCGGCATTGAACACGCCGGCGCCCTCGTTGACCGAGTCGATGATGGCCTGGCGGTTGACCGCGTGCGAGACGGCGCGACGGACCCGGGCGTCCGCGAACGGCGCCTTGTCGGTCCGCATGATGATCTTGCTGCCGACATTGCTCGGGAACTCGGCCGTCTGGAGGGTCGGGCGACGGCGCTTGACCTGGTCCTTGATCTGGATCCAGTCGGTCCGGTTGATCGCGCCCGGGAACTCCCAGCCGAGATCGTACTTGCCGGTCAGGAAGGCCGCCATGCGCGAGGCATTGTCCTCGTCCACAACGACCTCGATGCGATCGATGTGGGGAAGCCCGGGCAGGAAGTAGCCCGGATTGCGAACCAGCGTGTAGCCGACGTTGGGCCGGTAGCTGTCGAGCATCCATGGACCGGTGCCGACCACGGCCTCGGCCTTCTTGAGGTCGCCGAACTTCTCCACGCATTCCCGGGCGATGATGGCGAGCGTCATGGGATTGGCAATCATGTCGGGGAACCAGGCGAACGGCTCCTTGACGGTGAACCTGACCGTGTACCGGTCGAGGGCCTCGACCTTGTCGACCGCGGCGAGCATGTACGCCTGGGGATTCCCGGTGACCGTGCGGAAGCGCTCGACGGAATACACCACGTCGTCGGCGGTCAGCTCGCGCCCGTTCACCGGCGGCTTCGGATGAAATCGCACACCTCGGCGCAGCTTGAAGACGTACGTGGTCTCGTCGGTCTGGCTCCACGATTCGGCCAGGTCGCCTTCGAGCGGGAAGGTCCCGGGCTGGATCGCCGGCCCGGCCTTGTGTCTGAGCAGACGACTATGGGTGAAGGTGTAGGGAATCTGTGTCTTGAACGCGATGATGAGATAGGGATCCCAGTGCGGCGGGTCCCAGAGGCGCAGCGTGAGCGTGCCGCCCCGCTTGGGCGTCTGGGCGAGGGCGCTGCGCGCGGTCAGCGGCGGCGAGCCGGCGACCGCGGCCAGCGCAGCAGCCGAGACGAGCCACTCGCGGCGCGTGAGGGGGTGCGAGATCCCGGCGGGCATCGTCGCGTCCTGGGGCCAGGTCGGCTCGTGGCTCATGGGTGGCCTCCTGTGCGGCCGATCACGGTTCGAATGGTTCACCGCTTCTTCAGGCGGATCTCCTCGTCGGGGGCGGCGATGTGGAGCGCTGTCCGTCGGGCGGGCCCTGACCGAGGGCGTCCGCGGGAAGGAGCGCGATCAGGACGAGGGAAACACGAGCGGTCCAGGCGATGCGTCGAGCCATCTCGGACCTCCTGTTCGCCGGCCATGCCGGGCTCGCGGAGCGGTCGCAGGCTCCGCCTTCACCCCGGAATCCAGGGGGCGATCATGGCGCCATGAGCGGGGCGCCGTCAAGAGGGTGGGGGGAGGCTCTCTCCCGGTCAAGGCCAAGGCACCACGGTTACAATTTCCCTGCCTCTTGAGAGGTAGCGTGTGAGATATGAGGAATCAGCGGGCTGCCTCACTATGGCTAGCCCTTTTAGAGCAAGCACAGCTGAGGCACAACGGCTTTTGATCCTAGAACTAAGTGATCTAAGCTATTCAGTGCGGATTGGTGCTGCGGCACGCGCTTTCGACGTCGATAAACGGCGATGTGCTCGCCCAGTGCCGCGAAGAGAGCGACTAGATAGTCAGCGTCACTGACGCTACCGACGTTCGTTGTTGTGAGGTTCCCGCAGACCAGAAGCCGCAATACGCCGACACTTCACTAACGTTCCGGGTCCTTGATCCTCCTCTCTCAGGAGACTAGGCTCGCGTTACCTGTCCGAAGGGTCCGACCCGTTGGGAGGCCGGAGCATGCAGTGTCCCCGGTGCCAGCACGAGAATCCGGCTGGCCAGAAGTTTTGTGGCGAGTGCGGAGCCCGGTTCGCTTCCGCTTGTCCGTCCTGCGGGGCGTCAAATCCTCCGGCCCAGAAGTTCTGTGGCGAGTGCGGGACGGGACTCGGCCAGACAGACGGAGCCGCGAAATACGGGACTCCCCAGTCCTATACCCCCAAGCATCTGGCGGAGAAGATCCTCACCTCCAAGAGCGCGCTGGAGGGCGAGCGCAAGCAGGTGACGGTGCTCTTTGCCGATCTCAAGGGTTCGATGGAGCTGCTCGCGGACCGCGATCCCGAGGAGGCGCGCAAGCTGCTCGATCCTGTCCTCGAGCGGATGATGGAAGCCGTCCACCGCTACGAGGGGACGGTCAACCAGGTCATGGGTGACGGGATCATGGCGCTCTTCGGAGCGCCGCTGGCCCACGAGGACCACGCCGTGCGCGCGTGCTACGCGGCGCTGCGCATGCAGGAGTCGGTCGCGCAGTACGCGGAGGGGGTCTTCCGCTCGCAGGGGGTACCCGTCCAGATCCGCGTGGGGCTCAACTCCGGCGAGGTCGTCGTCCGCGCCATCGGGTCGGATCTGCACATGGACTACACGGCGGTCGGTCAGACGACCCACCTGGCCGCCCGCATGGAGCAGATGGCGATGCCGGGTACGATCCTGCTGGCCCCCGCGACCCTGCAGCTCGCCGAAGGCTACGTGCAGGTCGCCGCCCGTGGGCCGGTCGCGGTCAAGGGCCTGCCAGACTCCGTGGAGATCTACGCGCTCACCGGAGCGAGCGCCCTGCGGTCCCGGCTCCACGCGGCCGCCGCGCGGGGCTTCACCCGGTTCGTCGGCCGAGACGCCGAGATCGAGCTGCTCCGCCGGGCGCTGGCCCTCGCGCACGACGGGCGCGGCCAGCTCGTCGCTCTCGTGGGGGAGCCCGGCGTGGGGAAGTCCCGCCTCGTCTACGAATTCACCCACTCCCACCGCACCCAGGACTGGCTCATCCTGGAATCGGGCTCCGTGTCCTACGGCAAGGCGACCAGCTACCTGCCCGTCATCGACCTCCTCAAGGCCTACTTCAAGGTGCACGATCGGGAAACCCAGCGCGAGATTCGCGAGAAGGTGACCGGCAAGCTCCTCACGCTGGATCGGACCCTCGAGCCGATCCTGCCCGCCTTGCTGGCCCTCCTCGATGTGCCCGTCGAGGACGCCCCCTGGCAGGCGCTCGATCCCGCCCAGCGCCGCCAGCGCACCCTCGACGCTGTCAAGCACCTCCTGCTCCGGGAGAGCCAGGGGCAACCGGTCCTCGTGGTCTTCGAGGACCTGCACTGGATCGATGCCGAGACGCAGGCCCTGCTCGACGGGCTGGTCGAGAGTCTGCCCACGGCCCGGCTTCTCCTGCTGGTCAACTACCGGCCGGAGTACCAGCATAGCTGGGTGAGCAAGACCTACTACAGCCAGCTCCGGCTCGACGCGCTCCCGCCCGAGAGTGCGGGCGAGCTCCTGAGCGCCCTCCTGGGCGACGACCCGGCCCTGGAGCCCCTCAAGCGCCTGCTGGTCAGGCGCGGGAACCCCTTCTTCATCGAGGAGAGCATCCGGACACTGGTGGAGACGGGTGCGCTCATCGGGGAGCGCGGCGCCTATCGTCTGACCCGGCCGATCCAGGCGATCGAGGTCCCGGCGACCGTGCAGGTGATCCTGGCGGCCCGGATCGACCGGCTCCCCGCGGACGACAAGCAACTCCTCCAGACGACCTCGGTCATCGGCAAGGACGTGCCCTTCGTGCTGCTCCACGCCGTGGCGGAGGTGGCGGAGGATGCGGTGCATCGGGGGCTCACGCATCTGCAGGCGGCCGAGTTTCTCTACGAGACGCGGCTCTTTCCGGATCCCGAGTACACCTTCAAGCATGCGCTCACCCATGAAGTCACCTACGGCACGCTGCTCCAGGACCGGCGCAAGACCCTGCACGCTCGCATCGTCGGCGCGATCGAACGCTCCTATCCGGACCGGCTGACCGAGCACGTCGAGCGCCTCGGCCATCACGCACTCCGCGGCGAGGCATGGGGCAAGGCCGTCGACTACTTCCGCCAGGCGGGCCAGAAGGCGGCGGCACGGTCGGCCCACCGGGAGGCGCTACGCTGCTTTGAGCAGGCGCGAGAGGCGCTCGATCATCTCCAGGAGAGCCGCGAGAATCTCGTGGTGGGCATCGATCTCCGCCTCGACCTCCGCCATTCCCTCTTAGCACTGGGGGAAGTCGAGAGGACGGGCGGGCTGCTCGAGGAAGCCCGAGCCCTGGCCGAGGCACTGGACGACCGCCCCCGGCTCTCGCGGATCCTTTTTAGCTCCAGCAACTACTTTCGGCTCTCGGGGGATCCCCACCGCGCGATCGAGTCCGGCCGCCGAGCCCTCACGATCGCCGAAACACTCGAGGACGCCTCGCTCAAGATCAGTGCCAGCTATGAGCTGGCGATGGCCTGGGCTAGCCTCGGCGAGTATCGAAAGGCCGCCGACGCCCAGAGGACGGTCATCGAATCCACCGAAGACGACAGGCTCCTGATGCGCGGCGGCCCTGGCATCACCTCGGTGCATTCGCGAACCTGGCTGGCCATCAACCTCGCGACCCTGGGGGAGTTCCGCGAGGCCATCGCCCGGGCCGAAGAGGCGCTCGGCATCGCCGAGGGCGCCGGCTACGGTTTCAGTCTCATGCACGCCTGTCTTGCCGTCGGGGCGGTTCACGCCAGACAGGGAAGGCCCGAGAAGGCCATCCCGTTGCTCGAGCGGAGTGTCCGAATTGGGGAGTCCGGCGGCCTCGGGCTGATCCGGCCCGCCATCGCCGCCGCGCTCGGCTCGGCCTACGTTCTGTCCGGTCGCTTCAGCGAGGCCGTGACGCTCCTGGAACAGGAACGTGACCGGACGGCGGGCCGGGCGCTCGGGGGGCACCCGCTGCTGCTCGCTCAGCTCGGCGAAGCCTATTTGCCGGTCGGGCGGATCGACGAAGCAGGCGAGGCCGCCCGCCAGGCTTGCGAGTTGGCCCGGAAGCGAAGTGAGCGTGGGTCCGAGGCCTGGGCGGTGCGGCTGCTGGGCGAAGTCCACGCGCATCAGGATCCGCCGGATGTCGAGCGGGCCGAAGCGGCCTACGTGGAGGCGATGGCTCGCGCCGAGGGACTCGGGATGCGCCCCCTCCTCGCCCACTGCCACCTCGGCCTCGGCAAGCTCTACCGGCGCACCGGCAAACGCGAGCAGGCTCAGGAGCATCTCACCACCGCGACGGTGATGTACCGGGAGATGGAGATGCGCTTCTGGCTGGAGAAGGCCGAGGCGGAGATGGCGGCTGTCCGCTAGGCTGTCTGTGGATTACTGCGGTTGACCGGACGCGCTCTTTCACTATGCTTAAATTGTATGAACAAGAAGAAAATCACAATCGAACACTTGGCGGGTATGGTTCAGCGGGGCTTCGGGGAGATGGAGAAACGATTTGATGCTGTCGACGATCGATTCGATAGAATCGAGAAGCTCATTCTGGCCGACCACAAGCGGAGAATCGAGCGGCTGGAAGAGCAGGTGAAGGATCTCCGAGACCTCCTAGCAATCAAGTAGATCCGGCGACCGTGGTTTTGCTCGCTACTAAAGAGAAGCTTGACACATGTCTGGCTTCTTTTATTTCTTGGAGCCAGGCGATCTATCGCGGTTCGCACCGAATGTTCAGGGATGCTGAGGGATAGGCTGGAGGTAAGTGTGGCTATTTCCAGGAAGAGAAAGCGGCTACCCGGATTCGTAGCGATGCCCGCGAAGCACGGCAGACGCCTCGAGTTCGCGCGCTCTTGACTCAGGCAGCGAGTGAGCTTCCAGGTTGCACGCTGGAACTGATATTTCGTTCAGGAGAGACTGCCGACCCACTTGTCGTTGCGGAAGAACCTGTACCAGTTCGTGGCCGGCGCACATGTCGTTCTCTGCTGTACAGATGGCCATGATCTTGATGTCGCCTTCGAGGCCGGGCTCGCCTTCGGTCTTCAGAAGCCTTTCGCACTAGTGATACTGCCGGGCACACGTCGGCTACCCGCTACCTTCATGGGCCATTCCTATGTAGAGCTGTTCGGAGATGCGAACGATCATGAACGCCTGAGATCGGTGTTGTCGAGCCTAGCGGCCGGCCTTGCGCGAAGGAATGGTGCGGCCATCCCTTCGCGTGCGCGGTTCCAGCGATTGGTGGGGCTCCCGAGACTCGGATGCGCTGGGGCGGAAGCGATGGCTGATCGTCGGAGGCCTTAGAACCTGGTGATCTAGGATTGAGGTGAGGACAATGAAATCGCACCTGCGTGTGTTTATCGTGGCCACGACGCTCTGGCCGGGTATCCTCCTGTGCCTTTTCCTCATGCGCCCTCCTGGTCCGGCCTGGGCCACCAGCTCCGGAGTCTTAACCTTCGAGAACGCAGACATCGGCACTGTCGCCAAGCACATTGGCCGGCTCACCGGGACCACGTTTCTGTTCGATCCTGACCAGGTGAGGGGGAGGATCACACTGCTTGCTCCGAAACCCGTTCCTCCGGCGGAGGCGCTCGAGCTCCTGAAGTCCGCTCTCGCCTTGCACGGCTACATGCTCGTCCGCAGAGCCGAAGGCACGTGGATCGTCCCCGCCGAACGGATGGCCCATGAGGCCGTCCGCATCACGGTGGTCCCGCTCACCTATGCTCGGGCTGACGAGCTGGCATACACTCTTTCGATGGTCGCGCCGCCCTGGGTGCGAATC
>Ga0184612_10000984_pt1 | contig 13663 bp, 10 predicted proteins | sample PLM3_60_coex_FD_133163 | JGI IMG/M metagenome (GOLD analysis project Ga0184612, IMG submission 133163) | Groundwater sediment microbial communities from an aquifer in East River, Colorado, USA - PLM3_60_coex | ecosystem: Environmental > Terrestrial > Soil > Riparian zone | place: USA: East... | reverse complement strand
GGGACCACGCGGACGCCGTCGAACGCCTGCTGGGCCCATCGAAGGAGCGCATACCGCTCGCCGTTCCGCCGGTACTCCCATTCGATGTTGGCCTGGTAGGCCTGAGGGCTGCGGAACAGGTCCACCTGGACCGAGTGGTCGATGATGAGGTCCACGTCGACGAGCGGATTGACCCGCTTCGGGTCGCCGCCGGCGCGGGCCATGGCCGAGCGCATCGCCGCGAGGTCCACGACTGCGGGGACGCCGGTGAAGTCCTGCATCAGGACGCGGGCCGGCATGAATGCAACGTCCGCGCGGGGCGCGGGAGCCGGCCAGGCGGCCAGGGCCCGCACGTCCCCGTCGGTCACGTCGCGCGCCCCGGCCCGGCGAAGGAGGTTCTCGAGCAGGATCTTCACCGTGTGCGGCAGCCGGGCGACCTCGCCGATCCCCTGCTCGGCGAGCCAGCCGAGCCGGTGGACGGCGACGTCACCGCCGGCTGTCGCGAGGCGATCCCTGGCGCCGGCGAACTCCGTGGTCACAGCGACTTCCGACCCTCCTCGAGGACGACGCCTCCATTGTCCCCGATGTGGCGCGAGGGCGACCGGGTGATCGAGGGCTGCGGCGACAGCGTTGCCTACATGCGGAGGTGGCGGCGCCTGGGGAACCCCTCGTCGTCCTGAGGCTCGTCCTCGTCCGGTGCCACGACCTGCTCCCGCTGCACCTTGTCCCGGTGCTCCAGGATGGCCTGCTTGTGGGCCAGGCGCGTCTCGCGACGGATCTTGGCCTCCTTCTGACGGCGCCGCTGGTTCTGGGTCTGGGCGTCGACGCTCGGCACCGGGCGAGGCTTTCCCTCCTCGTCCAGGGCGACGAACACGAGGTAGGCGCTGCCGGTGTGGGTTCGCTCCCCTGACAGGACGTTCTCGGAATCCACGCGAACGCCGACCTCCAACGAGGTCCTGCCGACGTCGTTCACCGAAGCCCTCAGCATGACCGTGTCGCCGATCCGGACGGGCGCGAGGAAGGACATCGAGTCCATCGACACCGTCACGGCCGGGCCGCCGCAGTGCTTCATGGCGGCGAGGCCGGCCGCCGTGTCGACGAGCTTCATGATGGTTCCGCCGTGGACGATCCCGGCGATGTTCGCGTCGGTGATCTCCATGAGCTGGACCAGCGTCACCTGAGACGCGGACACGGGCTTCGGCGCGAAGTCCCCTTCGGCCATGCGGGGACTGTACCCCACGCCACGGGGCATCCGAAGCAAGGCGGGCGGGTAGCATGCCGGCGATGCGCCGACTCGCCGCCGTAACCCTCCTCGTCCTCCTCGCCTCGTCCTGTGGCGGCGAGTCGGCGCCCGTGCCGAGCCCCAGCCGAACGATCGAGCCGACCGCGACGCCGCCGGGCCCCAGCCCCACCGGCACGGTGGCGACGCCGACGCCACCCACTTCACCCACCATCGACGTCCCCGTCGACGCCCCCACGACCTACGGCCGCCGCTTCACCTCGGACAAGGTGCCGGTGGCGGACCTCGTCCCGCTCGGGGCGGAGGTGACCACGGCCTGGAGGCTCCCGCCCACCGCGGATCAGGTCCCCCAGATCGCGCTGGCATGGACCCGGGGCGTGGATCCGTTCTCCGCGGAGCACGGGTTCGAGGTGTGGCAGCAGTTCCCCGACAAGCCACCGTGGCGGGTGGTCTACGCGTTCACCGATCCTCCGTCGGAAGGGGTCCTCGGCGTGCGGTTCGACGTGGGCGACGTGACGGGCGACGCCATCCCCGACGTGCTGACCTTCGAGGACAAGGGAGGAAGCGGCGGGTGCGGAGTCTGGCGGGTCGTGCAGAGCGGCGCCGGGTCCGCCACGTCGATCTTTCGCCGTTCCACCTGCGACACGCAGATCGAGATCGCATCGGGAACGCTTCGGGTCCGAGCGGCCGAATATGAGCCGGGCGACTCCCACTGCTGCCCGAGCAGGTTCCGCACCACCACCATCAGATGGAACGGCACGGGCTGGACGGTGGTCGATCGCGTGGTGACGTCGGCCTAGGCGATCACCTGGATCCGGCTGCCTCGGGGCGAACCGTCGACCTCGATCCTCGCGGGGAGACGGAGGGCGAGCTCCCGGACGTGGGTGATGACGCCGACCATCCTCCCGTCGCTCCCCAGCTGCTCGATGGCGTCCACGACCACCTCGAGCGTCTCCGGGTCGAGCGTGCCGAACCCCTCGTCCAGGAACAGGCTGTCCATGTCGGCATGTCGGGTGAGGGAGAGCGATCGAACCTGCTCCGACAGCGCGAGCGCGAGACCGAGCGAGGCGAGGAACGTCTCGCCTCCCGAGAGCGTCCGCGCGCTCCGGCGCTCCTCGCCGTTCCAGGCATCGATCACGAAGAACTCGTCCTGATCGAACGCCAGGCGGTACCGACCGCCCGACAGGGTCGACAGGTGCTCGGAGCCCGCCGCAGCCAGGATCTGGAGCGCCTCCACCTGGAGGAACGCGATGATCCGGTCGGCGCGGAGCTCCTTGGACAACGCGTCGAAGCGCGACGCCCGGCCCCGCTGCTCCGTGACCCGCTCGATCATGTCCTTCGCGTTGGCGAGCTTGGTCCGGAGCTCGGCCGACCGGTGCTCGGCGGTGGCCGCGTCCCTGGCGGCCGCGGTGCGGGCCCCAGCGACCGCATCGACGAGCTCCGACAAGCTCGGCTCAGACTCGAACCCGCCACCGACGATGCCCCGGGCCTCGGCCAGGACGGCCGCCTCGCCCTCCGCGCGCGCCGAGGCCAGCTCGTCCAGATCCTCGGCGAGCGAGCCGAGCCCTCCGGCCAGTGCGGTGGCCACGGCCAGGAGCTCGCTCGCATCGGTGATCGTCGCCGCTTGTGGCAGCCCCGGCGGGCCGAGCTCGGGACCGGCCAGCGAACGGGCCCGCTCGACCAACCCGCTCACGGCCAGACCTGCGAGCCGGCCTCGGACCTCGCCGGCCCGAGCGGTGAGCGCATCGCGTTCGCGTTCGGCGGCGACCCGGTCCTCCTTGGCCTGGGCCAACGCGCCTTCGGCCCCATCGCACGATCGGTCGAGCTCCTCCAGTCGCTCCAGGCGTCCGTCCAGGACGGCGACCGGATCGGCGGGAACCTTCCCGCCGAACGCGGCGGCGAGCTCGGTCTCCGCGATGTCGAGCTCCTCGAGCAGCCTCGACAGCTGCTCCTCGATCCTGGTGGCCTCCCGCTCGGCCTGGCCGGCCTCGCGCTCGGCCCCGTCCCGATCGGCCCGCGCGCGCTGCAGCGCCTCGTTCGCACGCTCCGCGATGCCTCGCGCCTTCACGTGCGCCGCCTTCGCCCGCTCCAGGGCCTGCACCCCTCGCGCCCTGGGAAGCGACTCGATGGCTCGCCCGCAGACGGGACACGGATCGCCCACCTTCACACCGCTTCGGACCGCGGCCACGACATCGGCGTGCGTCGCCCGGTCCAGGGCCGCCTCCGCCGCTTCGAGGGCGGCGATGGCGGCCTCGGCCTCCACCACCCGCGCCGCGACGGCCTGCTCCGCCGCGCCGAGCGCCTTCGCCAGCTTGGGGCCGGAGGCCCGGGCAACCTTCGCGGCGGCCCGGACCTCCGCCACCTCCGCCCGCGCGCCGGCGAGGCCCTCCGCCCTGGCCCGGAGCGACGCCACCTTCTTGGTGCCGCCCCAGTCGCCTTCGGCCTTCCCCAGCGCCGCCTTCGCTTTCACGGCCTCCTTGGCCCGGGCCTCGGCCGCCTTGGCGGCGGCCTTCGCCCCGGCCTGGGCCTCGAGCAGCCGGCCGGCCAGGTCCTCGAGCGCCTCCGCCGACTCGGCCGCGACCCCAGCGGCCCGCCGGGCGTCGACCGCGCACGTTCGGAGCTCCTGCACAGACCGCGCGGTCTCCGTCCATCGATCCGCCAGCTTCCGCAGCTCGCCTTCGGCCGCCGCCAGGCTCGCATCATGCGCCGCCGCCTCCTTCGCCACGGCGGCGGCGTCGGCCACCGCATGCTCGGTCACGCCGGCGTACTCGGTCGAAAGGAGTCGCTCGTTCGCCTCCGCCTCGGCGGACGCCACCCGCTTGATCTCGCCGGCCAGCTTGGCCAGGCGCTCGAACAGCTCCAGCCCCAGCAGCTCGGTGAGGATGTTCCGCCGGTCCTTCGCGTCGCCCACCAGGAACTCAGCGAACTTGCCCTGGGGAAGCAGGACGGACCGGGTGAAGGCGTCGTAGTCCAGGCCCACGGCCTGCTTGATCATGGCGTCGGCCTCCCGGACCCGGTCCGCCCCCTCGCCGGCCTGGCGCCACTCGCCGTCCTGCCACCGTTCCAGCAGGATCTTCGACGCCCCATGGGCCGGCGTGGACCGGGCCACCTGGTAGCGGTCCTTCCCCACGCCGAACTCGAGCATGACGGCCATCCGGGGCTGCCCCTGGCTGACGAGCTGCCCGACCTGCTTGCCGACCCGATCGACGTAGCCGTACAGGGCGTAGGTCACGGCGTCGAGGATGGAGGACTTGCCGGACCCGGTGGGCCCGGCGATGGCGAACAGGTCGAGGCCTTCGAAGTCGATGACCTGATCGTCCCGGAAGGACGTGAACCCTTTCAGCTCGAGCCGGATGGGCCGCATCAGGCCCCCTCGGCTTCCAGCGCGAGCGCCTCGTCGAACGCCCCCATGATCTCCGAGGACGGCTCCGCGCCGTGTTGCGAGCGGAAGTACGCCTCGAACTGATCGCGCGGCCGGAGCGATGAGATCGGCTCGGCCTGCGAGGCGGCGTCGGGGCGCTCGTAGTCGAGGTGGACGTCGAGAGTATTTGGGAGCGCCTCTCGGATGCGGTCCGCCAGGCCCGGGACCGGACCCTCGGTCCTCACGAACACCCGGAGGTAGGCGTCGCCGACGTCCGCGGCCCGGGCAACGATCTCGTCGAGGGTCCCCCGCACGTCCACGAGGCGCCGGCCCGAGGTGAGCGCGACCTCGCGAACCCTGGCGGGCGTCCCAGGGGACGCCTCCACGATCGCAACCGACTTCCGTTGGTCCACCTCGCCGAAGTCGAGCTGGATCAGCGAGCCGGCGTACCGGGCCGGGGCGGGCGAGCCCTTGACCGATTGGGGCCGGTGCACGTGGCCGAGCGCGATGTACGCGGCGTCGCCGGGCAGCCTCGACGGTGAGATGGCGTACTGCAGCCCGATGCTGACCTCCCGCTCGCCGCCTCCGAGCATCGCGCCGTCGGTGAACAGGTGGGCGAGGAGCACGTTGACGCGATCCGGCCGGAATCCTTCGGCCATCGCCGCCAGCAGCTCTCCCATCCCCTCCGCGTAGGACAGGAACCAACGCTCGCCGGCCTCGAACAGGGCCGCGGCGTCGCCGAACCGCCGTTCCGGGACGAAGGGCACGCACGCGACGGCGGCCGAGTGCGAGCCGTCCCGGGAGTGCACCTCGACGATCCCGCCGCCCTCGGGCGGAGCCACCCGGGGCACCAGGTGAACGTCGATGGGCCGCAGCAACTTGCTCAGGGCCTCGAGGCGAAGCGCGGAGTCGTGGTTGCCGGGGATGGCCACCACCCGGATGCCCGCGTCGTGCAGGCGAAGCAGCGCGTCGAACACGACGACATCGGCGTCGGGGGGCGCCGCCCGATGCTCGTACAGGTCGCCGGCCACGAGCACCGCGTCGACGGCCTCGTCCCGGGCGATCCCCACGACCTCGTCGAGCGCGGCAGCGAACTCCTCGTACCGCGACCTTCCCCGGATGGCCTTGCCGACGTGCCAGTCCGCCGTGTGCAGGAACCTCACCGAGCGCTCATTCCCCCTGGAACGGCTTGAACGGGTCCCCGCCGGCTGGAGCGGCCTCGTCGGCCCGCGTGGCCCACGACGGGAAGGGGAAGCGGATCTGGAGCGGGATGGGGATGTGCGGTTGCTGAAGGATCATCGACCCCGGCTTGAGGATGGAGGCCCGCGACCGCGTGACGGCCGGGAGGAACCCGTACTCGCTGCGGGCCGCCTCGGCCGTGTCGAGCCGCCCGACCACCCGGAACGCGCTGTTGGCGATGACCCGTCGCTCGACCTCGCTCGCCGTCTGCTCCGCGCCCACCAGGATCATCCCGAGCGAGCGGCCCCGCTCGGCCACGTCGAGCAGGACCTCCTTGATGGGGCTCCACCCCTCACGGGGCGCGTACCGGTTGAGCTCGTCGAGCACCAGGAACGTGAGCGGCTCGCGCCGCCCCATCCGCTCCTTGTGCTCGAACAGCCGCTTGATCACCACGCCGGTGACGAACCGCTTGGCCCGGTCGTGGAGGTTGTGGATGTCGATCACGGTGACCTGGTTCGCCTCCCAGTCGATCCGGTGGCGCTCCGGGCGCTCCGCGGCGCGACCCCAAACGAGATGCGCCATCCGGAACCGCGCCGCATCCAGGCGCCGAACGAAGGCCGCCACCGTCGCGTCGGACAGCCGGCCGCGCCACGGGGAGTGCTCGTCCTCCACCTGCTCCCGGATCACCTCGCATAGGGCGTCGAAGTCCTCGATGGGGTAGCCGCCGAAGGACACTGTGGCATCGCTCTCGGCGTCATCCACGCACTCCCGATCCAGGTGCGATTCGACCCGGGCGACGAGGTCGGCGATCTGCGACCGCTCGTCCTCGGCCTCGGCGAACAGGAACCGGAGGAACTTCTCCCGGACGAACTCCCGCACCGTCCAGTAGTACCCGGTCACGCCCTGCGAACGGCCCTCGACCTGCGGCACCGCCTGGCCGCCCGAGTCCGGGCGGACCGGGGCCCACACCCCCACGCTCTCGAACGCCCCCACCGGCAGCCCGAGGCGACCGTAGTCCTCCCGGTCGGCCTGCTGGAGCTTGGCGTTGGGCGTGTCGAGCCACATGAGGTCCTCGCCCTTCACGTTGAACACGATGGCCTTGGTATTGGTCGAGTACCGGCCGAGCACCTCGGAATGGAACAGCGCGTACAGCAGGAACAACGCATATGTCGTCTTGGTCGCCACACCGGAGATGCCGGAGATGTTCACGTGGGCGCCGCGGGTACCGTCGAGGAAGTCGAGGTCGAGGAACATGGGCTCGCCGTCCCTGGTCAGCCCGGCCGGGACCCGCCGCTCCATCTGATCGAAGTACAGGGCCTCGTCCCGGTCCTTGCCCCGGGCCCGGTATGCCGGCAAGCCGGGCATGGGGGGGACGAAGATCTCGGGCTCGAACCGGGTGGCCACGACCTGGGCGGCGACCGCCGTGTCGACCGGCAGCACGCCGCGCTCCACCAGGAACACGTCCGTGTCGAATTGCGCGCCCTCGTGCCGGGCCCGGACGTCCTGCACGATGCCGGCGATTCGAAGTGAGCCCCGCCCCGGGACCTCCGTGTCAACCACCACGGCGTCGTCGAGCTGGAGGTAAGAATCGGGGGCGACGCCCACCCAGAAGGTGAGCGGGGTGGCGTCCTCCGTGCCGAGGACCCTGCCGACGGGCTCGCTGACGTTCTCCACGGTTCTCACGCCGCCTGCTCCGCCAGACGGGCCATCAGGGCCCTTCGGATCAGCCCCCGGTTGCCCAGGCGGTGCTGGAGGAAGCGCTCGAGGCCGCCGACAGGGGCCAGGTTCTGAGGGAACCGAGGATCGAAGGGCCTTCCGGCGAACCCGGGGAGCAGGCCGCTCACCCGATCGGCCAGGGCCCTCGCCTCGTCCAGGCCGAGGCCCACCCGGACCTCGCAGCGCATCAGGCCGGCGTGGTCGTGCCACTCGGGCCGGCTCCGCACCAGTCGCGTGTACCACGCGTACCGCTCGAGCGGCTGCCCCTCGTACACCAGGCCGAACAGCGGCGTCCGCTCCCCGGGCGCGAGGCGCGGAAGGAGCGCGTCCCGCTCCGCGTCGAGATAGGCGCGGACGAACCGCTTCACCACCCCGACCACCGGGCTCCGCGTGGCGTCGAGGAAACCCAGGCGTCCATCGGCCAGCACCAGCTCCTCCTTCCCCGAGGCGATGCGGGAGGCGAGCGCCGCCTCCTGCGCCATCATCGCCTTTTGCAGCCCGAACAGCGGAGTGTCGGGGTCGCCCCCCGGCTCGGTGGCCGGCTGGTAGGCCAGGACGACGCCGCCCACGCGAACCTCGACGGGCTCCGGCCGGAGCCCGCCCCCCACCACCACCGAGCGGCCCAGCGAGTGCTCGGCGAATGCCGCGTGGCCGTCACACCGCACGGCACCGACGCCGAAGGACCCGAACAGCCCGGGGGCGCGCCTGCCGGACTCGTCCCCGGCGATCAGCCGAAGCTCCACCCGCCGGACCCCGTCCACGAACCACACCGTGCCCGATTCGACCTCGCCCGGGACGATCGGGACGCTCCAGTCCTCGGTCTCCACGAAGGGATCCGCCCGAGCGGGGGTCTCGCCCATCCTGGCCTCGAACCCCATGCCGAAGTCGGGGATCCAGGGATCGGCCCGGAGCGAGAGCATGGGCGAAGCTTACCGACCTCCTCCGACACCTCCGTGGGAAGCCCCTCGCGGCCAGCTTGCCCCGCGTCACCCGGTCACGGCGTCGGGCCGTCGAAGGTCGTAGCCCCCTCGCCGTCCGGTCTGATTGGAGTATCTAGCCATAGGGCGGATGCTCAACGACCCATGGGTGGGCCGATACTGACCTTGCGAGCAACCGCGGGGGAATTCTTGCTGAGATCCGTTGTCGGTCGTGAGCGACGGGCGCTGTGGGCGACCCTGTCGTTCGTCTTCGTCGTGGGCATCGGCGCCACGATGTACCTGTCCAACGCCGACCGGAACCAGGCCATCGCCCGGGCCGCCAAGGACACCCGGAACGACGCGCAGCTCCTGTCGGCAGTGCTCAGCAACAAGCAGCTCTCCAAGCCGGTCGGCGGCCCTCGCTACGAAAGGCTCGCCGAACGGGTTCGCAAGGCCGTCACGTTGGGTGGCCCGGTGGTCTCGGTCACCATCTGGTCGTCGGAGGGCCGGATCCTGTTCGATGCAGATCGGAGCGTGGTCGGCTCGACGCCGCCGGAGATGCAGCCCGTCATCTCGGCGATGACGAGCTCGTCCGGAGGTGTCCGCGTGCAGGACGACAGGCTGGAGACCTTCGTCCCCATCTCGAGGAGCCCGAACGGTCCGGTGGCAACGGCTCAACTGGCACAACCGCTCACGCCCTTCCTTGACCAGGTTGGCGGGTTGTGGGCTCAGGTCAGGACGTTCCTCGCGTTCGCGCTCGTCCTGTGGTTGGCCTTGCTGGCCCTGACCTTCGTGCCGATCGAGAAGATTCCCGCCGTTCGGCTGCCGTGGCGGCGATCGCCGGAGGAAGCGGGAGACGAGGCGATGCCGGCCGTGACCCCGTCCGAAGCTGCGCCGGCCAGGGCCGAGCGCCAGCGTCGAGGGAAGGGAGTGAACGAGGGGCCCGCCTACATGCTCCCGGGGTTCCGGCAGATCGACGAGGCCCGCCAGGCCGCGGAGGAGCTGGCCCTCAGGACCGAGGGGAACTTCCAGGCCCTGCAGTCGCAGTTCGACCGGGCCGTCGATCAAGTGAAGACGCTCGAGTCGCAGGTCAACGCCCAGCAGGCGCTTCGGCAGCAGCTGAAGGAGGCCGAGGCCAGGGCGCAGGCCGCCGAGGTCCGTGTGAAGGAGCTCGAGGCCGAGCTCGACAGGGTCACGTTCGCCGCAAGGTCAAGCCAATAGGTGAGGTGAGGATGAGCGACATGATGGAGATCGACACGGGCGATGAGATGACCACCCGCATCGCCGCCGTCGGGGAGGCCGTGTCTCGTGCTGCCGAGGACCTGAAGCCCGCCGCCGAGCGGCTCCTGGCCGAGGAGGAGCGGGTCAGGCAGGCCGAGGTGACCGCCAGGACCGCGGAGGAGCAGATCCGCCAGGCCGAGTTCCGCGCCGAGCGTGCAGAGGGCGAAGCCGGACGGATGACCTCGAGCCTTGCCGATGCGGAGCGACGGGCGAAGGAGGCCACCGACCAGTTCGAGGAGCTCGAGGAGCGGACCAGCCAGGCCGAGCTGCGCGCGCGGGCGGCCGAGGACCAGGCGGCCCAGACGACGGCGAAGAGCTCCGAGCTGCTGGAGGAGCTCCAGAAGACCCGGGACCAGCTCGCCGAGGCCGAGGGGCGGTTCCGCCGAGCCGACGAACGCGCCCACGCCGGCGAGGAAAAGGCGCGGGTCCTCGAAGAGCAGGCCCAGGAGCTGAAGGCCCGCCTGGCGGAGATCAAGAAGCTCCACGTCGGAGGGGTGCCGCTCGTCGCCGACAAGGAGCGAAGCACCCTGAAGGATGCGGTGGCCGGAGAGGTGCGTCGCCCGCTCACCTCGATCCTGGGGATCGCGCTGGCCATGAAGCACTCCGACCCCAAGGCCAGCGAGGGTCAGGAGATGATCCGCCAGCTTTCGTCGAACGCCCGAAGGCTCGACCGGCTGGTGAGCGTGCTGCTCGAGCTGGAGCGGCTGGTGGACGGGTCCTTGAAGCCGAACCGGCGGAGGACCGACCTGCAGAGGCTGGTGCGCCGGGTGGTCGAGGAGTCCCCCGACCTGGCCAACCGCGAGGTGAAGGTCGAGGCCGAGCACCTGGTCGTGGCGGTGGACCCTTCGATGACGGAGCAGATGGTGGACTCGCTCCTGGCGAACGCCGGACGGCGGGCCACCCCGGGGACCCCCGTGTGGATCAAGGTCACGACCGATCCCGAGGGCGCGGTAATCGCGGTGGACGACACGAGCCCGGATGTCCCCGACGGCATCCGAAAGTCGACCCTGGCGGTGGCGCACGGTCGCCCGGCCGAGCGTGCGCCGACGGGCATGTCTCTCCTCTCTAGGCTGGCCGACATGCACGGCGGCAAGGCCTGGGTGGAGGAGCGCGAGGGCGACGGCGCCTCCTTCCGGGTGTTCCTGCCCGACGTGATGGAAGGGGGCAACCCCGTCCACGCGCCCGGCGCCGACCTGCGGGCACACGACGGAGCGGCGGACGAGCCCATCACGATCTAGCGCCCGCGCCTGGGCCGGCCGGGCTGATGGCCCGGGGGCCGCGAGAGAGGTCCCGGCGGCGGGCCCCCCGCGCCGCAGGCCTTTCGAGCGGCCCCCGGCTTCCTCGGGGCCGCGCGCCGCAGAAGGCGGCGCGCGGCCCCGATCATCGTGGGACGGCGCGCACCGATGGCGCCGGGGCGTCAGGCGTCCAGCGACTTCAGGATGTGCCGGGCGATCACGACGCGCTGGATCTGGTTCGTCCCCTCGTAGATCTGCGTGATCTTCGCGTCGCGCATCATCCGCTCCACCGGGTACTCGCGGATGTAACCGTAACCTCCAAGGATCTGCACTGCGTCGGTCGTGATCTCCATTGCCGCATCCGAGGCGAAGCACTTCGCCGTGGCCGAGAAGTACGGCATCCGTGGATCGCCCGCATCACATAGCGCGAGCGCCCGGTAGACCAGCAACCGGGAGGCCTCGATCTTCATCGCCATGTCGGCCAGCATGAACTGGATGGCCTCGAAGTCGGCGATCCGCTGCCCGAACTGCCGTCGCTCCGTCGCGTACCTCGACGAGACGTCGAACGCTCCCTGTGCGATGCCCAGGGCCTGCGCCGCGATGGCCGGGCGCGAATAGTCGAGCGTCCGCATCGCGTAGGTGAAGCCCTCGCCCTCCTGGCCGATCAGACGATCGGCGGGGATCCGGCAGTCCTCCAAGATCACCTCGCGGGTCGGCGACCCCCGGATCCCCATCTTGTCCTCCTTCCGGCCGAAGGAGATGCCGGGGTCGTCCCGCATCACCAGGAACGCCGAGACGCCCTTCGCCTTCCGCGAGGGGTCCGCGGTGGCGAACACGATGTAGGCATGGGACACGCCGGCTCCGGTGATGAACCGCTTGGTCCCCGACAGGACGAACCCATCGCCGTCGCGCATGTACCGGGTGGTTATGGCGGCCGGATCCGAGCCGGCCCCCGGCTCGGTGAGCGCATACGACATCAGGATGTCGCCGCGGCAGATCCCCTCGGTCATCGACCGTTCCTTGTCGCGGTCGCCGGCCACCCTCAAGGGGACGATGCCGAGCTTGCACACGCCGGGGATGAGCGACACGCCGGCCGACACCCGGGCGAGCTCCTCGATCAGCAGGCCGAAGGCGAGCGCGCCACCGCCCGAGCCGCCGAATTCCTCCGGATAGCCCACGGCCATGAGGTCGTTGTCGACCAGCACCTTGTAGACGTCCTCTGGCCACTCGTCGGTCTCGTCGATCTCGGCGGCCCGGGGGGCGATCCGCTCCTCGGCGATCTGCCGGACGATCGTGCGGAACTCCTCGAGCTCCTCCGGCAACTCGAAGCGGTCCTCGCCCATGCGCCCGTCGAACCTACGCCGGCGTTCGGATGACCAGGGCGTCGCCCTGGCCCCCACCGCCGCAGATGGTCGCGCCGCCGAGGTCGACACCACGCCGGCGCATCTCGTGGGCGAGCGTGAGGACGATCCGGGCGCCGCTCATGCCGATGGGGTGCCCGATCGCGACGGCGCCGCCGTTCACGTTCACGATGTCGTCCGAGACCCCGAGCACCTTCGTCACGTTCAGGGCGACGGCCGCGAAGGCCTCGTTCACCTCGATCAGCCCGAGGTCGTGAACGTCGAGCCCCGCTTTCTTCAGCGCGTTCTGGAGTGCGATGGCCGGCACGGAGTGCAGGTAGGCGAACCGTTCCGCCGCCATGCCGTGGGCCACGATCCCGGCGAGGGGCTCAAAGCCGAGCTCCTCTGCCCTTTTCACGCTGGTCACCACCACGGCCGCACCACCGTCGGAGATCTGCGACGCGTTGCCGGCCGTGATCGTGCCGCCCTCTCCGAACGCTGGCCGAAGCGTCGCAAGGCTCTCGGGGGTGGCGTGGGGCCGGATGCCCTCGTCGCGACGGACCACGACCGGGTCGCTGGACGTCTGCGGGGCCTCGACGGGGACGACCTCCTCGACCATCCGGCCCTCGTCCCAGGCCGCGTGGGCGCGCCGGTGTGATCGAGCGGCCCAGGCATCCTGCTCCTCGCGCGTGATGCCGAGGTCCGCGTTCACCCGATCGGAGGACTCGCCCATCGTCATCTTGGTGAACGAGGACCACAGGCCGTCGTGGATCATCGAGTCAACCAGCTCGGCATGGCCCAGGCGCTGGCCGCCACGGGCCTTGGGTAGCAAAAAAGGCGCCTGGGTCATCGACTCCATCCCGCCGGCCACCACGACCTCCACCTCTCCGGCCCGGATGAGCTGATCGGCGAGCGCGATGGCGGTCAGGGCTGACGGGCACACCTTGTTGATGGTGATGGCCGGGACCTCCTTGGGGATCCCGGCGGCGACGGCGGCTTGGCGGGCGGTGATCTGCCCCGTGCCGGCCTGGATCACGTGGCCCATGATCACGTAGTCGACCCGCTCGAGGGCGACCCGCGACCGCGCGAGCGCCTCCCGGATGGCCGCCGCGCCGAGGTCTGCCGCGGAGAGGCCGGCCAGCGCGCCCCCGAGCTTGCCGATCGGCGTCCTGGCACCCGCGACGATCACGGACGGGCTCACGCGACCAGTCTACGACCGGGCCGCTCTCGCCTTCGAGCAGCCTAGACTCTGCGGAGTGCGTTTCGGCGTCACCGTCATCCCATCAGCTTCCGACCGGTCCGACCCCGTGGGCGAGGCCCGGCACGCCGAGGAGGTCGGCTTCGACCTCGTGACGGTGTGGGACCACCTCCACGGCGATCGCCCCTCCCACGAGACGTGGACCCTGCTCACGTGG
>Ga0184612_10000983_pt1 | contig 13673 bp, 13 predicted proteins | sample PLM3_60_coex_FD_133163 | JGI IMG/M metagenome (GOLD analysis project Ga0184612, IMG submission 133163) | Groundwater sediment microbial communities from an aquifer in East River, Colorado, USA - PLM3_60_coex | ecosystem: Environmental > Terrestrial > Soil > Riparian zone | place: USA: East... | reverse complement strand
CTGACGCCGTGAACGCTGCTCGCGAATGGCCCAGCCGGCCAACCCGTGCCGCGACTACGGCGACGGCGACCAGCACCGCCATCGCCACCCCGAGACCGGGCCCGACCGGCAGCAGCGTCGACGCCACGCTGCAGTCTAAGAAGGCCACGCCGGTCGTACCGTGAAGCCATGCGGCTGACAAAGTATGAACATTCCTGCGTCCTCATCGAGGACGACGTCGCACGCATCCTCATCGATCCCGGCACGTACTCCCACGGATTCGAAAGCCTGACTGGGCTGACCGCGCTCCTCGTCACCCATCAGCACGCCGACCACGTCGACGCCAACCGGCTGACTCCGCTCCTCGAGAGCAACCCCGATGCGTCGCTGCACGCCGACGAGGGGACGGCCGCGGTCCTGGCCGACATGGGCGTCACCGCCCGGGTAGTTCACGCCGGCGACCGGTTCGACGCGGGCACCGAGGTCGCCGTGTCCGGAGTCGACCATGCGACGATCCATCCCGACATCCCGACCGTCCCGAACGTCGGCTATCTCGTCGGGGGACGCTTCTTCCACCCCGGCGACTCCTTCACGGTGCCGGATGTCCCCGTCGACGTGCTCGGACTGCCGACCGGCGCGCCCTGGCTGAAGCTCTCCGAAGCTGTCGACTACCTGCGCGAGGTCGCGCCGCGCGTCGCCGTCCCCATCCACGAGGCGGGGCTCACGATGCCAGCGATGTATTACGGGCACTTCGAGAGGCTGGCGCTCGACGGCACGACAGTGACCGTTGTCGCGCCCGGCGACCATGCCGACCTCTGATCGACCGGCTGGGATCACGCGGCAAAGATCGGCCCAATCGCGACGGGAACCTTGACGTCGTGCGCGAGAGGGCTAGGACCGGCCGAACATCTGTGTCCAGTAGATGCCGCGCTGGGGGTCGCCCGAGTCGACGGCTCCGACGCCGATCGCCACCGAGCCGCATTCGAGGATGTTGCGCCGGTGGCCGCGGCTGTCCATCCAGCCCGCCACCACGGCCTCGGCGGTCGCATATCCCATGGCGATGTTCTCACCCGACCAGTCCGGGTAGCCCTGAGCCGCGGCGCGTTCACCCGGCCCATCGCCTTCCGGGCTCTCGTGGTCGAAGTAGTCGCGCGCCGCCATGTCCGCGCTGTGACCTCGCGCGGCCGCGACCAGCCGGTCGTCGATCCGCAGCGGCACGTCGCAACCGTCCTCCGCCCGCTCGATGTTCGTGAGCCGGACGACCTCGCTCTCCAGGTCGGCGAGTGCCCATCTGCGCGCGGGCGGTTCGGGTGTCGGTTCCGGTTCCGGTTCCGGGGTGGGGGTCGGCGTCGGAGTCGGTGTCGGCGTTGCCGTGGGGGTTGGCGTGGCGGTCGGCGTGGGGCTGGGTGTGGGCGTCGGAGGAGCCGTTTCCCACGGCCACGGCTCGGCCGACGACTCCGTCACGACGGTGACGTCGGCCGACGTCGAAGGGCCGCAGCCAGCGAGGCCCAGGATCAGGGGTACGGCGATCACGACGGTCTGGACGGCGTGACGGACGTGCACGATTCCTCTTCTCGGCGACTCCCTGGCTCCCCCTGCAAACCGACAGGGTACGAGGGGCGCTACCGACGCGCCAGGGGGCTGGCCGTCTCGCGGACGCGGCTGATGAACGGCGTGCGGCCGAGGCGTCCCCCTCGTCGCCGGTGACCGCGTGTGTCGGTGGTACCGGCCTCACCTGCGACGGCGCACGAGCCGCCAGAGGAGTATTAGCAGGGCGACGGCGGCCACCACCGGCGCCACCCGCTTGAGGACCGAGCCGCCGGCGACGCCGAGCAGGTCGATCGCCTCCGGCGTGGGCCGGGACTCGCCGGCTCCGGCCGGTTCGTTCGCCCCCTCGGCCGACGCGGACTCGGCGGTCACACCCGCGGGAGCGGGCCCGGCGGTACCCTCGGCCGACTCGGCAGCGCGGGATCCGCCCGCGGTCAGCCGGTCGGCCAGGCAGTCGGCGAACTGGCCGAGCAGCTTGTTGCCCACGTCGTTCATGACGCCGCGGCCGAACTGGGCGGGTTTGCCAGTGATCGCCAGGTCGGTGACGACGTTCACCCGGGTCGACGTACCCTCGTCCGCCATCGATGCCGTCACGGTGGCGGCCGCCGTTCCGGACCCGCGTGTCTCACGCCCCTTCGCCTCGACCACGGCTCGATGAGCGACGGGGTCCTTCTCCAGGAAGGACGCCTGTCCGGCGTAGGACACCGTGATCGGGCCGACCTTCACCTTGACCTGACCGGTGAAAGCGTCGCCGTCGACGGTATCCAGCGTGGCTCCCGGCATGCACGGCGCGATCGTCTCGACGTCGAGCAACACCTTCCACGCGCGGTCGACGGGAACCGGGACCGTGAACTCGTGCTCGAGCTGCATTGCCCTCAGACTCCTGCCGCTGCTGTGACGGCCCGCCGGGTCAGCACCTGCGCCAGGTGCGTCCGGAAGTCGGCCGACGCGTTGGGGTCGCTGGTCGGGCTGGTGCCGTCCGACGCGTACGCGGCAGCCGCTGTCACGGCCTCCGCCGTCGCGGCACCACCGTCGAGTGCCTGCTCAACGGCCCGCGCCCGAACCGGCGTCGGCCCCATGTTGACCAGCCCGATCCGGGCCTCCGCGACCGATCCGTTCGAGCGATTGACGACTGCGACGGCGCCGACCAGGGCCCATGCCTGAGCCACCACGTTGAACTTCTCGTAGCGGTGGCCCCACCCGTCGCCCAGCTTAGCCACCGCCACCGACACCAGGACCTCGTCGGGACCGACGACCGTCTCCAGGTAGTCGACGAAGAACTCGCTGGCGGCGACGGTGCGCCGACCACCGGGACCCGCGACCTCCATCGACGCGTCCAGGGCCAGAGCGAGGGCCGGCAGGTCGCCGGCCGGGTCGGCGTGTGCGATGGAACCGCCGAACGTACCGAGGTGTCGTACCGCCGGGTCGGCGACCGTCGACGTCACGTCGGCGATCACCGGGCAGTGGGTGCGCACGAGTGGGTCACGCAGGACCTGGTCGTGCGTCGTTGCAGCACCGATGACGAGCCGGTCACCGTCGTCCCGGACGCCGCGCATCTCGTCGACCCGGCCGACGTCGACCAGCACCTCCGGATACGCAAGCCGCATCCGCAGCAGGGGGATGAGGCTCTGCCCACCGGCCAGCACCTTGGCGTCGTCGCCGTGCTCGCCGAGTGCGGAGAGCGCATCGTCGACCGACCCAGCGCGCACGTAGGAGAACTCAGCCGGGATCACTTCGCACCTCTTGAAGCCGTGCGGATCGCTTGCCAGACATGCATCGGTGTGCACGGCATTTCGACGTCGTTGACGCCTGACGGCCGCAAGGCGTCGACGATCGCATTCACGACCGCAGGCGTCGAGGCGATCGTGCCGGCCTCGCCGACACCCTTGACGCCGAGCGGGTTCGTCGTCGACGGCGTCTCGGTGCGGTCCGTGGTGAACGACGGGAGGTCAACCGCGCTCGGCACGAAGTAGTCGACGAGCGTGCCCGTGACGAGGTTGCCGTCGCCGTCGTACACCGCGCCCTCGTACAGCGCCTGCGCGATGCCCTGCGCCACGCCGCCGTGAACCTGGCCCTCGACCACGAGCGGGTTGACGACCTTGCCGACGTCGTCGACCGCGACGTACTGCTTCAGCGCGACGGCACCGGTCTCGGTGTCGACCTCGACGTGCGCCAGATGCGTGCCGTGCGGGAACGAGAACGTCTCGGGATCGACGACGGCGTCGGCGGTCAGGATCGGGGACGCGCCGTCGGGCAGGTCGTGGGCAACGAACGACGCGAACGCCAGCTCCTGGATGGTCTTGGCGGAGTCCGGCGAGCCCTTCACGGTGAACTTCCCGGCTGAGAACTCGAGGTCGGACGGATCGCACTCGAGCTGGTGCGCCGCGAGCGCCCGCGCCTTCTCGACGATCTTCTCGCTCGCCCTGACGATGGCCATGCCACCCACCGCCAGCGACCGAGAGCCATAGGTGTCCAGTCCTAGCGGCGCGATTCGCGTGTCGCCATGCACGACGACGACGTCGTCGAACCCGACCCCCAGCGCGTCGGCCGCGATCTGCGCGAAGGTCGTCTCGTGGCTCTGGCCGTGCGGAGAGGTGCCGGTAACGACCTCGACCTTGCCGAGCGGCAGCACCCGGACGGTGGCCGCCTCCCAGCCACCGGCCACATACCCCTCCTTTCCCAGCCAGCGCGAGGGCGCCAGCCCGCACATCTCGGTGTACGTGGAGACGCCGATGCCGATCTGCACCGGGTCGTTGCGGTCGCGCCGCTCCTGCTGCTCGCGGCGCAACGCGTCGTACCCGAGCAGCTCGGTGGCTCGCACCGTGGCCTTCTCGTAATCGCCGGAGTCGTACTCGAGCCCGGCGACGGTCGTGTAGGGGAACTCGTCCTTGTCGATCCAGTTCTTGCGACGCAGCTCGAGCGGGTCCACCTGCAACTCGTGGGCCAGCTCGTCCATGATCCGCTCGATGACGAAGGTCGCCTCGGGCCGGCCTGCGCCCCGGTAGGCGTCGGTGGGTGTCTTGTTGGTGAACACCCCCATGCAAGAGAGGTCGTGCGCCTCGAACTTGTAGATGCCGGGGTACATGTAGCGGCCGAGGAGCGGGATGCACGCCGTGAGCAGCTGCAGGTAAGCACCCATGCTGGCGGTCAGGTCGACCTTGAGGCCGAGGACTGTGCCGTCGCGCATCGCGGCGATCTCGACCTCCTGGATGAGGTCGCGGCCGTGGATCGTGACCTGGAAGTTCTCGCTTCGGGTCTCGGTCCACTTGATCGGGACGCCGAGCTTTTTGGCCAGGGTGAGGCAGATCGCCTCCTCGGCGTAGACATCGAGCTTGGAGCCGAAGCCGCCTCCGACGTCGGGCGCGATGACCCGGATGCTCTGTTGCGGGATCCCGCAGGTCAGGGCCAGGAAGATCTGGACGAAGTGCGGGACCTGGGTAGACGACCAGAGGGTGAACTCGCTGGTGGCGGGGCTGGGTTGGACCACGACGGAGCGTGGCTCCATCGCGCTCGGGATCAGCCGCTGATTGATGTAGCGGCGCTTCAGCACGATGTCCGCACGGCTGCGCGCCGCCGCGTAGTCGCCGTGGCTCTCCTTCCAGGTGAAGCATCGGTTCGCGGGAATGTCGTCGTGGACGAGTGGCGAACCCTGGCCTTGCGCCGCCTCCATGTCGACCACAGCCGGGAGCGTCTCGAACTCGAACTCGACGGCTTCGAGCGCGTCGACAGCGGCTGCGCGGCTGGTCGCGGCCACGACGGCGACGCCGTCGCCGACGAAGCGCACCTTGTCGGCGGTGAGGGGAAAGTGCGGCGGCGACTTCTGGTCCTCGGACACTGTCCAGGCCATCGGCAGCGATCCCCAGTCGCCAGCGAGGTCAGCGCCGCTGAACGCGGCAACGACACCCGGGCGCTCGCGGGCCCCGCTGACGTCGACCTTGGTGATCGTGGCGTGCGCCACCGGACTGCGCAGGATCGCGAGGTGGAGCGTCCCGGGCAGCGTGATGTTGTCGGTCCACTGGGTGTGGCCGGTGATCAGATGGGCGTCCTCACTGCGCAGGCGGGCCTGCCCGACCTCCGCGACCCGGCCTTCGGCAACGGTGCTCATGCCGGCACCTCTTCCCGGCCCTGCGCCGCGGCCTCGCTCGACTTCGCGGCGAGCTGCACGGCGCGAACGATGTTCTGGTAGCCCGTGCAGCGGCACAGGTTGCCTTCCAGGCCCTCGCGGATCTCGTCCTCGGACGGGTCGGGGTTGTTCGAGAGCAGGTCGACGGCGGCCAAGATCATGCCGGGCGTACAGTAACCGCACTGCAAGGCGTGCGACTCGTGGAAGGCCTGCTGCATCGGGTGCAGGCTGCCGTCGTCGCCGGCGAGGCCCTCGATCGTGGTCACCTCGGAGCCGTCGGCCTGAACCGCAAGCACCGAGCAGCTCTTCACGCTCTCGCCGTCGAGGAGCACGGTGCACGCGCCGCAGTTGGAGGTGTCACAACCGACGACCGTGCCGACCTTCCCGACGCTCTCCCGGAGATAGTGGACGAGCAGAACGCGGGCCTCGACGTCGTCCTCGTGCCGGACGCCGTCGACAGTGACGCTGATCCTGGGCACTTCCTCCTCCTTCGCATCGGGGACTCCGGCGGTCGGGAGGGCGACAGCGCGTACTCACGTGCCGGAGCCTTCCGGCACGTGGCTCAGGGACCGATCACGCTGCCCATGGGGCATCCCTTCGTGGCTCACGCCTTGGCTGCCACCCTAGGCACGAGCGGCCCCGTGCGTAAGACCCCGCGGCGCCGACGATCTTTCCCGGCGCCGACGGGCGGGCGGCTTGTCTAACTCGCCCGGCGGCCTGGGACACGGCCACGGCTAGCCTGGTATGACCATTACGTCCGAGACGCAGGAGCCCGCGATGTCCGGGTGGCAGCCGCACGACTCCGAGCCCGAACGGCCGACGCCTCCGCCGGCGGGGGTTCCGACGGCGGCGCCGCCTGCGCCGGGTGGCTCCCCTTCGCACACCGGGAATAACGAGCACCGCTTGCCCCGACAGAGGCGCCGACGCTGGCTCGGCACAGGCGTCGCGGTGCTCGGGCTGGCGCTGCTGGCATCCGCCGCTCTGGCGACCTACCTATGGCAGACGACCGACGAGTGGATGGCCGAGTCGGATCGTCTCGAGACTGTCGCAACCGAGCTCGCCACCGAGAGAGACGACCTGGCCGGCGACCTCGACCAGGCGCAGCGCGACCTCGCCGCGACCGAGCAGCAGCTGCGCGAGGCTCAGGACCGGATCACCGCCCTGGCCAGCGAGAAGGCCCAGACCGCCGACGAGCGCGAGGTGGCCCGGCAGGTGGCCGGCAACGTCGCAGGGGTGGCCAACCAGCTCGAGGTGTGCGTGCGCGGCCAGGATCAGCTGATCACCGCGCTGGAGGACGTCGAGGCCTACGACCCTGCGTCCGTCTCAGCGTTCGCGCGTGAGGTCAGCGACGCCTGCACGCAGGCGCTGGAGGGCAGCGAGGAGATCAAGCGCCAACTGGGGATCGAGTGAGGCTTGTCCTCGCCGCAGCCGTGGCCCTGGCCGGTGCGGCGGTGGGTTGCGGCGAGCTTCCAGACCTGCCGCCGATGCCGGACCCGGTCGCGATCGGTCAGACCACCGCGGCGCCCACGCCGACTCCGGGCGCGACGACGCTGTCGCCGGACGGGTTCCGGACCACCGAGCGGGTCGCCGTCCGGGTCCGCAACGTGGGTTGCGGCGGTGTGAGCACCGGGAGCGGCTTCGCGGTGTCCGAGGACGTGCTCGTCACCAACCGGCACGTCGTCGCCGGCGCCGACACCCTTCAGGTCAGCACGTACGACGGCCAGGACCTGCTGGTCGAGACGGCCGGCTCGGCCGTGGTGGCCGATCTCGCCATCGTCCGAACTCGCTCGGCGCTCCCGGCAGCGGTCACGTTGGCCGACGCCGACCCCGAGGTGGGAGACACCGTCGAGGTGGTCGGCTATCCCGGCGGCGGGCGGCTGACTTCGAGCACGGGCACCGTCCTCGGCTACGACGAGGACCCGCTCAATGCCAACGCCGGCCAGATCGTCGTCACCGATGCCCGCGCCGAGCCCGGGTCGTCCGGCAGTCCGATGTACGACGAGCAAGGCCGCGTGGTCGGTGTCGTCTACGCGGCGACGGAGGACGCCACCCAGTCCCTCGCCGTCCCCTTGTCGACGCTGCGTGCCCTTCTGGACGACACCAGCTTCGACGACGGCGTCCCACCCTGCGAGTAGGCCCTGCTCGTGGGTGATCCCGGCCGCGGATGCGGACTACGCTCCCTGTGGGAGCTGAACCGTTGACACGTGGAGGTGTAGGCGATGAGCGGCGAGGTCGTGCATTTCGAGATCCCCGCGGACGACGTCGAGCGGGCGAACTCCTTCTACCGAGATGCGTTCGGCTGGGCGATCACCACCATCCCCGAGATGGGGTACTCGCTCGTCAGCACGGCGCCGAGCGGCGAGGACGGCCGGCCGATCGAGCCGGGCGCGATCAACGGCGGCATGTTGGCGCGACAGGCGCCGTTCGCCGGGCCGGTCGTCGTGGTCGACGTCGACGACATCGAGGAGGCTCTTCAGCGGATCGAGGAGCTCGGTGGCAAGACCGTGATCCCGAAGCAGCCGGTCGGCGAAACCGGCTACTCCGCGTACTTCACCGACACCGAGGCCAACCTCATCGGCCTGTGGGAGTCCAACGCCGAGGCGTAGCAGGCGGCGAGCATGCACCTCCGACGAGGTCCAGGGCGCACGGGGGCTGGCCACCCCCGCTCCGCTGACGAACTCGTCGAATGCGGGGCCGAACCCCTTGTCCGTTCGACGACTTCGTCAGCGCAGCACGGACCGGCGATGAAGTGACATCCATGCCCGCCTGCCGGCCGTGAGCGGCCAGGCATTCATGTTCGCCCGACGATGCGCTACACAATGGAGGGGTGACCGAGTGGCGTCCTGACGAACAGGACCGTCCCGACCGGCCGCTGCTGCGGCCGGAATGGTCTGAGCTGCCCGGAGATCCGGACCCGGCGGACCGTGCAATGGTCGCTCATGCGACGGCAGCGGCGGTCCTGCGCGTGGGTCGCGACCGTGGGCCCGACCCCGAGCGCACCCGCCGCCTGGTCGGCCTCGCCGACGATGTCGGGATCGACGATATCGCCGCGTTGTGGTGCGACGCCGGCGCCGCCACACTGCCGGGCACACTGTGGTCTCTGTACCTCTTGCGTACTTGGGTTCACCGCGACGGCGTCGAAGCGGCGCGCCTGTTCGCCGCCGGTCAGCGGGTTGCCGAAGTGTCGACCGCGGTTGCAGGCGTCGCCGACCCCCCGGGCCCGCACGAGGTCGCCGAGATGGGCGACGCCGTGCTGACCAGCGCCTTCGACGGCGACTTCGCGGTGGCTCTGGAGCGGGCCGCGGCGTTCTGCCGAGTCGTCGCCGCGGGACGGGCCCATCTCGCAGACGACTGCGCCGACGAGGACGAGGCCACGCGCCAGACCAGGCTCGCGGACGGCAACCTGCGCTTGGCACAGGAGCTCGAGCAGGCCGCCCTGCTGTGGCGGAACGACGATCTGACCTGACACTCAGGTTGGGGAACATCCACTGAATGGAGTACGTTCTTGAACCGGCGACAGTCCTCAGGGACTCTCGCTGGGGCGTCAGACCGCGGTAACCCCGGGTCCCACTATTAGCCGCTACGAGCGGCCTTCGCGCCGAGAGGCGTTCCCGGTCTGGCCGTCCCACCTCGTGACGTAGCCCCGGCCGTCGGCCGGGGCTACGTGCGTCAGTCCCAGCCCAACTCGTGCAGTCGGTCGTCGTCGATCCCGAAGTGGTGGGCCACCTCGTGCACAACCGTCACCTGGACCTCGTCGACCACATCCTGGTAGGAGTCGCAGATGCGCAGGATCGGGAGCCGGAACAGCCTGATCGTGTCGGGCAGCACGCCCGCATACCAGCCGTCCCTGTCGGTCAGCGGTGTGCCCTCGTAGAGGCCCAGCAGATCCGGGCTGTCGGACGGCGCCTCGTCCTCCACCAGGACCACGACGTTGTCGATGACCTCGGCCAGCTCCGGCGGGATCGTGTCGAGGGCTTCGGACACCAGATCCTCGAACTCCTCGGGCGTGACGTCGAGCACGATCACCAGTGTCGCGGGTGCCGGATAGACGCGACAGGGTGGCTCTGTGTTACGAACGACGGGTGATCGCGTCGGCCACGCCGCCCCCACCCTGGCTTCCGGCCTGGGCGCGGAAGGCTGCGCCGTGGGCCGCCACCGTGCTCGCCGGCCTTGTCGGCGCCTGGCTCGCACTCGTCGTCGCGGGGACGACCCACGCGGCGGCCGGTCCGCTCGGCGTCGACGCCGAGATCGCACCCGCCTGGACTGGTGACACGGTCGTCGAGGTCGACCCGGTCGGCACGCTCGTGCTCGACACGCACGACGCTCCGCTGCACGTTCGCATCGCCGTGCGGGCGGTGGACGTCGAAGGCGTCCGGGAGATCGTCAACGATCCGACGTCGCTGTCCAGCCTGGACGAACGGCTGGTCGAAGACCTGCAGGGCATTATCGTGCGCACCTCCGTCCGCGCCGGCATCGTGGCGATCGTCGGAGCGGTGATCGTCGGTGGCTTGGTCCTCCGATCCTGGCGGCGGGGTCTGCTCGCCGGCGCCGTCGCCGCCGGAGCGGTCGCGGGCTCGTACGGGCTCGCGGTACTGACCTTCGATCCCGACGCCGCGCGCGAGCCGCGCTTCACCGGGCTGCTCTCGACCGCGCCCCAGCTCGTCGGAAGCGCTGAACACATCACCGCGAACTTCGACGCGTACGCGGACCAGCTGGCGAGCATCGTCACCAACGTCGGCCGGCTCTACGACACCACGCTCTCGTTGCCCACGTTCAGCCCTGACGACGAGACGATCCGGCTGCTGCACGTGTCGGACCTGCATCTCAACCCGGCCGCGTGGGAGGTCATCCGGGCCGTTGCCGACCAGTACGACGTCGACGTGATCGTCGACTCCGGCGACATCGCCGACCACGGGACCGGGCCTGAGTCGACATACGTCACGCCGATCGGCGGGCTGGACCGGCCGTACGTGTTCGTCAAGGGCAACCACGACTCGATCGTCACGGCCGCGGCCGTGGCCGACCAGCCGAACGCGGTCGTGCTCGACGGTCCGCCGGTGACCGTCGCAGGCCTGCGGTTCCTCGGCGCACCGGATCCGCGTTTCACCCCGGACCAGACGACCAGGGGAACGGCGACGGAGGACATCCGCATCGCGACCGAGGAGCTCGCCGACGAAGCGGCGACGCTCAACCCGCCGGCCGACGTGATCGTCTTCCACGACCCGACCCACGCCGAGCTGTTCGACGGCACGGCGCCGCTCGTACTGGCCGGTCACGCGCACAGGCGGCGGACGGTCGCGCTAGACGAAGGCACCCGGATCATGGTGCAGGGCTCCACCGGTGGAGCCGGCCTACGCGCGCTGGAGGGCGAGGACCCGACCCCGGTCACGCTCTCGGTCCTGTACCTGGATCCCGAGACGAAGCGGCTGGTCGCCTGGGACGACATCACGCTGGGAGGGCTTGGGCTGACCAGCGCCGAGATCCAGCGACACCAGGTCGACGATGACGAGCAGCCCGCGGAAGATGGCACCGGCGGCGACTCGCCGACACCCACGCCCTGAATGTGATACTTCTCCATTCGGCTGCGACACGGTCTGATCTCGCGGTCCATGATCACGGGCGGTGGCCGGTTTGGACACGACGGGATCGCACGCCCTATCCTTGACCGGTCCCCGACGGCGACGAGCCAAGGGCAAAGCCGTCACGGTGAAGCCCCCATCGTCTAGCGGCCTAGGACTCCGCCCTTTCAAGGCGGCAGCGCGGGTTCGAATCCCGTTGGGGGCACGGTTGGGCGGCTTCGGCCGGCCTTCCGGCGCAAGGTCCTGTGGAGCAGCTGGAGTGCTCGCCGCCCTGTCAAGGCGGAGGTCGCGGGTTCAAGTCCCGTCAGGACCGCCAGCATCACCACAGGTCAGAGGCCTAGCGCCAAAGATTTGGGCGGATCGCTTCTCGGCCGGGACACGTTTCGGGACACAAGATGCGCTAGTCTTAGGCCCCGTGGGTGGTCGTAATCGACAGCGCGGCACGATCGACAGGCGGCCCAGCGGGAGCCTCCGGGTCCGCGTGTACGCAGGCATCGACCCGGTCACGAAGAAGCGACATGAGCTGATCGAGCACATACCCGCTGGGCCGAAGGCCGAGGGCCTCGCAGAGGCCGCACGGGTACGGCTGGTCAATCAGGTCAACGAGCGGCGGCACCCGCGCACAACCGCGACGGTGACCCAGCTACTGGAGCGCTACCTCGGCGAGCTGCGCGTCGCCCGCAAGACCTTGCACACGTACCGCGGATACATCGACAAGCATGTCCTCCCCTACTTGGGCAACCAGAAGGTCGGCCAGGTTGACGCCGACACCCTGGACTCGCTGTACGCCGAGCTCTTGCGATGCCGTGATCACTGCGACGGCAAGACAGGCCGTACTGATCACCGAACTCGCCGCCCACATGATTGCGACGACCGCTGCACCCCGCATACGTGTCAGCCGCTGGCGGAGTGGACGGTGCGGAAGATCCACTGGATCCTGTCAGGCGCTTTCCGCCGTGCCCAACGGTGGAACTGGGTGGCGACTAACCCCATGACGATGGCCGAGCCCCCGTCGGTCAAGCCCCCGAACCCCAAGCCACCCACGGCGCCGGAGGCTGCGCAGATCATCGAGGAGGCCTGGAAGGACCCCGACTGGGGCGCGCTGATCTGGCTCACGATGGTGACAGGCCAGCGTCGCGGCGAGCTGTGTGCCATCAGATGGCGCCACCTCGACCTTGAGCACGGGATCCTGCACGTGGAACGAAGGATCGGCCAGATCGGCGGGGACATCTGGGAGGAGGAGAGCACCAAGACCTACTCCGACCGCCGGATCGTGCTCGACCCTGAGACAGTCGAACAACTGGCAGAACATCGGATGCGGTGTGAGGCACGAACGCGGGCGTTGGGCGTCGAGCTGGATTCTGAGTCATTCATCTTCTCACTGGATCCCGATGGTCGAGCACCACGTCGACCCGAGTCGGTGTCCCAGCGGTACCGCAGGATGTGCCGTCGAATCGGCATCACGACGACGATCCACAAGCTGCGTCACTACTCCGCCACCGAACTGATCTTGGCGGGGGTGGACATCCGGACTGTGGCCGGACGGCTCGGCCACGCTGGCGGTGGCGCCACGACGCTGCGAACCTATGCGGCATGGGTCTCCGAAGGCGACCAACGCGCGGCAGCGCACATCGCGGCCCGAATGCCCAAGCGGCCGACATCAACCCGTCCCGAGGTCGTTGATGTCGACGTCAAGAACCCCTACCAGCGGATAGCGGTCGACCTGCGGGACCAGATTCTTGTCCGCACCCTAATCCCGGGATTGCCGATTCCCACGATCAAGCAGCTGGCCGCTGCCCACGGTGTGTCGGTTCCTACCGCCAAACGTGCTGTCGATCTGCTCGGCAAGTGGGGTTTTGTCGAGGTGATATCCGGGCGGAGGACCCTTGTCTTGAAGTCGGCAGTTGACCTTGGCCAAGGAGTAGCCACCGTGGACGACAACCATCCGGCCGAGGCGCCACAGGCATCGACGGCCACGAGTGACCCGAAGCCACTGGATCTGGAGTTGCGTCGCCTCGGAAACGTCGTGAGCCGGCTGAGGACGACTGCCGATCCCAACGATTCACAGACGCTGCATTGCCTGCTCCTTGACGCGATCAGGCGGGACGGACGCGAAGCCAAGGAGATAGGCGACTACGAACTCGGCGTCCGGATCGCCGGCGTTCCCGACATCGTCACCACTTACGTGGCCGTGGCCCCCTGACGACACACGAAGGCTGTGCGCTGCGGCTCGGACTGTCGGCGATGACACTGCCGGTGCGACCACAGAAGCCTCCGAACCGCGAAAGCCAATTCAGGCCCGCACTGCTGGCTCGGTCGACGCTCGTGCCACTCCTTGATCGTTTAGGCTTATCACACTGGCGCGCCTCCGAGCCGGGGTCGCCTGGGGCCTGTCGAACCCGGCGGGCACCAGCTCCACGACGGCACCCACGCCGGGACCGGCG
>Ga0184612_10000982_pt1 | contig 13690 bp, 8 predicted proteins | sample PLM3_60_coex_FD_133163 | JGI IMG/M metagenome (GOLD analysis project Ga0184612, IMG submission 133163) | Groundwater sediment microbial communities from an aquifer in East River, Colorado, USA - PLM3_60_coex | ecosystem: Environmental > Terrestrial > Soil > Riparian zone | place: USA: East... | reverse complement strand
GGAAACTCCTGGCGGAGGCTCGCGATCGCGCTCCGGACGGCGAGGATCGCCGCGCGCTCCGCGGCGAAGGTGCGCGGCGCGGCGGCGAGGTCGATCACGACGAAGAGCAGCCGCCGGTCGTGCGACACGACCAGCAGCGTGGCGGGCGACTCCGCCATGAACGCCTCGATGGCCTCGCGGGCGGGGATGTCGAGATGGTTCGTCGGTTCGTCGAGCAGCAGCAGGTTCGAGGGCTGGATGCCGAGCAACGCGAGCTCGAGCCGGCTGCGCTCGCCGCCAGACAGCGAGCGGACCTCCTTGAACGCGTCGTCGCCGCGGAACAGGAATCGGGCGAGATGGCTGCGCGCCTCCCCCGCGGTCACCGGGATGGCCTCCGTGAGCGCATCGAGCACCGTCGTCCCCGCGATCGCGGCACCACGCAACTGCGCGAGGTACCCGATCTGGACCGCGTTGCCGAACGTGATCGACCCGTCGAGCGGCGGCAGGTCACCGGCGATGGTCCGGAGCAGGGTCGTCTTGCCCGCCCCGTTGGGTCCGACGATGCCGATCCGCTCGCCGCGCTGGGCGGCCAGGAAGGGGACGCGGGCGACGACCCGGGGCTCCCTCGCGGGCGACCCGTCGGGCGCCATGGCGCCGCGTCCGGGCAGATAGCCGACGGCGACGTCCTCGAGTCGCACGGCGATCTCGCCGCTTCTCGAAGGCCCGCCGCCGACCAGCCCGGCGGTCGGGATGGCGAGCTTGCGACGTCCCTTGGGCGCCTCCCGGCGCTCGGCCTCCAGCCGCTCGAGGCGGGCCTCGTGCTCGTGCATCTTGCTGAACTTGCGGTGGCTCCGGTAGCGCTGGACGAGCTCCTTCTCCCGAGCGATCGCCTCGGCCGCCGTCTCCACGTCCTTGACCGTCCTCGCGTCCCGTTCCAGCCGCTGCCGGTGGTAGGCGCTGTAGTCGCCACGGAACGTGGTCAGGCGACGGTCGCGCAGTTCCCACACCCTGGTCACGGTCGCGTCGAGGAAGGCCCGGTCGTGCGACGCGACGATCAGGGACGAGGACCGCCGTCGCAGGTGCTCCTCCAGCCACTCGAGCGCGTCGAGGTCGAGATGGTTCGTCGGCTCGTCCAGGAGCAACAGGTCCGGATCGGCGATGACCAGGCGGGCCAATGACGCTCGCGTCTGTTCGCCGCCCGACAGCGCCGAGGGAGGCTTCGCCCACTCGTCGGGCGCGAACCCGAGACCGGTCAGGGCGGTGTCGACGCGCTGGTCGAGCGTGTATCCGCCGAGGATCTCGTACTGGTGCAGGAGCTCGGCGTAGGCGGGTTCGGTCACCCGGGCGTCGCGCTCCATCTCGGCCAGCCTGGCCGCCATCCGATCGAGGTGTGCGGCACCCGTCCGGACCGCCGTCCGCAGGTCCGGCGAGGCCATGAACGCCTCGTCGAAATGCGCCTCCTGGGCGAGCAGCCCGAGGGTCAGCCCGCGCTTGCGATGGACCTCGCCGCGGTCCGGTTCGTCGCGGCCGGCCGCGAGACGGAGGAGTGTCGTCTTGCCGGCGCCATTGGGTCCGACGAGCCCGATCCGGTCACCAAGCGCGACCGAGGCGTCGATCGCGTCGAGGATCACGAACGTCCCGACCTCGCGGGTGACGCCCGAAAGCCGCAGGAGGCTCATCGGGGAGTCACCGCCGGCTCGTCCGGCGCCGCGGTCGAGGCCGACGCCCGCGCCGCTGCACGCCTCGTCGCGGCGGCCCGCTGCGTGCGCTCGGTCCGTGCCCGAGCCGCCGCCAGGGCACCCTCCTCGCGGGTCAGCCCGAGGGCCCCGTCCCCCGCGAGCTCGGTCCAGCGCCGCCCGGAGCGACGCGGCCCGCCGGTCACCGTGCGCAGGATCGCCGCGGCCGCGGCGCGATCGCGGGTGCCCAGCCGCTGGCACCACGAACAGAAATGCGTCGAGCGTGCCCCGATGACGATCCGCTTGACCGGGCGTCCGCAGCGCGGGCAAGGCTCGCCGGTCCGCTGGTAGACCTGGAGGTGCTCCTGCATCGAACCGTCACCATCGGGCGCCGTGTAGTCGTCGATGGAGCTGCCCCGCCGCGCGACGGCTTCGGCCAGGATCGTGCGCACCGCCTCGTACAGGTGCCGCTCGTCTCGCGGGCGAAGGGTCCCGGCCGTCCGGAGCGGATGTAGGCGCGAGGCCCAGAGCGCCTCATCGGCATAGATGTTGCCGACCCCGGCGAGGAACGACTGGTCGAGTAGCAGCGGCTTGAGCCGGCCCGACCGCCGCCGCAGCCGACGTCGGAAGTCGCGTACGGTGAACGCCTCGTCGAGCGGCTCCGGCCCGAGCGATGCGAAGACTGCCGCCCCGCCGACCTCGGCGACCAGCTCGCCGCTGACCGGATCTCGCTCGTACAGCCCGATCTTCCCGAATTTGCGGATGTCTCGGAAGCGGACCTCACGGCCATCCGCCAGCTCCAGGACGAGTCGGACGTAGGGATCCTCGGGCGCCTCGGCCGGCACCACGAAGAGTTGGCCGGTCATCTTGAGATGGATCGTCAGCGCGGCATCCCCGGACAACTCGACGACGATCTGCTTGGCTCGCCGGCCGACGCCCTCGACGCGCCGGCCCGTGACGGCCGCCGCGAAGCCCTCGGGCGAATGCGTCCGCAGTGTCCGCGCCCAGGAACAGCGGGCGCCCGTGATCGTCGCGCCCATGATGCGTGGCCGCAGGTCGCGTACGACGGTCTCGACCTCAGGAAGCTCCGGCATCGAATCAGGCGCGGTCCGGTCCAGCTGCTCGCCGGCTTGGCTCAGCCACGATGGGTCCTCACCCTCGCGACGCGACCGGCGCCTCGTCCGGGGCCTCGTCCGCCTCGGCCGCGATCGCATCCTCGCGGGTCAGCGGCGTCATCGATTCCCAGTCGTCGCCGACCTTGATGTCGACCGTCAGCGGGACGTCGAGCGGCAGCGCGCCCTCCATCGTCTCGCGCAGCAACGGGACGAGCCGATCGACCTCGTCGCGCGGGACCTCGAGCAGCAGCTCGTCGTGGACCTGGAGGAGCGGTCGCGCGTGGAAGCCGCCAGCCAGCAATCGTTCGTGGAGCCGGATCATCGCGATCTTGACGATGTCGGCGGCCGTCCCCTGGATCGGCATGTTGATGGCCATCCGCTCGCCGGCGGAGCGCAGCGTGGGATTCCGCGCGGCGAGCTCGGGGATCTGCCGCTTCCGGCCGAGCAGGGTGGTCACGTACCCCTGGGTCCGCGCCTGCTCCTTGATCGCGAGCATGTAATAGCTGATCCCCGAATAGGTCGCGAAATAGGTGTTGATGAACGCCTGGGCCTCGGCCCGCGGGATGTTCGCCCGCTCCGACAGACCGAAGTCGCTCAGGCCGTACGCGATCCCGAAATTGACCATCTTCGCCATCGACCGCTCGCCGAGGGTCACGTCGGCGGGATCCTTGTGAAGGACGAGGGCGGCCGTCTCCCGATGGAGATCGGCCTTGCGCGCGAACGCGTCGCGCAGGTGCTCATCGCCCGAGACGTGCGCCAGGATGCGCAGCTCGATCTGGCTGTAGTCGGCGGCGACGAGGGTGAGGTCCGGCGCGCCGGCCACGAACGCACGTCGGATCCGTCGACCGAGTGGCGTCCGGATCGGGATGTTCTGGAGGTTCGGGTCCGACGAGGAGAGGCGGCCCGTCGCGGCGACGGCCTGGTGGAACGTGGTGTGGAGGCGGCCGTCGGCGGCAAGCAGGGTCGGCAACGCGTCGACATAGGTCGAGCGCAGCTTCGTGTAGACCCGCCACTCGAGGAGCTTGTCGATCATCGGGTGCGCGGGGCGCAGGTCCTCGAGCACCGAGGCGTCGGTCGAGTAACCCGTCTTCGTCCGCTTGCCCTTCGGCAGGTTCAATTCGAAGAAGAGGATCTGCTCGAGCTGCTTGGGGCTGCCGAGGTTGAACTCGTGCCCGACGTCCGCATAGATCTCTGCCTCGAGCCGCGAGATCTCGGCCCCGAACTCGGTGGCGAGGACGCCCAGCGCCTCGAGATCCAGGGAGACGCCGGTCGCCTCCATCCGCGCAAGGACCGCGATGAGCGGGAGTTCGATCTCCGCGTACAGGCGGTCGAGGCCGTCATCGATGAGGCGCTTCTCGAGCGGCTCTCGGACCGCGATGGCCGCGAGTGCCTCGAGCCCGGCCCGCGCGGCGCTGTCGAGCTCGGCGACCGGCGGGAGGATGAGGTCGAGCTGTTCGGCCACGACGTCGGCGATCGTCTGGCTCCGCAGCGAGGCGTTCAGGACATACGCGGCGATCTGGGTGTCGAAGGCGACCGGCGTGGGGGGCGCGTCCGGGTCGTCGCCGATGCGGGCGACGAGCAGCGGCTTGACCTCGTGGCCCACGATCCGCGTATCGAGCCGCTCGAGGATCCGCCGGAGCGTGCCCGCGTCCTCGGCACCCTCCACGGCCACCGTGCGGCCATCGGCGCCGGCGATGGCGAGCGCCAGCGGCGAGCCGCGGCGGGGGCGCGGATCGTCGAGGAGCAGCCCGATCCCGACCGCAGGCTGGGCGGCGAGCCACGGTTCGAGCGCGGGGATCCGGTCGGCGGCGTGGACTTCGATGCGGGAGGGGTCGTTGATCGCGGCGGCCAGCGCGGCCGGCAGATCCCCCGGCTCGAGCGCCGGGGTCGGCGCCCGGACTGGGCCCGAGGCGCCGTCGCCCGCCGCGGCATCTGCCGGGCGCGACACGGAATCGAAATCGAGCGACAACTGGAGCCCTCCGCCCTCGGACGGTGGTCGAGCGGGACGAGCCACGCCCCAGCCGGAGGGACGGGCGGATCCCGCGACCCGGGCGGCGGGCACCGAACCGTCGGTGGCGACCCCGCGAAGTGCCTCGGCCGCGTCGCCGGCCGTCTCTCCGGTCATCGCAGGGAGGCGTTCGATGAGCGAGCGGAACTCGTACTCGCGGAACAGGCGGATGACCGTCTCCCGGTCGTAGTCGCCGAGACGCGCGGCCTCCAGGTCGAACTCGACCGGCAGGTCGCGGACGATCGTCGAGAGATCCTTGCCGATGAAGACCTGTTCGCGGTGCTCGATGAGCTTGTCCCGAAGTTTGTCCGGCTTGACCTCCGCGATGCGCTCGTACAGCGACTCGAGCGTCCCGAACTCGCGGATGAGCTTGGCGGCCGTCTTCTCCCCTACCCCGGGGACGCCCGGGATATTGTCCGTCGGGTCCCCCTTGAGTGCTTTGTAGTCGATCATCTGGCCCGCCACGAGCTCGAAGCGATCGGCGATCTTGGCCGGGTCATAGAGGATCGTGTTCTCGACACCGGAGCGCGTCGTCATGAGGCGCGTGCGATCGGTGACGAGCTGGAGCATGTCGAGATCGCCGGTCACGATCGTCGTGTCGAGGCCGCGCCGCTCCGCATCCACGGTGATCGTGCCGATGACGTCGTCGGCTTCGTACCCGGCCAGCTCGTAGACGGGGATGCGCAGCGCCTTGACCACCTCACGGACCTTGGGGAACTGGTCACGCAGGTCGTCGGGCATCCGCTGCCGGGTCGCCTTGTACTCCGCGTACTGCTCGTGCCGGAACGTCGGACCCTGGAGATCGAAGGCGACCGCGACGTAGTCGGGATGCAGGTCGGCGATGCCGCGCAGGACGATGCTGCAGAAGCCGAAGACCGCGTTGACGAGCTCGCCCTTCGAGGTGGTGAGGGGCGGAAGTGCGAAGTAACCGCGGTAGATGAGCCCGTTGCCGTCGAGCAGCATCAGGCGTTCTGTGGGCACGGACCAAGTGTAGCGGCGGAGCGGACGGTGGCCGTGGGCCGGGCGTCCGGACCCCGGGTTACTCGACGGTCAGGGTCCCGACCCCTCCGGGGCCGGCGTTGGCTGGGAACGTACCGTGACAGCGTCTCGCGGATCCGCGGCGCGGACCGCCACCGTCAGCAGGTCAGCCGTCGCCGAACCGTCGCGCCACCCAGCGGCCGAGGAACAGACCAAGCCCGACGATGAGCAGCCCGGTCGACAGGAGCACCAACGGCGGGACGCTGGACCTGCTCGACAGCAGCGGCCCCTCGGCTCCGGGGCTGACATCGTTCGTCTTCCCCGACCCGGCATCGGACGCCTTCGACGACCCGCCACCGACCACGCCCTGGACGGGAGTGTCGGACGCGCGGTCGTGTTGGCCACCGGCGACGGCGTTCGGGTCCGTGGGGACCGGGAGGGCCACCGGCGACGCGAAGCGGTCGACGGCATACGCGCCTGACGGAGCGGCCGCGCCCACGACCGGCGGCCCCCCCGACTCGAACTCGGGTGCGCCACCGGTGACCTCCCGCGGAGGCTGGGAGGCGGCCGCGGGTGCCGCGGGCCCCACCGGCGCGCCGCTCGTCGCACTCCCCTGGAACAGGGCGGAAGGGACGGTCGCCACCAGCAATCCGGCAAGCCCGAGCGACGTCAGCCCGACGGCAAGCGGCCGGCTGAAGACGTCGCGTGACGTCCCGAACGCCGCGACCCAGCGACGCCATCCGGACGGCCGAAGCCTGATCGCATCCCCCGGCGTCAGCGTGTACTCGCGCGGTCGTGGGGGAGTCGGTATGGCCCGGGTCGCGGCCGTGAGCGCGACGAGATCGAGATGGAGGGCGGCACACAGGCCGCAGCTGGCGATGAGGGTTTCCGCTGCTTCGCGTTCCGATGCCGCGAGCGAGTGGTCGGCGAGGGATGCGACGAGCATCGTGTCGTGGGTGGCGTGGGCGGAGGCGGTGCTGATCGGTGTCATCTCCCTCGTCAGACGAGCCGTCGGGGCGCCCGGTTCCCCGGTCAACGTCGCGTCGAGCCTCGCGGCATCGGCGGCGGTCAGGCTGAAGTCGCGGGGCCGGGGCGCGACGGGGAGCGCGCGCGTCGCGCTCGAGAGTGCGACGAGATCGTCGTGGAGTGCCGCGCAGTCCGGGCACGTGCGGATCAGCGTCTCCGCGGCGGTTCGCTCGGACGGCGATGTGTCGACGTCGAGGAGCGCCGCGACGAGCAGCGGGTCGTGGTTCTCGTGGCGATCCGAGCCGTCAGCCACGGAACAGCTCCATCCGATCCTCGAGCAGCGTCCGGAGCGCCAGGCGGCCCCGATGGATCCTCGACTTCACGGTGCCGAGCGAGACGCCGGTCATGTCGGCGATCTCGGCGTAGTCGTAGCCCTCGACGTCGTACAGGACGATCGCAACGCGCTGATCGTCGGTGATCCGTGCCAGCGCTCCGGCGAGCGCCCGCGTCCGTTCCGAATCGAGCGCTGTCCGCTCCGGGTCCGCCTCGATGCCCGCAGGCGGCTGCCAACTCTCGTCGTCCAGCTCGGGATAGGGCTGGACGGGTCGCCGTTTTCGCGCGCGCTGGGTGTCCATCGCGGCGTTGACGCAGATCCGGTTGAGCCACGACTTGACGCTCCCGCCACGGAACGAGGTCAGGTTGCGGTACGCGGAGAAGAACGCCTCCTGGACGCAGTCCGACGCCTGGTCGCGATCGGGCACCATCCGCACGACCAGCGCGAACAGCTGGTCCTGGTAGAGCACGACGAGGTCGTTGAACGCATCGAGGTCGCCGTCACGGGCTCGCTCGAGCAGGATGAGGTCGCGGCGCTGGACGGGGTCGTCGGGGACCGTCGTCGAGCGAAGGTCCTCCACGGTCGGGGGATCCCTCCGGACGGCGATTCTGAGGCCGGGCGAGTCTAGCATCGGTCCGGGGCGAGACGCCGCTCCCCGAATGCCGGTTCCGTTCTCCCATCCCGTGTGCACGCCATGCGGCGAGGCGGCGGCCGATCATCCGGGCGGCGATGGCACGACCCCCGCATGGATCCGTGGTCGAGCTGCGGGTCGCGGTACGATGTCGGCCGCTCTCAGGCCGGAGTGGCGGAACTGGCAGACGCGACGGTCTCAAACACCGTTGGGGGCAACCTCGTACGAGTTCAAATCTCGTCTCCGGCACCACGTTGGCGGCTCAGGCGCCGGGTGACCTGCTGACCTCGCGCCATCGGCCGACCAGGGCTCTGGCATCGAGGACCTGCCCAGCGGTCAATCCACCCAGAATGCGGCGAGCACGTCTTCGTCCTCGGCGATCCCCCAGAAGTCGCTGATCTTGCCGTCGGGCGTCATGTGGAAGACCTCGACCTCGTCCATGTCCAGGGTCTTGTCACCCCGCTTGGCACTGATGCGGGAGATGCCGATCACGTGGTCGTTGTCGCCGAAGGTCCTGCCCGGCACCAGCTTGAAACTGTCCCCACTCTGCGCGGCGACCGAGCGCCATGCTCCGAGGACGGCCTCCTTGCCCTTGACATCCTGCTGGATGGCGCCGCGGCCGGTGCTGTGCCAGATGACACCGTCTGCGAAGACATCGTTGAGGATCGCCATATCCTCGTCGTTGAACTTGCCGCGCGACCGCGCCTCGAGACCGCGCATGACGCGAATCGCATTCGGATGCTCAGCCATGTTCGTCCCTCCTTCGCTCACGATCATGATGGGCTGCCAAGCATGTCGATGGTACGGCAGCCGTCGCCTGATTCACAGAGTCTGCTGCCCGACAGGCTAGCGTCCGCCGCCCCGCCCTACAGCGGCGTTCGCGGCCAAGCGAGAGCAGAGACACGAGCTGCGGCCGCGCCGAATCGGGGGCGAGCGGCGACTAAACTCGTTGACGATGCCCACCACGAATCGCGCCATCGGCTATCCGACGAACCGCCTCCTCGCGGTCATCGACGACTCGGCCGAGGCAGCCTCCGCGATGGCCGACCTCCAGGCGAGCGGCATCGCGACGCGCGATCTCGAGATCCTGCGCGGCGACGAGGGTGCCGACCGCATCGACGGCACCGGCGAGGTCGCCGGCTGGCTCGGTCGATTGCGCCGGGCGTTCGATTTCACGTTGATGGACCAGCTCGTCGATTTCGCCGCGTACGAGCGAGCGCTGCGCGACGGGCGTGCCGTGGTCATGGTCCACGTCCACGGCGATGCGCCGAAGGCGGCTGCGCACGAGGTCCTCAAGCGCCACGGCGGCCACTTCATCAACTATTACGGCCGCTTCGCGACGGAGGAGCTCGACCTGTGGCGTGGCCCGGAGCCCGACATCCCCGGTTACCTGCGCCGGTGAGCCTCCAGCGTCAGTACAGCCCCGACTCGCGCTGCTTCGGCTGCGGTCCGGCGAACGAGCACGGCCTTCGCATCGAGAGCCACGACGCGGTCGGCCTCGATGGCGAGCTCCAGGCCGACTGGCAGCCGCTCCCGCATCACGCCGCATTCGACAACATCCTGAACGGGGGCATCATCGGGACCCTGCTCGACTGCCATGCCAACTGGACGGCCGCCATCCACCTGATGCGAACGCGCGGTCTCTCCGGTCCGCCGGGCTGCGTGACGGCCGACTACGCGATCCGGCTGCGCCGTCCGACGCCGGTCGATCGGCCGCTCCGGCTCCGCGCCTGGCCGGTCGAGACGGATGGCGATCGGGTCGTCGTCGACGCCGAAGTGGTCGTCGATGGCATCATCACCGCCACATGCCGCGGCACGTTCGTCGCCGTCGGTCCCGACCATCCCGCGTTCGAGCGCTGGTAGAGGAGCCTCATGTTCGACCGATTCTTCCGATCCAAGCCGACACCGGCACCGGCCGCGCCACGACCCGCCCCGACCGTCGTCGATCCGGCAGGCGACACCGCCACGGTCCGGCGCATCGTGGCCAAGCTCGAGGCCATGCCGCCCGAGCAGGCCCGGCTCCTCGCCTCGGCCGCATACACCCTCGCCCGGGCGGCTAACGCCGACCTCGACATCAGCGATGCGGAGACCGCGGCGATCGAGCGAGCTCTCCAGGCGCGCGGTGCCATCGACGAGGCGACAGCGGTCCTGGTGACGGAGATGGCCAAGCTCCAGGCTCGGACCGTCGGCGGACCCGAGGACTTCAGCGTCACGCGTGAGTTCAAGGCGCTGGCCAGCGAAGCCCAGAAGCTCGATGTCATCCGTGCGTGCTTCGCGATCGGGGCGGCCAGCGGTTCGATCTCCGCGGAGGAGACCGCGATCGTCAATCAGATCGCCGAAGAGCTCGACATCGACGACGCGACGCTCAACAGCATCCGCGCCGACTTCCACGATCAGCTCTCGGCCGTCCAGAACATCCGCCGCATCTCCGGCGGCGCCTGACCGGTCCCGCCCCGCACGGGCGTCAGGCCAGGCGCAGCTCCACGAGACCGTCACCGAACCTGCGCCTGACCTCGGCGAGCAGCTCCGCGTCGTAGGCGACGCCGCGACGGAGCTCCATCGGCAGGGCGTCGCCCCCGCCGGCGGACGGCACGTGGATCACGACCCGGGTACTCCCCGGGCGATCGCGCATGACCGCCTTGAATGCCTCCATCGCCCCGACCACGCGGTCCGGCGGCGCGCTCCCCGCGAACCGTATGTGGAGGATCGTCTCCGGGCCGGCGTCGAGCAGCGCGTCGGCCGAGGCGTCGGCGACGATCCGGGCCCGCGCCTCGTCGGGGACGGGCGGGTCGTCGTCCTGATCGAGTCCCTTGGCCACACCCGGCGTGTCCGGGTAGGTCGAGACGGGTTCGGCCGGAGCGATGACCGGGAGCGCGACCGTGGGTCCCGGATCCGCGACGTCCGGAGCGATGACGCCACCCCCTCGTCGCGGCGAGACGAAGGGAACCGTCGCACCTTGCGATGTGGCCGCGACCGCGGCACCGATCGGGCGCGGCTCCACGCGTCCAGGCCCGACCGGGACCGGCGACCGCCCGCCGTTGCCGTTGCCGTATCCGCTCCCAGCGCCGCTCGCGACGCCGGCGCCAACCCCGTAGGCGCCCGGTCCGCGCCGCCCGCCACCGCCTCGTTCGCCGGCCGCCACCTGACGCGCGAAGGCGTCCGGCCCGGCGGTCGCAGCCTCGTCCCAGTCCACCGCGAGATCGGCCAGCAGTGAGATCTCCTCGCCCTTGTGATCGACCCGCCCGGCGACGAGCAGGATCTCGCCGTCCCGCCAGGTGGAGAGCGTCTGTTCGTACAGCCGCGGGAAGACGACGACCTCGATCGTCCCCTGCAGGTCCTCGAGCGTCACGATCGCCATCGAGGACTTGGCCTTGGTGATGACGGTCCGCACCCCGGTCACGATCCCGCCGACGACGACCCGCTGTCCGTCGAGCGATTCGTCGCGAAGGTCGCTCGAGTAGGCCGTCACGAAGCGGCCGACCTGCTCGGCTACCTCGCCCATCGGGTGCTCCGACAGGTAGAGCCCGAGGAGCTCCTTCTCCCAGCGGAGCCGCTCACGGACCGGGACCTCGGTCGCTGCCGGGAGCGGGCGTTCGAAGGCCGCCGCGTCGGCCGCGCCGAGATCGAACAGCGACGTCTGCCCGGACATCCGGTCGCGCTGGGTCGCCTGGGCCGCGGCGACGGCGTCGTCGAGACCGAGCAGGATCTGCGACGGATGTCCGAACGGACTCAGCGCGCCGACCTTCGCGAGGGCCTCGAGCACCTTGCGGTTCGCGAGCCGCAGGTCGATCCGGGTACAGAAGTCGGTCAGCGAGCGGAACTCGCCGCCCTCATCGCGGGCCGCGATGACCGATTCGATGGCGCCCTGTCCGACGTTCTTGACCGCCAGCAGCCCGAAGCGGATGGCGTCACCCTCGACCGTGAACTCGAGGTGGCTGCGGTGGACGTCCGGGGGCAGGACGTCGATCGCCATCCGGCGGCATTCGGCGACCGCGGCCGCGACCTTCTCCTCGTTGGACCGGAAGGCGGTCAGGACCGCGGTCATGTAGTCGACGGTGTGGTTGGCCTTCATGTAGGCGGTCTGGTAGGCGATGAGCCCGTAGCACGTGGCGTGCGCCTTGTTGAACCCGTAGCGCTCGAACGGCTCGAAGGCCTTGAACACGGCGTCGATGACATTAGCCGCGACGCCGCGCTCCGCCGCCTGGGTGACGAACCGCTCCTTCTGAGCGCGCAGGACCGCCGACTTCTTCTTGCGGATGGCGTAGCCGAGCGTGTCCGCCTCGGGGCCGGTGAATCCACCCAGGGCGATCGCCGCGGACATGATGTCCTCCTGGTAGACGAAGATCCCGTAGGTCTTCTCCAGGTACGGCTCGAGCAGCGGGTGGAGGTAGGTGACCGGCTCGGTCCCATGCTTGCGCCGGATATAGGCGGGGATGTTGTCCATCGGGCCCGGGCGGTAGAGCGCGACCATGGCGGCGAGATCGTGGACCGAGGTCGGGCGGAGGTCGCGAACGTAGCGGCGCATCCCGGCCGACTCCAGCTGGAAGACGCCGGTCGTCTCGCCCGAGGCGAGCAGCTCGAAGGTCGTGGCGTCGTCGAGGGGGATCGCGTCGAGGTCGATGTCGATCGCCCGGTTGGCGCGGACGAGGTCCACCGCCTGGCGCAGGATGGTCAGGTTCGACAGCCCCAGGAAGTCGAACTTGAGCAGGCCCAGCGCCTCGATCGCGTGCATCTCGTACTGGCTCATCAGCCCGTCCGAGTTGGTCGCCTTCTGGAGTGGCATCAGCTCGGTGAGCGGCTCACGGCTGATGACGACCCCGGCGGCATGCGTCGAGGCGTTGCGGGCGACCCCCTCCAGCTGGCGGGCGAAGTCGGTGATCCGTTTGACCGCCGGGTCTCCCGCCACGAGTCCGCGTAGCTCGGGCGACGTCTCGATCGCCTCGTCGAGCCGGATCCCGAGCTGGTTCGGGACCGCCTTGGCGATCCGGTCGACTTCGCCGTAGCTGTGGCCCAGGACGCGGCCCACGTCGCGGATCGCGGCCCGCGCCAGCATCGTGCCGAAAGTGATGATCTGGGCGACGTGATCCTGGCCGTACTTGCGCCCGACGTAGGCGATGACCTCCTCGCGCCGGCCGTCCTCGAAGTCGACGTCGATGTCGGGCATCGTCACCCGGTCGGGGTTGAGGAAGCGCTCGAACGGCAGCTGGTAGAGGATCGGGTCGACTGGCGTGATGCCCAGCGTGTAGGTCACGATCGAACCCGGCGCCGAGCCGCGGCAGGTCGTCTGGATCCCCTGCTCGCGGGCGAAGGCGATGAAGTCGGCGACGATCAGGAAGTAGCCAGCATAGCCCATCGACAGGATCACGCCGAGCTCGTAGTCGAGCCGCTCCTGCAGCTCCGGCGTGACGGAGCCGTAGCGGCGTTCCAGGCCGCGCTGGCACTCCGCGCGAAGCCAGCTCTCGACGGTATGGCCGTCGGGGACCGGGAAATGCGGGATGCGGAGCTGCCCGAGGGGCAGGGCGAGGTCGGTCATCTCGGCGATGCGCCGAGTGTTGGCGATGGCATCCGGGAGATCCGGGAACAGGGCCGCCATCTGGGCCGCGGACTTGACGTAGAACTCGTGGGTATCGAACCGCATCCGATTGGGCGTGTCGAGGTTGTTGCCGGTCCCGACGCAGAGCAGGACGTCGTGCGCTTCCGACTGGTCCTCGCGGACGTAATGGAGGTCGTTGGTGACCACGAGCGGGAGTCCGGCGTCGGGCGCGAGCCTCAGGAGTTGCTCGTTGAGCCGCCGCTGGTCGGGCATCCCGTGGTCCTGGAGCTCGAGATAAAAGTGGTCCTTCCCGAAGATATCGCCGTACTCGCCGGCGAGGTTGCGCGCCAGCTCCCAGTCCTCGACCTCGAGGGCCTTGGCGACTTCGCCACTGAGGCATGCGCTGAGCCCGATCAGCCCCTCACTGTGTTTCGCCAGGTGCTCGCGATCAATGCGTGGCTTGTAGTAGT
>Ga0184612_10000981_pt1 | contig 13693 bp, 15 predicted proteins | sample PLM3_60_coex_FD_133163 | JGI IMG/M metagenome (GOLD analysis project Ga0184612, IMG submission 133163) | Groundwater sediment microbial communities from an aquifer in East River, Colorado, USA - PLM3_60_coex | ecosystem: Environmental > Terrestrial > Soil > Riparian zone | place: USA: East... | reverse complement strand
CGTCGTCGGAAATGAAGAGAGCCTGTGTGCTCGGATCGAACCCGATGCCGGTCGGCTCACGGCTGAACGTAAGGGTTGAGCTGCTGTCGACGAGGCTACCCGTCCTTGTCAGCTGGAAGAGATTTGCTCCTCGATAGAGCGGCATCTCCTCCACTTCAGAGTCGGTCAGCATCAGCGTGTCGCTGGAAGCGAGGTATGTGATTCCGGAAGGATCGGGAGAGAGGGCAGCCTGAGCCGGCCGGTCTCGATCGTTCGCCCCAGCCTGCCTTGCACCGTTTCCGCGAGCTCGACTGCCGGCTCCAATGAGAGCTCGATCACGCGACCCGGACGCGAGGCGCTACCTGAGTCGGCGACATAGAGGTGCTGAGTCGCCGGTGGGTCCGTGGGGTCTGCGCTCGGGGCGAATATGAGATCGCGGAGATGCTGCAAGGCGGCATCCTTGATGCTGTAGACCTTTCGGGCCTTGCCCGAAGGTCTTACCCCGTACAGCAGGCCCTTGTCGGGGCTGGCAACGTACAACAGCCCGTCGGTCGGGTTCCCGCGCAAGGCCGCGCAGCCTGCCCTTGTCTCCGAGCTCAAGCGAGATCGTCGATCGTCGTAGTCGGCCCGAGGCGGAGACGCGCACGATCGACCGTGATTCGGCATCGAGAATCAGCCATATCCGTTTCGCCGGGTCAAACGTCGCTCCCTGCGGGTTCCGGATGCCGAGGGAGCCGATGTCGACGATCCGAACGGGGGGTTTCCCTCCCTCGAGGTGGCCAGATGGGACCGTGATGAGCTTCTTCCCACTGAGGGCCATGAGGCGTGCCCCGGCGGGATCAAACGAGAGGGCCGACGCATTGAGCGTGGGCAGATTGAAGGTTCCCAATGCATGCTCGAACGGATCGAGTCGTAGAAGCCGTGTTCGGCCTTGCCCGGCAGCAGCTACGAGGAGGACGTGCCTCATCGTTAGGTACGCCAAGCCAGTCGGGTGAGCAAAGCCATATTCGCCGGTAAGGATCGTCCGCACTTCCACCGCGGGCGGAGCAGTGTTCGACGGAGAAGGATTTGCTCCCAGTGCGAACTGGGTCGCAGTGACAAGCAACCCCAATGCCACCCAGCTCAGCGGTTTGGCTCGGAGTTTGATGGCGCGGTTGCGCTCCCTTGGCAAAAGCTCGTCCACCGCCAAGGTATCGACCGCACTGGGCATGAGGTCGAATGATCCGGGCGGCCTGGCCGCGAGTGGCCGTTCGGGACACGCCCTCGCCGTACGCGTGTCACCCGCGTGTCACCGTTTGCGCGTGGGCGTCTCCAGCACGCATGGCCCACGGTTTCAAAGCCGATCCGCGTGAACACTACGGTCGCAATAGGCCCCCTGGACTCGAACGCACCTGCTAATCGACAGATTCCTCCCGCGAGGTACCAAGGGCGTACGCATCGGGCGAGCGCGTCCGGCCGCTGCTCGGTCTCGACCTCGTCCCGGTCGCGCCATACGCCGAGGCCCAAAGGACCCGGATCGCGGCCTCCGCGCGATCGTAGTCGTGCTCGTTGTGGGCATGAGCCTCCGCGGTCACGAACGTGCAACTCCGAGATCTACGTCATGAACGCCGATGACAGCGGCGAGCGGAACGTGAGTCAGAGTCCGATGGACGATTTCAGCCCCGCCTGGTCGCCCAAGGACTAGCGTGAGCCGTCCGCTCGCGGAGCCTCGTGCGCAAACTCGCTTTAGTTCACCCCGCCAGCCTCCAGCTCGAGCTCCTCGATTCGCAGGTAGCCCCTGCTCGGGATCGTCGGGGCGGAAATTAGCCGCTCCTGAACACCCATTGACAACGCCTCGCGATCGTAAGATCGTCACCCCGACAGGGGAGCCGGAGCCGTGGCCGACCGCCGCCCTCGGGTCCCCACCAACTGAGGGGGACGAGGAGCTTACAAAATGAAAGGACCACTCATGCGGCGACTGACGACAGCTCTCACAGTCGTCGGTGTCCTGGGCCTACTTGGCGCTGTTAGCGCAACCGGGAGTAGCGCTGCGAAGTGCTTCGGAAAGCAGGCGACGATCGTCAGCTCAGGCGTGATCGACGGGACGGAAGGCAACGACGTCATCGTGGGGTCGGACGGGCCCGACACGATCAACGCGTCCGGCGGAGGTGATCTCGTCTGCGCTCTCGGCGGCGACGATTTCATCCGCGGCGGACTCGGAGACGACGGTCTGGATGGAGGCGAGGGCATCGACCGTATTACCGGTGATGTCAACATCGACGCGTTCCCCGGGGCGGCCGACCAGCCTGGCGGAGACGACGTGATCATCGGTGGTCCAGGTGATGATGCTGCGACGGGAGACCACCGTTCCGTATTCGGAGCCGACGTCACGGGAGACAGCGGCGATGATCTCTTCATCGGCGGCCCAGGAGACGACTTCTTCTTTGGTGACAGCACCGCGTTCTCCGGTACGGTCAGCGGCCGCGGCGGCGACGATAAGTTCCTCATGGGTGAGGGCAGCGACGTCGCCCTCGGCGATCACAACGCCATCCACAACGTCGGCGATGCCGGCGATGACTACATCGACGGGGGCGGCGGCGACGATTTCTTCCTGGTCGGAGACTCGTCGTGGGGTGAGGAGTCGGGGGCGAACACGTTCGAGGGTCGAGCGGGAGACGACACGATCCTCGGTGGCGACGGCAACGACGGATTGATCGTCGGCGATCACAACCCGTTCACCGGCACGATCCCGGGCCCCGGCGGTGACGACGTCCTCAAGGGTGGCTCTGGCGACGATGCTCTCTTCGGAGACCATTGGGCCGACGATGGCGGAGTGACGTCGGGCGCTGGCAATGACAAGTGTCACGGCGGAGCGGGGACGGACTCGGCCGTGTCCTGTGAAGCCATCACGGGCGTCCCATAGGACAGGGCTTCGCCTCCCTACGCTCGATAGACGCACACAGGGGGTCCGGGACGACTGACCCGGGGCCTCCTTCGATTTGGACCTGGTCGAGCTCGCGCTCATCGATCCGCAGGTAGCTCGCCCGTGGCCCCTCCTTGGCCCAAAACGTCCGGCTGGCTCGGCCTTCGCACAAGAGCTGCAATGCGGCGTGCCGGCCTTCAGAAGCTGCTCAGCGGCCTGAACGGGAACGGCGCGTTCGTCTGAGTAGCAGCCCTACAAGTGGTCATAGCGCTGGCACGACGATCCGCCCGTGGGGAGGGAGGTGTTCCTCGGCGACGGGCTCGTCGAGATACACGTCGGACGCGGGATCTGGCAGATGGTCGCGGCGTCCGGGTCGCGAACGCGCACTTAATCCAAACTCAAGCCGGACGAACGAGCCAGCCGTAGCGCTCGGCGACGAGGTCAGGGTCGGGTACATGGCCGTGTTCTTCCTCGACCACGACTTCAGCGCCGGGCACGTTGCGCGCGAGCCACTCGCCGTGCGTGCGGGGCACGAGGACATCGGAGCTCCCATAGATGACGCGCGTTGGGACGCGGATCTCGGCGATATCGAAGCCCCACGGTTGGGCGAAACAAAGGTCGTCGTCCACCCAGCCCCAGACACCGCTACGGAATGCCTCAGCTACGGATTGCCGGATGACTTCGTGCCGCTCGGTCCTGGCGAGCTCGGCGCGGTCTGCCTCGGGCAGATTCCAGTCGTCGCCCATGACTTTGGCGGGATCGTCCGCAACTCGTTCGATCGTTTCGGCGGCCTCCCGTTCCAGTTCGGGTACGAGCACCTCCTCGCCCTGCAGCACCCAGCTGAACTCTTTGACGTTGAGGGGGTCCATGCCTTCGAACCAATCGAAATCCGGCGTGTCGTACGGCACGATCCCGACCGCACAGGTGGCCCTGCTCACCCTTTGGGGCAAACGTGCCGCAACCGCCAGCGCGTGCGGCCCACCGCCTGAGATCCCGATCACAGCGAACGACCCGATGCCCAGCCTGTCCGCAATACCGGCCACGTCCTCGACACAGTCGACAACGTGACGGCCCGGGTGCCGGTCGGAGCCTCCGTAGCCTGGCCGGTCGTAGGTGATGACTCTCGCGCCCGCCTCGACATACGCGCTCTCGTCGTAGTGTCGGAAGAACCGCGATCCGGGCGTGCCATGCAGCGAGAAGACCGGAAAGCCTGTGGGATCGCCCCACTCGGCGAGCGTGAGCGTGCGACCATCGCTCACGGTAACGGCTTGAGTGCCCATGGACGGAGCCTATCGCTCGTCGCCTTCGATCAGGAACCGCTCGACCCAGCGCATTGCCACCTTCTCGTACTTGGGCGAGCCGCGCTCCGCGTACAGGTGGTGGACGAGCAGTAGCTGGTCTTTGAGCGAAAGCGGGCGATCTCTCGCGGCTCCTCGACCGCCCAGAGGTAGTGGTGCCGGACCGGCAGCTCGCGTGTTTCTGCGTAAATTGCGGAGAAAGGCCTTTCGATGTCGTGCGGCAGATCATGTACCGTCCCTCGGCCCCCGAGTTGCCAGGTGGGTTCGGGTGAAGGAAGGCGATGACGCAACGGAGGAAGATCAAGCGATCCCGGCTGGTCTGGAAACCTGCAGGTGCAGTCGCGCTGTTTGCCCTGTTCCTGCTCCCGTCCTCGCCCGTGGCGCGGGCCGATACGGGCAACCTGCTCCCGAACGGCAGCTTCCAGTCGGGGACGAGCGGCTGGACGCCTTCGAATGCAGCCTTCACGATCGCGAGCGACGGCGCCAGCGACAGCTATGCCGGCCGGCTCGCCCTGAACACGAGCGCCACCTCCTACCAGCTGGCGGCGAGTCCGCGCCCGGTCCTGAACACGAGCGTCGGGATCGTCTACACGGCGAACGGCGTCGTGCGCAGCGACACCCCAGGCAAGAGCGTCTGCCTCATGCTGAAGGAGCTCACGAGCGGGGGCACGCTCGTCCTCACGAGCAACGCCTGCGCGCCGACGAGCTCACAGTGGGCCGCGCTACCGCGGGTGACGCTGACGGCGCAGAACAACGGCGATCGGATCGCCTTCCTCGTCAAGCGCTCCTCCGGCGCGGTCACGGGCGAGAGCTTCGAGGTCGACGACCTCTCGCTCGTCGCGAGCGGCGGCGGCAGCACGGCGCCGAGCACGCCGACGAGCGTCAGCGCGAGCGCCGCCTCCTCGACCGAGATCGACGTCAGCTGGACGGCCTCGACCGACCCTGACCCCGACGGCGTCGCCGGATACGCGATCTACCGCGACGGCGGTGCGAGCGCGATTGGGACTGTCGGCGGCTCGACGACCTCGTTTCCCGACACCTCGGTCGCGCCCGGCTCGACCCATACCTACACCGTCTCCGCCTTCGACGCCGCGGGGCACTACTCGCAGCAGTCTGCGCCCTCGAACGCGGCAACCACACCGCCGCTGCCGCAGTCTTCCGTGGTCGGCTTGTGGCATCTGGACGAGAGCACCGGCACGACTGCCTCCGATAGCAGCGGACACCGGCACGACGGGGCGATCAGCGGCCCCGTCACGCTCGGCGTGCCCGGCGTGAGCGGCACCGCCTACAGCTTCGTCCCCAAGAGCACCGTCATCGTCCCAAACGCTTCGGATCTCGTACCGGGGACAGCCCGCATCACGATCTCCTACTGGCTGAACGCGACGACTCCACCCGCGACCGCCGACTACGACATGTTCACGAAGGGAGACGCGTCGAGCAGCGGGGGCCAGATCAAGCTCGAGGTGCAGCCGAACGGGCAAGCATCGTGCCAGTTCCGCGGTGCGCTCGGCGCGAGGCAGCTGCAGGCGGGACCGAACGTGGTCGACGGGCAGTGGCACAAGGTGATCTGCGTGCGCGACGGAAATCAGATCGTCGAGACCGTCGACGGCGCGACCTTCTCGGTGACGAAGGCGACTGGCGCGATCACGGTCACGGATCCGATACGACTCGGCTCGCACAAGAACGGGGGCGACTGGTACAGGGGCCTCTTGGACGAGGTCAGCTACTCCATCGGCTAGAGAGGCCGTTTCCGAGGCTCCTAGGCGTGCCTCCGGCCACGGCGTGAGTCCAGAGCGCCTTGGGTCTTTCGCTCTTCCGTCAACTTGACGTCGCACGCTCTACCGGCATCAGGCGCTTCTGTGGAGTCGCCTAGGGGTGCGACCCAAGGGGACAACGCGATTCGGGAGGGATTGTCATGAGAGGACTAGGGAAGCTCGCGGGCATCGGTGCTGCCGTGGTGTCGATCGGGGCAGGGCTCTACCTGCTGACCTCGGAAAGCGCATCCGCAGACACAACCGTCTTCGACGCTCTCATGCACGGCATTGGCGCTTACTTCGTCGCACGTGGGTTGTGGATGATCGCGAGGATGGCGCGATCCTTCGAAGCACCTGCGCCCGCCGGTGTGGCTGTCGCAAGCCCACCCCGACCGGCGAGTCCACCCGCCCAACCTCCAGCAGCTCCGCCAACGAGTAGGCGACGGCGATAACGACGCACTCGGCGCGCCAGTTCGCCCCGCCCCCCAGCTCGCGCTCCTCGCCCCACGAGAACGCCGACGACGAATGGCGTGCCTACTCAGACGCGACGGCGAGCTATGCCTGAGGAACCGCTTGCTGCTCGTCCTCCCCGCCGTCGATGAGCTGGACCGTGACCACTTCTGATGCTCGGACGAACGTACGGCTGGCTCCTTCTTCGGGCACCACTTCGACCCAATCGCCCAGTGCCGAGGTGCCTCTGACCCCGAAACTCCTCGCCCACTCATCGGCGTCGCTGACACCCAGCAGATCGTGCATCTTTCCATTCGCGAGCGTGATGACGACCTTCATAGACCGCGAAGGCTACGGCCCGTAAGAAGTCAGCGTCCAGCGGCTAGTTCAACCCGCCCGCCTCCAGCTCGCGCTCCTCGATCAGCAGGTTCGCGGCCGTGCGGCCGAATGTCGCGCCACGGCCGAGTTCTGCGTGAGTTCTCGGAGACGGATCGGTGACATGGCCGTCCTCTTCTGGCTGGACGGACTCTTCGACGAGCGCCCCGACGATGGTTACGACGAGCTGCGAGCTGACTTCTCGCGCGAGCTGCAACGCGCACGTCTCCCGAGCTTTCCGAGAAGCGGTCTGCTCTCGGCAGCTCGGGACGTTCAGAAGCGCTCAGGAGCCTTTGGCGCGCTCAGACGCGGGGTAGGCCGGCTCCTTGATCCCCGGTCACGACCGTCCTCAGTCACTCGATTTCCACCGTGCCAGCACTTCTTCACCAGTTCGAACCTCAAACATGCAGCCGCGTGGACTACAACGCGAACACGTGGTAGAGATTCCGGTCGGTTGGACTTGGCTTGCGTCGATCGCGGCCTTCTGGACACCCGTCGTCGCGATCCTCTGGTGGGGGATGCAGTGAAGGAACCCGGTGGCCTCCAGGGTCCGGTTCGTTCTTGCATGGTCCCCTCAAAGCGTAAGGACGTAAGTGGGCTGGAAGAGTCACCCTTGGCCTCTGCAGCCCTGCCCAAGAGGGAGCCGGCCCGACGGTAGTGGGGAATCGTCGGGGCCGGCTCTCGCCCCATTGAGGATCTAACGGACGAGGGTTGAGTCGTGTGGCTTCGTCCTAGTTCAACCCGTCGCCTCGAGCTCGCGCTCCTCGATCCGCAGGTAGCTCGCGGATTTGTCAGTGATCTCGCCGCTCGAGCTTTGCAAAGTCGGTGACGAGCTCCGCAAAGTGCCGAAGCCTTGGCTAGCCTTCGGTCAGGTACCGCTCGAGCCACCGCATCGCCGCCTTCTCGTACTTCCGCGATCCGCGCTCCGCGTAGAGATGCACGAGCTGCAGCGCGTCCTCGAGCGGGAGGTTCCGCAGCTCGCGGGCGTCTCCAGCGGCCCAGAGTGCTAGGCGCACGATCGCACGGCGGAAGCGGGCGTGAGCGTGAGCTCCGCGGACACGAACATATGTTCCCACGGCTATGGAAAACCGCGCTCTCGGACGATAAGTAGGCGATGGCCAAAACAAGAGGCGAACGAGAGGAAGACGCTCGCGAGGGGCTGCTCGAGCACATCCGCGACCAGGTCTCCTCGGGTGAGCTTGTCGTCCGTCAGATGACGGATTCCGAGCGGACGCACTGGGACGACCACTCCGCGGCCTCTGATCGCCAAGCGACGCCCGAGGAGCGCAAACATCGGGATGCTGCGCGGAAGAAGAGGCGCGACGCAAACAAACGCGGGGCGTAGCGCGTCGCGCTAGTTTCCCTCGCCCTGCTGCTGCCCGACGCAGGTTGTCTCGCCCCGGTTCACTGCCCCTCGGTCGCTATGCCGTCATGCGTGCAACGACTTCGTACTTTGCAACGGACGTGCGCTGCCCCGGCGTATCCGCTGCGGGCATAGCGTTGAGGGCGGCGTCGCTGGTCGCGTAGTCATCCTCTGATTCGAAGAAGAGAATCGCGAGCGACTTGTCTGTCGTCTGGTCGTGAAGAACCAGGAACTCCGTCGCCGAAACTCCTTCGGGACGCTCGCCCGCATCCATGTCGCGTTTCATCTCGTCCATCCGATCCTTGCTGACCCCTTCGAAGGAAACAACACGCGCGAGTGCCATCTGAGCCTCCTTGTCGACTTCGGGCACCCTATGCGCTCAGCTCCGACGGTGCCCATTTGAGCCCGCCCGCCTCGAGCTCGCGCTGCTCGATCCGCAGGTGACTCGCGAGGTCGGGATCGCGCTCATCACGCTAGGAGATGAGGGGGCGATCCCCTGAGCGACCTCGTATCGGTTCACCCCAACCGCAGCTATAGGACTGGTGAGCAGTGCTTCTCCTCGCTTGCTGAGGGCACTCGCCGCCACGCTCGCCGTCGTCGCCATGCTGTTGGTCGGCCATCCAGCCCCCGCGGCGTCATATCCGTCTCCGAGCCTCGTCTTCACATCGGGGAAGCTCGCGATCTGCAAGTTCTATGGCAACCCCGCCGGAACGGGCTACACCCCCAACTCACCTGTTCGGGATTGCGAAATCCGGTCACGGTGTGGCTCCAGGCAAGAAAGCACCTCGGGTCGAGCACAGGGGATCTTCGTTCAACCTCGGCCCCCCGTCGGAGATATGGGACTCCGATCCGACGCTCTTGGGTTTTGGGGAGACGTGGTGGGGCAACCACCAAGGCGAGGAGGGCACAGGGCGAAGCACGGGCCGCGTCCTCTTCCGCTGCACGAGTCGGCCAGCTGGCCTCACATGCCGGAACATCGTGGGCCACGGCTTCTGGCTGGAACGCACGCGCGGATACCGCGTCTTCTGAGATCAGAGCAGCCGAGTATGGCGGGACGCAGTTTGGCGCGACAGCCGACGTCTTTGTCGCTTGGTCGGGGCCGGCTACCTGTCTTGTCCTCTCGACTTCGTCGTTCCCCTCACGCACCCTCTTCGCCAGCTCGCCAAGCCTGATGCGAAGTTGCCCTCCCGCCTGCTCCGCGGTGAGCACACGCGCACGGCAAGAACGTGCCACACCTCCGAGCAACGGGCGATCGCAGTCGTCAGTCGGCCCGTGCTTCGCGCCGAGCCTGTAGTTCGTCGGCAATGGCCTGAATCTCCGCGCTGAACCCGTCCAACTCAAGCGGGTCAGAGCCCTTCGATGCTGGCGAATTCCGGTGCCTTGCCCCAGCCTCGATCGAGCAGCTCCCGCATGGCTGCGATGCGGTCTGCGTTACGGGCCGAGCTGTCCCTCGCAATCTCCAGGAGGAGCCGGGCAAGCTCCCTGGGGTAGGAGTCCGTACTCGCTTGCGCTACGAAACGGTGACGTTCGAGCCGCAGGTGTCGACGAGGTAGTCGGACTCGGCGTAGGAGTTCCTCACCGTTCGACTCGCGCTCTTGAACAGCTGACCAAACCCGAACCATTCATGCGTCGAGGGAGTCCCGGTCAAAGTGAAGGTCGCCGACACGGAGCCACTGCTTCCCACCTGGTTGGGAATGAACGTCCAGGCATAGACGAGGTCCAGGCCGCCTTCCTCGTGGGAGCCCAGGATGACTTCCGCCTCGAGCCCTGTGCCCGAGAAACCCGACCATGTGTACGTCACCTTGAACGAGCACGTTTCGACGACCGCGATGGTCGCGGTTGCTGACGCTGGGTTCGGTTTCCCCGCGTTCGCGGGCAGTACGAAGAAGGTCAGCGCGAGAAGCAGCACCGCCGTGACGAACAGTGGCCGCCGCATTTGATGAGACCTCCTTTTGCTCCTACACGCCTGGGTCGAAAACGGTGTTGCAGGTCACACAACTCTACGGCCCCCTCGCGCCATGTGACAAGTCTCGCGCCGCCTCGAGAGGCTGGGCGGCTGGACGTCACGCCTTCTCGCAGGCGACTCCGTCCTTGTCGCGGTCGAGACCTCTGTTGTACGACATGGCGAGCTTGTAGAGCTTCGTGCTGCGCTTGAAGTTGGTCACGGGTGTACCGCTCGAGTGGTCTCGCGCGCCCACCCTCCCGAGGCCGTGCGGGTACCTCTTGTTCAGGTTGGTGCAGTTCTTGTAGAGGGCGGGCGTTGCGGTGATGCCTGCGATCCCCGGCGCGGCGAGCAGAAGTGTGGCAGCGCCTGCTGCGACGGCTGCGGACGTCTTCACGAGCCGCAGCTTAGGCGACCTCGAGTGCGGTTCGAGCTGAAGCGCAGCCTCGAGCGGAAGGCTCGGGAGGTCGCGGGCGGCCTCCCCGGCCATCCACAAGGCACGGCGCTCGATCGCACGGCGGAAGCGGACGTGCGCGTGGGCTTCCGCGGTCACGAACGTATGTTCCCACAGCCTCGCGGCGTCGACTCTTGACTGTTTGCGCTATAGGTTCGCTCCACTGCGGCTGGAGGGGTTGGTTCTCCAGACGAATCCAACGCAAGGGGAGGATCACTCGATGAGAAGGACCCTGCTAGTCACGCTTGCCGCGCTCGCGGCGCTCTTGCTTACGTTTGCCGTCTCGGCGTCCGCGGCCGACCCGAGCGTTCAGCTGTCGGCTTCCATGTCACCGACAAACGGAGGCAGCCTGGCCGCGCCGAAGAACGCCAAGTTCAAGACGCAGTTCACGCTCAACGCAGATCCGAGGGTGACCGTGGACGAGATCACCTACTTCCTTCCGCAGAATCTTCGCCTTGACGGAACGGGCTTCAGCACCTGCACCGTCGCACAGATCAACGCAAACGGGGTGCGCTCGTGCGCACCGACGTCGCAGGTCGGGAAGGGCAGCGCAACGCTCTTGCTGGGACCCCTCCCGCTCACGCGGATCGCCTTCAAGATAAAGGTGTTCGTGGCCGCGGCGAACGTAGTTTCGCTCGCCCTGCAGAGCGACGCTTTCTCACTGGCCACGCGAGGAATCATCTCTACGGCCGGCGGCACCTTTGGGCAGAAGATCGTCATCGACGTTCCCGCACCGCTCCAGCAACCGCAGACGGGTGTGTACTCGTACTTGACGGCCATGACACTAGAAGCAGGGGCTGCCAATCCGGACGAAACGGCGTTCTTCGCATCGCTGACTGGTTGCCCCGAAGATCACCTTCATCGCTTCGGCGTCAGGCTCGGCTTCGTCCCCAATCCCAACCCGCCCGCAGTGGCGAGTGCGGACGCTGTCAGCTCCAGCAAGTGCTCGTAGGACTGGACTAGGCGGAGCAGTCGAGGACGTCGCTGTGCAAGCCACGTCGCAAGGGGAGCGGCGGCTGCGTCGCTCCCAGGCGCGACCCGATGCTGGTCGTGGTCCCCCTCTTTGAGCTGCGTTTACTTCACCCGGCCCGCCTCGAGCTCCCGCTCCTCGATCCGTAGACCTTCGGTCAGGGTCGCGCTTCGCAAGACTCGCCGTGACCCCGGCGAAGTGCTGGAGTCACGGCCGTACTCAACCGTTGACGCCCTCTGAGACCTGTAGGGTCCCGCGCCGACCGGCGCAAGTCTCCATCGAGGTTGGGTAGGCCCTCTGCGGCGAGCTTCCTTGCTTCCGGGCATAGGGAGCGCGTGTGCGCTGCCGTAACTGGAAGGGGATTAGCGTGAGGATTCGACTACGCCGGGGAGGGCTGCGTCTCGGCCTGCTCGGCTTGCTTGTTGGAAGCGTCGTGTTGACGTTGGTCGTTTCGTCGGCGCTGGCTGGTGGCGGGAACTCGGCCAATGCGAAGAAGTGCCAGAAGAACGGCTACCTGACACTTGTGCGCGCAAACGGGAGTACATTCGCGACGGAGCAAGAGTGCACGTCCTACGCCGCAAAGGGTGGCGTGCTCTATCCGTCAACGGCGGCACCCTGTCTCGGCACCGGCTATCAGACGAAGGCGACCGCGAACGGCGATCCGTTTGCATCTATCGATGCGTGCGTCGCGTACATGAACGCGAACCCCGGCAAGCTGGTGAGCTGCACGGTCGTCGGCACGAGTGGGAACGACACGTTCCCAGGGGGTGTGGTGGTCTGCGGCTTCGGCGGGGATGACACGTGGAGCGGGTTGGACTTTGTTCAGGGCCAGACGTTTTACGGAGGCGGTGGTGCAGACACGGCCGACGTCCCCTTCGTTGACGGCACGTTCATCGGCGGCGACGGAAACGACAGCGTCACCCAAAGCGTCTTTGGCACGTATGACGGAGGGGCAGGAGACGACTCCACGGTTTGGGTCGCCACTGGCGGCACCTTTCACGGCGGCGCCGGAAATGACTCGGCTTCAGAGGAGATGCGCGGCACCTTTAACGGCGGCGCCGGAAATGACTCGGCGCGGTTGGTGACTGGCACCTTCAACGGCGGCGCGGGAAACGACTTCGCAAGTGAAGCCGCGGGCGTGTTCAACGGGGGCGACGGCGACGACAGACTGGACCTTCTTATTAGGGACCTGTCATTCCCAGATCCCGCTATGTACGACGGTGGTGCCGACACCGACACGCTCTGCGGTGATGACACGGGCGGCTTTGGTGTTGTCACAAACGTCGAGATCACCAGCTGCCCCATCTAGAACGGCCAGGCATACGAGCACGTACGAAGAGAAGGCCCGCTTCGGCGGGCCTTCTCCGTTCAGCGTCAGTTCAGCCCGCCCGCCTCGAGCTCGCGCTCCTCGATCCGGAGGTAGCTCGCGAGCTCGGGATCATCGGCCGCTCTCCCGACAGATCTGGCGGCAAGCTACGGGAGTGCATCGTCGGCTACGAGCCAAGACGGGGCGAGGGCGACCTCGAGCATGGCGACCAGCGGCCCCGGACCCGGCTCTGCCTCCACACGCGCCGTCACGATCGCCTCTCGTCCGTCTGCGAGCACGACGACATCACCGGGTTCGAGGTTCGGTGCAGGGTGCTCGAGGAGGCCGAGGTCGTCCCCGCTTGTGTCGTGGAGGCGGTAGATCGGCACTGGACGCAGTATCGACTGGTTGGCGGTGCTGCGAGAGACCCCGGCTGTACGGAGTCGCGCCTTCAGTGGCGATCTGTCACTCAGTCGAGGGTAATCCGCTGGAACTCGCAAGTTGTGTGGCTCGCTCGCGTCTACTCCTGTGAGCAGGTTTGGACAGTTCCCCCTGCACAACCCCTCAGGGGGAGACACCGGAGTAGGGCGGTAGGGGGCGGCTCCCCACCGCCTCTACCCGGCATCGACAAACTGCCGATCGTGTGCCCGGAGTCTGGGAGCGGCGTTCTCCCTCGCCCGCCTCGAGCTCATCGTGAAGCCGAGCTCGGTCGACAAGATGGCCGTTCGGGACGTGTACTAACTAGTCCTCTAGCTCGAGCCGGCGGAAAATGCTCAGGCCGCGTCCTCCTCCTCCGCTTTCTCCACAACTGGGGCAGCCTTGCTTTCGTACAAGGTCACCACGATGAGTGCGAATACGAAGCACGCCAGTGCGAAAGTGCCGGCGGCGACCACCACGAGG
>Ga0184612_10000979_pt1 | contig 13701 bp, 13 predicted proteins | sample PLM3_60_coex_FD_133163 | JGI IMG/M metagenome (GOLD analysis project Ga0184612, IMG submission 133163) | Groundwater sediment microbial communities from an aquifer in East River, Colorado, USA - PLM3_60_coex | ecosystem: Environmental > Terrestrial > Soil > Riparian zone | place: USA: East... | reverse complement strand
GACCAAGAACAGTACGAAGAGAGCCACCAAGCCGCTAAGAGAAATGTCGTCCTGAGTCCTTCGCAAGTCATCCTGAATCCTTCGCGTGTCATCCTGAGCCCTTCGCTTGTCACCCTGAACCCTTCTCGTGTCATCCTGAACCCTTCGGCTGTCATCCTGAGCGTCAGCGAAGGATCTAGTTCGTGACTCAGGATAAACTCCGTGGAGGAGCTGAGTTTCATGCTCAGGACAGGCTCCGCGAAGAGTCGCCAACCGGTTGGCAAGCAGATGCTTCGCTTTGTTCAGCATGACAACATCATGGTCTTCTCGGCTCTTCGTCACCGCGCACGACAACCTTACCGTTATCAAATATGACATACGTGTTCCAACCGTAATAGAACAGGAGTGGCGCGACTGGTTTCACGGCATCCGGAGTCAGACCATAAAACAGGGTCACGATATGGCTGGGATTATCGGGATTCCTGACGGAGAGGAGCAACGCCATTCCTTCGCCTCGGTACTCCTTCGCATCAACCCGAAACCCATCAAGGCGTAGATCAGTCCCTGAAGGCAACGCCCGCCGCACCCACTCAAAGGAGGCTCCCACTGCAGGGCCTCCTAACAGGAGGATGGAGGAATTCTGAAGGCTTTGCCCCTCCAGGTCCTGAATTGACCGGACTTTCACGCTATCCTCCTGGGATAGTCTCGCGGCGATCTCTCGGTACGGCTCCAGGGTGTTCGAATCGCCACCGGGGAGTACGACAAGTCGCTGGGGGTCGGTCACAAAGAGATTGAGCATCGCCGGCAGGTCGCCGCGGGGAATTCGCCGGAAGAGCTGATAGTCTGGATCCGAGGACGCCGGCAGAGCCAATGCGCCCGGCTGCTCAATCCACCGGCTGAAAAAGGGCCGGAGATCGCGCGACGCGGCCTTGCTGAAGAGCAATTCAAGTTCCTGCCATCCGGCGCGCCGGCCTCCATATTGGGCCACGAGCTGTTTTAAGGCGCCGAAGAACGGTGCATCCCCGATTTCGCGCCGCAACATATGAAACACCATTGCGGCCTTGCTGTAGCCAATGGCGCTGTCCCGCTGGTCGGCTTTCTGTTTAAATCTGGCGATGGGGTAATCGCGATCCGCCGGCACATATACCGCGTACGCCAGGAGCATCATCCGACGCTCGTCCCGTGCTTTCTTGGGATCGCCCTCCAGTTCGTACCAATAATAGTTCGCCAGGTAGGTGGTGAGGCCTTCCACCCAGTTCCCATCGTCATTGTTATAGACATAATTGCCGATCCAGGAATGCACGATCTCGTGACCGAGGGCGTATGGTTGAATGTACCGACGGCGAATCGAGCCGGCCCCCAGCAGCGTATAAGAAGGCATGCCCAACCCGCTGGGAAAAAAGTTTTCCACAATTGAGAAGCGGGGAAAAGGATAGGCGCCAAGGAGCTTGGCATAGGAGCGCAGGTACGTGCAGGCTGAGGTGAGATATGTCTCGGCTAGGCCCGCCTCTTCCGGATAGAAGTATGTGGCGATATCAATCTCACCGCACCGGCGTGTACTGATCAGATACTGGCCGGCGCTCAGGGTCAACCCTTCTGATGGCGCGACGGTCTCCCAGGTCGTGATCGTCGCCTCAGCCGTGGCTTCCCTGCTCACTAACTTTCCCTGACCGGCCGTCTCCCATTTGGACGGCGTGCTCACCGACGCGCGGTACGTCGCAAGCGAATGCGGCAAGTCCGGGTACCACGCCGTCTCCGGCCCGATGTAGACGCCTTCGGATCCGATATGTCCGGAGGTTTCACTCGGCGTGACGAAGCGCAGGTGGCGCGGCTCCCGTGGGGGATCGTTCAGCTCACCGGCATAGTCAAAGTCCAGAACAAGAGTCTGGCCGGCCTTTGGGGCTTGATCCAAATCAATCACAATCTCATGGGCCAGCCGGGGATCAAGACCGGACGGTCCTGTGGCCGGATCGGGAGCTTCCGCCGGAGCTTCGCGCGGATGAAACGGCAGCAACTTCCCGTTCTGCGAGATCCACGCGACCACAAGCTTCTTGTTCAACGTGAGGGCAATTCGCTTCTGTCCCTCGTGACTCGGCTGGAGAACCACGCGATCCATGACCATGAGCCGATGAGATGACGGCACGATCGTGACCTTAAGATCATGGCTCAGGATACGGAAGGTGGAGTCTGCGGCCTCTGACCAGTCAGGAAGTCCGGCCATCCCCAAGAACAGAGAGAGGGCGAGTAATTTTCGTACAAGAGCAAATCTCACGATTCCTCGCCCAATAAGGCCTCAGCAAACGCATCGGCATCAAAGGGTTGAAGATCTTCGACCGCTTCACCCACACCGATATAGCGCACGGGTATCCCAAGATCCGACACCGCAACCACAATCCCGCCTCTGGCGGTTCCATCCAGTTTGGTCAACACCACGCCGGTGAGGCCCAGCGCTTCATGGAACTGACGCGCTTGCGCAAGGCCATTCTGGCCAACCGTGGCGTCGAGGACTAACCAGACTTCATGGGGGGCGCCTGGCATAGCCTTCCCGAGTGTGCGCTTGATCTTGCACAACTCCTCCATGAGATTGGTCTTGGTATGAAGGCGACCGGCGGTATCCACGAGGACCATATCGGCTTTGCGAGCCCGCGCCGCCGCCAGGCCATCGAACGCGACCGCGGCGGGATCGGCTCCGGCTTGGGGCTTGACGACCTCGACTCCGACTCGGCGCCCCCACTGCTCCAGTTGCTCACCGGCTGCAGCCCGAAATGTATCGGCGGGGACCAGCAAAACACGGTGACCGGCGCCAGAAAAAAGACCCGCCAGCTTCCCGATCGTCGTGGTCTTTCCGACGCCGTTGATTCCAACCATGAGGACCACAGAAGGCGAAGCGCTCCCTCGGACATCTGTGCCTCCTCCCGCCTTCCGAAGGCGATCGGCGATCGCGGTCTTGAGGATCGTCCGGACAGAGGTGGCGTCCGGCTCTCCCGTTTGGCGAACCCCCTCTCGAACGGATTCCATTAACGACGCGACCGAAGCTGACCCAAGATCTGCAGCGAGCAGGGCCGCCTCCAGTTCTTCGTACAGCTCCGGGGTGAGGCGCCGATTTCCGGGAAGGAGACGCCGGAGGCTGCCGAGTAGTCCGTCTCGGGTCTTGGTCAGGCCTTCCCTGGTCTTCGTCAAGCCCTCGCTGGTCCTGCTCAGTTTTTGTCCTAATCGGTCCCAAATCCCCATGTTTCACTCACTGCGTGGGTTCGGGAGGGGGGTCCAGCAGGACGGGGCCCCCTCCCGCGATGTATGAATCGCCCGGAGAAGGGCCCGCTCTCGGCGGGCCATGCGAACGCCTTCTTGAGCGCTTCGTTCGTGATCATACCCCAAGAGATGCAGCAGCCCGTGCACCAGCAGGCGAACCACTTCGTCGTAGAGATTGTGGCCGCACTCAGCGGCCTGTCGCTTCGCGGCGGGCATCGAAATGACCACATCTCCAAGAAGCCTTCCGTTGAAGCGGGTGAATGGACCTTCCCGCAATGGAAACGCCAAGACGTCCGTTGGCCGATCCTTGTGGCGGTACCGTGCATTGAGCGCCCGGATTCGTCGGTCCGACACCAACACAAAACTCAGTTCTGCGTTCTCAACATGGGCTGCGGAAAGGATGGCTTCAGCCGTCCGTTTGAGTCGCGTCGGGTTGATTCTCACGCTCTGTTGGAGGTTCCGAAGCAGGACCGGCATCAATCCGAACGGCGGGAAGCTGGGCGAGTCGGTTTCTCATGGTGGCGCTGATAGGCCTTAATGATCTCCTGCACCAGCCGGTGGCGGACGACATCCTTCTCTGAAAAGTAGACAAAGGCGATGCCCGGCACCTCGATGAGAATATCGCGCACCTCAATGAGGCCGGAGACTCGGTCGGACGGAAGATCCACCTGCGTGATATCGCCCGTCACGACCGCTTTAGAGTTGAAGCCGAGTCGCGTGAGAAACATTTTCATCTGCTCGGAGGTGGCGTTCTGAGCTTCATCCAGAATCACGAACGCATCGTTGAGTGTGCGCCCCCGCATGAACGCCAAAGGAGCGATTTCAATATCCCCCCGCTCAATCAACCGATTCGTGCGCTCCAGATCCATCATGTCATACAGCGCGTCATACAGAGGGCGCAGGTAGGGGTTCACCTTCGCGATCATGTCCCCCGGAAGGAAGCCCAACTTTTCGCCGGCCTCCACCGCCGGACGAGCCAGAATGATCCGGTTCACCTCGCGTCGCGAGAGGCTGGCAACCGCCATCGCCATCGCCAAATAGGTCTTGCCCGTCCCTGCCGGCCCGATCCCCAGCACCAAATCATGCTTTCGAATGGCCTCGATGTATCGCCGCTGCGTGGGAGTCTTCGGCACGATGACCCGCTTGCCGCTGCCGAGCTCGATGCCGCCCCGAGGCTCGTCCTTCATCTGTGAGGGATCTTCCCCGCCCATCAGATTTCGGATGGCGTACTCCACATCGTCCCGGCGCAGAACGAAGCCTTCCTGCATGAGGCCTGTCAGCCCGCCGAGAAGCCGCTCCCCTTTGCGAACAGCCTCCATCGGCCCGTTCAGCAGCACTTCTTCGCCTCGGGCTGACACCCGGATGCCCAAGGCTTCTTCAATCATTTTCAGATGTGCGTCGTGACTTCCGAAGAGCGAGGAGGTGTCGATGCCTTCTTTGAGTTTGACTTTGAGAAGGGCCACGTTGGACAAGCGCGAAGCAATCACCCCTGGACAGTTACGGTAAAAATCTTCACGTGCAAGAAATTGTAGCAGTCGGCACCGAGACAAACAAGAGTCGCTTATTGCGCGGCAGGCTGAGCTTGAGGGCGGAGGCCTTCGATTTCAAAGTCCTGCTGGGTGCTCGCGTTTTCACTGTCCTTGGCGATAATGATCACGGTATGCTTGCCCTTGCTCTCCGGCGTTAACTTCCAGGTGAGCTTGCCGGTGGTCGCGTCGATCGTCATGCCGGGCGCGCCTTGCTTCAGTTCGTAGATGACCCGATCTTCGTCCGCGTCAGTGGCTGTCACCTGGTAGATGTATTCACCGTCACTAATAGTGGCTGGCGGGATGGAGGTAATGCGCGGCGGAGCGTTCTCAATCGTGACAAGAACGCCGGCGACTGGGTCGCGCGCAGCCTTCCCATCGGAGGCCGTGACATGAACCCTCAGGGTATCCTTTCTCCGAAACTCCTTGGTATCCCAGGCAGCGGTTTGCGCTCCCGGCAATTCTTTGCCGTTGCGGAACCACTGGTAGGAGAACTGTACCGCGTCGTCGTCGGGATCTCGCGCGAGGACCCGTACTTTCAATGTCTGTCCCCGATAAAGAGGAACCGGTTCCATGTGAATCTCGGCGATAGAAGGGGCCGTGTTCCCAACAGTGACCGGGCTTGTTCTAAAGACAGGCCCGTCGGTCTTTCCGTCGTTGGGGATCAATTCGACCGAAATCTGGTCCCCTCTTTTGAGTTGTTCCACCGACAACTGCGAATCCGTGGCGTTGGGGACAGACAAATCGTTTACCAGCCACTTGTAACGGTACGCGAGCCGGTCGCCGTCCAGATCTTCTCCCGCTACCTCGACTCGCAAAGTTGTCTCACGCGTAATATCTAAAGGGTAAATCGCAGCAGCGCGGATGGCTGGAGGATGGTTGCCGGGAGAGCCGTCAGTGGAAGCAAGCGGCGCCGCCGGGGGAGGGGGAGGAGGCGCCTGCGAGGTCGGCTCGGGTGAGCAGCCCCAAAAGAGCCCCACGGCAAAGGCCCACATCAGCATCACACCCGGGAGAGAGTTTTTCAAGCCAAGATGTATCGTGCCGGTTTCCTAAAGAAGTGTGGCCTCGGCTCCTTAGAGTTTCGGTTGACAGGTGTCAGGTTTGAGCCTACAGGCGTAGATGGCCGATACGGTCCCTAACGCCATCCCGAGCGGCTGTCCCGGGGGAGTGGCTACTCTCGGGAAGCATGTAATTCGGTAGATGATTTCGCCCCCACTCGTAGCGTCCTCCCCTGGCGGGTGGTGGATATAGAGCCGATCAATATCCATATTCACGATGAACGACTGGGCCGCGAATGTCGGGACAAAAAGGACGGCATTCGGCATAAACACTTGTGGCAGCACAAGAACGGCATTAGGATCGGCAATGTCACGCTCAGCAAAAGTCCTAGCGGCGTCGGGTCCGTTGTCTCCCCTGACCTCTTCTACAAGAGAGTTTGCAGCGGGTCCCAACCCTGCCATATTCACGGCGATGAGCGGATTTGTGCCCGGGCCGATCATCGCCGCTGGAACCGCGGAGTTCGCAACAACCTGTTGGATGATATAGGCAGCACTACTGAGACAGGCTTCGCCGGCGCTGACACTGGCTTCTCTCATTCTCTCGCCGCCTGCCATGCGCATATCCATCGTGGTGGTGCTGATCGCAGCAATGCCGATCACCGTCAGGATGATGGTGAGCATCAGGACCGTCAACATGGCAATGCCATCCTGTCGGCCAAGGACGGAGGAGTGTTTAAAGAGTTTTCGGCTCAGCATCACAGGCCGCCTTTCGCGTTTTCTGAAAGTTACTGGGTTACATCCCGCAGGCTGATCACTCGGGTCAATGCCCGTCGCCTGATGCCACCTTGTAGAAGTGGAGCAGGGCAGGGCGCAATCTGCACAGGCTCCGCTAGGAACTGATCCTCTGCCTGGATTGCGGCGAGGCCGGTGAAGGTGGCGTCACGCCAACAATTGCCGGCTATGTTCGCATTCGCCGGCGGAATGGCCCGTGCAACCACCGTGAGCCGGACCTGCCGCACAGCGGTGGGAGTACTATTCACTCCAGTCACGGGAATCGCTGTGATCACGCCTGGCCCAACGGCCGGGGTCCCACACACGGCGTTGTTTGGAACGAAGTCGAGGCAATCGAACGTAAGGCTTCCGTTCTGATCATCAATGCGATCATTACCATCGGTATCTACCCCATAGGCTAGTTGAATGGTCTCAATGCCGTCCACGACCGGCACTGGGACAGCTGGCGCCGGCCCCACCTGACGAAGAAGTTGAAAAGGCGATAGCGGCGGAGCGGGATTCGGGCCGCTGACTGTATAGGTCACGCATCTGAGACGAATCACGGCGGTGCCCGGCGGGAAGACCCATCGGCCCGTAGTGCCTCCTATAAGAGGCGCACCCGCAATGAAATTAACGAGACCCGTAGCGGGGTTGGCATTGAGAACGACCTTTGTGAAGAGGCCTTCCAAGGTAATCACATCGTTAGCTGCAATTGTCGTGGGAACAGTTACGAATATCTGGTTGGCTGTTACTGAAGCGAGCGGAGGAGCTCGCTGGGTCAATGTCCCAACTTGCTGATCAATCGTGGCGACTGCGATTGTATCCGCGCCTGTGTCAGCAGCCCCTGGAGTTTGATCCGTGGCAACGATAGGACTGTTGCAAGGTAGCGGCAAAGCCCCGCCGGCAGCGGCATTCCCGAAGCCGGCCATGCGGATATCTCGAGCCACGATGTCCATTGCAAGGCGCGCACTCTGCTGCACCTTCACGGTCTGGTCATTCAGCACAGCGGTCTTCTGACCGCTGCTGAGCACGGCGAAGGCCGCAACAGACACAAGCGCAAAGGCAGCCATGGCTACCATCAGTTCGATCAGGGTGACCCCCTGTTCTGAGCAACATCGCTTGAGTGTCTCGCGTAATGTCATGGTATCCATCTCACAGAGGCGCCACGATCGTGTTCATCGCGATCGTTGGCGTTCGCACGCCCGCAGTCCATGAGACCTGGACAGTGACCAGGAGTGGCTTGCGGGCATTGAGGTCTGCCGCGTCAACAGGCGCGACAGTCACCGTCCCCACAGCATTCAGAAGCAGGGGGACACCGTTGGAGTCTACAGACGCAAGACCTGCTGTCCACTGGGCCAGATCGCCCACGGCCGTACTGTTCCCGCTCACCGCTGAGACATTGACGACCGCATTCCCTGGAGCAGGTACACACACAGGCGGCATGCCTGCGCACGTCACAACGATGCCATGGTAGGGCCACGGATTGCCCGGGATGGGAGCACCGATCAGCCGGGTGAGACTCGTGGGGGAGTTGTACCGAATCCGATCAATCATTTCGCCTGCGAGGTTCGTCGCAACGGTCAATCGCCGAGCATCCACATTTCTGGATAGCGCGATATCCTCCATCGCAGCAATCGCCAAGAGGCCGACCGTGAGATAAGCCAGCGCCACCATAACCTCAATGAGTGAGAACCCACCCTCACGATGCTGCCTGCTCTGCCTCTTCTTGACGAAAGGGCCCATCATCCTCTCCTAGCTCACGCAGTTACCCACATAACACCAGGTCACTTTCCCTGTCTGTCTGATCACAATCCGAAAGTTGTCCGCCCCCGGGTCTCTAAAGTTCAACACCTGGGCGGTTGGATTGGCGTTGGCTGCACAGAGCCCGGGAGCGAAAGGGGCGGCGGCAGCGAGACAGATATTAGTGCCGGGATCAGCCACGTTGGTCCACATTCCCGTGGGAAGAAAGCTCACAATCTGAGGTGCTCCGACACCGGCTCCGACTAATGCCCCACCGACATTGCTCAGCGAGACCCCAGTATTCATGGTATTGGGCGGAAGAACGGGGGTGGTGCCAGGAGGGGCTGCATTTATGAAAAACACGGTGACCTGCGCCGGTGTAGCATTAACGAAGGGGGCCGGACAAGGGTCTGTCTGATGACAGACAATCACGTTCACTGTAGTATTCTGGTTGATCGCGGTCATCCGCGCGATGCTCAGCATTTGGGCCAAATTTGAAACATCCGACTTCAGTTGATACTTCTGATTCCACGCGAGGAAGTTCGGCACGGCTATGCCAACAAGAACCGCGATGATCGCAATCACGACCACCATCTCGATCATGCTGTAGCCCTTGGATGTGGCGACTCGGGCGATCATGGGTTTTGAAGGTTCATCAAACGGTTTCCATCGGAAATTCCGCACAAGAGGCGAAACTATTCACGTCCATTGGATGCAAAAGCCATGCAACCCTGGCTCTACAGACTTATTCTAATAGATTTTCCTAAAAGATCAAGAACTTAATGGTGAACTCTCGATAAAAAATAGGACAAGTTTACCGGCTGGAATGGGGTGATTGTACCGCGTGTTTCCTAATGACTAGGCAATTGCCTACAGCTTAACTCCCCCATTCCCTCCAGGTGCCCGGTAACGGGAAGACGACGGGGATGCCTTGGACGAGGCCGCGAGCCAAATCGAAATCAAACCACACCTCAAGAAGCTCTGAACCGGCCAGTCCTCGCTCCGCAATGACTGATCCGAAAATCCTCGCCTGGTGTTCGATGCGGAGCGTTCCTGTCGTATGAAGCACCCCTTGAAAGGTGATGTCGCCGATCTGCACCGGCACCCGCGAAGCAAGATTATTCGTCCCATCAGAGGGCGGGGATAAGGCAACAATCCTCCTCCCCTGCCCCTCAGGCCTCAGCGCGACATGTGCGTTGATGAAGAATGCTCCTTCCATAAAAGGTGAATTCAAAATTACAGTGCCGAGGTTATCCACCGACGGAGGCTGTTGATCCAACGTATCCACGAAGATCAATGCAGGAGGAAGGCTACTGTTACCAAACACCTCAGCTGGCGTCAGCGCCAAGGAGGGATCCATTTGACCGTTGCGGTAGAGCCGGCCCTCACGGTCCGGCACGTAATAGGCTCCAAATCTCATGGCTAACTCCTTAAACTTTTGATACTGCCAGGGATCAGGGGGTAATCCCGGAAGCGGATCCTGATTCGGATCTCCTGCCATCCTGATCGGCCCCCAGTGAGCTCGGATCCGTGGGGTCTCTTCCAAACGACTACTTCCCGCATGAATCGCAGCCGTCAGAGGCGGCACTCTGGTCGCCCCGAGCTCCAGTGATGCGGATCTTCTTACGCCGCTTGTCGTGCGGGCCGTTACCTGCGTAGTGCACAGGCCTTCCGGACGGGCAGATCCGTACAAAACAATTCGTTCAATGCGTCCAAGGTCCCCCAATGTCCGGAACAGTCCGGAGTGTGGATCGTTGAGGAACTGCTCGTGTTCCACTCGCGCAGCGTCGAATACAATATCCGGCGCTGCTTCGGTTCCGGTGAAGATCAGCGGGAATGCGGCTCCCCCAGGAAGCGGAAGGTCGGCATGGTTCAACCATGCGATGACCTGTTCCACACCGCTTTCGGCAAGTAGGCGACCGGAGGACTCTTTGCCATGCTGCCCGGCGACCTGGGTCTCCGTCCAGGCGAAATTCATCGCCACCCCTCCCAACATTGATAGCAGGATCCCTAACAAGACCGCCGTCATAAGCACTGCGCCTTGATCGGCCCTATTTGTTGTCATAACGCCCTTACTCCCAGATCCTGGATGTGATTTCGAATAATTTTCCCTCCCTTCCCATCAATTCCCCTTGTCTGGAGCTGAAAACGGATCAATCGCACGTCGTCGGGTCGAGTAGCGGGTTCTCCGCTTCGATTGAAATAATCCAAAGAAAATGATTCCACACGCTCAATCAATGGATTCGATCCGTGATCCACCTCGCGCATCAGCTTCGCATTCCCCGGTTGGGACCGGCTCAGGTAATACCGAACTTGGTTGATGACTTCGACATGGCTCCCGACCGCATAATGGCCCGTGAGCGGAGCCGATAGAGCAAGATGTCCCGATGTCCCATCTCGTTCCAGAACTATCTGTTCACAGCCGGCCGGACTGCAGAGACGCACTGTTTTGCCTCTTACCCATCCCCGGTTTGGTGTCGCTTGCACTGAACTCTGGCCTGCAAACGCCGATGTGAGGACTCGACCTTGCACATCATTGACATTCGCCTTGAAGGCGATCTCCGTTGCCGAGAAGGTCATGAGGAGGGAGGCAAGCCGAAGTTCCACCGCCATTAGATTCACCCCGCTCCGTATATCTTGTTGCAAATCTGCTCTCGTCCTTTGCGCGATGAAATGACCATGGTGCGTGACAAAAACCTCCACTGCTGCGGCCACGATTATCAGACCGATAGCCATTGCGACCATGGTCTCTAGCAATGATCCGCCGAATTGTCCAGAGCGCCGATATGGTCCTGTTGGTGATTGCGTCGTCATGTGGGTTCGGGAGGGGGGTCCAGCAGGACGGGGCCCCCTCCCGCAGTGGATGTGGCTCCGCTATAGACCGGATTGGCCCTTCGAGTGCCGAACCGGATTGTGCGGTGTTGTCCTCGGGCATCAACCCACCCGGCGGTTACTTTGATCGTCGCCGCCCGCGCTTTGTTCAACGGCCCGTCAGGGATCACCGACCAGCTCAGATCCACCCCTCGCACCCTCTGCCGCGCGCTAAACCCTCCGCTCCCGGTGTCCTCAAGTACCAGATCAGGTTCGCCATCGCCCTGTAAATGAGGAGCCAGAAGCTCGTGGTACGGAATGCTCCGCAGCCGCTCGATTTTCGTTTCCACGAGCGCCGAGGTCTCGAGACTTTTGGCGCCGCCTGCAATACCCGCTTGAGAGACAGCGAACATGCTCACCACTCCCATCAAGATGGCAGAGAGGACAGCCATCGCCACCAATGTCTCGATAAGAGAACAGCCTTCCTCCGACGACCAGCGGTGAATCCCATTGGCCTTCATCGTGCTCTCACGATGCCGGTCAAGCTGACAGTCACCACGCGCCGATCTCCGTTACGGCCTTCGAGGGTCAAGGATGTCGCAGTACCGCTCGTGCCACTGGGACTGAACGAAAGTAGGCTTCCACTCGTTGACTGGATTGCACGGACTCCACGACCGGCTAAGTTACGGGGTGGGCGTATGGGATGGATCGGGTCGCTCTCCCGGAAGACAGTGACGACGGCGGATGCCTGATTAATGGAAACCTTGATTGCTTGCCGTTCCCAGATCGCCTGGATTCTGGCGCTCTGGAGATCTCCGATGAGCTCGGAAACTGCAGACTCGAATTTCACCCGATCCACCATTGCTTGAAGCTCTGTTCCGAGCAGCAGCAACAGCAGCATTGAGATCGCGAGGGTGACCATCAATTCGGTGATGCTCATGCCGCCGGATCCCCAGATCCTTCGAAATTTCCATTTGCTGGACATTGCATGCCTCCTTAGTGGGTATTGCCGGTGCTGGAAGGAACTACAGTCAAGTCCTGTGCCGAATTGTCAGGAATGGGCGAGCGCCACGTCGCCAAGGCTCTTGTGAAGGCGAGCGGCACAGAAGGCAGAACCGGCGCGGGTGCGCGTGAACGGCAGCGATCGGATACCCCCAAACATTGAGGAATACCCGGTGAAGGCGTGCTGAGCTCTTCACCGAGCATCCATAGTTGATGAACGACTGTTCAGAGGAAAGACGAAGCTGTTCAGGGAGTCCTGGAGGCCCTACAGTTGTCCAGGGTCATGGCCGCCTATGCGGGTACCCATCCAAATGCACGGCGGCCAGGCACAGAAGGGCTGAGCCTCGTAGGTTTGAGATACTCTGGATTCCCGCCTGCGCGGGAATGACGGAGTGGGAGGAGAAGCTCTGTAAGAGAAATTCAATGTATTTCTGGACAGGATACTAGGGGCGTGTCCAGTTAATTGCCGTCACCCTTCCCCCTTCGAAGCTGAGTTCGACAATCCAACGATCCGTACTGGAGTAGACCCACATATTGGATCGGGAGCGCTGGAATGTATAGTGAGGAGCACCGGCAAGGCTCAGCACCTGGCCTTTGCTCATGCCGGTTGAGAGCATTCGTATGACTTCAAACGACAGTTCCCGGCCGCCCTTGGATGGCGTAGATTCGTGATGGAGGGAGGGGGCCCGATGATGCTTGTGCGTCTGCTTGTGGATGATCTCCTGTTTCCTCAGTACAGAGCTTGAAGGGCTTTGGGCGTTCGCGAGAACCGCAGCCAGAGAGAAAACAGTTCCGGTCAAGAACAAGATCCGAAGTCGTTTCATGAGATACCCCCCATTTACGGTGTTTCATCTTCTCGCGTAAAATTCTTCTCCCTTAACTACCGTTCTCAAGCAAAAGAACCAAGGGCCGTGCCAAAACAAGATTTGCGACGGTGAGTCACCGCCGCCGGAAGGATCCGATCAGAAGATGCTGATTTCCAGTAGGATGGGGCTTAAATAGTAGCAGCAGAGCGCGGGCAGACGTTGGACTAGGTCGTCACATCCAGGTGACCCCTGAACAAGAATTCAGGGTGCTGCACTCCGGAGGATTCCTGCCCTGCCCAAAAAGCCGATATTCAGGACCCGTGCCTGACATACAAATTTAGGAAATGCCAAGCTGCTCAAACGAGCGAAAGCCGATGCCGAGGGATTTCAAGATCAGGTACTGGCGGTCGAAGCGGTTTGATGCTCGCAGAATTCCTTGGAAGTCCCGGAGAGAGACCCGTCCCCAGCAGGGAAAGTGGAATACGGAAAGGGGATAGTCGGTGCCGAATAAGAGGCGCGATGACAGTTCTGGGTGGCGGCGCAGCAGCAATAACATTCCAAAGCGATTCGGATGGGTCAGCGCTGAGACATCGGCGAAGAAATTTGGATAGTGTGCAACAAGGTTCAACAGAGTCCGATAAAATTTTTCGTACACAATGAGTCCATGGCTGCAACCATGCGCCGCGATCACGAGAACTCCTTCGTCTAATGGCAGCCGCAGCTTGTTCGGATCACCTGCGGATTGATCCTTGCCGATCAGGCTGAATTCGTACCCGACGTGGCTCAGCAGCGGAATCCGATGGCGGGCAATGGCTCTGT
>Ga0184612_10000977_pt1 | contig 13724 bp, 10 predicted proteins | sample PLM3_60_coex_FD_133163 | JGI IMG/M metagenome (GOLD analysis project Ga0184612, IMG submission 133163) | Groundwater sediment microbial communities from an aquifer in East River, Colorado, USA - PLM3_60_coex | ecosystem: Environmental > Terrestrial > Soil > Riparian zone | place: USA: East... | reverse complement strand
GACTTCCACCCGGTTCTTGATCATGCATAGGTTGCAAAGGTATTCCAACGACGCGGACGCGCGCCCCGTTTTGGTCTTTGTAACATACACCGGGATTGGCGACCTCCTCATGGCGCTCCCGCTCCTTGGAACAGTTCGATCCCAGTTCCACGCCCTCCCGGTCATCCCGTCGCCTTACGCGGACCTCGCGCGGCTTCTCCGACAAGATGGGTTGTTGGAGGGCTACCTCCTCGCCCAAGAGAGCCTCATATTCTATCGCAATCCGCTGGGACACTTCCTGACCTGTCGGGCACTCTCCCGCCTTCGAGCCGACGTCGTGGCCATCTATGGCAAGCTGATGATGGCCTATGGCGCGCGCCTGGGCGTGTTGCGGGCGGGCCGGGTGCTGTTCTGTCATCCCAGGGGGGTTGCCCCCCCTGCCACCGGAACCTTTGAAGTGCTCTCCCCCACTGGCAATCAGACCCGAGACTATCTCCAGTTCGCCGAAAAGCTGGGCGGGCAGGCAACCGCAGTCCGCGTGCGCTTGAGCGAAGGGTTGAAAGAACAACTCGAAGGGGCAGCGCGACCACTGATCACTCATCCCTCATACGCAGTCGTGGCGCCCTGGACCAGCGATCGCCGCAAGGACGCTCCGCTCCAATTCTTCCGGGAATGCATCAACATGATCCTGACAGAGGGTCGCCTCCCGGTCATCGTCACCGGCTCCCCTCGGCACCGCTCGACGGCCTCAACACTCCTCCAGGGTTTCTCCGACGAGCGGATTACGGACCTCGTAGGGACCACGAGTCTTCAACAACTACTGGGGATCCTGGCAGGGGCCCGGTTCCTCCTGACGAACGACGGGGGGACCCTCCATCTGGCCCGACTCGTGGGGACTCCAGCGATTGTCGCGTTCGGTCCGACGACGCCAGGGCAACTGCTTGACGACCCCTCACAAGGGCTTGTGACGTTGCGGCTGGGGCTCTCCTGCTCGCCGTGCGCAAACACCCCGTTTCATTATCGGTGCCCGGGGGCGTACCTCCAGTGCCTGCGGGGATTGGAGCCATCGAGTGCCAGGGAGCCGCTACTCACGGCCTGCCAGTCGGCGAGAAATCGAGCGCGATGACATGGGCAAGGAGGTCTCGATGGGATGCGCACGCCCGAAGGTCGCCATTCTCATACTGAACTGGAATGGCAAGCGCGACACCCTTGAGACGTTGGAGAGCGTGAAAGGCTTGGATTATGAGACCCTCGAGGTCTGGCTTGTGGACAACGGCTCCACCGACGGGTCTAAAGATGCGGTCGAGGACCAGTTCTCAGAGGTGCGTGTCCTTTGGTCGGCGGAGAACCTGGGCGTCGCCGGCGGGAGGAACTTCGGGCTGGACGCAATCCTCAGCCACGGCCGCGCCGACTACGTGCTTATCCTCGACAACGATGTCGTCGTCGAGCCCCGCCTGCTGAACAAGCTGGTCACGGCTGCCGAGACGCGGGCCGACCTCGGGATTGTCGGGCCGATCATTTATTACCACTCGGATCCTCGACGCATCTGGAGCGCAGGTGCCTCCATCGTCTTTCGGGAGGTGACGGCCAAATCGCTGGCAAAGAATCGCCTGGACACGGCGGACCGGGTTGAGGGGATCGAGCGGGTTGATTGCATCACCGGCTGCTGCATGCTGGTGAAACGTCAGGTGTTCGATGCGATCGGTCGTTTCAACCCGCAATACTTCATGGTGGGCAACGAAACAGAGTTCTGCCACAGGGCCGCCAAGCAGGGATTCGGGAGCGCGGTTGTCACGCACGCCAAGCTGTGGCACAAGGTCTCGGCCAGCACGGCCGGCGGCTATCACCCGTCCCGCGCCTACTTCACCGGGCGCAGCACCATCCTGTTCCTGAAGGCGCACGGGCGGCTATGGCACTGGGTCACCACCCTGGCCTTTGCGGTGGTGAGCCTCCCGGTCGCCTACCTTCGCGAGCGGCGACGGGGCAACCAGCGGGCGGTGGTCATGAAATTTCGAGGCTACCTGGACGGCCTGCTGGGAAGACCGGTCGATCGCGAGGTGCAGCGGTATTTCCAGGGCAACCAATTCGCTCCGGTAGAGGAGAGGCATGTCCGACGTGATGCCTGAGGCTCGGCACGAGACGCGGACCTCCCCACAACTGATCGTGATCGGGATCGATTCAGCCACCTTCAGCCTCATGGGTCCGTGGATGCAAGCGGGAGAACTGCCGACCCTCGCGCGACTCATGAAGGAGGGCGTGCACGGGCCCCTCACCTCGACCACACCCCCGGTAAGCCCCCCCGCCTGGACCTCCTTCATGACCGGGAAGAATCCTGGCAAGCACGGGATCTTCGGGTTCTTCGAACCTGTCCCCAGCAGCTACACGGTTCGCCATACCAATGGAGGGTCGCGCCGGGCCAAGACGATCTGGAAGATATTGAGTGAATCCGGCAAGCGGGTCGGGATCATCAACGTCCCCATGACGTTCCCACCTGAGGAGGTAGCGGGCTACCTGATCGCTGGGATGGACACACCGGATGAACGGAGCCGGTTCATCTATCCCCCGGCGCTTCAGGAAGAGCTGACCAGGGAGTTCGGGAAGATCGAGACGATCGTGTACCATTTCGTCCAAAAGCTTGGCAAGAATTACCGATCAGCCTACCGCGCGTACAAGTTATGGGAGCGGCTTGAGGAGCGGCGCGCTCAGCTCTGCCAGCACCTGATGCGCACCCGCCCGACCGATCTTGTCATGATCCATTTCTTTGCCGTCGATCAGATTCAACACTATTTCTGGCACTACATGGACAGCAGTCATCCCCTTTACGATCCGGCGGGGGCCCGCCTCTTGGGCGGTGTCATCAAGGAGATCTATCGCACGATCGATCGCCTGGTAGGGGAATTGCTATCCCTCCTACCACAAGAGACCAGCGTGATCGTTCTCTCCGATCACGGGGCCGGACCTCTGAGCACTCGGCGGATCTTCATCAACAACTTTCTGGCCTCACTTGGTCTTCTTCATTTCAAAGAGGCCGAGCGCGCCGCGCCCAGCATGAGTGCGGCGGCCCATCTGGCCATGAAACGGGTGGACGCCTTCTTTCGACGGCACCTCCCATCCAGGCTCAAGACCTGGCTCACCTGGGCCTTCCCCGAGACGAGGGATCTCTTCGAATCGTACATCGCCACCGGCCAGATCGATTGGAGCGCCACAAAGGCCTACTGCAACGAGAAGTTCGGTTCCTCGATCTGGGTCAACCTCAAGGGGATCAGACCGAACGGGATTGTGGAGCCAGGGGCCGACTATGAGGAGCTGCTCACGTTCATCACCCAGAAGCTGTACGAGATCAAGGACCCGGCGACCGGTTCCCAGATGATCACACGGGTCCATCGGAAGGAGGAGATCTACTCAGGCCCCTTCCTCGACAACGCTCCCGACCTACTGATCGACGAATGGCTGGCCTTCACCTTTCACCCGAGCGCGACCTTTGGCAACGATAGTCGAAGGCCGATTGTCGTGAGCGAGAGGCCCGCGGGGGGAAGCGTCGGGAAGAAGACCGGGAGCCACCGATACGAGGGAATTCTGCTCCTCAAAGGCGAGCCGTTCAAGGAAGGGCAGCCCCTGGCTGGACCGCAGCTTATCGACCTGGCGCCGACGATCCTTCACCTGATGGGCCTGCCGGTCCCGGAGGACATGGACGGGAGGGTCCTGACGGAGGCCCTGAAGGACGACTACCGCGCCCGCCATCCGGTGGTCTTCCGAAAGGCTGATGACAGGGATCAGATGAACGAGCGGGACTACTCCGATCAGGACGCCCGCAAGGTCGAGGAGCGGCTCAGGTCACTTGGGTACCTCGAGTAACGTGCATCTGTCTGGCATGGGCTGGCCTTCCCCCTCCTAACGAGGCGTTTCGTGTTGACATCGCAACCTGTTTTCCTTAGTCTGTCCTGGCGCGTCGTGGCTGACGCGTGAGTCAGAAGAGGTATCACGGTTGAAGATAGGACCACGCGTTATGGGGTCGGTGGAGGTCAAAAAGGTCCTGGTCATTGGGCTGGACTGCGCAGCGCCCGAGCTGGTCTTCGATCGATGGGCGCCCCTTCTTCCAAACATCCGGAGGCTGATGGGGGCGGGCCTCTACGGCGAGCTGGAGAGCACGATCCCGCCGATCACGATCCCCGCCTGGATGTCGATGATGACCAGCAAGGACCCCGGGCAGCTAGGCCTCTACGGATTCAGAAATCGAAAGGATTACTCCTACGACGGCATGACGCTCGCCACCTCCCTGGCGGTGAAGGAAGAGACCGTTTGGGATATCCTGTCCCGCGCCGGCAAGACGGTCACGCTGATCGGCGTGCCTCCCAGCTATCCCCCGAAACGGGTGAATGGACACCTGATTTCCTGCTTTATGACCCCCGACGCCAGATCCGAGTACACCTATCCGGCGTCGCTGAAGGCCGAGGTCGAGGGTCTGGTTGGAGAGTACCTTTTTGACGCGGAGGGGTTCAGGTCCGACGACAAAGAGCGGATCCTCAGCCAGATCTATCTGATGACCGAGAAGCGATTCAAGGTGGCCAGGCACCTGATGCAACACAAGCCGTGGGACTTCTTCATGCTCGTGGAGATCGGAGTCGATCGGATCCACCACGGCTTCTGGAAGTACTTCGACGAACGACACCGCAAGCACCAGCCTGGCTCGATCTACGCGCACGCAATCAGAGACTACTACATCTATCTCGACGGCCTGATCGGCGATCTCCTGGCCATGACCGACGACCAGACCGCGGTGCTGATCGTCTCGGATCACGGGGCCAAGCGGCTTGAGGGAGGGATCTGCATCAACGAGTGGCTAATGGCAGAGGGGTATCTCACCCTCAAGGAGACGCCGGTGGCGATCACCCCATTCGGAAAGGCGGCAGTGGAGTGGGGGCAGACGAGGGCCTGGGGTGAAGGCGGCTACTACGGCAGGCTTTTCTTGAATGTGAAGGGACGCGAGCCGAGCGGGACGATCGACCCATCAGCGTACGAGACGGTCAGGGATGAGCTGATCGAGCGCCTCCAGCGGATCACCGACGAGAACGGTCGGCCGCTGGGGGTCAGGGTCTTCAGGCCCCAGCAGATCTACGCGGAATGCCGGGGCATTCCTCCCGATCTCATCGTCTACTTTGGGGACCTCCTGTGGCGGTCAGTCGGAAGCGTGGGGTACCCCTCCATCTGGACCTTTGAGAATGACACCGGGCCGGACGATGCAAATCACGCGCAACATGGGATCGTCATCGTCCATGACCCGCGGGCTACGCTGGGAAGAAAGGTGGAGGGGGCTCGCATCGTGGACATTGCCCCCACGATCCTGACGCTCTTCGGGCTTCCCATCGCTCGGGATATGCAAGGGAGTTCCATCGTGTAGGGAGGAAGGCAGCTTGGGAAAGGGATTTGCGGTCTGGTTCACGGGGCTCTCGTCCGCCGGAAAGACAACCATCTCACGACTGGTGGAGGCTGACCTCCGGGCGCGAGGCCTCCCGGTGGAAGTGCTGGACGGGGATGTGGTTCGGCAAAACCTGAGCCAGGGCCTCGGCTTCACCAGAGCAGACCGGGACGCCAACATCCGCCGCATCGCCTTCGTCAGCAAACTGCTGACCAGGAACTGCGTGGTGACCCTGGTCGCGGCGATCTCCCCCTATCGGGAGGCGCGGGAGCTCGCCCGCAAAGAGATCGGGAGCTTCGTAGAGGTCTATGTGAAATGCCCGCTGGAAACCTGCATTGCCAGGGATGTCAAAGGGCTCTACAAGAAGGCCATACAAGAATCGATCCCGAATTTCACCGGGATCTCTGACCCCTACGAGGAGCCGCTGGGGCCGGAGATCGTCCTCCACACCGACAAGGAGACTCCGGAGGAAAGCGCAGCCAAGGTCCTTCGGCGCCTTGGGGAGCTGGGCTACGTATCCCGATGACAGTGGAGTAGCTCCCTCCGATCCTTTCCCGTCTCCTGAACGATGTGCAGCTCGAGCCAGGGGCAGTTCCCATTGCGTGATCCCCTCTCCCACCCCCCCGCGCACCTGTTGGATGAACCCCGGAGGTAGACAGTGAAGCGGGCACTTATAACCGGGATCACCGGACAGGACGGATCGTACCTGGCTGAATTCCTCCTGGAGAGAGGATATCAGGTCTTCGGCGTCGTCCGCCGCTCCAGCACCCAAAGCCTGACACGGATCCAGCACCTTCTTGGACAGATCGAGCTGCGGCCCGGCGACCTCCTCGATCAATCGTCTCTGATTTCAATCCTGAGGGATCTGCAGCCCGACGAGGTCTATAATCTGGCGGCCCAGTCGTTCGTCCCCGCCTCGTGGGAGCAGCCGATCGCGACCACCCAGTTCACGGCCCTCGGGGTCGCGCGGCTGCTCGAAGCGATCCGAATGGAGTGCCCCCGCGCACGCTTCTACCAGGCCAGCAGCAGCGAGATGTTCGGAAAGGCCGCGGAGGTGCCCCAAAACGAACGCACCCCCTTCTACCCGCGAAGCCCCTACGGAGTCGCCAAGACCTACGCGCATTGGGTGACCGTAAACTACAGAGAGAGTCATCAGGTCTTCGCCTGTTCCGGGATCCTGTTCAATCACGAGTCGCCCCGCCGGGGCAAGGAGTTCGTCAGCAGGAAAATCACGGACGGTGTCGCCCGCATCAAATGCGGCCTGGCCAGCGAACTGCGCCTGGGTAACCTCGAGGCCCGTCGCGACTGGGGCTTCGCAGGCGACTATGTGGAGGCGATGTGGCTCATGCTCCAACAGGACTCGCCGGATGACTACGTCATCGCCACCGGTGAAATCCACTCGGTCCGCGAGCTGCTGGAGATCGCATTTGCCGCGGCAAATCTTGATTGGAAACAGCACGTCAAGATCGATCCGAAGCTCCTGCGCCCTGCCGAGGTCGAGCTGTTGCAGGGTGACTCCACCAAGGCAAGAGCCCATCTCGGTTGGGAACCGAAGGTCCCCTTCCAACACCTGATCGAGATGATGCTGAAGGCCGATCTGGAACAGCGCGGGCGTTCGAGCAAGGTTCGAGCACGGTGAAGGCATGCCCCTCTCACAGCGCGAAGACGGCCGGCAGCGAGTCATCTGCCTGGCACATACAGCGCGATGCGGATCCGAAAGAGTTCTTCTGTCCGGATTATACGGAACTGCTCTGCGAGCGACGCCAGGAAGGTTGGGTCTCTGAGCCGACTGGGCGTGCGACTGAAGACCACCCACACTCGTCGAGCGTCGCGAAGGCATCCCTGAACCTCCTCCAAGGAGGAAAAGGACGACAGTCGCGGGCACATTCTGATTTTGGGCTCACGGCCCCGCACGTAATACTCGAGTATCTTGCCACGTTCTGGAGGAGACAACAACACCAGATCCCCTGCCGTCGCGTTGGTCAGGATCATGGTCGTCGCGCCACGGTGGTCCGGCGTCCGCGGCGTCAAGACTCGATGGATCACACCCGGAAGGAGCAAGAACATCAGGGCCGCGACCCCCGGGATGAGGAGCCGATGGGGCAGCAGCCGGCTAACGCCAGCCGCTGCCAGAAGGAAGAAGGCAGGTGCGGTCATCAGCATGTGTCGCGAGACCAGGAGCGGCCGGACCAGCGAGATGGCGACCATGATGGCGATCGGCACCGCGAAGTACCCAAGGCAAAGCAGGATAGCCCGCTCGCGAAAGGCGACCCGGAGCGTCCTGGGTTTTCGGCCCTCGTCTTGGAAGAGGCCGATAAGCGACAGCGCGAGGACCGGCAACCCGAGCAGCCACCTGTATCCTCCATCGCCGGCGCTGAAGCCAACCAACCCCTCGGCGAACCGGACGAGCGGATGCCGCCCTGCCTCGCCGATCCACTGGACCATGCCCGGCTCGGCGGAAGGGCCAGCGAACGCCACCCATGGGAGGAAGAGCAGGATCAGGGCGGCCTGGGCTAGGAGCCAGCGCGCCAAGAACGACCGCTCGACCTCCCCTCGGTGTCGGAGCAGGGCCACCAGGCCGGTCTGGGGGAGGAGGAGCAGGGCCCCATAGTAGTGGGTGTAGAGGATCGCCTCGGAGACGAGGAGATACCCGACCCAGATCGAGCGGCGCGGCCCCTCGAGGAGCCGAGCGAAGAGGTGCCAGGCGAGGAGGCCCTCGAAGGTCAGGAGGGTGTACATCTTGGTATCCTGGGAGTGCCAGAGGTGGACCGGCGAGATCGCCAGCAAGAGCGCGGCCAGCACGCCGACCGACCCCGAGAACCAGGCCCGGCCAAGAAGATACAGGAGCGGGATCGAGAGGGTACCGAACAGGGCGGAGGGCCATCGCAGCACCGCTTCCGAATCGCCAAAGGTCAGGACCCCGTGCAGCAGCAGGTAGTAGAGAGGCGGGTGGACATTTCGGGCGACCGTCTGCAGGAGCTCCCCGAGCGGAAGGCGCGCCTGCATGAAGCTCCAGGCTTCATCTAACCAGAGGCTGTCGCGGCCGAGACCCTGGAACCGGAGCCATCCGCCCATACTCGTCAGGAGCAAGACGAGACCCATCTCCAGGATGGCACCGCGAGGCCGGCAGCGGCCTCCTAACTCAGGGCCTGGCTTCACGCCAACGATCCGCTGGACAGATGGCCTCTTGGATCATTCCAGTCAGGCACATCCTGTGCCCCTCTCCCCTTCCTTGAAAGGCACCCATCGGGTCAGACATCCTGAAGCGGCCCGCGCCCGGCGTGGCTGTTGTGATCCTGGCGAACCTCAGGAGCGCTCTCATCAGGCGGCAGCGGACAGGCACCGCCATGACGCCGCGATGCGACGACCGCATAGATCCTACGTCCGATCACACACACCCCAGGCACAGAGAGGAGGGGCAGCGCCAACCAGCCCAACGGGACCACCCTGGCGAGCGCACGATAGGCATCGAAGCCAGTGAGAACCTGCTCTTTGGGCATGATCAGATGCATCTCCTGTATGCATGCCGCTTGATTCAGGCGTGGGAATCGCCTGGCGATCGCCGGCCAGTCGTTCCAGGCATCGCAGTACTCAAGCCGGCCCATCAGATCAAGGCGTCGAACGACGGCAACCGTTCTCTGGCAGAGGCCACACGCCCCATCGAAGAGAAGGACGTGGTTCCGGCGCCCGCCCAGCCAGGCAACGAGGCGAACACCGACGCGATCCCACGGCACCCAGAAAAGGTAGCAGACCAAGAAGTGGCTGAAGTCCACCCCCATCATGATGAGAATGCCGATCTGGATAAGAAACATGCCTGGCACTATGGTCCAGCGCGCTGCACGGCTGATGAGGGCAAGCGGGAACCCGACCTCACCTGCCACAGTCGCCGCTGCGAGCACCCGAGCCAGCCAGCCGACCTGAGCCACGTTGAGGCCCCACGGTGTCAGTGGGTGGTGGGTGTACCTGTGCCGCACCAACTGGATCGCCAAATTATCGGAGGTGATCCATTCTAGCCCCGACCTGCTGAGCTTGGATACGCCCGCCCCGAAGAAGATCAGCGCCATCAGCACCCACACAAGCCGGATCGGCCACGTGTACTCACCATTCATCATTTGGTGTCTACCCGATGGATCGATTCCATGGCGCGCAGTCGAGAGAACCCGATCAATTGACCACCCATCACCGCACCGGGACAGCGCCATGATTCCCAGCACCAACACGACAATCGCATCGTTATGATGGATCTTGCCGAAGTTATGGGGCAGCCCGAGAAGGTAGAGGCCGAGGATGAACGAGACGGCAGTACCGGCGCGCGTAAAGAGACCGATGCAGCTCAGCCCCAGCGCAAGCTTCCAGAGCCCCTGCAGCACGGCGAGCAATGCGCCGGAGAGCACCGGCACGTGCAAGCGCTTGAAGAGGAAGATCGGCATCCAGAACGCATCTGATACTCCAGCCCACGCGCTGAAATCCTGCGGGAGGTAGTACAGGAAGAAGGCACCGTAGAACAGCGCCCTGCAAAATCCAAGTGTAGTCGGCCGCGCCGGTTCAAACCAGAAAGACATCCACCGTTCACGCGCCCAGAGCATCCTAACGGACCTTCCCTTCAGATCGACCTATCCCAAGAATGAGGTCCCGACGATCCGGTCGCTCGATATTGCGCGCCCACGGATCAAGCTCCCAGGACAGCCGGTACAGTCTGATGCCTTGAAGCGGTGGACCCTCATGACGACCAGCGAGACGCAGCGCTTCATATCGTGCTAGACAGTCATGCAATGCCTCGCTCAACAACTGTTGGCTATTTGGATGTCGAAGCATCCTGTCAGATGCGATCCAGAGGCGGATCTCATCAAGCGGCTGGATGTATCGGAACTCGGTCAGGGGAATCTCGTGGGGCCTCTCTTCATCTGTCACCCCAAATAACCTGAGCACACTAAAGGAGCGCTCCCGCTGAACGCCGGAGTACATCGGGTAACGGGAAAACGGCCAGTTTTCGACGCCGGCGACGTATTCGAAGAGTGACCCCCCGATAACCACGGCGATGACCGCATTGGCAAGCCAGATGCGTGTTCTTTCCAAAGGTATCGAGGCGTCGAGTGCTGGGGGGGGTCTCTTGAGTATCCCAGGTCTCGCATCCACGAGCCTCTGGAATTCCGGGCGAGTGATCACCAACACAACCAGACCAGTCGAGAGGAGGATGAGCAGTCCCCGCTTGGTGATCTTGTCCCATTTCGTCAGGTAATCCTCTATCGAGTAGGTGGCCCGCTTGGAAATAATGATATTCACGATCGGCACGCTCTCCTCGCGATAGGCGCGCTGAATGAGCGGCGGCGCAACGAGCCTAGAGAACATGATCCACAAGGAGGCAAGCAATATGATCGTGAGCACAATCAGGAACGAGAAGCGGTTCGGATTGGTCATGCGGTTACCGTTCGGCCCCAATGCAGGCCAGTTCCGGCTTTGGAGAATGCCCCGGCGAGCTGGGTGATTTTCGAGCCGAGTGGAGCCTTATCCTGTTGTATAGGGCAATATCGCGGCAGAGCGGACCGGCAGATCACGCGCTGGGGCAGTCGGTCTCGATACTGAAGGCGAGTCACGAGGGGACCTGCAGAACAATGAATTGAGAGTGAGATCCCGAGCACGAAGTGCGCCTGTTCGGGCCTCACCGAGCAACAAGAGGACAATGACCGCCGTCACCCGGAGCTTTGCATGTGTGTCCGAAAATAGTCCAGGGTAAGGGCAAGACCGTGCGTGATCTCCACGGTCGGCTCCCATGCGAGTCGCGCCTTCGCCAGGCCGATGTCCGGCTGACGGACACGGGGGTCGTCTGTCGGCAGCGGGTGAAACTCGATCGTGGACGCTCCGCCAACCGCCCGGAGCACCATGTGGGCCAGCTCGATCACGGTGAACTCCTTGGAGTTCCCCAAGTTCACCGGTTCTACCTCGCTCGTTCTCAATAGGCGGTAGAGTCCTTCGACCATGTCGGAGACGTAACAGAAGCTTCTGGTCTGCGACCCATCACCGTAGACAGTCAAGGGCTGGCCGCGGAGCGCCTGATTAATGAAATTCGAAACGACACGCCCGTCATTGGGTCGCATGCGAGGCCCGTAGGAGTTAAAGATCCTCGCGATCCGCGTCTCAAGGCCGTGATATCGATGGTACGCCATCGTGAGCGCCTCTGCGAACCGTTTCGCCTCATCATACACACCGCGCGGGCCGATCGGATTCACGTTCCCCCAGTAATCCTCACGTTGAGGGTGGATGAGGGGGTCGCCGTACACCTCGGAGGTGGAAGCCAGAAGGAATCGGGCGCCTTTGGCCTTGGCCAAGCCGAGCGCCTTGTGGGTCCCGAGGGAGCCAACCTTCAGGGTCTGGATCGGGAGGCGCTGATAATCGATGGGACTTGCGGGAGACGCAAAGTGCAGCACATAATCCAGCGGTCCATCGATGTGCATGTACTCGGTCACATCCAGTTTGATGAACTGGAAGGCGTCATGACCGATCAGGTGCTCGATGTTCGACATCTGGCCCGTTAGTAGGTTATCCACACAGATGACGAAGTGTCCCTCTTGGATCAAATAATCGCTGAGGTGAGAGCCGAGGAATCCGGCGCCGCCGGTAATCAGGGTGCGAGGCATCGTCCACGATCCAGGTATCGGGTTTCGGGTTTCGGGTTAAAGACCTCCTCGGTTCCGGGTTCACGGACGTCTTTCCAACTCGAAACTCGAAACTCGAAACTCGAAACTGGTTTCACCGCCCGATCCCCAAGTATTCGAAACCAATCGATTTCATCTTTTCGCGGTTGAACAGGTTACGTCCGTCCAGGATGAGGGGCCGCCGCATGAGTGTCTTCATACGCGTCAGATCAAGGCTCTCAAACTCCTTCCACTCCGTGGCTACCACTACCGCATCTGCGCCAGTGACGGCCTCGTACGGATCACGGCAGAACATGGCAGACGGGATCTCCCCCCGCGCCTTCTCCATCGCCTTCGGGTCATAGGCCCTGACCGAGACGCCCTCGCCAAGGAGTTGCTTGACGAGCGCGATGGCTGGGGAGTAGCGCACGTCATCGGTGTCCGGCTTAAACGCCAATCCCAATACGCCGACAACCTTCTCCTTAAGGATCCAGAGCTGGTCCTTAAGCTTCTTGATCGCCTGTGGGATCCGAGCCTGGTTGATCCGATCAACTTCTCGAAGCAGCCGGAAGTCGTGCCCGCACTTCTCCGCGATCTTGACGAACGCTTGAAGATCCTTCGGAAAGCAGAAGCCCCCGAATCCGAGGCCCGCCTTGAGGAAGGCTCGACCGATCCGGGGGTCGAGCCCCATCCCCTCCGCGACGAGCTCCACGTCGGCGCCCACCAGTTCGCAGAGATCGGCCACGCCATTGATGAAGGAAATCTTTGTGGCCAAAAAGGCGTTCGACGCGTGCTTGATCAGCTCGGCGCTCCGGATGTCGGTTACGACGAATGGGACGGGCTCCGTCGCGGAGCAAGTGGAGTGGACGGGGCAGACAAGCGTCCGGCGGATGATAGGGTCATACATCTCCCGAAGCAGGCGCTCGGCCCTCGGATGACCCACACCGACAACGATCCGGTCTGGGTGCAGGAAATCGACCACCGCGCTGCCCTCGCGCAGGAACTCGGGATTGGAGGCGACGTCGAACTCGACCTGGCCGCCGTCGCCATAGACGCGGAGCGTTTTCTCGATCCACATTCCGGTTTGCACGGGAACCGTGCTCTTCTCCACCACAAGCTTATACGACGAGGAGAGTTCGCCGATCCGCCGCGCCACCTGCTCCACCGCTGACAGATCGGCATCCCCGTCCTCCAGGGGCGGCGTCCCCACGCAGATAAACACCGCCGTGGCGGCTTCGATCCCCTCCTTCAGATCAGCCGTGAAGGCGAGGCGATCCTCCCCAACGTTTCGTGCCACCAACTCCTCAAGCCCCGGCTCATAGATCGGCATCTCTCCCGATCGCAGCACCTCGATCTTTTGCCGGTCGTCATCAACGCACACGACCCGGTGTCCGATCTCCGCCAGACAGGTCCCTGCGACAAGGCCGACGTACCCTGTTCCAACGATGCAGATTTTCATTCAGACCTACGCTCGAGTGAGGGGCTGGCTTCTAACGAGCCTTCGGCATAGCTCCGGAGATCGGCATCCACCATCATCTCGATCAGCTCACGGAATCCCACCTTCGGCTGCCAGCCCAGCAGGCGCTTGGCTTTGGAAGCGTCGCCCTGAAGCAGATCGACCTCGGCGGGTCGTTTCAGCTCCGGATCCTCAACGACGTGTCGCCGCCAATCGATGCCAGCCCTTGCGAAGGCAACCT
>Ga0184612_10000976_pt1 | contig 13727 bp, 12 predicted proteins | sample PLM3_60_coex_FD_133163 | JGI IMG/M metagenome (GOLD analysis project Ga0184612, IMG submission 133163) | Groundwater sediment microbial communities from an aquifer in East River, Colorado, USA - PLM3_60_coex | ecosystem: Environmental > Terrestrial > Soil > Riparian zone | place: USA: East... | reverse complement strand
GTCACGGAGGCGATCCGCGCGGGGATCCTGTCGGTCGACCCGCGCCAGATCGAGTCAGCCCGTTCACTCGGGCTCAGTCAGCTCGCAGCACTGCGCTTCGTCGTGCTGCCACAGGCGATCCGCACGGTGATCCCACCACTCGGCAACATCATGATCGCGCTCACGAAGAACACGGCGGTCGTGAGCGCTATTGCCGCAAACGAGCTGCTCAAGGTCGCGGGTGTCATCGAGACCAGGACCGCCAGCTTCGACGGCTATCTGGCTGCCCTCGTCGCATTCTGGTGTCTGACGCTGCCTCTCGCGTTCGTCGTGAGCCAGCTCGAGCGACGATTGAAGTTCGCCCGATGACGACGACCCACATCCGCCGGGTCCGGCTGGGGCGAGCAGCGATCGGACGGATCGTGGTCCTCGTCATCGCCGTCGGGCTGGTCGTGGCCGGCTTCGCGACCGGCACCATACCGTCACGCCGCTGGGAGCCGTTCCTCCTGACCTCGACCTGGACGTTCCTGGGGCAGGGGCTGCTGGTGACCCTGGTCGTCGGGGGCATCGCGCTGGTCGCCAGTCTCGCGATCTCCGTCCCGCTCGGCATGGCCCGGACGGAGCTGCGAGGGCCGCTCGGCTGGCTTGTCACCGCCTGGATCGAACTTGTCCGCGCGACGCCGATCCTGGCCATCCTTGTGATCGTCTTTCTCGGAGGGCCCCGGATAGGACTGCGCTTGGAGGCACTCCAGGCTGCAACGGTCGGCCTGATCATCTACAACTCCGCCGTTCTTGCCGAGATCGTCCGGGCTGGGATCGCTTCGATCCCGAAGGGCGAAGTGGAGGCCGCCCGGTCCCTTGGCCTGGGCTACATCTCCGCGATGCGCCGCGTGGTGCTGCCGCAGGCCGTGGCCCGGATGACACCCGCCATCGTGTCCCAGCTCATCACGCTGATCAAGGACACCTCGTTGGCGTTCATCCTCGGCGCGCAGGAGCTCGTGGGTTTCGGCCGATCGTTCTTCAACTTCTACGGCAACAGCGTGGAAACCTACATCGTCATCGCGTTGATCTTCTTCTTGATTTGCTATCCGTTGTCGCGGTTGTCGCGGCGCCTCGAAGCGCGCCAGCCGAGCGGCGAACGGGTCGTGGTGACGGGTGAGGCGGACCAGATCCCGGCAGCCACATAGCACCCAGACGACATCGGACCCGACCGTCGTTGCCGCGGCGCACCAGTGGGTGCCTTTGTGTGGCGCTGCTGCGACCACGGCGTTGGAACTCCCCTGCCAACCGCGGTAGTCCAACATTCACCCGGTGCATGCGGGCATGCGTGGCAGCGCCGGACGTGTTTACGCCATCACAAGTCGGCCGCGTGGCCGCATTCACCGGATGCATGACGGACTACGGCGCGCGGCAGGGCATCGCCTCGCGACCGAACATATTTGGGAAACAACGATCAGTCGAAGTCGAAGATCGTGTTGCCCTCGTAGAACGTGAGCACGTACGAGCACCGCTGGCAGATCAGCATCTCGACGCGATGCGCGGTGAGGCCCCACGCGCTATCGAACTTGCCTTCCTCGCGCCTGAACGTGCCGTTGCCGCATAGCGGACACATCGGTCGCTCTCGCCCGCCAATGACCCCAGGATCACCTGCTGGTTCCATCACGCTCCCTCCTTGCGTCGATTGTGCGCCGCACGAAGGAATCCCAACCGCCTCCATAGCCACTCCACGATCCGACTCGAACATCCGACGCATGGATCGGCCGCCAATCAGGGCGGCACAGACCAACAAAGGAGCACACGCACCATGCGTCGCTTGTTCATCGGATTGCTCATCGTCGCGGCGATCGTCGTCGGCGGGGGCTTCATCGCCAACGCGGCCTATCAGGTGGGGCTATCGACCGCGATCACCACGGCCGCCGCCAACGCCCCGGACGGCACGGTCGTCACGCCAGTCGCGCCAGGTGCCTACGGGTACCCCTACGGCCCTGGCTACGGCTACGGCCCGGGTTGGGGCCACGGGTTCTCGATCTTCGGGTTCCTCGGCACCCTCCTCGTGATCTTCATCATCGTCGGCCTGCTCCGCGCCGCCTTCTGGCGCGGTCGCGGCTGGGGCGGCGGTGGCTGGGGACCCGGCTATGGCAAGTGGGGCGGCCCAGGCGGCCCCGGCCGTTGGGGCAACGGCGAGCACGACCCGCGCAGCCGCTTCCACCAGACCTTCGAGGACTGGCACCGGGAGGCGCACGGCGAGTCGAGCTCGACTGGCCAGTCGACCGGAGCGACCCCGCCGAGGCCGTCCGAGCCCGGTACCACGTCGAGCTGACGGCTCGACGCCGCGGATCAGCGCCCTCCCGACCTCCGGGAGGGCGCATCCGTGTCGCTACGATGCGCGCGATGGATGGCATGGCCGCCCGATGAATCGAACGATCCTCGTCGTCGATGACGAGCCACGGATCGTGGAGCTGGCACGCGACTATCTCGAGCACGCCGGTTTCGCCGTCGTGACCGCGGCCGATGGCCCGACCGCGCTGACTGCCGCACGCGACAAATCGCCCGACCTCGTCGTCCTCGACCTGGGTCTGCCCGGGCTCGATGGCCTCGATGTCACGCGGCAACTCCGCCAGGGGCAGGCGACCTCGGCACTCCCCATCGTCATGCTCACGGCCCGCGACGACGAGCTCGACAAGCTGCTCGGGCTCGAGCTCGGTGCCGACGACTACCTCACGAAGCCGTTCTCCCCGCGCGAGCTCGTCGCACGGGTGAAGGCCGTGCTGCGCCGTGCCGATCGCCCGGTCGGTGCCGGCGACGTGATCCGGGTCGGGGACCTGGAGCTGGACGTCCCGCGGATGCGGACCGAGGTGGCCGGCAGGTCCGTCGACCTTACACCGACCGAATTCACGCTCCTCGAGACCCTCGCCCGCCAACCGGGCCGCATCTTTACGCGCTCCCAGTTGCTCGACGCGCTCCACGGGGTCGCGTTCGAGAGCTACGAACGGGCGATCGATTCGCACATCAAGAACCTGCGCCGCAAGCTCGAGCCCGATCCGCGTCAACCGCGGTACGTGCTGACCGTGTACGGCGTCGGCTATCGACTGGCGGACGATCGATGAGCCCGGACGACGGACCGCGGCGGGGCGGGCCCGGCTCGCGCGGAGACGGCCAGGACTGGGAGGCCTACCGACGCGAGATGTGGCGTCGACGTCGCGGGTGGGGGTACGGCCCGCCGTGGCGACGTCGCCGTCCCGGGCCGTTCGCCCGTGGCTTCGGCTGTCTTGCCGGGCTCGTCTTCCTGGTCGTCATCGCGTCGCTCCTCGCGGCGGCCACCTCGTTCATCGAGCAGTTCGGGCCGCTCCCCGCCGTCATCGCGATCGCGGCGGTCATCGGGCTGTTCGCATTGACCGGCACCCGACTGCGACGCGCGGCGCGGTCCCTGGACCGGATCGTCGATGCCGCGGCCCGCGTCGAGGAGGGCGACTACTCGGTCCGAGTCGGTCAGCCCGAGTCGCCGATGCCGCCCATCCGCGCCCTGGCCGGCGCGTTCGACACCATGGTCGATCGACTCGAGCGTGACGAGGACCAACGGCGCACGCTGCTCAACGACGTGAGCCACGAGCTCCGGACGCCGCTCAGTGTGATCGCCGGCAACCTCGAGGCGATGATCGATGGCGTCCACCCGGCCGACGAGGCGCATCTCACTGCGATCCTCGAGCAGGCCGGGGTCATGGAACGCCTCATCGACGACCTCCGGACCGTGGCACTCTCGGAGGCCGGCACGCTCCCGCTGCATCGGGAACCGACCGACCCGGACGTGCTGATCGACGAGGTCGTGCGGTCGTTCGCGGGCGCCGGTGGCACGACAGGCGGCCCGGGCGAAGTGACGGTCACGGCCGAAATCCCGTCCGACCTCCCGATCATCGACGTCGACCCGGTCCGCCTCCGCGAGGTCCTCGCCAACCTCGTGGGGAACGCCGTACGGCACACGCCGTCGAGTGGCACGATCGTGGTCCGTGCCCAGGTCGCCAGAGGAGGTGGCGACGACGGCCGCGATGCACCCGGCGATCGACTGGAGATCCGGGTGATCGACTCCGGTCCGGGCATCGATCCCGACGTCCTCCCCCACGTCTTCGACCGGTTCGTCAAGGGCGCCGGTTCGACCGGCTCGGGCCTCGGCCTCGCGATCGCGCGCTACCTCGTGGCTGCCCACGGCGGCACCCTCGAGGTCGAGGCCACGGGGAGTGCCGGTACCACGTTCATCGCCACCTTGCCGCTCGTGCCGACGGATCGCGACTGAATCCGCCGGCCCGTCATTTACAACTGCGGTAGTCCGTGATGCGTGTGGTGCATGCAGCAAGCGCTGGGCCGGTGTGATTGCCCCTCCACGATCCTCCTCGCGCCCGAAACCACTCACGAACAAGGAATCGACTGCGCTCGTCGGTTCTGATTCGCCGGAGGCTCGCATGCCCTGGGTGCATGTTGGACTATTGGAATCGCGGCCAGAGCAGGGCCGGCGAGGCGAGAATTCGGCTCCCGAAGTCAAGGGCGACGGAAGTTGGTCGGGTCGTGGGGGGCAAGCCGACCACCTCGTGCCGCCGGTTCAGGAATCGTTCCCCTGAAACGCGAGACTGCCACGTTCTCCGCAGCCCGCCGAGGAAGTTATTCCATCGCAGGCGGGGCGGGGGCCCGGCGGCGCCGCTGCGGCCTAGGGGCGAGTGATCCGAACGTCCTCGACCGCTGCCTCGACGGTCGATGCCGTGCCGCGGTCCTCCGCGACGAATACGATCCGGATCGTCTGGCCGGCCCACGGGGTCATCTGGACGGAAACCGTCGTCCATGAGGGCTTGTCGGTGAAGGCGCCGCCGAGCTCCTGCTTGACCAGTGTCCGCGTGCCGTTGCCGTCCTCCACGTACGCTCGGAACGAATCCGCGCTCGTCGAGTTCGAGGCGTGTGCCAGGTAATACCGGAACGTCAGGAAGCCGACCGGATCCGGCAAGGAAATGGCCCGTGAGCGCACGGTGGTCGGCCCACCATCGAGGTCGTAGGAGCCCGCTCCTGACCCGGAGGCTGCGCCCGTGACAAGCAGCGCTCGTCCTGACGGTGCGGTTCCGGCCTGGTACGAGGTCGGGGCCGGGTCCGCGCGCTGCCATGCGCCGCCCCGCACGCCGTCGGTCCCGTTGGGGTTCACGACCCAGCCCCGCGCGACCTCGAAGTCGTCGAAGAGCGGACCGCAATTGATCCCGTCCTTGCCGATGATCGTGTAGACGCAGCCAGCCTGCTCCATCAGGTAGAGGATCGCGTCCTTGTTCCGTTCGGTCTCGCGGGTGATCACCTCGTCAGGCGGGTAGAACCGCGCGATCGTGCTGACCTGCGCGTGGCTCGGATACAGCTCGAACGTGTACATGAAGATCCTGTATCGACCGTAGGCCCAGTCGATCTCGTCGCCGTCGGTGATGTAGAGCGAGCTCGATTGCATCGGGTGGTAGCCGTTCTTGCTCGCCATCCGCCGGCCGAGTGCCTCGAGGGCCGCATGGTCGTCCTTGGTCATGTCGATTGGGACGTCGGTCGTGGTGTAGCCGTACGGCCAGAGGATCTCCTCGCCTGCCGTATGGAACGTGATCGCCGCCGTGATCTGCTGTCGACCGCCCACGACCCGTGACTTGATGAAGTCCCGCATCACCCTGGTTTCGGGCGCTGAGAACGGCTTCGGCCCGCGGTACGTGATCGACGATGGCGAGCCCGACGAGCCGCCACAGCACGCCCAGCGGTAGTCGTAGTTCCGGTTGAGGTCGGTGCCGACGTAGCTCGAGCCCGCATTCGGCTGACGGTTCTTGCGCCAGCCGCGGTATGGCGCCCCCGTCAAGTCGTATTGCCCACCGTCGGGATTGACCATGAACACGATCCAGGTCTCGCGCCGATCGACTAGCCGCGTCACCCGTGCGTCGGTGCCATAGCCGTCGGTCAGCCAGCGCAGAACGGCGAGCGTTTGCTCGACCGTGAGGTGCTCGCGGGCGTGATGGAGCGCGTCGAACAGGACCTCGGGCTCGTCCTCGTCGGTGCCCACGTTGTCGGACACCTTGACCGCCCAGATCTCGCGACCCTGGTAAGACTGCCCGATCGAGAACTTCTGAACGAAGGCTGCGTGGTCGGCGACTGCCTGGTCGATCGCAGCGACCATCTCGGGATAGTTGTGGTACCGGCTGTCCTTGGCAGGGAAGGTCGGCTCGGCGGCGGCGGCGGGGAGTGCCGCGACGACCGTTCCGAGCAAGGCGGCGACGAGGGCACCAACGAGCGCAAGGGCGGCGGACGGGGATCGCATTGCCGCAGTCTGGCGGGTGCGCGCGCGCAATGCCAATCGAGCGAACCGGCTATGGGAGCACGGGACCATGGAACAACTTGGGCGGGTCGGGAGTCTCAGACGAAACGGACCGGACCTATTGGGGGATCGGCCGTCCACAGGAGGATCGACGAATGCGATCGATCACCCGCGCCGGCAGGCGGACCATCGCCCTCGCCGCCGGCCTCCTCCTGGTCGCCATCAGCGCGGCCCCCGCTCTAGCCTGCGGCGGGCTCATCGGACCGAATGGGGCGGTCAACCTCCTGCGGACGACGACGTTCGCGGGCTACCACGACGGGGTCGAGCACTACGTGACCTCGTTCGAGTTTGCCGGGGGCGGAGGCGCCTTCGGCAGCCTGACGCCCCTCCCCGGGGTACCGACGGATGTCGTCAAGGGCGGCGACTGGACGCTCCAGCGCCTGATCCGCGAGACGAACCCAGTCACCGAAGACTTCGGGTTGCTTTCGGCGCGGAGCGCGGCCTCGCCCGAAGCGAGCGCCCAGGTCCTGATGCAGGTCACGATCGACGCGCTCGACATCACGGTCCTGCGCGGTGGTGCCCAGGAAGTCGGCCAATGGGTCACCGACCATGGCTTCCGCCTCCCTCCCGACGCCCCCGAGGTGCTCGAGTTCTACGCTCAGCGGAGCCAGATCTTCCTGGCCGCCGCGTTTGATGGCGAGGCAGCCGCGGCCCGCGGCCAGAACGTGGGTGACGGCACGCCCGTCCACATCACCATCCCGACCGACAACCCGTGGGTCCCGCTGCGGATCCTGGCCCTCGGCAAGTCCGAGAGCGAGGTCGTCCAGGCCGATGTCTATCTCCTGACCGATCAGGCGCCGGCTCTGCTGCCGGCCCCGGACGGCTTCAACGGGATGACGCTCGAGCATTCGCGGCCGGCGAACGATCTGCTGCTTTCGGATCTGCGATCCGACCGTGGCATGGAGTGGATTCCCGACAAGGCGTGGTTGACCAAGATCGCGCTCGATGGGACCGCGCCGCAGTTCGGCTATGACCTCGCGGTCGACGCGTCCGGTGCCGGTTCGCCGTCCCGTGTCGCGGCCGGGCTCGACCTGCCCGGTGCGGTCGACCCGACCATGTATGCGGCCCTCCGCTGGTTCGCGGCGGTGTCGTTCATCGGGATCGGCGTCGGTGCGATCGCGCTGCTGATCGTTCGTGGCGTCAGCGACGGGCTCCGGCCCGCGTAGTGGCATCCAACGCCGTGGCATCCAACGCCGTGGCATCCAACACCGTCGCATCCAAGGCCCGCCGGCCGGGGCGTCTCGCCCTGGTCGGCGGCCTCGCGCTCTCGCTGGGGCTGGCTGGCATCGCGGCGGCGTGGGTACAAGGCCCGGCGGCGGCACCGACCAAGGCCGCGATCGGCATTCACTTCTCGGCCTTCAGCCCGACCGAGGTGGTCGCCACGGCCGGCGTCCCGATCACGATCGTGCTGGTCAACACCGACCCGATCGACCACGAGTCGCTCGTCGGGGACGACGCCTTCCACGAGCGCCACCGGACCGGCACCGAGCCCAGCCACGGCTTACGACCGACCGAGGTCTCGATCGCGGCCGGCACGACCGTGACGACGACCGTCACGTTCCGAGACCCCGGGGAGTACCGGTTCATCTGCCACCTGCCCGGCCACGAGGCCTACGGCATGGTCGGCATGGTCGGCATCCTCCGGGTCGTGCCCGCCGACTGACGGCGCTCGCCAACGACGGCGTGATGCACAGAATCCCCCGCCGGACAAAGGTTTGGCGGGCGATGCACCTCAGCGGCATCACGTCGGGAGATCTGCGGCGCTCGGTCACGACCGGGCGGGCGGCAGCGATGGGCCCGGGAGGTCAGGCGTCGGGGCGGTCAGGGGCGAGGCGATCCATGGATGGTCCGACGGCAGCCACCAGCTGGCCCGCCAGGCGCTTGATGCCGCAGACGTGCATCAGCCAGCAAGGGGCGTGCCTGCGTCGAACATTGGGTCCACTGGCGGAGTTCCTCGGCGCGATCAGTTTGGCGAAACGGACGGCTGACGACGTCGGTGTAGCGTTCGGAATGCCGCCGTCGCGCGGGTCGCGTCGGCTGGGCGCACGTCGGCCCAGGGTTCAGGGACGGGGACCGGGACACGTCGCCATCAGGTAGTGGAGGGCATCCAATGGACCGAAGTTCGCACGACCGTCGAGCCCGCCGCGGCGCCGTCGCCATCGCCGGCAGCCTGCTGATCGTCATGACCGTGCTCGGGTCGGCAGCCGCGGCGCCGGCACCGGCGCGCGCATCGGCGCTCGCGCACCTCGACAAGCTCGCGGAGGTCGGCAAGGACCTGCTGGCGCGCCTCCGGCCGGAGGTCCGCGACGCGCTCTCGTCTGGTGGCCAGATTCTTGTGCAACTCGCGGAGAACGTGACCGACATCAAGAACGCAAAGAAGGCCGTGCCGCAGGGCGTCGGCAAGGTCCAGGGCCCGAAGGCACTCCCGCAGGGGTACGGCAGCGACCCATTCGCGGCCGAGGATCTTCTGACCCGCTTTTCCGGCATGACGCAGAGCGAGGTCAGCGCGGATTGGTGCGGGGACAACGCGGTCCTTGGGTTCAACGATTCGGGCAGCTTCATCGCAAGTCTGTTCCTGAATGCGAGCCCCAGCGGGAGCCTCAGTTTCAACGGCTTCTCCCGCTCGCGCGATCGCGGCGCCTCGTACACGGATCTCGGCGCCCTGGTCGCCGACCCCATCCCGGCGGGAATCATGTTCCGCGATCTGCTCGGCGATCCGGTCATCGGCTGCACCAGCAGCTCGAACTTCTACTACGCGTCGCTGGCCATCGACAGCGGTCCGGACTTCGCATTCGTCAACAGCGGTATCTCCGTCTCGCCCTCGACATCGGGCGGTGCGTCGTTCGGGTCGGCGGTGATGGCTGTCAGCAAGGATGCCTTCACTCACTTCCTCGACAAGCCGTGGATGGCCGTGAGCCCGGGCGCGACCGCGGCCCCGACTGACGACGTCGTCCACGTCACCTACACGGACTTCGACTTCACCGGCTTCGAGGAACCAGCAACCGCCGCGTGCCCCGACACCGGGCGGACGGCGATCGAGCACGTGCGCTCGACGGACGGCGGGCAGACCTGGTCCGCGCCGACGGTCCTCGAGGAGATCTGCGGCGACATCGTCTTCGTCCAGGGATCCCAGGTCGAACCGGGCGCCGCGAACGATGTCTACGTCGCGTGGGAGCACTACGAGGTGCCCGAGAGCGACCGCGACATCCGCATCGCGCGGTCCGTCGACGGCGGCGAGACCTTCGGCCCGGCGCAGATCGCTTCGACGGTCACCCCAGTTGGCGACTCATTCGCGGTCCAGGGCCTCTTCCGCGCCTTCATCGACCTCCAGGGCCTTGCCGTCGATCCGAATTCCGGGGCCGTCTACCTCTCCTGGCACGACGGCCGGAACCGTTCGAAGGTCGATCCCTTCGGCTTCTGCGGCGGAACATCCACCTACTGCTTCGGCGCCATCCTCCTCTCGCGATCGACGGATCAGGGCACGAGCTGGTCGGCCCCGGTTCGCGTCAACGACGACAACCCCACCCTCGGCGTCGATCAGCTCTTCCCGGCCCTCGACGTCGACAAGGCCGGCAACGTCTGGGTCGCCTACTACGACCGCCGTCGGGACACCCGAAACCTGATGATCGACACGTTCCTGGCGAAGTCGACGAACGGCGGTGGGACGTGGACGAACAGCCGTCTCACGAACCTGAACTTTGCGTCCATCACGGGCTGGCAGGACGTCGTGGTCAACCCGCTCTACATGGGCGACTACATCGCCGTGACGGCCGATTCGACCGGCGCCAACCCCGGGGTCATCGCCTCCTGGGGCGACAACTCGCTCGGTGACGCCAACGTCGTGCAGGCGCGCAAGTGATGCCATGACGTCTCGACCGACTCGGATGTGAGGGGATCTCCATGACCACGAAACGACGATTCCGGACGCTCTTGGCGCTCGTTGGAGCTGCGGTGCTGCTGCTTCCGTCGGCGCCCGGAGCGCTCGCCCAGGTCCCATCGAACGACGACTTCGACAACGCGACCGTCATCGCAGGCCTGCCGTTCCAGGACAGCCTCGACACGACGGAGGCGACCACCGCGGCGGACGACCCGGATTGCGCCGGCAATGGGCACACCGTCTGGTATGCCTTCACGCCGGGCGCCGACGTGACGATCACGGCAAACACATCAGGCAGCGACTACGACACCACGCTGTCCGCGTACACGGGCTCCCGCGGCGCTCTCGAGCAGGTCGCCTGCAACGACGACAGCGGGAGCCTGCAGTCGAGGATCGTGTTCGCCGCCACGTCGGGAACCACCTACTTCTTCATGGTCGGCAGCTTCTTCGACTCGCCTGGCGGTGCCCTCCAGATCAGCGTCGCGGAGCTGTTGCCACCGCCCAATGACGACTTTGACGATTCAACACCGGTCGACGTGCTCCCGTTCAGCGACGAGGTCGACACCGACCTCGCGACGAGCGCCGCCGACGATCCAGACTGCAACGGCAACCTTCACTCAGTGTGGTACGCGTTCACGCCGACCGCCGACATGGAGATCCAGGCCGACACGTTCGGCAGCGGGTACGAGACGACGTTGTCTGCCTGGACTGGGACGCGAGGTGACCTGACGCAGGTCGCCTGCGGCAGCTTCCGGGTGCGCTTCCAGGCAGTCGAAGGGCAGACCTATCACTTCATGGTCGGAGCGGCATTCGAGGAGGCCGGCCACCTCGTCTTCAATCTCCGAGAGCTCCCGCCGCCCCTCGTCCTCGGCCTGTCGATCGACCCGACCGGGAGCGTGACTCGGGCAGGCCTGGCGACCATCCATGGCGCCCTGACCTGCTCCCGCGACGCGCCTGGCGTGGTGATCATCGGCACGATCCGCCAGCAGCAAAGCAAGAAGGTCGCGGTCGCGACATTCACGGCGTCCGTCGACTGCGAGACGTCGGTGACGTGGAGCGCGACGGTCGCCGGCGAAACCGCCCTGTTCCGTCGCGGCAACGCGAGCGTCGTCGCGTCGATCAATTACTTCGACGAAAGTCGCGGCGATCCCGTCGCGGCCCGGGCTACACGAACCGTGCGGCTCCAGTAGGCGACGACGGTCTCGCCGTTAAGTCCGGGCCTGCCAGCGACGGCGGGCCCGGCGCGTGGATGGCTCCCGCGGTCTCCTCGGGACGGCGGCCCGCGTCCCTATCGAGCGAATTTCCGCTCGCAGTCGGCGGCGAGGACGTCGCCCCGGCCATAAAAGACGATGTCGACGCCATCGCCGCACACGATCTTGTCGGGGACACCATCCCCCGCCGCCACGATGACGTCCCACCCGGGGCCGCCGCGCAGGGTGTCGGCCCCGGCGTCGCCGTAGATCCGGTCGGCCCCGGAGCCGCCATCCACCATGTCGCCACCTGGTCCGCCGAACAGGATGTCGGCCGACGCGCCACCGTACACCTGGTCAGCGCCGTAGCCACCCGCGATGCGGTCAGCGCCATCACCACCATAGACGACGTCGTTGCCGGCCCGAGCGTGGATCGCGTCGTTCCCGCCGAGCCCCCGGATCGTGTCGGCGCCGATGGTGCCGTACAGTACGTCGGCGCCGGGCGATCCGGTGATCGCAGCGGCGAGGACCGGTCCCGCGAGGGCCAAGTACGCAGCCAGCGCGGTGGCCACGGCCCACGGTCGGCGTCCGGAATCCATGTCTCGATCTCCTCCGACTTGCGGGGTACACGATACCCCCGCGGCGGGCAGCGAGCCCGCGGCAACACGCCCTTGATGCCGCAGAGGTGCATCACACCCCGGCAACATCCTGACGCGTAGGGGACAGGGCCACGCGTGCGAGGGAGCCGGCGGGCCCGAAGGCGCCGCCGGCTCTGTGCCTCCGCTAGGTGGACGCAGGCCGCGAACCCTACTTGGCGGGTCGGAACGCCACCTGGATCTGGATCGCGACGCCAGGCGGTGGGTCGAAGCCGAAGACGTCGACGGCGCTGTAGTGACCCGGCTTGGCGGGGACACCGGTATCGAAGTGGGTGACGTCAAAGGTCGTCTTGGTCCCACGGAAGGAGTCGGTCTCTTCACCATTGATGAAGAATGTCTCCACTCCGGTCGGCCCTACCTCGATCGTCCAGCTCTCGATCTCCACGGAGATATGGAGAGCGCCGGCGCCGCCGCCACCGCCCAAGGTGTGGAAGCATCCGGAGCCTTCCACGTCACCCCAGGTCTCGGTCCCATCCGCGGAGCGGTCGAACTCGGCCCAGGCCCAGAAGCCGCCCAGATTCTGGCCACAGAAGTCAGGGTTGTTGCAGTTGAAGGAGATGCCGACCTGCCACATGTCGTGGTCGGCACCACCACCGTATGCAGCAGCGGTCCCTGCGGTCCCCGCCAGCAGGGCCGTGGTGATGGCCATGGAGGCGATCAATACTCGTAACCGTCGCATCGGACGCACCTCTCTCTCCACTCGCCCTCGGGCTTGGAGATGCTCGAGTGCCCGGACGCTGCGCGGCGCCATCCCCGACGGTCGGCACCGGAGCTCCTCGGTCTCGGCTCAGCGACGTCCGCAGCACCGTTCAACATACTCCTCGCCCGTCACGCCAGCGTTTGGCTGCAGCGTTCGGCGTGGGGCCGACCCGTCAGCCGCCGGTCGTGTCGGGGCGCTGGTGGACGACCGGGGGGAGGTCCAGGGTCTCGACCCAGGCCGCGATCTCGTCGCCGGCCGCGATCCACAGGCCGTCGATGGCGCGGGCACGGTCGATGAGCCGCTCGATGGCGGCGGCGCGCGCGGGCCGGCCGGAGACGAACGGATGCATGGTCAGGTTGAACAGGCCGCCGACGTCGAGGATCGCCTCGAGCTCCTCGGCCCAGGCGGCCTCGACCTCACTCGGTCGGAGGATCGGCGAGGACGCGTAGCCCGGGACGTAGTTCCAGCGGTTCCAGTCATCGAGGCTCCAGTGGACGGGGAGCTCGATCAGGCTCGCCGCGACTGGTGTCGCGGGTCCGGCGGCGAGCCGGTACGGGTGGTCGGAATCCATCAGCCCGGAGTCGTACCGGAACCCGTGCCGTACCAGCAGCTCGGGCGTTCGGAAGTTCATGTCCCAGGAAGGGGCCCGATAGCCGACCGGCCGAACGCCAAGCGCGGTGTCGAGCGCCTCGAGGCCGCGCAGCAGGTAGCCCTCCTCGGTGGCCTCGTCGGCGCCGCGCACGCTCTCGTGGAGGTAGCCGTGATGGCCGATCTCGTGGCCGGCGTCGCGCACGGACCGTGCAACCTCGGGCCACGTCTCGGCGACCCAGCCGGGCACGAAGAACGTGGTCCGCAGCTTCACCCGATCGAGCATCCGGAGCAGCCGCGGCACCGCGGCACGCGGGCCGTAGCGCTGGTGGGCGATGACGTCGAGGTAGTCGACGACCTCGGGGTGGTC
>Ga0184612_10000975_pt1 | contig 13728 bp, 12 predicted proteins | sample PLM3_60_coex_FD_133163 | JGI IMG/M metagenome (GOLD analysis project Ga0184612, IMG submission 133163) | Groundwater sediment microbial communities from an aquifer in East River, Colorado, USA - PLM3_60_coex | ecosystem: Environmental > Terrestrial > Soil > Riparian zone | place: USA: East... | reverse complement strand
GGTTCTACGAGCGGGCCGCCGGCAGCTATGCCACGATGCTTGCCAGGGAGGGCACCACCCCGGCCAGACTCACACACCTTCGCGAAGTAGTGATTCCACCGTCGCGCAAAGTCACCAAAACCGACTTGGCAAAGTACCTAAACGCATGGGCACAGCGACCGGACCTGGTCAGTTTGGGGTCTCAGAAGAATTTCCAGCGTCTGATGGAGAATTTGTCTGACCGGGACGGTGAACCTCCGTCGGCACTACCCGATGTCCCTGGCTACAAGGCGATGATCGCGAAGGCGATTCTCTTTAAGAAGGCCCACTCGGTTGTCCGCCCCATGTTTCCGGCGTTTCAAGGGAACGTGGCGGCCTATGCAGTAGCTCTGGCGGCAAATCGGTTCGGCGCGCGGGTTGATTTCGACAAGATCTGGAAACGACAGGCGATATCGCCGGAGCTCGTCCAACAGATCCAGATTTGGGCCAAGGAGGTAGATGACGTGCTTCATCGATCAGCAAATGGCAGGATGATCTCGGAGTGGGCGAAGAAGCCGGAATGTTGGGACGTGGTGCGCGAAGCGAGCTATTCCGAGCCTGTCGAGGGTATTCCCGAATTGAACTGATGGAGATCTGCTGGCATGCTCGGGAGCTTAAATAGCGCTCAGCAGGTCAAACGATCCCGGCCGGTGAAGGCTGTGTGTGTCGGGATTCGGCGTGAGCCCAAGGGCGCGATGATCCGTCGAATCCCAGAGATTCGAGCAAGGTGCTGGCGATGGCCCAAGCAAGAAGAGGTGGAACAGCATTCCCTACCTGACGGAATCGTTCGCCCATGTTCCCGTTGAAGTTGAAGGCATCCGGGAATGATTGGAGCCGTGCTGCTTCACGAATGGAAATCGCACGTGCCTGGTCACCGTCGTAATGAATGTGGGAGTACGCGTCTTTGGACAGATGTGCGGGCACCGTCCAGGCGGGCTGGTCAGGTCGGAGCTTCCGCCACTTGTCGATGAAGATACCCTCCGGGTAGGGTGGGACAAACCGCCGTTCGAGTGCTCGGTACTCTGGAGAACCCGGCGTCGGCGCCTTCGCTTGTGTGGCAAGGTGCTCGAGCTCGTCTTGAAAACGAGCCTTCGAGATTGCCAAGGCTGCAGGATAGCGGTCTCCGGCATTCATTCTCCGGAACGTTTCATAATCTCGAGGCGTCCTGCGTATGACATGGTCCTTGAGAGCATGCGTAGCTGGAAGGCCCGGCCACATGCGCATGATTCTCGCAAAGTGCGAGTGCGGCTCGCGCACGAAGTCCACAGTTTCACCATCTCGCCCCAGTCGTCTCGAGCCACTAGACAGATGGTCGGTTAAGTGCGGCAGGTCGCCGATAGCCTCCGACACTATAGTGGCGGAGATCTCCGCTCGGCCCATCTCGACCGGCAGTTCCGAATGTCTGATGAACGGGAGAGGCGCTGTCCACTCTGCTCGAGGTCTGAAGTAGCCGGATGGCAGTGCCGTAACGTGTGTCGCTGGTGGCATGACCGGGATGACATCCAAGTCGTCCCGGATCCCGATGAAGAACAGCCGCTCGCGAAACTGCGGTACCCCGTACCAGACCGCGTTGAGTACTGCGTACCCAACCTGGTATCCGCGTGCGGCCAGATCCGCTGCAGCGTCATCGGCGATGTTTCTCCCTCCGACCGAAAGCATGCCCGGCACGTTCTCCATCACCACGGCGAGCGGCCGCCATAGCTCCGCTGCGTCAAGGAAACCGACGTACAGCTCGTTGCGCGGATCGGCTGCGTGCCCTTCCTCGGTGAGGCTGTCCAGCTTCGCCCGGCCAAGCCGTGAGAAGCCCTGACAGGGTGGGCCTCCTATGAGGATGTCTGGCCGGCCCCGTGTAACGAGTCGGTCGAGATCCAGATCCTCAAGGTTGCCCTCGTCGCCTGACAGCACCACTGGACGTCCCTGCGGTTGCAATCGGCCGATGTTCTCCGCGTAGGTTCCTGCCGCCGTCTCGTCAACGTCAACGGCGGCGAGAATGTCGCTGCCGGCGGCGTGAAAGCCGAGGCTGAAACCTCCCGCACCACAGAACAGGTCTACAACGCTCGGGCGCCCTGGACGGCGAGTCGTCACTAGTGAACAGTGGCACGCGACCGCTTCCGCGGCAAGAGAATCCTGATACTGGCGCCCCGACGTCGCCCATCGGTCAAAGCGTGAATCTCGCCGCCGTGCACCTTCACGATGCTGCGAGCGATGGTGAGGCCCATTCCCTGCCCACCTTCTTTGCCCGAAAAGAGTGGCTCGAACACGCGGTCAGCTATGGCCTCAGGAATCCCGGGGCCGTTATCCGAAAAAATGATTTCGCACTTCTCTTCATAACGCCGCGCGCTGATTCGAATCCGCGGTTGCCTGATTCCATGGAGCCAATCCAGAGAGTTCGTCGCCAGGATGTGGAGCAGGCGATGGAATGTCTCCGGCCTCATCTCAACCCGCACGACGTCCGCAGCTTCCGACACGATTTCCATTTTCGCACCTGCCGGACCCAAGACAGGCTCCATCAGTTCCCTGAAGACCGTGAGCTCAGAGCTCACGTCCAGAGCACGCCGCCGGTGATTGGCGCTGGCCTCCATCGGACCGACCATAGCCAGACGGTCAGCGACAATATCGATTGTCTCCGCGAGTTGGGCCACGGCCGCGAGCGCCGATCTCCTCGTGGAGCGACCTGCTCCTTCGCGAATCCTGTCGCTCATTTGCCGGAGCTTATCGAGGTGCGGCTGCAGGGAGCGTGAGAGTCCAACCGCAGCCTGTCCAAGCGCAGCGAGATCTGAATAGCCCTCCAGGAATCGCTTGTGTAAAGCTTCCTGCCGTACGACAGAGTCTCTGGCCCGTACCGCCAGCTTCAACAGCTCAGTACGTGTGGATGGGTCGACTTTCGTTGCCAGTTTCTCCAAGGCGGCGGCGACAGAATCCTCGTTCCGTTCCTGAGTCCGAGGGCTCGAGGTGACAAGAGTCGTCGGATGCCGTTTAGCCTGTCTTTCCGCCTCCAGGATTTGAAGTACGAAGTAGAGTAGCCGCCGCAGATCCTCGTACGCCCGGTTGTGTAACAGACCCTCGCGATTGGTCTGGTCTGTCAGGTCGGAATTCCCGTCTCTTGAGATCTCAACGAAGCCGACGACCTGGTTGTTGCTCAGGCGAACGACTGGATTGTTGACTCGTCGCTGGTCGAGCCTCAGCCAGTCATCATGCGGTTCTCCATACGGCCAGACCCTAAAGCCGTCGCGGTAGACACTGAGGCCGGACCATTCGCGAAGCCACGCTCGAACCTCCATTCGTGGACCAACACGCGCCACCGCCTCTGTTTCTAGATCGAACCCGAAAATCCTTATCTTTACGGGCCCACACTTCAAGTCGCTAGTGCCGTTCCACAGGTGCTCAACCGACCGGGTTCCGTTCACATTGATATCGACAGTCGCATTCCCGTCGAACTGAGCCTCGATCCGATATGGTGCGCGCTCCAGAATATCCGCGCGCAACTCTCCCGAGTACTGCGGAAACTCGTCTGACTCAATACGGATCGTGAAGTTGTTGCCGTCACGAAATGGCGATCGGAGACGCGCAAGCCTCGTCGAGAGACGTCGGAACATACGCTCATTCCAGAGCGCACGCGGACGAGTCATACGCAGGATCGTTCCCTGCTTAGGGAGCAGACTGGCAGGTCGAAGTTCCCACCGGCTCTTAACCTCGGACATCAACAGCACGTCATTGTCAAAGTCGTCCCAGTCGAACAGGGCCACCACTTCATCACGCTGTCCCTTACGTCTCGAGATCAGTTCGAGCCGCGCTCCCAGTTTGTCCGCAGCAAACCTGCCTACTCCCTTTTCGCCCAGCATGCGCCTGCCGCTCGGGGTAAATCGCGACGAAGGGTGCGCTTTCGAGGTGGCGGCCGGCTGCATCCAATGGCCAAGGAGCGTATCGAGGTCCATGCCCAGCCCGTCATCGCGAACGATGATCTCGCCGGCAGTGGATGCAACTCCCTTGAACTCGATCACCACGTTCGAGGCATCCGCATCGTGGGCATTCTTAACCAGCTCGGTCACAGCCAAGACATCGTCACTTATCAGCTCAGAGCCTATGAGCTTGAGCAGCCTGGCACGTGGCCGGAACTCAACAACGCCAGAACGGGGCTCCTGATTTGCGGACACTTATCTCCTCTTGAGCGCCTTGAGAAAACTCCCGGCGATCTTTTCCGCAAGCAACGGAGGCACTGCATTGCCAAGTTGAGTCCACTGGTCTGAAGCCGAACCGCAGAAGGCGTAGTCGTCACGAAACGACTGCAGGCGCGCTGCTTCTCGAATAGAGATCGACCTGACCTGTTGTGGGTGCACGTACCCGTTCCCGTCTTTTGCCAGGTGCGCAACGATTGTCTTTGAGGGGCGATCGCCGCGCAATCTCGCGTACTTGTCGTCGAACACGTCTCGGCGATACCGCATCAAGTCAGCACGCTGGTGGCGTTCCAGGATGTGGATGCTGTCCTCACCGGGGCGAAGCAATGAGTACAGCTCCAGATCACGCGCGTTGTGGTAACGCACCGTGTGGTTGTACAGCACTCGAGATTCACGTAGAATTCCGAACTTGGTCAGATATCGGCGGTAGCGGGGCTCAGTTGTAGGCAGGCCGCGGACGAAAGGCTCGACCGCCCGACCGTCTCCCGCAGCCCGCGGCGGCAGATCGAAGATTGCGTCATCGAGTGTGACGGGTGGCAACGCATCGACGTCGAAGTCCTGCCGGTGATCCTGATACTCTTCGACCGGACGCGTCGGCAGCTCTCCTGTGGTGGTGGCGACCAGGAAATACCGAATACGGTCCTGCGGAACACCATGGGCGGAGGCATTGGTTTGCCAGATCGCCGTCTTGAATCCTCCGCGTTCCTCCAACATCCGTGCTGCAGCTTCCAGAAACGACAGTTTCTCCTTCCGCGCGGATTGCATTCCCGGCACGTTCTCCATGAGAACCATGCGTGGCCGGAGTTCCAATGCCGCCGCGACCATGTACTCGAACAGAAAGTTCCGGTCATCCCGGCCCAGCCTGTAGCCGGTGTGCGTAACCTTGGAGCGAAATCCCGCATGCGAGAAGCCCTGACATGGAGGCGCTCCGGCCAGTAAATCAATTCGGCCTGGAGCGAGCAGCCTTCTCAGCTCACCAGGTCGCAGTGTCCGGATGTCGCGACAGAGAATCCGTTCGGAAGGTACTGTTGGATGATTCAGCGCGTAGGTGCGCAGAGCCATCGGGTCGCTATCGAGCGCGAGAAGAACCCGAAAGCCGGCCCGGCCCAAGCCCTCAGAGAGTCCACCAGCGCCTGAGAAGAAGTCGACAGCCGTGGGCTGATCACTGTGATTGATGCGATGAACCTCAGCGCCACGGTACGTCGAACAGAAGTTCCTGAGCTCGCAGGAATTGCACGACGCGTTGCTTGCACGGCAGACCTCCTTGCCGTGAGCTGTGAGGTTTCTCTGAAGCGAGTGTCTGAGGTTGGGGGGGATGAGCTCCGCCAACATTTGTCGCCGATCGCTGGTCGCGATGCCATCGAGCGAGAGTCCGAGTTCGCGATGGATGCCAAGACGGCACAGGACTCGATCCGCGTCCGCCCCCAGCGCCGAGGTCGGGGGTGTCGTCGACTGGTTCGTTGACTCGTACAACAGCGACGCAAGGCGCGCAATCTCTTTCAGGTGGCTTATACCGTCATCAAGCTTCGCGCGCACGCTCTCGCTGGATTCGCCTGATGATACGCATCGGAAAGGAGTGCGTTCCTTGAGCACCCGGGCAACGGTTCGCTTCCGCCAGTCAGCAACGTCCGGAGGAAAAACACGGATTCGATGATAGAAATCACATCGTTCGCGGGGGTCGAGAGGCCAGCCCGAAAGCTCCGCCGCGCTCGGATCAGGGATCACTCGGCCTCCGATCGCAAGTGACTGAACTCCGCTCAATTCAGGTCCTCCTCCGTGCAAGTCGCCCAGCTCTGCCAGCACGCGAGGTATAGCGGCGCTGCGGAATTTCGGACGCATCGGCGAGTTCAATGAGGCGACGAGCCAGAGCAGGGATCGGGCGGTGCTTGGCGTTCTCCCATCCGTTCACTGTGCTGAACGTAACCTGGAGCTCTCTCGCCAGTTGCTCCTGTGTGATGTGGCGAGCTTGACGGATCTCTCGCACCAAAACAGCGAAGTCAATCGCGCTCTTCGTTGGGACCGCAGCCCTCATCTGCCCTCCCGCAATTCAGGCAAGTGGCGTCCTGTACGAGATCGTATAGCGCATCATATATGAAGTGTGAGCCTCCGCGGACGAGAATATAGAGCCTTGGAACCGTGCTTGGGGGAGGCCGAGTCCGCCCTGCACGCGGATCTGGAGGTTCAGTTCGCCGGGGCCTGGGGCGACGGGCTGGGTCCGCAGCCCCGAGTCAAGACCGCGTTCGCCGCGCAGACGATACCGCTAGCAGTCGAGCAAGACGAGAGCGGAGCGTGTCGGGGCGGCCCAGTTCACATTCCCAGACAGTGATAACGCGCCAGCCGAGTGCCTTGAGTTCGGCCGTCGTTCGCCGGTCGCGTGCGACGTTGTCGCTGAACTTCCTTGTCCAGAACTCGAGGTTGCTTTTTGGGGTGTACGCGTACTTGCACTCCGCGTGTCGGTGCCAGAAGCAGCCATGTACAACAACGACGGCTCGATGCCTTGGGAGAACGACGTCGGGACGCCCAGGCAGTCGGGTCACATGCAGCCGGAATCGGCAGCCCATCCTGTGAAGAATGGAACGGACCTGGCGTTCCGGTACAGTGTCCCGACCTCGAATGCGGGACATGTTCCAGCTTCGTCGTTCGCGCGATAGTCTGTCTGCCATCCAGAAATGTGTGACACGCGCCGTCGCGCGTTCCGTTGGCCGTCAATCGAGGCTGAAAGACTTCTCCGACTTTGCCGGCTTTGGCCGTGTCCGTCAAGCGCCCAGCCAAGCGTTCACGCTCCTTGCAATGAGGCGGTCAGCGCGATGAAGTTCGAAGTCCGTGGACGATGGTGAATTCAGGACAATCATCGCGTCCGCCTGTGACAGACAAGGTCACACAGTTCAAATGCGCTCCGTCCGCGCACAGCGACGCCAACCCGATCGAGCTCTACCGTTCATCCCGATTACAACCTTGTGCCTTGCAACCGGTCGAACGCAGTTGTAGAAAGGTCAATGGCGCCCCTGCGAACCTGGGATGGGAATCATGGCGTACGACCGTTTTCACGTGGTCGGCAACGTCGGTGTTGTACTCGCGATTCTTCTGTGCTCCCCTGCCCGCGCTCAAGACACAGATCCTCATAAGCTCCTCGCCGAAGCAGACCGGCTCGCGTGGCTTCGGGTCTGGACACGGGCGGAACCGCTTTACGCCGACGCTCGAGAGGCGTTCGTCCGCAACGGCGACAGGAGGAACGCCCTCTACGCTGAAGTCAGTCGACTGCGTGGACAGCTGCCAACGCTGCCAGTTCCAGAAGTCTCCGAACGTCTCAGCGCTTACCTCGATGATCCGGTCGTTCAGAACGACGAGCGACTCCGGCTTCGTGTGCTGATCATCAAAGGCGAGACGGACGAGGACCTGGACCCGTCATTGTCGCAACGTTCCTGGACGGAGGCGTTGGCGCTCGCCCAGAACCTCGGTGAAGCCGGCTGGGCAAATCGCGCCCGCGGCGAGCTTGGGCTTGTCGCCTTTCTGCAGGGTGACACGAACACCGCCATCGTGAATCTGGGGCAAGCAATCAAGGTCGCCGAAACAAGCGGCGACACCTCGTCCCTGGTGCGCTGGCTCACGCTGTTCGGCCACGGCTACGTCGAACTTGGTCGTCCGGAGCAGGCCTTCGACTTCTATGAACGAGCGCTCAAGGTCGCGCGTACGGTGCCGGAGCTGCAGAGGCCCTTCATGACGCTCGTCGGCAAGGCCGACGCACTTGTGAAGGTTGGGCGGGTGTCCGAGGCCGAAGAACTCGTGACGTCGACCCTTGCAGAAGCGGCGAAGGAAGGATCGCTGGGCTACCAGGCGGAGCTGACGCTCCGACTTGCCTTCATCGCCGCCGAGCGCAAGCAGACGGCGCGAGCTCTGGAAGCGATGTCGCGCGCCGCGGAGTTCGCGCGTGCCGCTGGAGGCAACCGAATCCTGGCCGGCATCGCGCTCGAGCGTGCGAGGATTCTACGTACTGCAAATCGATTATCCGATGCGGAGGCCGCCTTGCGCGAGGGCGTCATTGCGTCTCGCAGCATGGGCGAACGGCTGCTGCTTCCGAAGCTCCTCGCGCAGCTCGCCGACGTACAGCTCTCGCAGGGCCGTCGCGCTCAAGCTTCCGAGCTTCTCCAAGAAGCGGATGATCTGCTCGAAGGACTCCTCACGAACGCGAGCAGTCCATGGGTTAGAGGACGCATTCTCGCGAGCATGGACGAGGTCGTGTCTGCGAGGATTCGGCTTGAAGGCGAGCGCAGCGGTGGGGACCCGGGTCGGCTCTTCGCGGTCCTAGAACGAGCCCGTGCGCGATCGCTGGTGGACCTGTTACATGCACGTCCACTCAGCGATGTTCGCAAGCCGGATGATTTGCGCAAAGGGGAACGGCGAATTGCAGCGCTTCAACTGCAGTTGCTCCGAACGACCGGACGCGCAAGCCGCCAGCGGTTGCTGGACGAGATCTTTATCGCCGAGGAGCAGCTCGCACCGATGACGACCGAGCTGTTCACGAGATCGCGCCGAACCGCGCGTGGCGCTGCCACGCTGCGAGAAGTGCAGTCCGCCCTAAGGCCTGACGAAGTACTTCTCGAGATCGCACTTGCCGAACCTGCGTCATTCGCCATCGTTGTAAGCCGCTCGACCGCGAGAGTGCGACAACTGGCCGGCCGGTCGACGATTGTCGGTCAGGCCAAGTCATTGGTGTCGGCCGCCCGAAGCGGGCGGGATGTGACGACCGAGGTAAAGGCGCTCAGCGCGACGCTGCTGAGTGATATGCGCGAACTGCCCTCCCGCCGTCGCGTTGTTATCAGTGCCGAGGGGAGTCTCCAACAGGTTCCTTTTGAGCTCTTGGAACTTCCGTCTCCAAACGGACGCCGCTTGCTCGATACGCACGTTGTGTCGTACACGCCGTCGGCTACGATTCTGGCGATGCTGCGAACGCGTGCGGGTTCACCTGTCGGCGGCCGGATGGCATTCGCTGTCGGCGCGTCCCCAGAAGCCGCAGTGGCCGGAACGAATTGGCCCACGGCTGGCCCAGTGACGCGAGGCGTGTACGACCTCGACGCCTCGCAGCTGCGGCCATTGCCACTCGCCGCGGAGGAGGCAGAGTCCGTCCGCGCAGCACTCGGAGCCAGCGGCTCTCAGGTGTTGGTAAAAGATGCGGCTACGGAGGCGGCCGTGAAGGCACAGCCGCTGGCCGACTATCGCGTCCTGCACCTGGCGGCGCACGGGATCATGAGCACGAAGTTCCCGGCCCGATCGGCCCTCGTGCTGAGACCCTCAGGCGTCGAGGACGGGCTTCTGCAGGCCCGCGAGATTCTGGATCTGCGGCTGAACGCCGCTCTGGTCACCTTGTCTGCGTGCGACACGAGCACGGGCGCCGATCAGGGACAGGACGGGGTCGCCAGCCTGGTCAGACCTTTTGTCGCGGCGGGCGCACGCGCCGTTGTCGCGAATCTCTGGGCAGCGGACGACACTTTCAGCGCCGCGCTGATGCGCGAGTTCTATCGAGAGCTTGCCGGCGGCGCCGACATCGGCGAATCGTTGCGGCGAGCGAAGCTACGCATGATCGAGTCGTTCGGTCCGGAGGCGATTCCGAGACTTTGGAGTGGCGTGCTTGCCTACGGCGACACGTCAGCGATTGTCGCGTCGAATGGCGCCGCCGCTCGTGGAGGGAACTACAGGTGACCTTCCTAACCGAACCGCAACGGCGCGCTGTCTTCGACAAGGTGATCACACTTGTCGACACGAAGTTCAGCGGGTCCGACGTTGACGTGGGCCAACTCCGTGACGTGCACGGACCACGCGTGGTTGGAAGCCGCACCCTGGAGGACTTCGAACAGGCGCTCGACGGGCTGCTTCGGGACCTGAAGACGAGCCACACGGGTTTCTTCCACGAGGCGCGGCCCCGTTCCGCCGGGCGAATCGCGATGGCCGCGACATTGACGAAAGCGGATACCTCGGAAGACGGTCAACGCTGGGTGTTTCAGGACGTCCATGCCGGGGGTGTCGCCGCTGCGGTTGGTATCCAGTCCGGCGACGTCCTGATAGCGGTGAACGATGAAGAGCTGATTCCGCCGGCTGCAACGCCCTTCCGGCTCGGCGAGTCCTACACGCTCACGGTGCGCAGGCGAGATGGCTCGACGATGCGGCCGACGCTCGCAATTCCAGGTTCTCGTGAGAAGCAGCGGCCGATCGTGGTGCCCGATCAGGTCGTCAGTGCGGGGAAGCTCGATCAGGATATCGGCTACGTACGCGTCAGCATGTTCCCGGGCGTCCTCGGAATCGACGTTGCCCGCGACATCAGCCGCGCGATTTCGGATCTCGCGTGTTCTCGCCTCGTGCTTGATCTCAGAGGTAACACGGGCGGTGGGATCGGCTGCCTGCGGCTCATGAGCCACCTTTGTGCAGACCGCCGTGGAGTCGGGTACAGCGTCGGACGGAAGCTGGCCCGTAAAGGGTACGACAAGGAGCGTCTTCCGCAGTTTGATCGCATCCCATCGTCGAAGCTGCAGGTTCTCCCGCTGATCGTCAAATTCGGCCTCGCTGGCCGCTCAGTAGCTGTGTTCACGGAGGCGCTGGGGGCTCAGCGCCATCACGGCCACGTCGCGATGCTCGTGAACGAACACTCGGCGAGCGCCGCGGAAATGGTGGCGGCATTCGCGTCCGAATATCAGCTGGCCACGCTCGTTGGAACGAAAACGGCAGGCCGGCTGGTCGCCACCAGCGCGTTTAAGGTCGGGTTCGGCTACCGCGTCGTGATGCCGGTCGCCACGTACTTCACCTGGCGAGGTACGAATCTCGAGGGCCGAGGTCTCGCTCCAACGGTCGAAGAACCATTTTCATTTGAGGCAAGCGTTCAGGGCAGAGACAATCAACTGGAACGGGCCACGCAAATCGTTCGCGAAACAGAAGTAACGGAGTCCGCGTAGCAGCCGCTGGTTCAGCGCACCCGCAGCGGGAACATTTGCCACTCACCACCGTCACGTCTCAAGGTGAGCTGATAGTCGCCCGATTCGAGAGCGCTCACATCAATCACGGCTTCGAGAGTTGTGACGTAGTTGCGGATCTCTGCCGAGCCCCTCGCGGTAGCCCTCGCACGCAAGTCCGCGTCGAGAATTCGAACGTCGTACTCTCCTGGCGATGAGCCAACCGGCAGCAGTATGGTGGCATTCACCCGGCCACGCGGCACCACGAGAGGTGTCGCTTCAACTCTCTGCTCTTCCTTGCGAGTGACTGCAAGTGGGCGCAGGTCCAGTCTCGCTGACTGTGGCGCCGTTTGAGTCGTCGGCTGGGCTATACGATCGGCGTCGCCTGCGCGTCTAAGCGCGAACCAGGATCCCGCAATCGCAACCGCCAGAACCGCCGCTGCGGCGATCATCATCCGCCGGCGCTTCACCACCGCGACTACCTTCGCGGCGTCCGCCTGCTGCAGCGTGCGCAGCTCCTGGTAGCACGGCGAGCACTTCGCGAAGTGGTCGTAAGCGGGATCGCCGATCGGCAGTTCGCGACCAGCGAGTCGTCTCAGCAGCTCAGGGGGCGGGCATCCTTCGCGCGTCGGATTAGGGTGCGCGCGCCCGAAGAGCAGGTCCATTTCGTTTTCAATTCGGAAACCCGAAGTGTCAGGGCGCTGACCGCCGTTCGTCATCGGCTATCTCGGTGTCTGTGCTCGTCGCGAGCGACGAGAAGTGGTGAATGCCGTTGGAACGACCTGTGCTCAGCCAGTATTCTCTACACCTTGACCCCCGTCAGTACATGAATTTTCTGTTTCAAGCGGCTCATCACCTTGTCGACCGAGTTCACGGAGCTGCCTCGGAGCTTCGCGATGTCCTCGCTTGAGTAGCCGAGGGCCTTTTGCTGGAAGATCCACGCCTCCTCCGCTGTCATGTGCGATTCGAGCTCGCGCAACAGGATGCCCCGCTCGATCTCCTCGACTGAGCCATCCCACGCGCGTAGACGGGACACGATCTCGGGTCCGGTCCGGGACTCTACGCTGTTGAACCGAATCTGCATCGAGCCACGCCGCTGCGTGGACACGCCGATGCTCTCCAAGGCCTTCCAGGCGTAGCCGCCCAACTTCTCGATTGGTCCGGATGCTCGTTCGCGTTTCGTGATGCGCCGCGCCGCCTCCTCGAATACGTCTGTGACCTCCACGTCGTCCTGGATCGCAGGGAAACGTCTCCGGAACCGTGGGAGCAGAGCGTTGAGGACCTTGCTTAGGCGATCTTCTACCGGCTTGCCGTCGGCGTCGAGTAGCCCGAGCTTTCGCAGGCTCTCCATACGATCCCCTCCATCGTGCTTGACGGGTGTTAACCCGCCGTCGGGGGAGCGACGCCAGTGTCAGGGCCGCCGGAAGAGGAGAAACAGCGCTGTCAGGTTTCGGTCCGGACCGGCGTTCTATCGGATTAGAACGCGCAAATCGCGCACCGATGATTCAGTGGACGTTCAGTAGGGCGGCATCAAGCTGGCGTGTCCTGATGCACTCACTGAAGTGGATTTTGGCCGGACGGTCGGTGCTTGTCAACAGGAAGGTGACACATGCAGGGTCGTTGCTCACGAAGGGCTCGGTCGTCCGGCCGGTCGGTCGTCGCATGTGCGCGACGCGCACAGATCATCCTTGTTACGGCTGTGCTCGTTCTCCTTCCTCAGATCGCGTCAGCACAGGGATCTCCGTGGGAACGCGCGGCGAGCAATCTCGAACGAACGTTCACCGGTCCGCTCGCGCGTTCTCTCGCCCTCGTGGCGATCGTGATCGGCGGACTCACCTTTATGTTCGGCGAGATGGGTGCGAAGCGGCAGATCGCGGGGATTGTGTTCGGCGGAGGCTTGGCTCTGTTTGCGGCCCAATTCCTTGTGTGGCTCTTCTGATCGAGGTGCGTACAACACTTCGGAGTGCATGATGCCGGACCAGCCAACCTACCGCCCCGTCCACAAAGCACTGCACCGACCACTCACGGTCTGCGGCGTGGACCGCCGCCTGTTCTTCCTGGCGCTGCTGATGGGCGGTGCCACCTTCAATCTCTTCTACTCGTTCTGGTCTGGGATGCTGATCTTCCTCGGTCTGTATGGCTTCGCGCTCTGGGCCACCAACCGCGATCCGGACATGCTCCGAATCGTCATCGCATCGTCCGGAAGCCGACGCCGCTACGACCCTGGCAAGCATGAGCGATTCGACGTGGAGATCGTACGGTGGTAAGGATCTCGCGCATCCTCCGTGACTACAGCGAGGCGGGCGGCGTCAACACGCTGGTCCCTCTGTGGGGCTTCGTTAATGGGCACACGTTCCTCACGAAGGGCGGTCACGTCGGTGTCGTGTACAGCCTCCGCGGTGTTGATGTAGACGGTCTGACGCAGGCGCAACGCCGGGCTCTCACGCACCGGATGGAGGCCGCCCTTCGACAGTTGGACGAGCAGTGCCGCGTTTATCAGTACCTCGTCAAGCGGACAGTCGATCCGTTCGTCGCGCCGCTCTGCGCCGAGCCGGTTGCGCAAGAGGCCCTGAATCGACGCACCGCCTATCTCAACG
>Ga0184612_10000974_pt1 | contig 13743 bp, 9 predicted proteins | sample PLM3_60_coex_FD_133163 | JGI IMG/M metagenome (GOLD analysis project Ga0184612, IMG submission 133163) | Groundwater sediment microbial communities from an aquifer in East River, Colorado, USA - PLM3_60_coex | ecosystem: Environmental > Terrestrial > Soil > Riparian zone | place: USA: East... | reverse complement strand
CAGGGGGTGGCTCAGGAGATAGGGCGGCGGCGCGATGGCGGTCTTCTGCGTATTGGCGAGGATCTGCAGGAACTCCATCATGCCCTTCGACGACAGGCCGGTCTGATCCAGGAATTTCATCCCGGCTTGGTCGGCGGCCGATTCCTGGGTGCGGCTGAATTTCATCAATGAACCGTAGGGAGCCGAGGACCCGCACAGGCTAAGCGCGGCGCCACTTGAACTGCTGCCGCTCGCCGCTCCCCCGGCCGCCATGACGCCGCCGAGCGCGCAAAACAGCAATTGCTCGAGCGAGGCGATGCGCATCGCCTCCTTCAACCGCGGCAGATGACCGCCGGCGATATGGCCGGTTTCGTGGGCCATGACGCCGATCAACTGATCGACATGTTCGGCGGCGCGGATCAGCCCGGTGTGAAGGAACAGGTTCTGGCCACCGGCGACGAAGGCGTTGATGCGGCTGTCCCGGAGCAGGTAGATATGCACCGCCGACGGTTCCAGGCCCGCCGCGCTGAAGATCGGGTCGGCGAACTGCGCCATTGCCGCTTCCGTCTCGGCGTCGCGGATCAGAACAGGCCTGTCCTGGGCCGCCGCGGGCTGCGCCGCCATGGCGCCGAAAAGCGCGATCAGGCCAAGCCGTCTGATGGATGAAAACTGGTTCATGGCTGCAGCAAATAGCTGGGCGTATCGGCGCAGGCTGTCAATGGTTTTGTCCGCTCCGAATGCCTATGATGCCGACCCGGAAGTGGCCGTAATGTGGCAATGAATGAGCAGTTTTCGGTCCGAAATTGCCTTGTCCTGGAGCCGTATCACAGCATGCCAGCATCGAACTGCGTCGCGGAGTTGCCATGAAGATTAAGACGTCACAGCGCGGCGATGTCCCGCCGTTCTATGCGATGGAGGTCCTGCGCGAGGCGAATGCGCGCGCGGCGGCGGGCGAGCATGTCCTGCATCTGGAAGTGGGGCAGCCGGGCACGGCGGCGCCGGCGGCAGTCATCGCGGCGGCAAAGCGCGCACTTGATTCGCATCAGCTTGGCTATACCGAAGCGCTGGGGATCGGCGATCTCCGGCAGCGCATCGCCATGCATTACAGCGACAGGTACGGTCTCGCCGTCGATCCGGCTCGGGTGGTCGTCACGACCGGATCTTCCGGCGCCTTCATGCTCGCTTTCCTGGCGGCCTTCGATCACGGCGACCGCGTGGCTCTGGCGGCTCCCGGCTATCCCGCCTACCGCAATATTCTGCAAGCGCTGGGGCTGTCGCCGGTTTCGATTCCTACCGGCGCGGAGTCGAGATTTCAGCCGACGGTAGCGCATATGGCGGCGTTCGACTCGCCGGTGCAGGGCCTTATCGTCGCCAGTCCCTCCAATCCCACAGGCACCATGCTGTCGCGGGCGGAACTCGGCGCGCTTTATGCGCATTGCCGGGAGCGGGGCATCCGCCTTGTCTCCGACGAGATCTATCACGGCATCGTCTATGGCGAGCCCGCGGCGACGGCGCTGGCCTTCGGCGACGGGGCCATCGTGGTCAACAGTTTCTCCAAGTACTTTTCCATGACCGGCTGGCGTCTCGGCTGGATGATCCTGCCGGAGGATCTGTTGCGGCCGGTTGAACGGCTGGCGCAAAATCTGTTCATCTCGCCGCCGACCCTGCCGCAGCTTGCGGCGCTGGTCGTGTTCGACAGCAAAGACGAACTCGATGGAAATGTGCGGCGCTATGCCGAGAACCGGGGCGTGTTGCTGGAGCAACTTCCGCGCGCCGGCTTCGACAATCTGGCGCCCGCCGACGGCGCCTTCTACATATATGCCGATGTCTCGCGCCTGACCAATGACAGCCAGGAGTTCTGCCGGCGCATGCTGGCGGAAACCGGAGTCGCGGCGACGCCCGGGATCGATTTCGATCCCGAGCGCGGCCATCGCTTCGTCAGATTCTCGTTCGCCGGCGCGACCGCCGACATCGCCACGGCGGCGGAACGGCTTATCGCCTGGCGCCGCTGAACTATTCGATCAGGCGCTTCCACCAGCCGCGCCGGGGCGGTTCCGACGACGAAGCCGACTGGCCGGCCGGAGCGCGATCTTCAGCGGGCTCACTGCGTGGCGAGGAGGGAGGCAGATCGATCGCCTTTGGCGGGCGCTCTTCCGCCGGCTCCATCGACGGTGGCGGAGAGAAATGCATCCGCGGAGGCGCCGGATCGGGCCGTACGGGCGGCAAATCCGGAGCCCGGGAAGCGGTTTCATCCGGCTGTTCGGCAGCCGATCCCGTTTCTATGGGCCGGTCCTCATGATGCCTTGATTCGCTCCTGGGCTCGCGTTCCGTCTGCACTTCCTCGCCATTCGGACCGCCGGAATCGCCGGCAAATCGCTCGCCGCCGCGCCGCCGCCGGCGCCCGCCGCGCCGTCCGCGCCGCCGTCGCCGCCGTTCGCCGGACTCTTCCGTGGATCCGGACTCGCGCGGCGCGCCGCCCTCGCTCTGAGGCTCGAACTCATCGCCTTCATCGGCTTCCGCTGCCTCGCCTTCCGGTGCAGCAGCCACACCGGCGCCTTGGTCGCGCGGCTGATCCCGGACGCCCTCGTCGGCAAAGCTACGGTGGCCGTCCCGTTGTCCCTCCCGCTGACCGTCGCGCCGCCGGCGACGGCGCCGCCGGCGGCGGCCGCCATTCTCCTCGGCGGGAGCGCGGGCGGCCGCTGGCTCTACGACCTCGACTTCTTCTTCGACGGCCGGCTCTTCGATTTCATCGACGATTTCCTCGTCGGCCGGCATTTCCGGCAGCAGCACCGCGACCTTGGCCTCCGGCACCGGCAACGGCGTCTTGCTGCGTTCCATGCGGTGTTCCGGCGGTACCAGGCTGTCGTCGGCCGCAATGGTGATGCGCATATGATGCCGGGTCTCGATCTCGGCCAGCGCCGCGCGCTTGTTGTTGAGGATATAGAGCGCGACGGGCGTCGGCACCGTGACGGTGACGGCCGTACTCCGCTGCTTCAGCCCCTCATCCTCGATCGCCCGCAAAATATAGAGCGCCGTCGATTCCGTTGACCGGACATAGCCGGTGCCGCGGCAATGACGGCAGGTGACCATGCTGGCTTCGAACAGGCTGGGGCGCAGCCGCTGGCGCGACAGTTCGAGCAATCCGAAGGGACTGATGCGTCCCACCTGGATGCGCGCCCGGTCGTTGCGCAACGCCTCCTTCAGCTTGCGCTCGACGGCGGCGTTGTTGCGCGACTCCTCCATGTCGATGAAGTCGATGACGATCAGGCCCGCGAGGTCGCGCAGGCGCAGTTGCCGGGCAACCTCTTCGGCCGCCTCGAGATTGGTGCGCAGCGCTGTCTCCTCGATGTTGCGCTCGCGCGTCGATCGGCCGGAGTTCACATCGATGGCAACCAGCGCCTCAGTCGTGTTGATGACAATGTAGCCGCCGGAACGCAATTGCACGACCGGGTTGTGGATGGCGTCTATCTGTCCCTCGACCTGGAACTTCTGGAACAGGTGCTGCGCCGGATCCTCGAACAGCTGCACGCGCTTGGCGTGGCTGGGCATGAGCATGCGCATGAAGTTCTTGGCGTTCTTATAGCTCTCGTCGCCCTCGACCAGGATCTCCTCGACATCCCGCGAATACATGTCGCGGATGGCGCGCTTGACCAGGTTGGCCTCTTCGTAGATCAGCGCCGGCGCACGCGACTGCAGCGTCAGTTCGCGGATTTCGTCCCATAGCCGCAGCAGATATTCATAATCGCGCTTCAGTTCGGTCTTGTTGCGCTCCTGGCCGGCGGTGCGGACAATGACCGCCATGCCGTCGGGAATTTCCATTTCGCCGAGGATCGATTTCAGGCGCTTGCGATCGGTGACGCTGTTGATCTTGCGGGAGATGCCGCCGCCGCGCGCGGTATTCGGCATCAGCACGCAATAGCGGCCGGCGAGGGAGAGATAGGTGGTCAGCGCGGCGCCCTTATTGCCACGCTCTTCCTTTGTCACCTGAACCAGCATGATTTGCCGGCGCTTGATGACTTCCTGGATCTTGTAGCGTCGTACATGGCGCGCGCGCCGCGGGCGCATTTCCTCGGTCTCATCGCCGCCAACTGTTTCGACAACGACCGGTGGCCGCGGTGCCTCCCGAACGGCGCCGCCCTCGGCGGGCATCTCGGAAATATCGCCGTCTCCGCCGGCGCTCGGCGCGGCGATTTCCGCAGGCGCCTCTCCCAGCGTTTCGCCGCCGCTCTCGGCAACTTCAGCGATCTCCGGTTCTTCGTCCGCGTCGTCGATCACCGGCCCTTCAAGGCGCGGTGAGGACACGCGCAGCGCCTGACTGTGCAGGTCATCATCCTCGGAGGCCATGTCGGGTTCGGCAGTGATCGCCTCGGCGACCGCCTCTCCACCATCGTCGGCCCCTTCGTCGCCGCCCTCATCTTCGCCGTCGTCTGCGCTGGCCTCGATATCCGGCGCTTCGGCGGGCGTTTCATCCTGATGCTCGCCGCCGAGCCCGCCATCCTGGGCATCGGCGGGCGGCAAAATCTCTACCGGCGGTGCGTCGCTGCGGCTCGGTACCGCATCTTCGAATTCATCATTGTCGATATCCATCGCCGCCTGCTCGGCGAGCAGGGCTTCGCGATCCGCGACCGGGATCTGATAATAGTCGGGATGTATTTCGCTGAAGGCCAGGAAGCCATGGCGGTTGCCGCCGTAATCGACAAACGCCGCCTGCAGTGACGGCTCGACGCGCGTCACTTTGGCGAGATAGATGTTGCCCTTAAGCTGCCGCTTGCTGGCTGTTTCGTAATCAAACTCTTCGAGACGCTTGCCGTCCACCACCACGACCCGTGTCTCCTCCGGGTGGGTGGCTTCGATCAAAAGACGCTTTGTCATTATTGTGAAACTCCAAACCGCGTCCGGCGCGCGCGGCTGTTAAGCCCCGCGGCGGCGCGACAATTTTGTCGATGAAGCAGGCGACGATCATGCGCACCTGTCGGAAAGGGGCGGCGCTTGCGGCGCGCGCCCGAAAACGTCACTCGCAGCGCAGCTGGAAATTTCGCTCCTTCGCGCCGCCACTCCTGCCAAGCTGGATATCGCGCTCTGTTATCGAGCGTTTCGGCCCCTCCCCGGGAATTGTCGTGGCCATGCCCGCCGGGGCGGGGCGACCTGAACGGCCGGGGAACAAGCCGGAGTGAAATCCGGCGAACACAGGACGTGTATCATAAACCGTTCGTTAGATACCTCTCAATAACCATTCCCCACTAGAATGCGCTGGTTAAGCCCAATGGTTAACGGCAATCGTAGATTTTGCGGGCTTACCTGCGTTTTTCTATAGACAGCAATGGGTTGGCAAAAGTATATCGTTAAGACATGCTAAAACTGATCGCCAAGCTACTGGATTCGCGCCTAGTTCTGGCATTCGGCCTGCTCCTGATCGGGGCGGGTACGGCCGCCGGATCGGACGTTCAGTCCCTGCGCCTGGGTGTCCATCCAGATCGCACGCGTCTGGTCGTCGACCTGTCCAGCCCGACTCAGTTCAAAATCGCCGACCAGCCGGCCGGAAATCTGGTGGTGATCGAACTCGCCAACGCCTCAGTCGCGCCCAATCTGCCGAGAGCGCTGGCGGGGCAGGGGCTGGTGCTCTCGGTCGCATTGGAGCCTCGAGGCAAGGCCCTGGCCATTCTGGTCTCCCTGACGCCGGGATCGCGGCTCCAGGGCTACGACTTCCTGGAGGCGGCCGGATCCGTGCCGCCTCGGGTCTTTATCGACTTTACCGGCGCCGGTGCACCGCCAGCGGGCGAAGTGCAGGCGAAGGCGGCAGCCGCCGACAATAAGCCGGCCGGCGTCCAAGTCGCTTCAGCCGCCGCTACCCTGAAGACAATGAGGGATCTGGTGGCCGCTGCCCTCAGCGCTGCAGAGGCGGAGGTCAGTCAGCCAGTCGCCGAAGATTCAGCCAGTGCCGAGGCCACGCCCCTCATTCCGCCGCTGAAGCCGGCAGCCCCGGGGACTGCGACCACAGCCGCAGAGCAAGCTGCCGATGCGCAGCCCGACACCGCGGTGACATTGGCCGCGCTGCCAGCCTATGGCGCCATGATAGTTCCGCCGCCGAAGCCCAGCCTGGATGACCGGAACGGCAAGATCTTGATCGCTCTGGATGCCGGCCATGGCGGCAAGGATCCCGGCGCGACCGGTATGAATGGCACCGACGAAAAGGTTATCACCCTCAAGATGGCCATGCAGCTCAAGGAATTGCTGGAGGCGACGGGCCGCTACGAAGTCCTGATGGTGCGCAAGGACGACACGCTCATCCCGCTGCGCAAGCGCATCGAGATTGCCCGCGCTGCCAACGCCGACCTCTTCATCTCGCTGCATGCCGATCACAACGACAATAGGCATATGCGCGGCGCGTCGGTTTATACCCTGTCGGAGACGGCGTCAGACGCGGAAGCGGCGGCTCTGGCAACCCGCGAAAACAAGGAAGATCTAATTACCGGCGTCGATCTCAGCCATCAAAGCCAGATGGTCACCAGCATCCTGATCGACCTGGCGCAGCGCGAGACCAAGAACATGTCCGCCCGCTTTGCCGGCTACGTGACAAAGGAACTCGCCCAGACCACGCGAATGATCTACGATTCCCACCGGTTTGCCGGCTTTGCCGTGCTCAAATCCCCCGACGTGCCGTCGATCCTCGTCGAATTGGGCTATCTCTCCAATGAATTGGACGAGAAGGATCTGGTCAGCGAGCGGCACCGGCGTCGCATGGCCAAGGCCATCCTGCGGGCCATCGACCAATATGTGGAATGGCAGAAGGGCGTTAAGCCGTCCTGACGACAGGCCGCGATACCATTTGCCTGGGTGCTGCTATACTAAAGCCACAATATCGCGCGAGTCTGCCTCTCCATCTGCCGGGCAAATAAGTAAGTGAAATGCGCCTCCTGACCCGTGTCGCCAGTACGTTGCTGCTGCTCCTGCTTGTCGGGGCGCTGGTCGCTTATCTGCTATTGCTGCGGATCAGCTCGGATCTGCCGGACTATCAGCAGCTCGCCACCTATGAATATCCGGTGGTCACCCGGGTGCTGGCGTCGGATGGCCGCCTGCTGGCCGAGTATGCCATCGAAAAACGGGTCTACGTGCCGATCCGTGCGATTCCGCGGCGGGTCATCGATGCGTTCCTCGCGGCCGAGGACAAGACCTTCTACGAGCATCCGGGCATCGATTTCCCGGGCATCGCAAATGCCGTCCGCATCAATCTGATGAACGAGTTCGGCGGCGGCGACCGGCGGCCGGTGGGCGCTTCGACGATTACCCAACAGGTGGCGAAGAATTTCCTGCTGACCAACGAGGTGTCCTACGAGCGCAAGATCAAGGAGGCGATTCTCGCCTACCGCATCGAGCAGGCCTACAGCAAGGACCGCATCCTCGAACTCTACCTGAATCAGATCTATCTGGGACAGGGCTCCTATGGCGTCGCCGCGGCGGCGCTGGACTACTTCAACAAGCGGCTGGATGAGCTGACGATCAGCGAGGCCGCCTACATTGCCGGCCTGCCGAAAGCCCCGGAAAACTACAACATGTTCCGCAAACCCGCCGAGGCGAAAAACCGACGCGATTGGGTGGTCGGCCGCATGCTCGAAGACGGGCGCATCTCGCGCGACGAAGCCACTGCCGCCAAGGAAGAGGCACTGGTGTCGAGCAAGCGCGGCGAAGCCCAGGCCTTCCGCGCCGACTACTTCGCCGAGGAAGTCCGCCGCGAGCTGATCAAGAATCCGGAAATCGGCGAAAGCGGACTCTACAGGGGCGGCCTCTATGTCCGCTCCACTCTCAATCCGAGGTTCCAGGAGATCGCCGATCGCGTGCTGCGCGCCGGCTTGGTCCGCTACGACCTGCGCCACGGCTACCGCGGCCCGGTGGCGAAAATCGAGCTGAGTGAGGATTGGGCTGTAAAGCTGGCCGCCGTGCCGCCGCCGACGGATCTCTATCAATGGCGCCTGGCGATCGTGCTGAGCGCCGAAGACAAGGACGCCCGCATCGGCTTCGCCGACAAGACCGAAGGCGCGATGCCGCTCGCCGAACTGAAATGGGCACGCCATGCCGAGGGCGGCAAGGTGATCGGCGGCGCGATCGCCAAGGCGTCCGATGCGGTACAGCCGGGCGACGTGGTGATCGTCGAACGCGCCGAGAAGAACGCCGATGGCAAGGAGTATCCCGACGGCACCTATGCGCTCCGCCAGATACCGGAAGTGAGCGGCGCGCTGGTCGCCATGGATCCCCATACCGGCCGCGTTCATGCACTGGTGGGTGGCTGGAGCTACACGCAGAGCGAGTTCAACCGCGCAACCCAGGCGTTGCGGCAGCCCGGTTCGTCTTTCAAGCCGATCGTCTATCTGGCGGCGCTGGACAGCGGCTTCACGCCTTCGACGGTAATTCTGGACGCGCCGGTCACCTTGCCCCAGGGTCCCGGCCTGCCACTCTGGTCGCCGGAGAACTATGGCGGCGATTTCCTCGGCCCCACCACCATGCGCGTCGGCATCGAGAAATCGCGCAACCTGATGACCGTGCGCGTTGCCCAGGCGATCGGCATGGAAAGGGTCGCGGAATACGCCACCAAGCTCGGCGTCGTCGACCATATGGATGCGGTTCTCTCCATGTCGCTCGGCGCCGGCGAGACCACGCCGCTGCGAATGGCCACCGCCTATTCCATGATCGTCAATGGCGGCAAGAGAATCACCGCCACCTTCATCGACCGCATCCAGGACCGCCGCGGGCAGACGCTGTTTCGCCACGACAACCGGGTTTGCGGGGATTGCCGCAATCTGCAATGGGCCGACCAAGCTGCGCCGGTGATCCCGGATACGCGCGAGCAAGTCATCGATTCCGGCACCGCCTACCAGATGGTGTCCATCCTCGAAGGCGTCGTGCAACGCGGCACCGCCACCATCGTCAGGGCAGTGGGCAAGCCGCTGGCCGGCAAGACCGGCACGACAAATGACAGCAAGGACACTTGGTTCGTCGGGTTCTCGCCCGACCTGACAGTGGGTGTCTATATCGGCTTCGATAATCCGCGCAATCTCGGCGACAAGGAAACCGGTGGCGGTTTGGCGGCGCCGATCTTCCGCGATTTCATGACGGAAGCGCTCGCGGATCAGCCGGCGACTCCGTTCCGCGTGCCCGCCGGCATCCGGATGGTGCGGGTCAATCTCAAGAGCGGCCAGCGCGCCAGCGGTGATGGCACGATCCTCGAGGCCTTCAAGCCGGGCACCGAGCCGACCGGACAAGGTGTCGTCATCGGCGGTTCCGGCGACATGTTCGGAACCGGCGTCGGCGGCGCCCCCAGCACCGGCGGCACCGGCACGACACCGCCGTCAGGGACCGGCGGCTTGTACTGACGGCTCTTCCAGCCTACTTAACGCCCTTTCCAAAGAACTCCGCTGCGGGGGTTGTCAGCCATGCGTGCCGAAACACAGTCTCTGGTCGATCAGATCCGGTCGTCGCTCTCGCTGTTGCGGAGGCATCTTTGACTGGGACAATGCCGTCAAGCGCCTGGCGGAATTGAACGCCCGCGCCGAGGATCCCGATCTCTGGAACAGGCGGGCGGACGCGCAAAAGACAATGCGCGAACGCACCCATCTCGAAAACGCGATGAAGGCTTATCAGAGCCTGGAGCGCGAACTCGAGGATTCCCTGACGCTGCTGGAACTGGGTGAAGCCGAAGACGATCAGGCGGCAATCGGCGAGGCCGAAGCTGCGCTGAAGAGTCTTCAAGCTCGTGCTGCCAAGCGCGAGCTGGAAAGCTTGCTCTCGGGCGAAGCCGATCACAATGACTGCTATGTCGAAGTCAATGCCGGCGCCGGCGGCACCGAAGCGCAGGATTGGGCCGGCATCCTGGCGCGCATGTACACGCGCTGGGCCGAGCAGCATGGTCACAAGGTTGAACTGATCGAAGAAAGCGCCGGTGAAGCCGCCGGCATCAAGTCCATGACCATCCGGGTCAGCGGCGACAACGCCTATGGCTGGTTGAAGACGGAGAGCGGCGTCCACCGGCTGGTGCGCATTTCGCCCTTCGACAGCCAGGCGCGGCGTCATACCAGCTTCGCCTCGGTCTGGGTTTATCCGGTGGTGGACGAAAACATCGACATCGAGATCAAGGAATCGGATCTCAGCATCGACACCATGCGCGCCGGCGGCGCCGGCGGCCAGAACGTTAACAAGGTGGAAAGCGCGGTGCGTATCACCCACATCCCCACGGGGATCGTGGTGAAATCACAACAGGACCGCTCGCAGCACCGCAACCGCGCCATCGCCATGGCCATGCTGAAGGCGCGGCTCTACGAGCAGGAACTGCAGAAGCGCGAGGCGGCGTCGGCCGCCACCGAAGCGACCAAGAGCGATATCGGCTGGGGCCACCAGATCCGCTCCTACGTGATGCAGCCCTATCAGATGGTAAAGGACCTTCGCACCGCCGTGGAAACCAGCAACATCCAGGGCGTGCTCGACGGCGATTTCGACGAGTTCCTGTCGGCGTCCCTGGCCTCGCGGGTCGGCAGCAAGCGGGTCTAGTCCAATCGCACCGACACCCCTTGCGGGCCGGCGACTCGGTGCCTACCTGCAATCCTGCTGCTTGCGAAAACTGTCGGCCGGTGTCATGCGCCCCGAACTGAAACGCGAACTGGAACGGATGATCTGGCGCGACCGCCTGCGCCGCGGCGCGGCGGTGGCTGCGCCGCTCGGCCTTGCGGCCACTCTGCTCGGCGGGTTTTCCCTGCTGCGCGTCTATCATGGCGGCGTCTGGGTGGCGATGCCGCTGGCCTTGGCGGCGGTTGTGGCCAAGCCCCTAATTCTGGTCTTCCATTCCCGCCAGAAGCGGAAGCGGCGCCAGGATAGCGAACCCGATTAGGGTTTCAGGCGCGGCAGCGTCACGGTCGCCCGCAATCCACCATCCGGTCTGTTGGCAAGCACGACATCGCCGCCATGGGCGCGGAACACGCCGCGCGCGACCGACAGGCCCAGCCCCGTTCCGCCGGTGTCGCGGCTGCGTGACGAGTCCAGCCGATAGAACGGCCTGAAGACCTTCTCCAGCTGATCTTCGTGGATGCCCGGACCGTCGTCATCGACATGCACCGTGAGGTTCGCGTCGTCGCCCGAGAGCGTCACGCGGGCACCCTCACCATAGCGTATCGCATTGCCGATCAAATTTGCGAATCCACGGCGCAGCGCCACGGGCTGGCCCTCCAAAACCGCCGGATGATCGGCGGGCAGCTCGACGGCAAAGCTGGTGCCGGTGCTGTCCATGTACAGGACCTGCAGCAATTGGCGCAGATCGATCTCCTGCCGCGGTTCCGGATTGGCCTCCTCCCGTGCAAAATTCAGCGTCGAGGCGATCATCGTCTCCATTTCCGCCAGATCGGCCAGCATCTTCTGCTGCTGCTCGGAATCGCCGATCAGTTCGGCGCGCAGACGCAAGCGGGTGATCGGCGTGCGCAGATCGTGAGAGATGGCGGCGATCAGGCGGGTGCGGTCCTCGACGAAGCGGCGGATGCGATCCTGCATGCCATTGAAGGAGCGGATGGCCTGGATGACGTCGGGCGATCCGGCTTCCGGCAGGGGCGGGGAATTGACGTTGCGGCCCAGCCGGTCGGCTGCCTGGGTCAGCGTGCGCAGCGGTGCGGTCAGGTGACGGATGCCGATGATCGACAGGGCGATGACGACGATCAGCGTGCCGACGATCAGCGCAGTCGTGGCCGATGACCAGGCCGGCACCGTCTGGACGTCGGGCGCGGCGATGTTGACCCAGGTATCGTCGGCCAACTGCAGCGAAACCACGTAGAGCGCCTGATGCGGACTGCTATCCAGCACCTGCCGCAGCGCGCCGCGCAGATCATTGTTGCGCTCGCCGAACAATCTGCCGAACAGGTCGCCGGCCAGCGGCAGCGACAACGGGGCGGCGAAATAATCGGCCTCGATGGCGCGCAGCGGCAGATCCTCGTGGCGCCGGTCGAGCACTTCGACCAGCAATTGCGCCCGATCGTTTCGCGGCTTGCCGGCGTTGACCGCGCTTTTCGGTTCCCAGGTGACGATCAGGCCCGATCGGCTGACGCCGACGGCGATGGCGGGACGCTGTTCGAGGGGCAGCAAGTTGATGATGCGGGTCAGCGCCACGACGCGCTCGACGATGCGCACATTCTCCAGCAACAGCTGGGCATCCCGCCGGCTGTTGTAGTGGATCGCGATGGTGACGGCCTGGGACACGACCAGGCCGAAGACGATGACCAGGATCAGCCAGCCGGCCATGCTTGTCGGCAGCAGGCGCTTCATGCGCGTTTCACCGCCGGCGTGAAGGTGTAGCCGCCGCCGCGCACGGTGGCGATGATCTGCGGCGTCTTCGAATCCGGTTCGATCTTGCGCCGCAGCCGCATGACCTGCACATCGATGCTGCGATCGAACGGAATGGCGGCGCGGCCCCGCGCCAGGTCCAGAAGCTGATCGCGGCTCAGGACCCGTTGCGGATGGCGCAGGAAGGCGAGCAGCAGATCGTACTCGCCCGTTGAAAGTTCGACGGGTTCGCCGGCCGGCGAGGTCAGCCGCCGCAACCCCGTATCCAGCGTCCAGCCGGAAAACTCCAGCGCTTCGCCCTTTGGTTCCTCATCGGATTCCGGCAGCCGCCCGGCGCGCCGCAGCACGGCCTTGATGCGCGCCAGCAGCTCCCGCGGATTGAACGGCTTGGGCAGATAGTCATCGGCACCCACCTCCAGGCCGATGATGCGGTCCATCTCCTCGCCCATGGCCGTCAACATGATCACCGGCAGGGGCGATTTGGCGCGGATATCGCGGCACAGGGCGAGGCCATCCTCGCCGGGCATCATGATGTCCAGGATCGCCAGGTCGATGCGGGAATCGGCAAGAAGCCGCCGCGCCTCGCGGGCGTCCTTGGCGGCGCTGACGCGATAGCCGTGTTTGGCGAGAAAGCGGGAGAGCAGGTCCCGAATCTCCCGGTCGTCGTCAACGATAAGCAGGTGTGGTGAAGTTTCCATGATCGCGTGCCGTCCGCGCAATCAATAACAGACCGGGGTCCTCCGGCAACAGACCGGCCCCGCTGCGGCGCGGGAATTCGGTAACAGACCGTAACAGGCGCCCGCATCGAAGCCATCTGTAACAACAAAGCCGGAAGTCGAAATTGTCCGGTTACAGGCAGTGTTTAGATCGAACATCGCGGATGGCTGTCGAGATATCCCTTCCGGCTTCGTCCGCCCCGGCAACCGCAACGGCGCCGGGCAACAGGAGATGGAACAAGGAGAGAGACCATGAACGCAACCAAATTGCTCGGGATCGCCATGACAGCCACCCTGCTGTCGACCGGCGCGATGGCGGCGACGATGACACCGGTGCAGCAGTGCACGGCGCTGCAGAAGCAGTTCGACCAGGAGATCGTCAAGCACGGCACCGCCGCGAAGGCCGGCGAGGCGAAGAGCTTGCGCACCGAAGCCGGGAATCTCTGCAAGGCCGGCAAGGCGACCGACGGCGTCAAGAAGCTGGAATCGGCCCTGAACGATATCGGCGTGAAGCCGCAGTCGTAAACGGGCCTTGGGCAGGCCGGAGCGGCATCCCCCGACCCCCCGCCCGCCGTTCCGGCCCTGCTCCGCAAATGCGACGTCACACCCAAACGCCAGAAGGAGAGACTCCGATGAAGAGCACCGCGATGATTCTATCGGCTGTCGCCGTGACCATGCTGTCGGGCGCGGCCATGGCCTATCCCGTTCTGCCGCCGATGGGCCTTACGCCGGCTCAGCT
>Ga0184612_10000973_pt1 | contig 13746 bp, 15 predicted proteins | sample PLM3_60_coex_FD_133163 | JGI IMG/M metagenome (GOLD analysis project Ga0184612, IMG submission 133163) | Groundwater sediment microbial communities from an aquifer in East River, Colorado, USA - PLM3_60_coex | ecosystem: Environmental > Terrestrial > Soil > Riparian zone | place: USA: East... | reverse complement strand
TCCTCGACCATCCCCAGGTCGCTGCCGGCCGTCGGGTGCTCGACCTTGCCTCGGGCTCCGGCCTGGTGGCGATCGCCGCGAGCAAAGCCGGCGCGGCCGCGGTCACGGCGAACGACATCGATCCGTATGCCCTCGCCGCGATCGCGCTGAACGCGAACGCCAATGGAGTGACCGTTACGAGCAGCTACGGCGACCTGCTCGACGGCAGCGGGGGCGATGCCGAACTGGTGCTCGCCGGCGACGTCTTTTACAGCAGGTCCATGGCCGAGCGGATGCTTGCCTTCCTGGAACGCGTCGTGGCGCGGGGTGCCCGCGTCCTCGTCGGTGATCCCGGGCGGGGTCATCTGCCCGAGGACCGGCTCGATTTGGTGGCGAGCTACCAGGTGCCGATGGCCGACGCGTTCGCCGATCCGGACATTAACCACATCGACGTACTCCAGCCGCGCGAGACCAACCACTCGCTGCTTATATAAGTCTGAACTGTATCGCGAGACCTGCCGGCGCTGTGAATGACTGAGGGCGTGGCGCTCCCAGACCGGTGACATGAGCGCCGACCAGGGAGCACACTGAGGTGGTCGGGCCAGCCGATCCCGAGGAGGGGCTCATGTCGAGCGCTGACATGCACGTACCCGCTGACATTCACGTACCCGAAGTGCTTCCTGTGCTGTCTCGAGGAAAGCACCGGAATCCCCGAAAGGGCGCGTGCTTCATGGAGTTGGCATCGTTCCTGGCCGGGGAACGATGGAATGATCATCCGGCCTGTACGCATCCGCTGCTCTCCGCCGTCGCCCGCGACGTCAACGACTGGACCTCCGACGCCGGCCGCCAGCGGTTGGCCGTTCTGATCCCTTCGGTGATCGGGTTGACGAGCGACGATCCGCACGTGGACGTGCAGATCGCGCTGCGGTGCGCGACCACGGCACTGCCCATCGCGGCAGCCGAGCGGCAACGGGTCATGGCGGTCTCCGTACTGACCTGCGATCGCGTCCTCGCCGATCTTGACGGGCGTACCTCGGGTGGAGAGCTGAGCGAGCGCGCACTGGCCCAGGCCCCTGATGCGGCTCGCTGGGCCAGGGACTTCACCCGCAAGCTGTCGATCTCCACGAAGGCGTTTCGTCGCCACAGCGCGCCGAGCATCGTCCACTATGCCGTGGAGGGCATCGCGCGAGCGTGCATTCCGGCGCCCGACGACATTCTGCGCGATCTGCTCGTCGGCGCCATCGATGACTGCCGAGCCTGGGTCCGGACAGACCCTCAACCGGCCGTGACAGCACCGTTCACTCGGCCAGTGTGGCGGGATGTTCCATCCACCACTCGGTGAACTCGCGGCAGCGGCCGTCGGCGTCGAGCCGAATTACCCACAGGTTGCTGAACCGATGGTCGGGGTATGTTGTGCTGCCCTGGATGATCGCCACGTCGTCGGTGATGGCGATCGGATGCCATTCGAACGTCGTCTCACCGGGCTCGTCTCTGCGCCCCAGCCAATCCTCCACGATCTGTTGACGGCCGCGCCATGGCGGGCGAAAGGGCGCGGTGTAGTAATCGGCGTCCTCGGTGAACAGCACGCCGATATCGGACGGGTCATTCGAGTTCCACGCGCGAAGGTAGCCATCGATCCAGGTGGTCACGCGGGTGAGATCGGTCATGCCTCCGTTCTACCGTTACCGTAGCCCGTGCACCACCGGCACTGTTGAATGGCAGCGTGACCCGCTGGGTGCTGCACGTCGACCTCGACCAATTCGTCGCCGCTGTCGAGGTGCTACGCCGCCCGGAGCTGCGCGGACTTCCGGTCGTGGTCGGTGGCGACGGCGACCCGACCAAGCGCGGCGTGGTCAGCACGGCCTCCTACGAGGCCCGCGCATTCGGCATACACTCCGGCCTTCCGCTGCGCACAGCGGCGCGTCGATGTCCGGACGCGGTGTTCCTGCCCGTCGACCGGGACGCATACGAGGCCGCCTCGTCCGAAGTGATGGCGACGCTGCGTGAACAGGACGCCGTCGTCGAGGTTGTCGGCTGGGACGAGGCGTTCCTCGCCGTCGACAGCGACGACCCGGAGACGACCGCCCGCCAGATCCAACAACGCGTGCGCGAGTCGACCAACCTCGACTGCACCGTCGGCATTGGACAGAACAAGCTGCAAGCTAAGCTGGCAACCGGGTTCGGCAAGCCTCAAGGAGCTTCCGCGAAGCTTGCGAGCGGAACATCAAGCCCGGTTCGGCTGACCGACCAGACGTGGTTCGAGGTGCTCGGCGACCGGCCGACCGATGCGCTGTGGGGCATCGGCGGCAAGACCGCCAAGCGGCTCGCCGGCTACGGCATCGATACGGTTGAGGAGCTCGCCGCTACCGATCCGGACGTCCTCGCTAGGAAGATTGGCCGCACGATTGGGCCGTGGCTGGTCCGGCTCGCCCACGGCCAGGACCATTCGCCTGTGGTCGGCACGCCATACGTCGCGCGCTCCCGCAGTCGGGAGACCACCTTCCAGCACGATCTCGACGACTGGGACGAGGTACGACGAGAGGTCGCGAACCTGGCGCAGCGGGTCGCGAACGACGTGGACAGCGAAGAGCGCCCTGCCATCCGTGTCGTGGTGAAGGTGCGCTACAAGCCTTTCACCACACGGACGCGCGGCCACAGGCTTGATCCGCCGACCACCGACATGGCGACGATCGAGCAGGCCGCCCTCGCCGCCCTCGACATGTTCACCGACCACCGGCCGGTGCGGTTACTCGGCGTCCGCGTCGAGTTCCCCCGTTAGCGGGTCTGGCCGTGGACCGGTACGTCGGCATCGATCTCGGCACGAGCGGGCTGAAGCTGGCCGTCGTCGGCGAGGACGGGTCGATCCTGGCTGAGTCGCAGGCAGAGTACACCGTCGACAGCCCGCGACCCGGGTGGGCGGAAACCGATCCGGCGGCCTGGATCAGCGGGCTGGAGGCTGCCCTAGCCGCGGTGGCCGCTTCATTGGCGCAGGGCCGGCTTCGTGCCGTCGGAGTCGCCGGCCAGATGCACGGAGCGGTGCTGTGTGACGCGGCGGGACGCGCGCTGCGGCCGGCGGTGCTGTGGCCGGACCGCCGGGCCGACAAAGAGGTGGCCCTCTGGCGCAACTTGCCGCAGCCGGTGCGGGCACGCCTTGCCAACCCGCTGGTGCCGGGCATGACCGGTCCCATGGTGCGTTGGCTGCTGGACCACGAACCGTCGGCAGCGGCCCAGGCCTCGATGGTGCTGCTGCCGAAGGACTACCTGCGGGTGGCGCTGGGGGGTGCACCCGTCACCGACCGCAGCGACGCATCGGCGACCCTGCTGTGGGACGTCATCGAGGATGGGTGGTCGTCCGCGACCCTGGTAGGCACTGGACTGCCCTCGTACCTACTGCCGCAGGTGGCTGGCTGCTCGGACGTGGTGGGCGAGACCTCGCTGCTCGGCGAAACTTCGCTATGGGACGGCCTTCCCATTGTCGTCGGCTGCGCTGACACGCCTGCGGCGATGCTTGCGGTTGGCCAGCCGGCTGACGACGTCGTGCAGGTGAACCTCGGTACCGGCGCGCAGGTGCTCCGTACCGTCGACCGGCCCGAAGCCAGGGCCAATCCCGCGGTCCACCTCTACGCCGATGCTGACCGCGGGTGGTACGCGATGGCGGCGGTGCAGAATGCGGGTCTGGCCCTCGATTGGGTACGGCGGCTCTTCGGGTTGGACTGGCCCGACCTGCTCGCAATTCTTGCTAGCACATCCCCCGGCGCCGGTGGGGTGTCGTTCCTACCGTTCCTCACCGGGGAACGTGGCGGCGTCGCCGGACCCGACAGCCGGGGCGCCTGGATCGGCTTGTCGACCGGAACGTCGCGCGACGAGCTCATCCGGGCCGCGATGGAAGGGATGGCCTTCTGCGTACGCCGGGCGGTCGAACTGCTCGACGCAGGCGGCCGCCCGGTCCGCCTGACCGGTGGCGGCGGCCGCGATCCCGGCGTACAACGCCTTCTGGCAGGTGTTCTCGGCGTGCCGGTGAGGCGCGCGATGGTACGCAGCGCGTCCGCCACCGGCGCCGCGATGCTCGCCGCCCGCGGGGTCGGCGGCCGGGTCGATGCCGCGCCTCGCTTTGGGCCCGACGTCGCGCCCGCGCCCAACGAGGCGCTGGAGGACGCCTATCGGGCCTGGCTAGCGCGGCTCACTTGATGTTGAAGAGTGGGCCGGTGATGGTGAGTCCGAGGTCGTCGCCCGCGAAGGAGAAGAACGCGAACAGCATCAACGCGGCACCGCCGAGCGCGGTGTCTTTGCTGAACTGGACTGTCTCCATCATTCGGGCCTGCGGGTCGGTCTCCTTCCAGAAACCGTGCATGAGCACAGCCGTCGGGAGGAGGAAAACTACGAGCAGTAGCGCACCGAGATCGGCCCAGATGCCCAACAGGACCATGATCCCGCCGGCTAGCAGCAGTACGCCGCCGGCGAGCACCGCGACCATCGGTGCTGGCACACCCTTTGCCCCTGCGTACCCGGCCATGTTCTTCCGCTGGGCGAAGTGGGCGTACCCGGAAGTGAGGAAGAGGAAGGCGAACAGGATACGGCCGATGAGCACGATGACGTCCATCATGACTCCTGACACTCGGAAGGTTGATTGGTCAACATCTCCGGCCGTCAATGTAGTCCCGAGTTGGTCATCCGTCCACTTCGTGGCGCGTGTTGCCGCGCCGTGGCGTCGTTGCGACCGCCGCCCACTGAGCTCAGGGCACGTTGGGGAGCGGCCAGATCTGCCCGGTGGAGCTGTCGATCAGCGCGGCGTTCGCGATCCGCACAGGGAGCGGAAGGATGTCGTAGACGGTACCGGCGACCATGGGAAGCTGCTCGAGGCGAGTTCGCGGGGCGATCGAGCAGTGCGGCAGCCACCGACCGACCTCATAGTGCTCGTGCACCAACGCACCCGTGGACAGGACCTTCTGGGCCACAGCCTGCTGCCGCGGGACCAGATCACCCGGTACCGCGGGAACGAGGCACGTCCGTCCGCGCCGGAATGACCCCAGCGCATCGAAGCTCAGATCCAGCGGCCCTCGGTCCGGCAGCGCCGCGACAGCCTCCCGCACGGCGTCGAGTTCCCATCGGAGCAGAACCACGTACGACAGATGGGGACGATGCCGCCGGTGCGTGTGCGAGCGCAACGTGGCAATGCCGCGGTCCTCGAGCCGATCCCATAACTTCCGGAGGGCCTGTTCGGAACGGTTATCGAAGAGCAGGCATACGCTGAGCGCCACAATCCTAGTCAACCAAGATCTGATGGTGGCGATGCGCCGGCCGCGGCGAGCGTGCCAACCTGGCGGGCAGTCAAGTGGCGATCTACTGTGGTGGCTGGTGCAGGCCGAAGGGCGAACCTTGGTCGTCGCGGCAGAGCTTGAACCTGCCGAACCGTTCGATCGACTCGTCCTCCCCGCTCACGTCCATTTCCTCCACCGTGCCGCCGAGCTCTCGCACCCGTTCAAGCGCCTCGTCCATGTCCGACACTCGGAAGAACACGTAGGGCGCAGCCCTTCGATCATCACCGTGCATGCCGCCTGGGACGGTCGGCGTGCCGATCGCGAACCCCTGACCAGACGGCCCAGGCTCGAAGCTCCAACCGAAGAGTCCTTCGTAGAACGCGCGCCCCCGCTCGACATCGTCCACACCGAGCTCGAAGAAGGAAAGCTCACCCGCCATCTCGTCCCCCTCGCCTTCTATCCCTGGATGCTAGTGGTTGCCGGGTCTCTGGTTTGGCATCCCGCGGTGGTTGCGCAGAGTGATAGAGAGCCCCGAGCTCGCCAAACAAACCTTGGGAGGCCATTTGCTCTGCTTCCCCGGAGGAAGCACCACGTTGAGCTGCGGCTTTGCCCGTACGATCATAGCCGTTGACAATCGTAAATGTAACACTGTGCTACCGTGGCCGGGACGCGTGGCCGGGTGCGGTCAACCCCGGCCCGCTGCTCGGCGCCGGAAACCCAACGTCAGATCAGTTGACGTAGGTGTGATGCGCCTGGGCGCAAAGTGGCAGCTCAGTGCGGTGTTTCCGTGAAGGGAGCAGAGCAAACGACGGCGACTGTCTATGTTCCGGTTCCCGGCTTCCCATCACTCTGTGCAACCACTCCGGAGATGCCAAACCATCGCGCCGGCAAGCCGTGCTACTGCTCGTCCTCTGCGTGTTCGGTAGGCGTCGAGAACAACGCTCCGTCCGCCGTCGTCGTCGAACTTCGATCTCCAACGTCAGTCATCGTGGACAATCTCCTGAGGGATACTACGGATGCATCATCGGAGGTGATCCATCTATGGGACCGGAGGACCAGATCCGGGTAGTGACTCCGGACGACCGTACCGCGGGGCCGCCGACGCCGGGCATGGACCGGCAGCAGGCCTTAGCGAGCGAGGCGATGTGGGCGGGCTTCGTTCGCACCGAGTCGGGCATGATGTCTGGCTGGCATCATCATGGCGAATACGAGTCAGTGATCTACGTCCTCACCGGGTCACTGACAATGGAGTTCGGCCCGAGTGGCGCGCGCGTGGTGGAGGCCCATCCAGGCGACTTCATCTGCGTGCCGAAGGGCGCCGTGCACCGGGAGAGCAATCCATCCGCGCAGCCAGCCGACCTGATCGTCGTCCGCGCCGGTCACGGTGAGTCCACATTCAACGTCGCCGGGCCGGAGTAATTTCCGCACGGTGCGACCACCCGCCCACGACCGAGTGCACCGTTCGGGGCCGGGCTTGCGCTCGATCGACCACTTGTTGTCATACGCTTCCGGCAGACTGCGGAGACTGGAACGGGCGCGCGCGTGGGGAGGTCGGTGAGATGGTTCGCGACGGCGACGACGCCAACCAGCCCGCCATCGGCATGTTCTTCGCCATCGCCGGCCCCGGGCGTGAGGCGGGCGGTGTGAACGACGACGACGCGTTGCTCGCCATCGCCAGCGCGCACCAGGTGACGCCTGCGCAGGTCCGCCTCGCCTGGACGCTGCACCGCGGGCCGCACGTGCTGGCCATCCCAGGTAGGGGCAATCCTGCGCACCTGGTCGCAAACGTGGGCGCCGGGGCGCTCCGCCTGTCGGCGGACGAGTTGGCCAGCCTCCCGTAAACGCGCTCGGATCCTATGTCAAGATCTTGGAACCCCACGGCCCCTGGAAGGGCGGTGTCTTTCCAAGATTCGGCGGCCTTCTCATCGTTCGTTGAAGTAGGGCTCGTTCCCTGCCAATGGCGCCGCCAAGGTCGGCTGGTACTTGATCCGCCACCTAACCGGTGGCCCGGGTCACACCAAGGAACATCAGGCGGGTAAACGAACTTGAGTCCATAAGGCTCAGCTTTCCCTTGAACATGAGGTGCGCGATGGCGACTCTTCCGGTTCTGCCCTTGGCCGACGCGGTTCTGCTGCCCGGGATGGTGATCCCGGTCACATTGGACTCCGCGACCCAAGCAGCAGTCGATGCTGCTCGTGCCGCGGGCGACGACACCCTGCTCGCCGTGCCCCGGTTGGACGGGGCATACGGGTCGGTCGGGACGGTGGCACTCATTGAGCGGGTCGGCCGGCTTCCGAGTGGCGAGCCCGCAGCCGTCGTACGAGGTCTCTCCCGGGCGCGGATCGGCTCCGGCGTACCCGGCCCGGGTGCCGCGCTGTGGGTCGAGAGCACTCCGTTCGACGAGCCGGAACTCACCGGTAAGACGCGTGAACTCGCCCGCGAGTACAAGAGTCTCATCACGTCGGAGCTTCAGCGCCGCGGCGCCTGGCAGGTCATCGACGCGGTGGAGCGGATGTCAGATGCCGCCGAGCTGGCCGACTCGGCTGGCTACGCGCCCTGGCTTTCGCTGGCGCAGAAGGCCGAACTCCTCGCCGCGCCAGACGTGAACCAGCGGCTCGACCTGCTCGTCGGCTGGGCCCGCGACCATCTCGCGGAGCTCGAGGTCGCCGAGCGGATCGGCGAGGACGTGCGGGAAGGGCTGGAGAAGAGCCAGCGCGAGTTCCTGCTGCGCCAGCAGCTCGCCGCCATCCGCAAGGAGCTGGGCGAGGACGAGCCCGACGGCGCCAGCGACTATCGATCCCGGGTCGAGGCCGCGCAGTTGCCAGAGAAGGTGCGGGAAGCGGCGCAGCGCGAGGTTGGCCGGCTGGAGCGGGCCAGCGACGCATCGCCGGAGGCGGGATGGATCCGTACGTGGCTGGACACCATCCTGGAGATGCCGTGGACCACTCGCACCGAGGACAACGCGGACCTGACCGCGGCGCGTGAGGTGCTCGACGCGGATCACGCGGGTCTGTCCGATGTGAAGGATCGCATCCTGGAGTACCTGGCTGTGCGCAACCGGCGGGCGACGCGTGGTCTGCACGCGGTCGGTGGCCGTGGCTCCGGCGCAGTACTGGCTCTGGTCGGTCCACCCGGCGTGGGCAAGACGAGCCTGGGCGAGTCGGTCGCGCGGGCGCTGGGTCGCAAGTTCGTGCGGGTGTCGCTCGGCGGTATGCGGGACGAGGCCGAGATCCGGGGGCACCGGCGGACGTACGTCGGCGCGCTGCCCGGCCGCATCGTTCGCGCGATCCGGGAGGCGGGTTCGATGAACCCGGTACTGCTGCTGGACGAGGTGGACAAGCTCGCCGTGGGCTATTCGGGCGACCCGGCGGCTGCGCTGCTGGAGGTGCTCGACCCGGCGCAGAACCACACGTTCCGCGACCACTACCTCGAGGTCGATCTCGACCTGTCGGATGTGCTCTTCCTAGCGACGGCCAACGTGGCCGACACGGTGCCGGGTCCACTGCTGGACCGGATGGAGGTCGTCACCCTCGACGGTTACACGGAGAGCGAGAAGGTTGCGATCGCACGCGATCACCTGTGGCCGCGTCAACTCGAGCGGGCTGGCATGACCACCGACGAGGTGACGATCGACGAAGAAGCACTGGGCGCGATCGCCGCCGAGCACACACGCGAGGCCGGCGTACGGCAGATGGAGCGCGCCCTGGCGCGGATCCTGCGCAAGGTGGCGGTTTCGGTTGCCGGCGGGCCTGGTGCGGTGAGGGTGCGGGCGACGGATCTGCGTACCTATCTGGGACGGCCGCGGTTCGTGCCCGAGTCGGCCGAGCGAACGGCGGTACCGGGCGTGGCGACCGGCCTAGCGGTGACCGGCGCCGGCGGCGACGTACTCTTCATAGAGGCGACGGCGATGGCCGGCGAGCCGGGACTGACATTAACGGGTCAGCTGGGCGACGTCATGAAGGAGTCGGCGCAGATTGCGCTCTCCTACCTGCGCTCACATGGCACGCAATTGGGCATTGACCCGTCGGCGCTCGCAAGCAAGCGAATCCACCTGCACGTACCGGCGGGAGCGGTGCCGAAGGACGGACCCAGTGCGGGCATCACGATGGTGACCGCACTCGCCTCGTTGGCGTCAGGGCGTCCGGTGAACCCGGAGGTCGGCATGACCGGCGAGGTCACGCTCGCGGGTCGGGTGCTGCCGATCGGCGGAGTCAAGCAGAAACTCCTCGCCGCGCACCGGGCCGGCCTCACCGAGGTGATCATCCCGACGCGTAACGAGGCCGACCTGGACGACGTGCCCGAGGAGGTACGGGACGGGTTGAAAATCCACACGATGACGGACGTCGCGGACGTTCTCGCGGTGGCGCTCCGGTCTGCTGGACAGTCGGTGGACCTGGCCGTCGCGGCCTGAGCCGGCTTCCGGACACAACCGGTGCGGCGAAGGGGAGGCTGTTAGGTTCCGGCCGTGAACACTCCCCTGGGAACGATGATGACCGCCACCCGCGGCCGGTGGAGTGCGGTCGCTCTTTGCATCATTGCCATGCTTCCGCTCGCTGCCTGTGGCAAGGACCCAGTCGCGCCGCCGAACGGCACCAGCGCGGCCGGGCCGGCCGAACTCAAGCCGACAACGCTAGTGGCGCCGGATCGCCTCGATGCCGTCCTGCCCAGCCCGGGCGCCACGAAGCCGTACCAGTTCGTCCGGTTCCTGACGCCCGCTCCGGCGAGCGGCGCGTATGTGTTGGTGCTCAAGGCGGAGAACTCAAGAGCGACCGCAGAGATCCCGATCCAAATCCAGACCGCGCCGTGAGATTCGGTCGAACACCTCGAATGTGAATACCCCCGAGCGGACCGCGACGCGGTAGGAATGATCCGTGCCCGAACTCGTACCGCCAACCTCCACCGTCCACCAATCGTTCCTCGACGCGATGTCCGAGTTCCAGGCCGAGGGTCGCGGCCCGGGCGGCGGATCCATGATCGACTACGAGATCGAGACCTACGGTTGGCGATGGGCCACGACGGAGGGCTTCGATGAGTACGTCCGAGAACTGCGTGACCAGTCGAGGGAGGACGCACCCCGACCCGACGGATACGTCCCCGCCACCACGCTCTGGTGGATCGATGGCGCCCATTACCTTGGCCGAATCGCGCTCAGGCATCGGCTGACTCCGCAACTGCTCGAGGTCGGCGGACACATCGGCTACGACGTACGCCCCACTGCCCGCCGACGCGGCCATGCCACCGCTATGCTCCGCGCCCTATTGCCCGTAGCAAACCATCTCAGTATCGACCCGGCCCTCGTCACCTGCGACGCCGACAACGTCGCCTCCCGACGTGTTATCGAGAATTGCGGCGGAGTGCTCGAGGATCGGCGCGCCAACAAGCTGCGCTTCTGGGTGCCGACCTCCTCAGCTGCTGTTCAGCCTGACCGTTAATGCCGGCGCTGCAAGGCGACTAAGATTCGGTCTGCTCGCGGAAACCCTTGTCGGAGCATTCATAGCTAGTCGAAAAGCTCGTGGACCTTGCTGGCGGTGGCGGCGCGGCGGATCCACGTGTCGAGCTGGTCGAGGTCGGTGCAGCTGGCGATCTCCTCGCGCACGTCGGCGGGTACCTCGATGCCACGGGCATCCAGAACCGCCAACACCGCCCTGGCTTCGCCCTTAGCTTCGCCCTTAGCTTCGCCCTTGGCCTCTCCGCTGGCTTCACCTTGTGAAAAGTAGCGGCGGGCAAAGTCGCTCTGGTAGCGGTGGGTCGTGGTACTCATGAAAGCCTCCAGGTAGTCCCGGGCCGCCGCCGGCAGCACCGCGAGCACGACATCAGCATACAGGTTCGCGTGGTCATGATCGACAACGTTGAGCGCGGCCAGCAGGGCCTCGAAGACCATCATCTGGCCAGGTCGCGCGGCGTGCCCGTGTGCCATCGCCGACAGCACCGCCAGCTCGGGGCTGCGCCGGGCCAGCGCGAGGTCGGTGACGACCGGCACCTCGGCCGGCCCCAGCACCAACGGGGTCAGCACCAGACCCGGGTCGCCGACCACGATCGGGGCGGCACACCAGGCTGCAACCGCCGGGTCGGGGCACAGCACCAACAGCAGCACCGGGCAGCCCAGCCGGGCGTGCAACGTGGCCACGTAGGCCGGCCAGGTACGCCGCTTGCGAGGATCGGTGCGTAGCTGCGCCTCGACCACCACCGCCAGCACCGGGATGTCCTCGACGGTCAAGGTGACCACCGCGTCTGCCCGGTACTCCGTCGGGGCGACGTCGGTCAGCTCGCCCGAGGACAGCGACGCCCGCTGGAAGGACGGCACCGCCACCCCTAGCGGGCCGGCGAGCAGTTCGGCAGCCAGCACCGGCCGGTCCCGAAACATCTCGACCAACACCTCATGCAGATGCGACGGCATGCGGCGACCGTATCGGCACCCACCGACACATTTAGATTCCACGCACGCTCATCGTTCGACCGCGGATCGCGCCCGGCGTAGCGACGCTGACGGCACGCGGATTCCGTCACGCCACGACGTTGCGATGCACGGGCTCCACAACGATCTGGGCGAGGGCATCCAACGCTGCTGGAAATCCGCGGCATCGTAGGCCGGGGCTTAACTAATAGGCGCGCGGGTCTGGAGTTCCGGAAACAGGCCCCAGATTCTCACATCGCAGGTCCCGCCGCGTGCTGTTCCGATCTCGTCAGGTCAACTCGCGCAGCGGCAGCCGTCCCGGGGACGCCGGGGCGCCGGAGTCCCGCGGCGAAATTCGAGTTGACCGTTGGCGTGAATGATCGCCATCGTGGTGGTATGCAACTCGACCTCTCCACGCTGGAAGCCGGGCTCGACGAGATCCGCCAGTCACCGACGGACGACGGCACGGTCGAGCTCATCGTTCGGCGTCCGCGGGAGAACGAGCGCGAAGCCCTCACGGAAGCGCACCTTGACACCACTGCCGGCCTGGTTGGCGATGTATGGCTAGGCGACGACGGTGATCCGGCACGGCAGATCACCGTTATGAACGCCCGTGTGGTCGCGCTCCTGGCCCACTCCCGTGATCGGTGGCAACTCGCGGGCGATCAGCTCTACGTCGATCTGGATCTCAGCGGCGAGAACCTTCCGGCTGGAACACAGCTCAAGGTCGGCTCGGCGGTCCTCGAGGTCACAGCCGAGCAACACCGTGGCTGCAAGATGTTCGCGGCTCGATACGGGCTCGATGCGTTGCGGTTCGTCAACTCGAAGGTCGGCTATACGCTCAACCTGCGCGGTATCAATACTCGTGTGGTGCGCTCCGGGGTGGTCCGTCCCGGGGACGTCGTCCGAAAGCTGCCGCTCATCGCGGTATGAGGGGGCACCCGGTGGCTCTCGGAGCAGGGATAGCGCTCCGGCCTTCGTTGCCGAGTCGCAACGAAGAATCGCCGAGGTTGTCGAGGATTTGAGCCTTCGTGAGTAGGTCGTCCCCAGGAATCACGGCGCGGGAGAGCGTCACGAGCGAGAGCCTGACCGGCACACCGCAGCCAGTGCGGCGGACCCGGCGTGAGGAGGGCGTGTGATGTCGATATTCGACGACCCCGGACTGTTCGGCCGACTGTGGGCCGCCAGCTACGACGCCGGTGCCAACCCTGATCCAGGACCGGCGGTGGACTTCCTCGCTGATCTGGCGGACGGCGGTCCGGTTCTGGAGCTCGCGATCGGGACCGGCCGGGTAGCGCTGCCCCTGGCCGAACGCGGTCTCGTCGTCGAGGGCGTCGAGGCGTCGGAAGAGATGGTGGCGCGAATGCGCGCCAAACCGGGTGGCGCCCAGATCCCGGTGGCCATCGGTGACATGGCGGACGTACCCGTGACAGGCCCGTTCCGCCTGGTGTATCTGGTGTTCAACACGCTGTTCAACCTCGTCGACGCCGACCGGCAGGCGGACTGCTTCCGTAACGTCGCACGGGTTCTGGCTCCGGGCGGCGCGTTCGTCGTCGAGGCCTTTGTTCCCGACCCGGCCGACTTCGACCGGGACGAGCAGGTCCAGGTGCGCGACGTGACCGAGGACTCCGCGACCATCCGGCTGCACCGCTACGACAGGGCCGCCCAACGGTTCATCCGCCAGACCATCACCTTCGACAGTCAGGGCGTGCATCTGAAACCCTTTGCCATGAGGTACTGCTGGCCCGACCAGTTGGACCAGATGGCCGGTCAGGCCGGCCTCGGGCTCACCGAGCGGTACACCGACTGGAATCGGCGGCCGTTCGACGCCGACAGCAAGGACCACATCTCCGTCTACCGCTCCATCGGAGGCGGGATCATTAGCTCACCGTCGTGAAACAGCGTCGATCATGACCTCCAGGTCATGATCGGCGGGAGTTGGTGAAGGTAACGGTGGACGAGCACGACTGGCTGGCGGAGCGCTTCGAGGCCAACCGTAACCGTCTGCGGGCGGTGGCCTACCGGATGCTCGGCTCGCTGAGCGAGGCCGACGATGCCGTGCAGGAGGCCTGGCTGGGGCTCAATCGTGCCGACACGGGCGACGTCGAGAACCTG
>Ga0184612_10000972_pt1 | contig 13747 bp, 12 predicted proteins | sample PLM3_60_coex_FD_133163 | JGI IMG/M metagenome (GOLD analysis project Ga0184612, IMG submission 133163) | Groundwater sediment microbial communities from an aquifer in East River, Colorado, USA - PLM3_60_coex | ecosystem: Environmental > Terrestrial > Soil > Riparian zone | place: USA: East... | reverse complement strand
TGGCTCCCGGCCTTCCCCCCGCCGGTCACCGAGGTGCTCGAAGCATGCACCCTCGAGCGGGCCGATCCTTGGAGCTTCACGGACAAGGGTGGTGCAGTAATGGCCGACGACCGCGACGAGCGGATGATGACGATCGCGCTGGAGGAGGCTCGGGGCGCTTCGTCCTGGGGCGACGTGCCGATCGGGGCGGTGGTCACGAAGGACGAGGAGGTCCTGGCCCGGGCGGGCAACGCCCGGGAGCGCGAGCGGGATCCCACGGCCCACGCCGAGGTCCTCGCGCTTCGGGCCGCGGCCCAGCGCCTGTCGACGTGGCGCCTCGAGGGCTGCACGCTGTACGTGACCCTGGAGCCGTGCGCGATGTGTGCGGGCGCGCTCGTGCTCGCCCGGGTGGACCGGTTGGTGTTCGGGGCGAAGGACGACAAGGCGGGGTTCGCCGGCTCGCTCGGCGATCTCGTGCGCGACCCCCGGTTGAACCATGCGGTCGACGTCGAGTCCGGCGTACTGGCCGAGGAGTGCGGCGAGCTCCTCCGCGCGTTCTTTCGGGAACGCCGGTAGAAGCGCCCTCAGCGGTTGGACAATCGCTTCCGCATCTCCTCGCGGATCCGCTCGGCGACTTGCGGCATCGTTTGCTCCATGGAGCTGAACCCACGCGAGTGCATGACGACGCACCGAAGCGGTGTCGTGGCGACGACGGACGCGGTGCGCCGCTCCGTCTCGAGCAGCGCGATCTCGCCGAAGAAGTCGCCCGGGCCGAGTGCATCGACAAGGTCACCGTCGACGATGACGTCAGCCGCCCCTTCCTGGATCACGAAGAACTCGTGCGCGAACTCCCCTTGCTCCACGAGGTGCTTGCCGGGTTCGAGGTCGACCTCGTCGGCCCATGTCGAAACCTGCTCACGCTGGTGCTTCGAGAGGCCCTGGAACAGTGGGATCGCCTTCAGCCGATCGGCGTTCATGCCTTCCCTCCCTGTATCTCCGACGATCTCTTGTTCACAGCCCCGGTGGGAACGTGTAGCTCGACGGGATGGGGTCGGGGAGCTCGGCCTCCGTCCCGTACGTGACGACGATCTCCTCGTGGGCGAACAGCTCGAGCGTTGTCGGCTTCCCCGTCGCGAGCCGGCCGTCAACGTACACCCGCAGGGTCCTGTCGCCCTGTGCGCAGTGGCCGCCGATGCACGTCGGCGTCAATCGCACTCCCCACACGTCGAAGAACTCACCCAGCGTGAACGACCGAACGGTGGGCGACTCGACGTGGATGATCCCGCTCGTGTCGTGCGTGTGGAGAGGCGAGAACACCACCTGCGGGCTGGTGATGATCCCGATCTGTGCCGGACGACCTGCTTCGTGCCGTTCACGTAGAGGTCGAGGTGCTGGTGGATGTGGAGTGCGGTGCCCTCCGCGGCCAGCGCGGGCAGGCCGATCGCCGCAAGCCGAGCCTTCAGGTCCTCGGTGTTGGCCGGCCACGGGGCCGGCCCGGTCAGGATGCCGGGCAGGGTCGCCGGGTCCACCGACGGGGCGCCGGAGACTTCGACCGGGCCGGTCTTGGGGGAGCGGGACCGGGTGAGGAGCAGGACTCCTCCCGCCACCCCGAACACCGCGAGGACGATCACCACCCGAGTCGTCAGCCCGCGTAGGCGTCGCCTTCGCTCGATCTTCCGCTGGAGGGCGTGGCGTTCCTGTCTGGCCTGGTCCCTCCGGTCGGCCTTCGTCGCCGGCCCATCGGTGGACCGTCCCGATACCGCGGCCTTCGGCCGGGGGGCGGTGCGCGTGGATCGCTTCCGCTTCGCCATCGATGGCGCTCATCCAACCACCCGGGACCGGGAATTGTCCTGCCCGGACGGTTGCTAGACTCCCCGCGGAGGCGTGCCGGAGTGGACGAACGGGACCGCCTCGAAAGCGGTTAGGGGCCTAATCCGCCCCTCGCGTGTTCGAATCACGCCGCCTCCGCTATTCTAAGAACCGTCCCGCTCCACGGTCGGGATGGTCCTCGGTCGGCGACGGATGCTGGCGGTTGCGGCGGTCGCGGCGCTTGCCGGGCAGAAGTCGTAGTGGACTACCCCGGGTCCTCCATGCCGCGAACGAGCATCGCGTGGAGGATTGACGAGTCGATCGCGAGCAGGCGGGTTGCGACTTCCAGCTCCCGTCGCTCAACGCTGGTCACACGTCCGTCCTGAACCGCAGCCGCGACGAGTGACTGCAAGTAGGCGTGATGCCCCGAGGCTGTGTCCTCCATCGTCAGGCCCCACTGTATCGCGGTCGTTCGCAGAGCATCCGCTTCGGCCTCCGTCACCTGCTGGTCTTCGAGCGCTCGGTCGAGCAGATCAAGGTAGGGGGCGAGGCACTCAGACGACGCCACCGTTCCGAGGGAGGCGACGATCCGAGCCAGATACGGGACATCGACCCCGGTTCCGTCGCCCGTTCGCATTGTGCGGCGACCCGTGCGTTCCAGGTGCGGCCAGTCGGCGGTAGGGAAGACCAGAGGGAGGCATCCGAGCGTTTCGAGCGTGGTCAATCCGGCTGTCTCCGCCTTCAGCAGATATCGGCGCAGCAAGTCGGCCTCGGCGCGGGCGTCCCCCAGGGCCGAGTGCTTGGCGTAGTAATCCACGCCTGCCGAGGCACAGCACGTCGCGAGGCGGTGGTTGGCGATCGCCGGCTCAAGCCGGTAAGCAAGCTCAAGGGTGCACAGGCTTGGGATCGCCGGGAGGAAAACGCCAGCGCCGCTCAGTTCCGCCGAGATGAAGTCGCGGTCGAACCGGACGTTGTGCGCAACCAAGACCGCGTCAGCGAGGAGTTCGAGTAGGTCGCCAATGATCTCCTGGAACATCGGGGCCTCGGCGACGTCCTCCGCAGTCAGTCCGTGGATGTGAACCGGGCCTACATCTCGCAGCGGGTTGATGAGAGTGACGTACTCCTCGGTGGTGTCGGCGGATAGCCGCACGACAGCAATCTCCACGATCTTGTCGCCGTTGATCGGCGAGAAGCCGGTCGTCTCCACATCCACGACGGCGAACGATGTATCGGCCAGCAGCACTGGGACGCGACCCAAAGACCAACCCCTCCATGGCGGAACATACAACGCAGCGCAAGACCCCCGCGAGAGGAACGCCCGCCACCTACTCGGCGAGCTCCCTTTTGAACTTGCGCGTCAACCTGTCCAGCTGACAGCTGACGAACCATCCAACCGGTTCGGTGACGTAGGTCCACCAGATAGGAGGTTTGTAGTCGGCACGATCCCTCTGGTTCGCCTTGCGGACACTGAACCGCCAAAGCAAGTCGTCCAGCCTGCGGAGCATTGCCGCCGCCTCCTTTGGCCGGCCCCCAGGCCGGCGCAGGGAGGAGTGTTCAACACGGAAGCGGCGTAAGGAAATGGGCACGTGTGGGACGCCATCTTCCGCTGCGGAAGCCATCTTCCGTGGGTAGCTGTCCCTCCCCCGGCGGCCGCCGCCCTAGCCGTTGGGGGCGAGCCGGGGCCCCAAGCCCTGATTCAGGGCTTGGGGCCTCTGTGGCGATGCCGGAGGCTGTTGCGGGGTTGTTCAGGCGCCTAGCGGGCGGCCGGCGATAGCGATGGAACCGCGGCTTAGCAGGCGAGCCACGAGACGAGGTCCCAGGCCTGCAGTGCGATGCCGATGAAGACTGCGATCGTCCCTAAGAGCACCAGGCGGCTAGTGTCGCGTATGGCCTTGACGAGCTTCTCGGCGCCAAAGACCGCGCGGCCGGTTTCATCCGCCTGCCTGTAGTCATCTGGCTTCATTCGGACTCCAAGTATCGCCGCGACGAACGGGAAGACGTTCCCAACGAAAGCGAGTCCAATCCCTGTCGCCTGGGTCGCTGTATCGCAGTCCATCATGCTGCGGATAGACAGGTTCGGCCAGCGGCCGCCGCCTTCCCTTGGCTAATGACGGGGGACACTGGTGCCGATATTTCCTAGATGGACACCCTTCCCCAAAGCCCCGTGCACGATGGCAACCCAATATGCGCAGCCTGCCATCGCGAGCTCAAGGACGGCATGACCCGGTGCTCGAACTGCGGCTTCGACAACGCGGACTGGCTTCAACACGATCCGGAATGAGGACCGGAGGCGCCCTTGCGTCTACCTGGGCTTAGGCGCGGCCTTCCCGAGGTATAGGAGGATGCTTCCCGCAAGGTGAATCGCGAACATCGCGAGATCGAAGTCGGACGTTCCGCCGGCGTGGGCGTCACTGTCCGGACGGAGGCCATACAACTTCTTCACGAAATCCTCGACGGCGGGCGCGATTATCCCGTCCCCACGCGCCTTCTCCGCGAGCGGGCCGAGTGTCTGACCCTTCATCGAAGGCATGAGGGTGCGGAACATCTCTTCGACGGCCGAGATGGCGACCGTTATCGCTCCCGAAGAATCGCCCGACAGCGCACGGTCGAACGCCTTTCGATAGAGGCCATCGACCTCGGCGAATCGCTCGTCGGACAGAAGAAGGAGCGCGGGCTGGACGATCTCGGTGTGAAGATGCTCCGACGTGATCGGGATGAAGCGTCCGTTCTCCATCCTGACACCCACTCGGAAGTACCGCGCCCGGTCGTTCACCCGGTCCTCGAACTCCGCGTGCGAGGGACCCCTCACGTCCAAGAGATGTTCAATCGCCGCGAACCGTTGGCCCAACGTAGCTCCTTCCGCCCTCTCGGGAGTGATCATCAGTCCAGAACGGACGATATTCTCGAAGCTCAACTTCGGGTTTGTCGTGAATCTCTTCCCCGTCGAGTAGGTCATCTCTTCTTCCCACGCCCTCCAGGTAGGAGCGGCGGTTGTTGAGTCGGGCGCAGGGGCGAGATGGTAATGGACGGTCACAAGGACGGCCTCCCAGAATTCGTTGGGAGCATCCTTCGGTTCGAGATAGACATCATCGATTCCCTCGTCGCGTAGAGCCTGAAGGTGATCCCGCTCCGCCCAGGTTGGCGGTCGGGGCTCGCCGTCATGGAACGTCCGGAAATCGGCCATGTGGGTCGAAGTATCCCACCCGGTTCTGACGCCTAACGTGAGACGACATCCCACGCGATCCGCGACACGGGTCCACCGGCCCCAGCCGTTGGCGGATGGCCGGCTGAACGGACGGCCCCCCCTCTCGACGCCCCGCACCCCGCACCGCCCCGCACCATTTACTGCGAAAGCCCTAGTCAGAGGCTATAGTCGAATCACGCCGCCTCCGCCATAGGCCGATCCTCGTTGGTATCGGTTTCATGCCGCCCCGGTCGTCACGGTTAGTCGGTCCCCGCCGGTGATCGACACGGGCCCAGACCCCAGAACACGCCCGTCCAGCGTCGCCCCCGGTTCCGACGGTGCGATCCGCACCAGGGTCAAGCCGCTCGCGACCCGCACGTGGATCAGCCCCGGCTCGGGATAGGTCTGCGGCCGCAGCCCCCCGTAGTAGTAGGCGAGGATGTCCGACGCGGAGTAACCGCGCAGGGCCTTCCCGTAGGCGCCCCACTGGACCATGCCGACGCCGTGCCCCCATCCGCGGCCGGTCACCACGGCAGCGTCCGGATCCGAAGAGACCGTGAGCCATGTGGAGGGGATCGAGACCGGCAGCGAGGCCGGCGGATACCGACCCGGCTCGAGGCACGGAGCCCAGATGTTCACGTCGTCGCGGAAGGTGCCGAGGTCCATCGAGCGGGACGCACCACCTCCCGAGACGACGATCGTCGTCCCGTCCAGGCGCACGCCGGATATCGTCCGCCCGCCGGGCCAATCGCCGGCCGCGTGCAGGAACCTCGCGAGGTCGGCGAACGGCAGCCGCACCAGCCAGCGCGATGTCGGTGATGCCCCGTCGTCGCGTTCGACGACCGGGCGCAGGTACGGTAGGGGAGCGCTGCCGAAGACCTGGTCGTTCCCATACGTGTGCCCGTTCGAGGTGGAGAAGTACACGGTGTCGGCGGGTCTCCCCTGGTACAGGAGGACCTCGCCCGACGTCGCTCGAACGGCCCGGTACCAGCGTCGGATGTCCGCTTCGTGCGGAAGCGAGATTCCTGCGTAGACCTGGCACGAGGTGGTCGCGCAGATCGGGGTCTTCAGCGTCTGGCCCTGCGAGCCGCTCCATCCCGTGGTCGCCAGGGCGTAGCTTCGGGCCGCGATCGCCTGCGCCTCGAGCGCCGCCGTCGGCCAGGACGGCGGGACCTCGGCGATGCCCTGAAGGTACCGCTCGAAGGGGAGCGTCACGTTGAGGCTGAGAGTGCCGTCGTCCGAACGCTTCACCGACAACGTTCCCGGATACCGAGCCAGGAGCGAGGAGCGCTCGGGGCGGACGCATTTCGAGGGTGTCCTCGGGTAGCGCCCGCGCACCAGCAGCGAACCTCCGTCGGGCGCTCGGATGTGTGCCGACTCCGGGCTCTCGACCGGGCTCTCGGACACGGATCGAGAAGGCGATGGCGAGCTCGCCCTCGACCGCGAGGGCCGCTCTGGTGTCGTCGAGCAGGCCCCCAAGGCGACGAGGAGCGCTGCCAATGTCAGAGGCCACAGCTGGCGCGGGGGGAGGTGCCCTGCCATACCGCGCACGCTATCAGCCAACGCGGTCTTCGTTGGCTCCAGCTGGGCCAGATATCAGGTGAGGGCTGAGTGCTGCGTCAGCTTCGCGGCCAGGTCCCCTCGACCATCCCGGCGTACCGCTCGACCGACCGACGGATCGCGTCCTGGGCGTCAGACATGATCACGTCACCCTCCCAGCCCGCGTACAGCCGGTCGAAGCGGTGCCTGAGGGCGCGGTCGGCGACGTCGCGGACCTCGGCGGCCGAGAGTGGGATGCGGTTCGGGTAGCTGTACATGATCGTGATCGAGGCGGGGTCCCCAACCGTGGCGATTGAGTCTCCGGTCAGGAGGGCGCCCCCGCCGTCCGCCCCGGCTTTCCACAGCAGCACGGTCGAGCCGTGGAAGTGGCCACCCACGCGGATCAGCCGCGTTCCCTCGACCGGCTCGATCTCGTCCTCTTCGAAGTGGCGGATCGCCGAGTCCGGCCTCATGACCCACCGGCGGTCGGCCTTCGGAAGATGGATCGGCGCGTCGAACGCGTGCGCCCACTCGATGCAGCTGTCGTAGAAGTGCGGATGCGAGATCGCAATGGCCGAGATCCCGCCGAGTCGGTTCACCTCGGCGATCGTGTCGTCGTCGAGGAAGCTGATGCAGTCCCAGAGCACGTTGCCGGCCGGCGTCCGCACCAGGTACGCCTGCTGGCCGATGGCGAAGGCCCGCTCGGTGCGGATGGCCACGAGCCCAGGCTCGAGCTCCTCGAGCACGTTCCGGTACCCAGAACGCCGCATCTCCTCCAGGGTCGTCCACCGCTGCCCATCGAGTGGCACGTATTGGCGCTCGTCCAGGCAGATTGCACAGGCGTCGGGCGGCTTCGGGCTCGGGGGGTACTGGACGCCGCACATCACGCAGATCCACGGCGTCGGCCGTCCTGCCATCGAGTCCGTCCCTTTCATTGTGTGCTGTGCGGTGGAAGCCTAGCCGGCGGGGCTCGGCACGGTTCGGCCGGTTCCGGGCTCGGCGCCATGACGGGTAGACTGGGCGGGCCAACCCGGGAGGAGACACCGGCGGGTTCGGCTTCGGCGGGATCGACCTCGACATCTAGCGACGGCGGCTCGCTCGGGATCCAGTCGACAGATCAGGTGCCCGAGCGCCCTCGGCATCGACGCGGTTCCTATCCAAGCACGTTGAGCACCTGCCGCGCGGCCCGCTCGCCGGTCTCGACGCCTCCGTTGAGATACCCCTGGCTGTGCGTCGAGGTGTGTTCGCCCGCGAACAGCGCGTTCCCCTCTGGCTTCTCGAGGAACCCCCAGAAGTCCGTGTACTGGCCAGGAGCGAACCCGGCGTACGAGCCGTGCACCCACGGGTCATCCACCCAGGAGTCGAGGTAGGCGATCCCGTTGTACGCCTCGCGGATGTCCACGACGCCTCGCGCGAGCGCGTCGAGCGCGGCATCGATGATCGCCGGCGGCGCCGTTCCGTGGGGCACGTCGGTTGGGTATCCGGCACCGGCGCGCCCGCCGGTGTAGATCGTGATGACCGGCGTTTCCGGATGTGGGTCGGACTGTCCATACGTGCTGTCCCAGGTTCCGAACTCCGGATCGTCGCTTCGGAAAGAGCCGGTCCAGTCGACTTCGGCGAGTGAGCGGTTCAGCTGGAACTGGAGCTTCGCGTTGGTGCCCATCGCGAGCGTGTCGATCGCGCGCCGGCGACGATCCGAAACCTCGAGACCGGATGTGTCCACGTCGCGAAGCACGGTGAACGGCAACGCGAATACCGCCACGTCGGCGACGACGTCGCTCGCCCCGCCGGCGAAGCGGAGCCCGATCGTGCCGTCCGAACGTGTCCACGCGGCCTCGAGGGGTTGCTCGAACCTGAGGGTCCCATCCGGCAGCTCCTCCGCAAGCCGATTCGGGATCACGTCGTTCCCCCCCGCGACCCGGAATCGCTCGTCGGCGCCCGGGTAGGGCGCCAGATAGAACTCGAACAGGTTGATCGCCGAGAGCTGATCCCCGTCCAGACCCCAGAACCCGGTGTTCGATCGTTCGATTGCCTGGGCAAGCAGCGAGGTAAGCCCCCCGGGCACGTTCTGATCGAGCCAGTCGTTCACGGTCAACCGGTCGAACGCGACGGCGTCCGGCCCAGCCTGGTTGTAAAAGTACCGGCCGGCCCGTTGGTAGTCCTTCTTGAGCCGGTCGAGCACCAGGGAGAAGTCGGCGAAGATCTCCTCCCTCGTGTGGAACGCGCCGTCAAACCAGAAGAAGTCGCCGGCGCCGGCGGGGAAGGATTGCGCCTCAATGTCGACCAGCGGGACGTGGAGCTCCCGCGCGAGGTTCCGGATCTGCCGGTGACGGCTGTCGATGTACTGCCCGCCGTGCTCCGCTGTCTGCGCGTTGTCGAAGACGCGCACGGTCCAGCAGCGACCACCGAGGCGATCGCGGGACTCGTACAGGGTCGAGGCGATCCCGTGGCGCATCAGTCGGTAGGAGCACGTAAGCCCGCCGAGTCCGGCGCCGACGATCACGACGTCGGCCTCTTGGGCAGAGGCCGGTCGCGCTCGGGTCCAGCCCAGCGCCGTGGCGCCGGCGACCGCTGCGCCGGCGGCGGCACCGCGCCGCAGGAACTCGCGGCGGGAGATTCCCGGTGCGTGGGGAGGTGATTCCGTCGCCGGTGATCCCGACTCGTACGATTCCAGGAGCTCTCCGGGGTCGCTCGGTGGTTGTCCCGGAAACGCCGCGTGGGCCGCGGCGATCCTCCGCATCTCGCGGACCAACGGGTCGCCCAATCCAGGCATATGCCCCCTCCTTCCCTGTGCGTCGACTGCCGGAACGTTTCGGCGAAGCCAAGATCGTATGCCAGATCACCCAGCTCAAGCTCTTCCGAGGGGTCGCCGCGAGAAGCGGTCGATCTGTTGACACAGGGCGTTCATGAGACGACCTCGCCACGCCCATCTGCGAACGGATTCGCCTCAGATCGTCCGGCGCATCCGAGCGACGAACACGCCCGGCAGCTGGGTGTACACGTAACCCGGGGTTCCGGGCTTCCCGTGCTCCGAACCTTCGAGCGGCTCCTCGAGCCCGTCGAGGGCGAACCCCTGATCGAAGAACGGCTTCAGGATCATCCAGAGCGGTCGGTGGAAGTACCATTGCTCGACGGGTTGACCGCGAACCGCGACCCCTCTCCCCGTGAACGGTCGGCCGTAGGAGGACACCTTGACCGAGTACACCTCGGTGATGCCCCCTTCCAGATCGAGCTCAACCGTCGGCCTCACATCGCCGGAGTTGAACGCGGGATGCAGCGTCGAGAAGACGAACCGCCCGTTCGGTTTCAAAAGCCGGGACGAGGCCGCTGCCATCGGCTCGATCGACTCCATGTCCATGATGGCCATGTTGCTGACGACGGCATCGAACGAGGCCGGATCGCCGAGCGCGAGGAGATCCTCCTCGTCCGTCGCGTCGGCGTGCCGGTATTCGACTTCCCCGCCGTGCGCACGAGCCCGCTCGAGCATCCCCTCGCTGAAGTCGATTGCAAGCACCTGCCCGCCGAGGGCAGACATCCGGCGGGCGAACTCACCGTTCCCGGGCGCGATTTCGAGGACCCGCTCTCCTTGCTCGAGCCCCAGCAGCCGTTCGACCGACGGCTGGATGAGGTGTCGTTGCCAGGTCGCGCCGGCCTGCATGCGTTGGTCCCAAAAGCCGGCCAGCTCGTCCCATGCGGCACGGATGTCGTCGTGCAGGCTGCGTTCCTCGGTCACACGGTAAAGCGTAGCCGCCCGAGCGTAGCGGTGTCGCGAATCGCCGTGCACGGGCCACCCGGTCGTTTGGTGTCGGAACCGACATCCACTGCCGCAGTCTCGAAGGAGCGCCCGAGATGAACGTCTCGGTAGGATCCAGTTGCGGTGCGAGCGGTCCAGCCGCCCAGCGGGGGCGACGGTGAGTGAGTTCGATGACCTCCAGGAGCGTGTCTTCGCGCTGTACGCGGAGCGACGGTTCGAGGAGATACACGGGCTCCTCGAAGGAGCTGCTGTTGAACGCTTCCCGAATCGCCCGAGCCGCATCACGTTCTGGCAGGCGTGTATGGATCGATGACGGGCCTGTATCCAGCGATCGAGCCGCATGAGCAAGGCATGCTGGAGGTCGCTGACGGCAACCGTATGCACTGGGAGACGAGCGGCGACCCGCGCGGCAAGCCGGCCGTCGTGGTCCACGGAGGCCCCGGTTCGGGATGCTCGACGTGGGACGCCAGGCTGTTCGATCCGACCGCGTATCGCATCGTGCTGTTCGATCAGCGCGGCTGCGGGCGGAGCACGCCACACGCGAGCGTGCCCGACATCGATCTGACCAGCAACACCACCCAGAACCTCATCGCGGACATGGAGCTGCTTCGTCAACACCTGGAGGTCGATCGATGGCTCGTGTTGGGCGGTTCATGGGGGAGCACGTTGGCCCTGGCGTACGCCGAAACGCACCCCAGCCGGGTGACGGAGATGATCCTGTGGGGTGTCACGACAGGCCGGCGCGTGGAGTGCGATTGGCTGTTCCGTGGCGGCGTGGCGGTGCTTTTCCCTGAACAGTGGGAACGCTTGCGCGCTGCGGTGCCAACCGCCGAGCGCGATGGCGACATCGTGGAGGCGTATTCCCGGATGTTGCACGATCCCGACGAGGGAGTTCGCCGGCGAGCCGCCCTCGCGTGGTGCACATGGGAGTCCGCGACGCCGGAGTGGCCTCCCACCACCGGCCTCGCTGAGCGGTACACCGATCCTGAGTTCGCGCTGGCGTTCGCGCGTCTAGTGACCCACTACGTCCGGCACGACCTGTTCCTCGAGGATGAGGTCCTACTCCGCAGCGCCCACGTCCTGGCGCACATCCCGGGGATCCTGGTGAACGGCCGATTCGATCTCCAGGCTCCGATCGCCAACGCGTGGGAGCTCAACCGTGCGTGGCCGCGGGCAGAACTCGTGATCGTCGAGGACGCAGGTCACGCCGGCGACGATCCGGGCCTCACCCAAGAGCTGATCCTCGCCACCGATCGATTCGCGACGCCCCGATAACTGCCTCCGCCGCGCCCGCCGGCCCATTCGCCGGCCCTTCCCGCTCCCGTAGACTGGGCAACGGTGGCCTGCCCGAGCGGACGAAGGGGCACGCCTGGAGAGCGTGTAGGGGGCAACCCCTCGCGGGTTCGAATCCCGCGGCCACCGCGGTCCGGAAGGTAATCTCGTCGTTCAGTCCGTGCGCCATCCGGGACAGCGTTGTGGCGCAACGGGTCCGGGGAGCTGTTCCATATCCTCCAGGGCTTCGCGCACGTCGTCGAACGTCTCCCACGGAAGGAACGGCACCCCGTCGTCTCGACAGATCCTGACCAGGTCCTTCTTGGCGAACACGATGTCGGAGTACAGGGCGCCGTAGCGGTCGGATTGGCCCTCGCCCACGAAGGCGACGGGACCGAGGCGTTCCCGGGTCTGAACGGCCACGAGCATCTTGCAGGTCCCGCACCCTCGGCACTCCGGATGGCCGTTGGGATGGGCCAGCCGAGGCCGTCCATCGTCGAAGACGAGCTCGTTCGTGACGATCTCCAGGCGGTCTAAGCCCTCGGCCTCCAGCATGGGCCGGATGTAGAAGGCGAATCCGTCGGACAACAGTGTGACGGCCATGGCGTTCCCCTCGGCCCACGCCACGAACGGCGGGAACGTCGGGTCCAGACGGCACCGATCGAGGGCGAAGAACAGCATCTCCTCCCTCCCGCCTGCCAGCATGGAGGTCTGGTGACGAGCCGCCTCGCGGAGCCCCATCGCTCCCTGGTCGACCAGCTCGTCGTAGAGGGCCCACCCTGGATCGCCGAACTCCTCGAGCAGGACCTCCGAGACGTCATCCAGACACGCCGTGCCGTCGAAGTCCACGAGGACGGCTCGGACCGGGAGCATGGCGCCAGGGTAGCGCCCCCCAAGCCGCCGGCCGGCCGGGCGGTGTCGGGCGCGGTCGTATACTCGGCCACGGTGACCGTGCTAGGCGGGGAGCCAGCGGTGCCCTGTACCCGCAATCCGCTTCAGCGGGGCTGAATCCCCGCCCGCGGCCCGATGGGTCCGAGGCTGCTCCCGGTGCGGAGCGACGATGGTCGGGTCCCACGCGACGCCAACCTGCGAACCCGGTCAGATCCGGAAGGAAGCAGCCGTAAGCGGGCCGTGGCGGGTGCCGTGGGTTCGCCTGGCCGGAGCCACCGACCGGTGATGCGCACGGGTCCGCTTGGGTCAACGGCGGGTGCACGGTCACCTATGATTCCCGCGCGCCCTTCCCCGCGACGGGACGGGCGACCGAGGGGAGCACGTTGGCCGACGAGAAGCAATACCAGTCCCTCTACCGCAGGTACCGTCCCCAGGGTCCCCACGAGGTGCTGGGGCAGGAGCACGTGGTCCGGGGCCTGATGGGCGCGGTCCGAGAAGGACGCCTGGCTCACGCGTTCCTGTTCACCGGACCCCGGGGCACCGGGAAGACCTCCACCGCCCGGATCCTGGCCAAGATGGTGAACTGCGAGCAGGGGCCGACGGCGGAGCCGTGCGGCACCTGCTCGCAGTGCGTCGCCATCCGGGAGGGCCAGCATCTCGACGTCGTCGAGATCGACGCCGCGTCGCACGGGGGCGTGGATGATGCGCGGGACCTGCGGGAGAAGGCGCCGACCGCGCCGGTGCAGGGGCGCGAGAAGGTCTACATCATCGACGAGGCCCAGCGGCTGTCACGCGAGGCCTTCGACGCGTTGCTGAAGGTGTTCGAGGAACCGCCGGTCGGTGTCCGATTCGTCCTGGCCACGACGGAGCCCCACAAGATGCCGGCGACGATCGTCGGCCGGTGCCAGCGATTCGACTTTCGCCGGGTGGGCGGCGCCGAGCTCACACAGCATCTGTTGAGCGTGGCCGAGAAGGAGGGCTTCGCCGCGGACGACACGGCGGTGGCCACGATCGTCCGCCAGTCGGAGGGGTCCGTGCGCGATGCGCTGTCGCTCCTGGAACAGGCGGGGGTGCTCGGTGCGGGCAAGGTCACCGACGAGACCGTCCAGCACCTCCTGGGCGCGCCGGCCTCCGACGTGCAGCACGCCCTGGCCGACGCCGTGTCCGTGGGGGACGCGAAGGGCATGTTCGAGATCGTCAACCGCCTGGTGCAGGAGGGTCAGGACCTGCGCCACGTGACCTCCGAGAGCCTCGGCCACTTCCGCAACCTGCTGCTGGCGAAGGCCGCACCCGACCAGGCCGGACTGCTCGACGTCCCC
>Ga0184612_10000971_pt1 | contig 13754 bp, 9 predicted proteins | sample PLM3_60_coex_FD_133163 | JGI IMG/M metagenome (GOLD analysis project Ga0184612, IMG submission 133163) | Groundwater sediment microbial communities from an aquifer in East River, Colorado, USA - PLM3_60_coex | ecosystem: Environmental > Terrestrial > Soil > Riparian zone | place: USA: East... | reverse complement strand
TGCGCCGGACGTCGCCGTTCCTCCCTGGGCACGAGTGAGCAAGCCGCTCAAGCTTCTCGTAGGCGTGCTCAGCATTTGGCCGATCCTCTATATCTTGTTGTTGTTTGCCCTCGTCGCCAGCTCGTTCGTCTGGATGTCCCGAACTGATGCGGCACAGACCGGACCCTCGGCGGGGCCGCCGGCCGTGTTTGCGGTGCTCTTCGCCGGCCATCTGGCGACGATCCTGGTGATCTTGGGTCTCTTCGCGTTCTACATCGTCTATCTCTTCAAGACCGATCGGGTCCCGCCGGAGAAGAAGGGGCTATGGGCGGCGATGCTCTTCCTGGGCACAATGATCGCGATGCCCGTGTTCTTCTACCTCTATGTCTGGCCAGACGAGTGGCCGAGGAGCTCCCGAGGGCGGCCGGCGCGTTGATGTGACCGCGGCCGCCTCTACGGCATCTTCATCGTCAGCGGGTCGCGCAGCGGCAGCACCTCCACGTGGTGCTGGGGAGCCAGGTCCTCCACCTTGACCGCGTGCTTGCCGTCGCCGAGGTCGATCTCCTTCTGGTTGCCCACCACGAGGATCACGAGCTTGTCGGGATCGAGGTGCTTCTGTGCCACCCGCTGCACGTCGGCGGCGGTGACGGCCGCGATCCGCTCGCGGTAGGTCTGCCAGTACGAAGGGTCGCGCCCCGTGAACTCGTCGGCGGCGAACACCGCCACCGTCTGTGCTTTCGACGCGAAGGTGCTGGGCAGCGTCTCGATGAGGTTCTTCTTGATCGTGTCCAGCTCCTCCTCGGTCACCTGACCCTCGCGCATCTTGCGGATCTCGTAGAGCACGAGCTGGGTCGCGTAGGCCACGGTGCGGCTCTTGGACTGGAAGGCGGCCCGGAACACGCCCGGGAAGTAGATGCCGAAGCGGAGGCCGGAGCCGGCCGAGTAGGCGAGCCCCTCGTTGGAGCGGACGGTCCTCGTGATGCGGGAGGTGAACCCGCTGCCGCCGAGGATCTCGTTCATCACCTCCAGCGCGTAGATGTCGGGGTTATCGCGCTTCACCGAGGGGAGCCCGATGGAGACGCGGCCCTGGTTCACGTCCTTCTCGATCCGATAGACGCCGGGGGCGGCGGTCGCGATCTCGGACGGCACCGGCGGCACCACCGGCCTGGGCCCCGGCCAGCCCGCGAGAGCCGCTTCCAGCTTGCGGATCATCTCCGCCTTGTCGAACGCGCCCGACACCGCCGCGACCATGCCCGCCGGGTGGAACCAGCGGCGGTGGAAGGCGACGAGGTCCTGGCGGGTGATCGAGGCCACCGACGCCGCGGTCGGGAAGCGGTTGGTGAAGTGCTTGTCCCCGTACAGCAGCACGTTCCACTCCCGGTGCTCGATGTCGGTGGAGTCGTCGTTGCGCTTCTTCATCTCCTGGAGCATCTGCTCCTTGGCCAGCGCGAGCCGGTCCTCCTGGAAGCGCGGCTCCCGCAGCATCTCCACGAAGATCCTCAGCGACTCGTCGAGGTTGTCGGAGAGGCAGTTGAGCCCTGCCGAGCCCTGGGTGTCCCCGATGCCGGTCGAAGCCTGGGCGGCCAGGAGGTCCAGCTTCTCGTCGAGCTGCTCCGCGGTGAGGCTGCGGCTGCCTCCGCGGCGGATCTGGCTGCCGGTGAGCGAGGCCAGGCCCTCCTTGCCCGGGAGCTCGAGGTAGCTGCCCGTGCGCACCAGCAGCGATATGCCGACGAGGGGCAGCGTGCGGTCCTCGGCGATGTAGACGACCGTCCCGTTCTTCAGCGCGACCCGGTAGTCGCGGGCCCGCGGCGGGGTGAATTCGATCGGCTTGAACGCGAGCTTGTCCGGATGGTCGGGGATGGGTTGGGCGGCGGCGGAAACCGCCAGCCCGGCGGCGAACGCGGCGGCGAGAACGGCGCGGTGGGCGCTCATGGTCACTTCTTCCCGCTCTCGAGCGCGGCCAGACGCTCCTGGGCGCGCTTCACGATGAGCTCGATGGCGGCCTTCATCTCCGGCGGCGCCTGCGCGGCCCCGGCCTGCATGCGCGCGATTCCGTCGCGCAGCTTCGCGGGGTCGGTCTCCGCGAGGATCTGCTGCAGGCCCTGCTTCACCATCGCCTGGGCCTCGCGGGGGAGGGCGGCCACCTCCGGGTCTTCGGGGGCCGCGCCCTCCTTGCGGAGGAAGACGCCCACGGTGCGGTTCTCCTTGGTGAAGTACTGGCGGGCCGCTCGCTGCAGGTCGGCCGCGGTGACGGCCTCGACCCCATCCGCATACGTGTTGATGTACCTCCAGTCGCCGAGCCCGTCGTAGAGAAGGAGCTGGATCGCGATGGAGAAGGGAGACGACAGCCGGCGATAGGCGTTGGCCTTGGCCTGGTTCTTGACCTTCTGCAGCTCCTCCGCGGGAACCGGCTCGTTCTTGAGCCGGTCGAGCTCGTCGTAGAGGGCCTGCTCCACCGCCGAGGGTTCCTTGCCATCCTTCACCACCGCTTCGAGCTCGATGAGGCCGGCGTACCTCTTTCCGTCGACCGAGGCGGAGACCTCGTTGGCGAGCTGCTTGCCGGCCACCAGGCCCTTGTAGAGCCGGCCGGTGCGGCCGGAGAGCACATCGGTGAGCACGTCGAGCACGCTGAAGTCACGGTGCACGAAGGGCACGCCGTGCCAGAAGATGCGCACGGTGGGAGAGGTCTCCGCTTCCGCGTTGTAGCGCTTCTCGCCGAGCTGCTTCGGCTCCAGCGTGACCACGGGGGGCGGATCCTTCGTTCCGCGGGGGATGCGGCCGAAGTAGCGCTCGAGGAGCGAGCGGAGCTCGTCGAGCTTGAAATCCCCGGCGATGACCGCGGTGAGGTTGTTGGGAGCGTAGTAGGTGGCGAAGTAATCGTCGGCCTCCGCCTTGCTGATGGAGGGGATGTCCGAGGGCCAGCCCACTACCGGCCATTTGTACGGGTGGGCCTCCCAGAAGAGCGCGTTGAAAGCCTCGTCGTACTTCCCTAGAGGTGTCGCCTCGGTCCGCATCCGGCGCTCCTCGAAGACCACGTCGCGCTCGGAGTAGAACTCCCGGAACACCGGGTTCAGCAGGCGGTCCGACTCCAGCCACGCCCACAGCTCCAGCCGGTTGCTGGGCACGCGGATGAAGTAGACGGTCATGTCTTCGTTGGTGAAGGCGTTGAGGTTCTCGCCCCCGTTGCGCGTGTAGATCTGGTCCATCTGGTCCTTGATGATGATCTCCCGCTGCTTCGCGACCAGCCCGTCGAACTGCGCCTGCAGCTCGCGGTAGCGCGGCGTCCAGTTCTCGGGCTTCTGGAGGTCGTCGATCTCGCCCCGCCGCAGCTTCTCGCGCATGAGGTCCATCTCGCGGCGCATCTCTTCTCGGAGCTTCTCCTGCTCCTCGATGATGCGGAGATCGGCCTGGATGTCCTTGGTGCCGATCGTCTTGCTGCCCTTGAACATCATGTGCTCGAACAGATGGCTGATGCCGGTGATCCCCTCGCGCTCGTTGACCGAGCCCACGCGGGCCATCCAGCCGGCGGCCACCGTCGGCGACTCGTGGCGCTCGAACAGAAGGAACCGCATCCCGTTGGTCAGCGTCAGCTCCTGTACTTCGATGCGCGGCTTTTCCGCCGCGACCAGGAGGCAGGGGGACAGGACGAGGATGAGGGCGGCGCGCAGGCGCCGGAAGCCATTCATGGCGTTGAACCTCTTCGGAGGCGAGGAGAAGCCGAGATTACCATGCCACGGGCCGATTTGCCGATTTGACGGGGCCTCTCGGGGGTGCATAATCTGTGAGTTCCGTGAGGATCTGGCGGGTCGCCGTGTCGGCCGGCGCGCTGACTCTGACCCTTGCGGGCGCGTGGGCCCAGGAGCCTCTCCCCTCCGAGGACGAGCGCCCGGCGGGTCCGGAGGAGGCCGTGGCTCCGGCGCCGGGAGCGGCCACGGTCTCCCTGGCCCAGGCCGTGGGGATCGCCGCCAAGAAGAACTTCGGCCTCCTCAGCGCCGCCGACAGCGTGCAGGCCGCCCGTTTCAACTACTCCGCCGCCCGAGCGCAGTTCTACCCACAGCTGGTTCCCCGCTTCCAGCGCTCCTCGCAGGAGTCGAGCTTCGGCGTGGACGCGTCCCAGCGCCTGCCGTGGACCGGCGGCTCCCTCAGGGTCACCACCATCCTCGGCTCGCTCCCCGGCTCGGAGCTGCCCGTCACCCGATCGAGCCGGATGGACCTGGTGCTGAGCCAGCCGCTGCTGCGCGGCTTCGGCCCCAACGCCGCCCACTACGCGCTGCGCAACAGCCGGCGCTCCACGCAGGCGCAGGAGCGCTCCTACGAGCTCAGCCGCCAGCGGCTGGCGGTGGACGTGGCCCGGGCCTTCTACCAGATCGTCCAGCAGCGGCAGCTCCTCTCGGTCAGCCGCCAGAGCTTCAAGCGCAGCCAGAGCCTGCTCCACGCCTCCGACGCGCGCCTGAAGGTCGGCCTCGTGAGCAAGCTGGACGTGTTCCGGGCCGAGCTGCAGGCCTCGCAGGCGCAGGATGCCATGGTGCGTTCGCAGGCCGCCCTCGAGACCGCCCTCGAGCAGTTCCGGGTGCTGCTCGGGCTCTCGCCGATGGAGTCGCTCGAGCCGGAAGCCGTCACGCTGGAAGATGAGCTGGCCGACGACGAGGAGCCGCTCGAGGTCCTGATCGAGCGGGCGCGGGGACGGCGTCTCGAGCTGCAGGAGAGCCGCGACCAGGTGCAGGACGCGGAGCGCTCGTTCTCCCTCGCCCGGCAGAACCTGCTGCCCCAGCTCGACATGAACCTGTCCCTGACCCAGGGCGGGCTCGGCACCACCTTCGCGAACGCGTTCGGCACCGACCGCCGGGTCAACGTCTTCTTCAGCGCCTCGTACCCGGTCGAGCGCTCCACCGAGCGGGCGAGCAGGGCGGTAGCCGAGATCGAGGTCGCGGCCCGCACCCGCAGCGTCCGCCAGCAGGAGCTGCAGGTGGAGGGCGAGGTGCGGGCGGCCGTGCGCGAGCTGGAGCGCATCCGCAAGAGCGTCGAGCTGCAGAAGAAAGGGGTGGAGGTCGCCGACCAGCAGCGCCGCCTGGCCACCCTGCGCTACCAGCGGGGGCTGGGCTCCAACTTCGACGTGGTCGACGCGGAGGGCAGCCTGGTCCTCGCCCGCAGCGCCCTCGTGAACCTTCTCACCAGCTACCGGGTGGCCCGCATCGAGCTGCAGCGCGTGACCGGCCAGCTCGACGTGGACGAGGAGTTCAAGTGAGCACCTTCCTCGGCGTGCTCGGCGGCGGGCGGTTCGCGCGCGCTCTCACGCAGGCCTGGGCACGGGCCATGGGCGCCGGTCGCTCCGTCGCGGCCGAGGCGCGGTCCTGGCTGCGCCGCGACGCGTGGACGGCGGAGAACCTGCGCGCCGCGGCCGCCACGGCCCGGCGTCATCCGCGGCGCACGGCGCTAGCCCTGGCCGCGGTCGCCCTCCTGGCCTCCGTCCCCGCGGTTCTCCTCACCGGCGGTGCCCCGCCGGGCGTGGCCACCTCCGAGGTCCGCGAGGGTCCGTTCCGCGTCTCCATCGTGGAAGCGGGGACGGTGCAGGCCTTGCGGTCGGTCACGTACTCGTCCGCCATCCAGAGCAACCAGGCCAAGATCGTGGCCCTCGCGCCGGAAGGCAAGCTGGTGGAGAAGGGCGACATGCTCATCCTCTTCGACGCGGCACCCTTCGAAGAGGAGATCCGGCGCAGCCAGGCCCAGCTCGCCCAGGCCCAGGCCGACCTGTCGAAGGCGCGGGAGGACCTGAAGCTGCAGGTGATCCAGAACCAGGAGGACCTCGCGGCCGCGCGCCAGAAGGTCGAGAGGAGCGACCTCGAGCTGAAGGACGTGCAGGAGGGCAAGGGCAAGCTGCGGGAGGAGGAGGCCCAGGCCGCGGTGGCCAACGCCGATCGCGAGCAGCAGAAGGCCCTCGGCGCCCTCGAGGACCTGAAGCCGCTGCTCGCCGAGGGCTTCATCACCAAGCAGGAGCTGGAGCGGGCCGAGCAGGTGGTGGCCCGGGCCCGCGACGACCTCGCCCTCGCCGAGCGCCGGCGCGACTCGCTCGTCAAGTTCGGCCGGCCCCTCGAGCTGTCGCAGGCCCGCGCTGACGCCATTCTCACCAAGGAGAGCCTGCGCCAGCTCGATTCGGCGGCCGCGTACCGACGCGAGCAGAAGCAGGCGGCCATCTCCTCCGCCGAGAGCCGGATCCAGGAGGCGGCGAGCAAGCTCGCCCTCGCCCAGCAGCAGCTCGCCCGCACCGAGGTGCGGGCCGACGTGCCCGGGATCGTGGTCTACCGCGACGTGTTCTTCGGCTCGGAGCAGCGCAAGCCGCAGGTGGGGGACCAGGTATGGGCGAACCAGCCCCTCCTGATCCTCCCCGACATCTCGAAGATGGTGGTGGAGACGCGCGTCCGCGAGACCGACATCCACAAGGTGGAGCGCAACCAGGGGGTGAAGGTGCGCGTGCAGGCCTATCCCGACCTCAAGCTGACCGGGCGGGTGAGCCTGGTGGGGACGCTGGCCCAGGAGGAGAAGGAGCGGCGGGGCACGAAGTTCTTCGCGGTGACGGTCCAGATCGACGGCTCCGAGGCCCGCCTGCGGCCGGGGATGACGGCGCAGGTGGAGATCCAGGTCCAGGAGCGCCCGCGCGCCCTCTTCGTGCCGCTGCCCGCGGTGTTCGAGAAGGACGGCCGCAGCGTCTGCTACGTGGTGCGCCGCGGCCGCCTGCAGGCCCAGGAGGTGGTGACCGGTCCTTCGAACCAGGACTTCGTCGTGATCGACAAGGGCCTGCGCGAGGGCGACCGGGTCGCGCTGCGAGATCCGGGCGCTCCCCCCACGGACTTCGGCTCGCTGACCTCGCCCTAGGCGGCATTGCCGAACCTGGTCCTGACGTGCCCGTCGTGCGGCCAGAAGATCTCGCCCTCGGTCGGGGAGTGCCTCTACTGCCCACCTCCGGTTTCGGCAGGGCCGTCCCGCAGCCCGAACCCCTTTTCCCCCCACCCGACCGAGACCCCCGCGTCGACGGCCGAGCCCACCGCGGCCCAGCTCCTCCTGGTGGCGGAGGAATGCCTCGTCCGCGCCCAGCCCGACAAGGCCGCCGACCTGGCGGGCCGCGCGCTGCATCTCCGGCCGGACAGCCTGGAGGCGAAGGCGCTGCTCGATCGCGCTCGGCGCCAGCTCGCGCGGCAGCGGCGGCGCGGCCGGCAGGAGGAGCGGCTCAAGGAGGCGGAGCGGCTGCTGGACGCGGGCGATCTGGCGGGGGCGGAGACGGTGGCGGGCTCGGTGCTGACGCGGGTGCCGGGCCACCCGGAGGCCCTCGCGCTTTTCGGGCGCGTGAAAGGGCGCCGGCTGGCCAAGGGCGACGCCGAGGCCGAGGCCGAGCAGGATCTTGCGCGGCTGGCCCAGGGGCAAGCCCGGCGCGCGGCGGAGTCGGCGCGGGCGGCGCGGGGCGCGGGCTGGGACCGCAAGGCGATGCTGGCCCTCGGGCGCGGGCTGCGGGTCGTCCCCGACGATCCCGAGCTCATCGGTCTGTGGCAGGAGACTCAGCGCGCCCTCGGCGAGCAGGAGCGCGCCAGGTCACGGCGGCGCGCGGCCGACGGGCAGGTGCGCGCGGCGCTCGACCTGATGAAGGAAGGTCGGCTCGATGAGAGCCTCGAGGCGCTGCGCTCGCTGCTGCGCCAGGACCCCGACCACCCCCGCGCGCAGGCCGCGATCCAGGAGGTGCGGCAGGCATGGGTCGCGCGCTCAGCGCGCTCCACGCCCGCGGCGCCCGCGGCACCGGTGACGCCCGCCGCGACCGTCGCGCGGGCCCCCGCCCCCGCAGCGCCGGTCGCTCCGGTGCCCGTGCCGCCGCGGCCGACCTCCGCCTCGGCCGCCGAGCCTCGGCCGATTGCGCCTCCTCCGCCGCCCGTCCCGCCTCCCCCCGCCGCTTCCCGGCCTTCGCTGCTCGGGCCCGACGAGATGAGGCGGCGGGCGGCGATCGGCGCGTCCATCGTCCCCCCGGCTCCGGCCGCGCCACCTCCCCCGGCTCCGGCCGCTTCCTCGCGGGTCACTCCGGTGCCCTTCGTCCCCGCGCCGCCGGCTCGGCCGCCTCTGGCTCGCGCGGCCGCCCCGCCGCCGGAGGTCGCACTCCGGCGATCGCGGAAGGGCACGCCGCTGCTCCTCGTCCTCGGGTCGGCGGCCCTCATGGCGGGCGTGCTCCTCGTGCTGACGTCACGTCCCGGCGGGCGCGTCACTCCGGCCGCGAGGGCCACCGCCGCGCCGCCGCCTCCGACGCGGGTGGCCGTGCCGGAGACGCCGCCGCCGGCCGGTCCGCTGGCCGGGGCCGATCCCGAGGTCCGCCAGGCGGTGGAGACGACGCTCGCCGCCTACGCCCGCGCCCTGGAGTCGCAGGATGCCCAGCTCCTGGCCCGCGCCCGGCCCGATCTCGCGCCCGCCGAGCGGGAGCGGCTCCTCGCGCCCTTCCGCGGCGCGATCAACGTGGCCACCGACCTGCGGGTGCTGGACGTCATCCCCCGCCGCGGACTCGTGATCGTCCCCGTGCTGCGCACGGACGTGATCGTCGGCGGGCGGGGAGCGCCGACCGCGCCGGTGGAGGAGACGCTGCGCTTCGAGCAACGCGACGGCGCCTGGCGCCTCGCTGCCCGCTGAGGTGGCTCCGCTCGTCGAGCTGAGGAGCGTCGGCAAGTCCTTCCCGCGCGGCACCGTCGAGGTGACGGCCCTGCGCGAGGTCAGCCTTTCGATCGAGGCCGGCGACTCGATGGCGGTGATGGGACCGTCGGGGTCGGGCAAGTCCACGCTGCTCGCCATCCTCGGCTGTCTCGACCGGCCGACCCGCGGCGAGTATCTCCTCGACGGCCGGGAGGTGTCGAGCCTGGGCGACACGGAGCTGTCCGCGCTGCGCAACCGGAGGATCGGATTCGTGTTCCAGTCCTTCCACCTGATCCCCCAGCTCACGGTGGCCGAGAACGTGGAGACGCCGCTCCTCTACGGCGGGGTGCCGGAGCGGGAATGGCCCGGGCGGGTGCACGCCTGCCTGGAGAAGGTCGGGCTCGATCACCGCTCGAGCCACCGCCCCTCCGAGCTGTCGGGAGGCGAGGCCCAGCGCGCGGCGATCGCCCGCGCCCTCGTCACCGAGCCCCAGATCCTGCTCGCCGACGAGCCGACCGGCAACCTCGACACCGCCACCGGCGAGGAGGTCGCGGACGTCTTGTGGGGGCTGCACCGCGAGGGGCGCACCGTCGTCGTCGTGACCCACAACGAGTCGCTCGCCGGCAGCGCGCAGCGGCTCGTGCGCCTACGCGACGGCCGCGTCGAATGAGCCCCCGCGCCCTGCTCCGGCTCGGGCTCCGCGGCCTGCTGCTCCACAAGCTGCGCTCCACGCTGTCGATCCTCGGGGTGGTGTTCGGCGTGGCGGCGGTGGTGGCGATGTCCTCGGTGGGCGAGGGGGCGCGGCGGGAGGCGCTCGAGCAGCTCGGCGCCCTGGGCATGGACAGCGTCACCCTGCGCGCCCGGCGGCCGGTTCCCGCCGGCAGCTACGGAGCGCTACGGCTGCGGGACGCGGATTCGCTCGCCCAGGTCGTGCCCCACGTCGTGGCCACTGCCCCCGTGCGTGAGGCCGACCTCACCGCGGAGGCCGGCGGCCGGCGCGCGGACGCGGTGGCGGTGGGGACCACCCCCGACTACGTCCAGGCCGCGCGGCTGGCGATCGCGGACGGCCGTTTCCTCGCTCCCCTCGACCTGCGCGACCAGAAGCGGGTGGCGGTGCTCGGGGCGTCGGTGGCCTCGGCGCTGTTCCCCTTCGGCCCCGCCTGCGGGGAGCGCATCCTCCTCGGCGGCGACTGGTTCGAGGTGGTGGGCGTGCTGCAGGGCCGCGCCTCCGCCCGGGGACGGGCCACGGCCATCCGCACGCGCGACGTCAACCGAGCCGTCTTCGTCCCCCTGCCCGCCCTGGACCGCGGGTCCGACCCGCGCCGCGACGGCGTCGACGAGATCGTGCTCCGCGTCGACGACCCGCGCCACGTCACTTCCGCGGCCGAGGTCGCCAAGTCCATGGTGGAGCGCTCGAGCCCCGGCGCCGCCTTCGACGTGGTGGTCCCGCGGGAGATCCTGCGCGCCCGCGAGCGCACGCAGAGGATCTTCAACGTCGTGACGGGCGCCATCGCCGCCATCAGCCTCCTGGTCGGCGGCATCGGCATCATGAACATCATGCTGGCCAGCGTGGCCGAGCGGACGCGGGAGGTGGGCATCCGCCGCGCCCTGGGGGCCACGCAGCGGGACGTGGCCGCGCAGTTCCTCACGGAATCCTCGCTGCTCACCGCGGCCGGGGGCGTGCTCGGGGGACTGCTGGGGATGGCGGGGGCGGGCCTGATCCAGCGCTTGGCCGGCTGGCCCACGGCGCTGTCGCCGGTGATGCTGTTCCTCGCCCTGCTGACCGCCCTCGCCGTGGGGGTTGGCTTCGGGTCCTACCCCGCGTGGCTGGCGGCTCGATTGGCCCCGATGGACGCGCTCCGGCACGAGTAGCGAGCCGAGCGTTGCCTCTCAACGCAGAGGCCGCGGAGGAACGCAGAGGCCGCCGAGAACGAAACGGAACCAGAAGCAATCAGTAACGGGAGGGCGCGGGGATATAGCGCGGGCGCAGCGGAGGGGCGCGGAGGGCCTTCGGAGTTACGGAGTCAGGTCTTCGCGGAACCGCTCGCACAGGTCCACGAGCGTCTTCACGCCGAAGCCGAGGGCGCCGGCCTCGTAGTACTTCCAGTCCTTGTCCCGAAACATCGGCCCCGCGATGTCGAGGTGCGCCCACTTGGTCGAGGCGGGGACGAACTCGCGCAGGAACAGGCCGGCGGTGATGGCCCCCGCGAGGCCGGCGGAAGCGATGTTGTTGATGTCGGCGTAGGGCGTCTTGAGCGCCTCGCGGTACTCCTCGACGAGGGGCAGCTCCCAGAACGCCTCGCCGTGGTTCTCGCCCGAGCGGATCACCCGCTGGACGAGATCGCGGTCGTTGCCCATGATGCCGGCGACGCTGGGCCCCAGGGCGCGCACGCAGGCTCCGGTGAGGGTGGCGATGTCCACGATGTGGGTGGCGCCCTCCTCGCCCGCGCGGGCGAAGCCGTCGGTGAGCACCAGGCGGCCCTCGGCGTCGGTGTTGTCCACCATGATCGACTTGCCGTTCTTGGCCGTGAAGATGTCGCCCGGGCGCTGCGCGTTCGCGTCGGGGAAGTTCTCCGCGCAGCAGAGGATCCCGACCACCTTGACGTCGGGGCGGATCTTCCCCAGCGCGCGCATCGTGAGGAGGACGGCGGCCGCCCCCGCCATGTCGCCCTTCATCTCCCACATCTTGTCGCCGGGCTTCAGGCTGATGCCGCCGGAGTCGAACGTGATGCCCTTGCCCACCAGCGCCAGCGTGTCGGCCGAGGCCTTCGGGGGCCGGTGGCGGAGGATCGCCATGCGCGGCGGGTGCGCGCTGCCCGCCCCTACCCGGAGGCAGCCCTCGTAGCCGCGGGCCTTCAGGCCGGCGGGGTCGAGGATCTCCACCTCGAGGTCGACTTCCTTCGCGATCTCCCCGGCCCGGTCCGCGAGGTACTCGGGAGTCACCACCGACCCGGGCTCGTTGATGAGCTCGCGGGCGAGGTTGACGTTCTCCGACACCCACGCATAACGGGCCTTGCGGGCCTCGGCGTCCGCCTGGTGGTCCGGGTGGACCAGCAGCACGAGCTGCAGCTCCCGCTGCAGGAACTCGTCCTTCTCCTGCTTGTAGCGGTCGAAGGTGTAGGCGCCCAGCACCGCCCCCTCCACCACCTTGCCGACGAGCGGCGCCGCTTCGGCGGCGTTGACCGCCACCCCCACGCGCGGGAAGCGGCAGTCGCGAGCCAGCCGCAGGGCGCGGGCGGTGAAGGTCTTCACGTTCTCCCAGAGGTTCCAGCCCTTGAGGCTGGGGCTCCAGTAGGCCACCAGCGCCTTCGGGTTGGCGCCTTCGGGCAGCGTCGCGAAGTACTCGCGCTTGAGGGTCTTCTCCGCGAAGCCGGCCGCGGCGCGCTGCAGGTGCGCGTTGACGGTGGGGTCGTCGAAGCGGTGGAGGGTCTTCTCGGGATCGAGGACCACGACCAGGAGGTCGAGGGGGTTCTGGCCGAGGGGCGAGAAGGAGAGCTTGACGTTCATTCCGCTCGCGGAGGCGCCGGCGCCGCACCTGGACGCAAAGGGGGAGTCTATACTGCGGACGTGGCGCGCCACAAGGTCGCGGTCTGCGGCGTGCCGACCGCCTGCGGCGCTCGGGGGCCGGGCGTCGAGCGCGCTCCCTTCGCGTTGCGCGAGGCGGGGCTGCTGAGGCTGCTGAGGGAGCAGGGCGCCACCGTCGTCAACCTCTCCGACCTGTCGCTCTTTCCGTACCGCGACGACGCCGAGCACCCCCGTGCCCGAAACGCCGAGGTGGTCGCATGCGCCCTGCGCGCGACCGCCGACGAGATGACGCGCGCGCTGTCGGAGGGCTTCACCCTCGTGCTGGGGGGAGACTGCACGCTGGCGGCGGCGGTCGCGGCAGGGGCGCGGACGGCCCGCGGCGAGCCGGTGGGCCTCGTCTACCTCGACGCCAACGCCGACCTCAACACGCCGGAGACGACGCCGTCGGGCTGCCTGGACGGCATGGCGCTCGCCCTGGCTCTCGGCCGTGGGGCCGAGCCGGCGCTGGCCGCCCTCGGACCCGCTCCTGCCGTCCAGCCCGAACACGTCGCCCTGGTGGGCTTCCGCGAGCTGGATCCCGGCGAGCGCGGCGCCCTCGGCGAGCTGGGCCTCGCGCTGCCGGCCTCCGCGGCCCGCAAGCTCGGCATGCGCGTGACCGCCGCCCTCGCCCTGGAGGGAGTGGAGAACGGCGACGGCCCGGTGGTGGTCCATCTCGACGTGGACGTCGTCGACCCCGCGGAGATGGCGGTCACGAACGTCCTCACCCCGGGTCCCGCGCTCTCCCTGGCCGAGGTCTCCGACCTGGTGACCGCGCTCCTGGCTTCGCCCCGCGTGGTGGCTCTCGACATCGCGGAGTACAACCCCGAGCGCGACCCCGAGCGCGTCAACGCACGCAAGCTGGTGGACCTTCTCGTGCGGGCGGTGGCGCGGCGGCTGCGGACCTAGACGCGGTCTTGCCGGACGACGGCCGGGGGCGTATTCTCGCCGCGTTCCCTCCAGGAGGTGCGTCCGTGCTGCGCAAAGCCCTGAGTGGCGTGCTTGCTTTGGGGTTGCTGGGAGCTCCCTCGCCCACGACGGCCCAGTCCGCTCCTTCCGACGCGGAGCTCGTGAAGGGAATCCGCCAGGTCGACGAGGGCGACTACGACGCGGCCATCGTGACGCTGGACGCCGCGTCGCGCCGTCTGGCCGGCGACCCCGGCCGGGTGGCCGACCTCTCCCAGGCCTACCTCTACCTGGGCATCGCCTACGTCGGCAAGGGCCACGAGGCGGTGGCCAAGGCGAAGTTCCGGGAGGCCGTGCGGCAGATCCGGGACCTGGTCCTCAGCACCGACAAGTACCCCCCGAAGGTCATCGACCTCTTCGAAGCGGCCCGGGACGAAGTGAACCGCACGAGCGCGCCCCAAGCGGCGCCCGCGCCTGCCTCGGCCGCGCCGGTGTCCACGGCGCCGAAGAAGACGGGCGGCTCGCACAAGGGCCTGATCATCGGGGGCGTTCTTCTCGCCGGCACGGGCGCGGCGGTCACGCGCTTCCACCCCGCCGTCAACGGTGACGCGAGCCCGTACCGCTACTCGATCGAGTCGCAGGACCTGCTGCGC
>Ga0184612_10000969_pt1 | contig 13768 bp, 14 predicted proteins | sample PLM3_60_coex_FD_133163 | JGI IMG/M metagenome (GOLD analysis project Ga0184612, IMG submission 133163) | Groundwater sediment microbial communities from an aquifer in East River, Colorado, USA - PLM3_60_coex | ecosystem: Environmental > Terrestrial > Soil > Riparian zone | place: USA: East... | reverse complement strand
TGATCAAGTGAAAATAGGCAAAAGGCGTGAGGCACGAGGCGAGAAAAAAAACATGAAGAAGAGAATCACTCTCTGGCTGCTGGCAACTCTTTTTCTGGCAAATGTTTCGCTTGCCGACGCGCAGCAGACAGGGAAAGTCCCCCGCATAGGTTTCCTGGATAATAGCACTGCTTCTGGTACGGCAGGGCTTTTGGAGGCGTTCCGACAAGAGCTGATCAAGCTTGGATGGATTGAAGGAAAAAACATCACCATCGAGTATCGGTTTGCCGAGCAAAAGAATGAGCGTCTGCCGGAGCTAGCGGCGGACCTGGTTCGTCTAAAGGTTGATCTGATCGTGGTCTCAGGGGGACCGGGGCCGTTAGCGGCCAAGAGCGCCACCACTACGATCCCCATCGTGATGGCGAGCGTTGCGGACCCCGTGGGTGCAGGTTTGGTTGCCAGTCTGGCACGGCCGGCCGGCAACGTCACCGGGAACGCGAGTTTATCGCCCGAGCTAAATACCAAAAGGCTAGAGATACTCAAGGACGCAATCCCCCGACTCTCACGAGTTGGGCTTCTGCGATCGTCGGGAGACAGCATATTACTAAACCCCCAAATGAAAGAGCTCACGCCTGCGGCGCTGGCATTGAAGCTAAACTTAGAAGACATCACGACTCAACCCGACGCCAAAGGTTTAGAGAGCGCCTTTCAAACCGCAAAGCAGAAGCAGGTGGGTGCGATTATGACGCCCGCCGGTCGCCGCTTTTTCGCCGAAAGAAAGCGGATCGTGGAGCTTGCAGTCAAATACCGGTTACCGGCTATTTACCCAGAGAAGGGGTTTGTCGATGAGGGCGGCCTCATGTCCTACGGGGCCGACTACGATGACCTTTATCGGCGTGCGGCTGTTTACGTGGACAAAATTTTGAAAGGTGCCAAACCGGCTGACTTGCCGGTGCAGCAGGCAACGAAGTTTGAGTTCGTGATCAACTTGAAAGCAGCGAAACAGATCGGACTGACACTCTCGCCGGAATTTCTCTCGCGGGCGAATAAAGTGATCAAGTGATGGCAGAAAAACAAGCGGCGATGCCAGGATTGAACTGATTCTCCGTCTATCAAAGTTTGAGTATCCGTGTCAGCAAATCCGCCAAGCGGTATCCCGCCAGAACCATCCTTCTCTCGGCCACCGGTTTCGCCGTCGTGATATAGCCAGCCGGCAGCACGGTGGCGACTTGTAGGTCCGCGCAGTCACTTGCATGACCCTTCGGCGTCCCTCGAAACGTGCCGTTCCTATAAGCGATAGTGGCCCCCTGAGTGAAACTTTCTTTGGCCCAAATCTCAACATCCGTGTTGCCTAGCTCGGTGAGATTGCTCTTGGCGAAGTCGGGCCGGTTTCGGAGCGCCGTGGCAAGGTTCAGTAGCCATTGGGAGAGATACGAGTTGCATCTTTAGCACACGAGCAGTACAAGGTAATCAAAGGGAAATAACGAAGGAGGGTTTTATGGAAGAGGTGCCTGAAGTGGCGGCGCTGTTTGGCATGAAGGCCGATCTGGGTGGAATTTCCCCGATTGAACGTTTGCTGAATGAGTTTGAAGCGCACGAAATGAAAGAAGAAAAGTCGCTTGAGCAGTACAAGGAACTAATGGGAGACCTGCCGAACCCAGTCACAAAGTTTCTTTTGCAGCTCATCATCTCGGACGAGGAGAAACATCGTGCAGTGATTCACGCGATGGTCGCGACTCTCAAGGGTAGCCTGACGTGGACTAAACCGGAAGGAAGTCTGGAGAGCACGCGCGAGCACTCCAAAACTTACGATCGGCTTCGCGCAATTACCGAGGAATTCATCGAGCTTGAAAAAGAGGGCATCCGGGAATCCAAGAGGCTTGTAAAAGAAAGCAGCGGATACTACCATGGGGTGTTCAAAATTCTTTTGGACTCGATGATGCGAGATTCGGAAAAGCACATCGAGTTGCTTAAGTTTTTAAGGGCAAATTTGAAACAACCATGAGCAGCGCCTTGATCTCATAGGGCAAACGCCTCACAGCCATCCTTTTCAGTTCGATCCGGGAGCATAATATATACGGCCCTCTGATAAGCAAGGGCGGTCACCAAGAGTAGTCCGATCACTCCCTAGTATCAGTCTGACGCCGCCCTCTTTCTCTGTACTAGGCGGATAGGGTGATCAAATGACCGTCATAAAACCCACCGGTGGTACCAGGATTGGACTGATTTCTCCTACGACTCAACTCCACGATACTTGCCTGAGGCGTTGTACAGTCCATGCCTGGGGTGGCTTACGAAGTTTGACTCTGGCCTTGCGGAAGAACAAGATTGTGGGCAGTTAGTCGCTTCGAATCGGCTCCGCACGGTTTAGTCCAACCCGTTGACACTGCCACGACCTCTGTGCAACTTGATTGCTCCCTGGCTTTAGGGATAAAACGCTATAAGTTAGCCCGTATCAGTCCGTATAGCGAGGCCTTTTGTCAGAAAAGTCAACTCCAGTCGCCGTCACCGCCGCCGAAGTCCCAGCCCGAAGCAGGCCCTCCGTCTATCCTGAGCCGTTTGCATCGCGGATGGTGGGCAGGGAGAAGCGCCAACTTGGCGATCTATTTGGTCTCAAAAACTTTGGCATAAACCTCACCCGCCTGGCTCCCAATACAGTTTCCGCCCTTCGTCATGCTCATACCAAGCAAGATGAGTTCGTATATATCCTGCAGGATCGACCGACGCTACACACCGACGAAGGTCGAACTCAGCTCTCTCCAGGAATGTGTGCGGGCTTCAAGGCGGGCACAGGCAACGGTCACTGCTTGATCAACGAAACTGCCGAGGAGGTCGTGTACCTCGAAGTCGGCGACAGAACGCCGGGAGACGAAGGAAGCTACCCAGACGACGATCTCAAGGCATTGCTCGTAGAAGGCAAGTGGAAGTTCGTTCACAAAGACGGTAAGCCGTATGTGTGAGGGTGTGGTTAATCGTCGAATGAGGGCTAACCCTTCAATCGAGGCGACAAACAACGGGCCACATCTTCTCGCTTCGGCCATGTCAGTGCCGCCGTTGTTTGCGCCTGATCTCAAACGTTAGACTTCAGTCCGAGCAGATGCATCTCGATAATCGGATCGCTACGATTTTCCGGGTCAGTTCACCAGGAGACACAGGAGACATGGAATGATGATCCAGAGGCTACGAGGAATTGTCGGCGTGCTCGGTCTCGCGCTGGTACTTCTGGGGTGTGCCCCTTCTTCGGCCCCGCGCCCTGCAGAAGTCAACGCGAAGCCGGCTCTACCGCCGGAACCTGTCGTGAATCATTCGCCCTCAGACGCACAGCCGGGTCAGAGGATCGAGCACGGCGAGTTGATCCTTGATGTCGATGAAGCGAGGAGGCAGCTGAATGCCCAGCACCATTCTTACAAGGTCCTGGAGACTCGAAGAGTGCCCGGGCCGTTCCAGCCGCCTGCGATGACCGACGTCAAGGACTTCGCACTTTCAAAGAGTGATCTGGACGTGATAAACCCAGGGCCAGGCGAGTACGTCCATGTAATGGAGGGACAGAGGCACGGCTATGACAACCTCACCATAGGTATCACTTATACGGCACCAGGCGGCGCTCCGCCGATGCACACCCACAAGGGCGAGGAATCCCATGTGCTCTTTGAAAGGGCAGAAGGTTCTCTACGCACTGGGCGACAAATTATTTGTCAAGGAAGGACCCTACATCGTCAACATTCCCCCTGGCGTGCCTCATTCGTTCCAAAACTTGGATGATGAGGTCGCGGAACTCGTCGTGATTTTTCCTAGCAACGTGTGGGAGTACGACGTTCTGGATTACTTCCCGTTTACGACTCCCGAAGCCAAGGTAATGGCGGAGGAAGCGAGACGAGCGAAGGCGCAATCTCAAGGCAAGTGAGGGGGCTTGCGTCGGGATCGCAGGCCGAACGGGGAACAAAGAATGGACAAAGCGTTTGCGGAGCACTTCGCAGCAGATTGGATCGAATCGTGGAACGCCCACGATCTAGACAGAGTACTGTCGCACTATGCAGATGACTTTGAGATGTCCTCGCCCGTCATCATTCAGGTCACTGGCGAACCCTCTGGAAGGCTATGCGGAAAGGCATCTGTCGGCGCGTATTGGAGCAAAAGCCTTACAGCTCATTCCCGATCTGCACTTTGAGTTGGTATCCGTTCTCGTAGGCGTCGGTAGCGTCACCATTTACTACAAGGGGGCAGGTGGTCGCCTCGCGGCAGAGGTCTTCTTCTTCGATGCCAATCAAAAAGTCTCAAGAGCCGTCGCACACTATGGCGTGTAGGCTTTGCCCTAACCCTTCGTTATGCGGCATTTGGTGAAGGTTTGTGACCGTACCGGTGTGGATGCTTCTGGGATTCGCGTTATGGACCGTGCTTCTGTTGCTGGCTACCGTGGGCGTATATCGCTGGAGCCGCATTCTGACGGGACGGGTGCCGGTAAGCAGCTTCCGGGCTGATCAGATTGAGGGAGCAGATTGGTACCTGCGCGCGATGCGGGCACATGCGAACTGTATCGAAAATCTTCCGGTTTTCGGCGCTATTGTTTTTGCACTCTACGTTGGTAATGTGGCGAGCACGTTGGTAGATGCGCTGGCAGCGACGGTTCTAATCGCCCGGGTTCTCCAATCGCTAGTGCACGTATGTCTCGTTCAAACAAACGCCGTGGCATCCGTGCGGTTCGCGTTTTTCTTCGTGCAGTTTGCCTGCTTTCTGTGGTTGGTTGGAATCATTGTCGTCACGCACACTGGAACCGCATAACCGGTAGCAGCGGACCGTGATGGATAAAGTGCCAACGCAAATGCGGCAGCGCGCGGCCGCTGAACCGGAACGTTAACCGTGTAATTGAACTGAATTCTCCAGACAACGCGCGCACGTCAGTTCGTGGCCGCGTCGTGTTTCGTCGCGGGTTAATCGCTGACCGTTCGACGGCGGCGACCAACGCGGTGCGCATCGCTGCGTGGGTGGTAGTGAAGCGGTAGAGGCGGGATGTAGAGTACTGGCTCGGGCCAAGACCTAGACGAGATAAAGAAAGAAGACGAGCGAAAGGGAGGAACGCATCATGCAGGTAGTAATCAGGGAGTATTCAGGAAAGGGAGCCAAAGAGTTGTTCGACGTGCTAGAGAGGAACAAGGCCGAAGTCGAAAGCGTGCTTCGATCAGTCAAGGGCCTGGTGAGCTATACACTTGCCCGTAGTGGTGATGGCGGGTTTTCGGTGACTGTGTGCCAGGATCAAGCCGGAATAGACGAGAGCGTTCAGAAAGCGAGAGACTGGGTGGCGAAGAATGCCGGGCACACGGGCGCCAGTGCTCCGCAGGTGTCGAACGCCACTGTCATCGTGCACCTGCAATAGTGTTTGGCTAGGATCTGAACAAGAACGCGTTGCTCTGTAATTGAACTGATTTCTCCCTCGGTTCAATGCTGCGATATTGCCTGAAGTGCCTCAAATGAATGAGGGCACTGGACCGCTGGCAAATTAGAGAGTTCTTTTGTGAGCATACCGACGCTCATTTAAGCTTGGTCGCTTCGATCGCGGCCTTGGCGCCGAAACCGACTGTGATCGGGAACGAAACGTGATGTCCCCGGGTGGTGATGTTGTCGTCGTGGACGGCAAAGGAGAAGTTGTAAACTTTCCCTTCATTCAAAGCTTTGTCATCGGGGTTAGTAAGTTTCAGCGGGCGGACCCACACGACCGTCCACATACCATCTTTCCAGGCTCCCGTTACGTTCTTGTTATCGGCGCCCGAGCCCTTAGCGCCTTCCTTGTTGAGCACGTACTCGGGGATGAGATCGCCTACTTTCCATCCGGCATTGGGATCAAAGGGGACCGCATTCTGGTCGCGTATCAGGGCGGTCGGTGTCTTGCGGATGTCGTCGGCGCTGAGCGCCTTTTTCCCGACCTTCTTCTCGTCATACATGAACCTCGGCTGGTGGGTTTTGGGGTCCACGTTTGATCCGAACGGGTTACCGCCGGCATCACTCAAGCGATATTCGAGCACGTAGCCGTCATCCGCCATGCCGACCGGATTTGAGCGGTGGGCGCGCCACTGCATCAAGTCGAGAAAACCTCCGGCCGCCTTTATTTTGGCAATCTCATCCGGGCTCTTGCCCTTGTCCCAGGATGCGTCCGCGTCTGTGCGAGTCGAGGGCAGGTACTTGCGCACATCAATCTGTTTCAGCGCCTGGTACAGCGGATTCGCCTCAACCTCGGTCCTGGTCGCAAACTTTGGGTTGTCGCGTTCGCCATTGTGGCAAGTGAGCCAGCAGCCTTGGTTTGCGAAGGCTGGCACTCCCCCGTCGTCGATCATGATCGAAAAGCGATCTTCGTAGATTCCCGATTGCTCGCCCTTCTGGACAACTGCATCGAGTTTCGGAAAGCCGTACGGTTTCCATTCCTTGCCGTCATAGCGCACGAATGGATGCGCTTCGCCCGGATACGGATTTCTGGTCTTCCACTGCGCGCGGAAATACGCATTCTCGTTGTCATAGGCAATTTGAAGATTCAGCTGGATGACGCCGTTCTTGCCTGCAACGGGCGTGGGTTCCAACGGGTTTGCCGTAACCAACTTATTGCCAAGCTTCTCCTCGGCTCCGTTATGGCAAGTCAGACAGGCTCCTCCACCGGTGACCACCGGGGCGCCCGGATGAGCGGAGCTGCGTAGCCATTGATAGGTCGACTGCGCAGGATAGAAGAGCGTCACCGTCTTCGTGGGAACACTGTTCCAGTTAACAGTCGCAGGATCGGCCGCAAGAGAGGGTCCCGCAAACAGGATGGCGATGCCGATTGCCACTCGTGCTAATCTGAACGTTTTCATAATCTCTCCCTCCGTTTCAAACGGTATGTCTCGGCCAACGCGGAAACGCATATCATCAGTTTCCTAGGCAGCACAATATGTTTTGATGTTTATACTAATTCAAGGCGGATTACTGTCTAATATTAGACAGGTTTGTGGTGCACGGTGGCGATGGAAGGGTTCAATGGCTCGGTACGACCGCTGGAGAACTCGTGCATCGACGAAGGGTCAAAACTAAAGTCGGGGGCCCGGGGGGCTTTGGGCCAAGCGTTTGACTCTTGGGTATCTTGTAAATATCCAGTCGCCAAGGGCACGCTTTGGCAAATCAACAAAGATAATCACGCCCTCAAGCCGGGAACCGCGCGGCATGAGTTTGCGAGTTAAGTTTTGTGTTTTTCGGCAAAACAAACTGCGAGGCCGGGATTGAACTGATTTCTCCTTTCAATTAAATCGCTGCTAACGTCCAAAGTTCTTTAAAGGCCGCCGATCATTTCCAAACCCTGCGGCTGAATTCCGGTAGTTCATCGCGCAAGGAAGAGAACCCTATTACAGCAACAATAGATAGACCGATTTTAGTGCTGACAGTCTCGCTTCCAAGGCGACGCTAGTCTCTACCTCATCGACGAGACACCTGTGGCTTAACATAAAATAAATCGAATGAACGAAACAGGGCGTATCGCTGCTTTGTACACGCGCATCAGTAAGTGAAGCCGAACTTAAACGTCGCCTGATGCCGTTCGAAATTTGTGAGATCGAGCCGATCTGGATCGCCAGCGGCGCGTCCCGCAACCTGCGTGCCCCAAGCAGCAGCTATCCACCAACTGCCAGGGAGCTTGGCAAATACGCTTGGCCCGAGGAATACGGCATGACCGGCGAAGGCATTAAGGCCGAGCCCATCGTATGTACGCAAATAGAGAGCCTCCGTTCCAACGAAGATGCGGGGATGCACCCGCGTCATAACTGCGGTGGCGACACCAAAGGTCGATTCCCGGGACCAGACGCCGGTCGCCCGCGAGCGCGCTGCTTCAAACCCGTATAGAAAATTGACGGCAACGACGGTGTGGTCTGGTACGACTTCCTTATCCACCGCGACTGCCAGCTCCAACCCGTATTGACCGCCCGGTTCTCCACTCGTCTCGTCGATCCGACCCCACTGCGGCTCGGCAGCAACCGTAAGTCCGAAAATGGAATGCGCGCGGTCGAGAAAACGGTATCTCATATCGACAAACACGCCTTCGAACGAGCCCTGGCGGCGATTCGTGAACCCATTGACGCCGGCGATATTGTGATAAGCGAGGGAGCCGCCGATCGATAAGCGAAAGTTCTCAATCGGAGTAAATTCCGCTTCGAGGCCTTGTGACAAAGCGGTATACGAGCCCGTGCGCTTGCCGAATCGGCTGTTGGTTTCGCTCTCAAGCTCTCGTTCTCCAACCTCGCCAATATCGGTTCCAATGGCGAAGCCGAACAGATGTTCGGTATCGATTTCGCCGGCATAGACGACAATCGGAGCCAATGCCAAGATAGTGGCGATGGCTAGGATCGAAAACACGACAAAAACAAAGCTTATGCTTGATAAAAACGATCGTATTTTCATATACACAGTCTCCGAGTTGTACAGAGAAAGAGATCAGCTATCCGTCAAAGACAACCACAAACATCCAGCGCTGGCGGAAAATATTATCCGTTTTCCGGCCTGCGCCGTGATTGCTTCGGTGAGGAGAGAAAAGCAGAAACTAGATGAGAAAAACGAGATGGAATTTATAGATAGGAATCTCTTGTCTTGACAAGAGTTGCTCTTTATAGACCTGGTCGGTCGAGACGCGGCAGAAAAAGGATGGCGGAAAAGCCGCGGAATGAGCGGCCATAGTAGGCGCTATTAATATTGGTACCTCGTTGGATCTTATGTTAGCGGCTTGCCCGTAGTCTGCCAGCACACAATCGACTACCCTGTCCGTTTCCGAGCCGCGGTAGTGCTGGATCAATCCTACGTCTCCCGAGACATCAATTCCAAGAAGCAGGAGCCAGAAGGTAACGAATGACCCCGCTATGAACCTCCGAAACATAGCGGGACTATACGGGCGTGACCCAACACGTGTCAAGGCGATGTTCTTCTTAAACCGTCTTCCCAACGATCCGCTCATCATCCGGCAGGCCGGTTTTTGCCTGCTCACTCCGAAGCTTCGCTCACTGAAGGAGCTATTCCTCACCTTTAAAAAAATCGGCGCAGCAGCGAGCCGAAGTGCGATGCACGGCCGAAAGGAAAACTGACCATGGCCACCGCCACTGCCCTCCATTGGCCAAAGTCGGCGACCGACGAATGGGTGCAGGGTTCCGCCGAGTGACCGCTTAGCGCTGGATTATCTGCGGCCAATCAAATAGGTAAGAGGTGGCTGGCTATCTGGGGTATCATCTCGGTGGCTGGCTTGGTGCTGCATTGGCTACAAGCGTTTTTCTTCTTCCCGCATTTTTCTTGATCCTCGTGTCATCCTCTATAAGGAAATCACCTTCCTTCTGGGTGACTTGTGAAAATCACCGTACTGAACTACAACACGCAGTTCGCTGGAAACCAATGAAATCGTGGTAGCCGCACAAACTGAAGTGAAAACTCGACCCAAGGGCTGGCTCAACCGTACTGTGACCGGCGCCGGTATCACGAGCGCCCTGGGCGATTTTTGCTACTCCTACGACTCAAACCTCCAAGACGCGACTGACGCGTCCTTCAGTTCAATCTCAAGGTGGTCCTGGCCTTCTTATTTGACGAATCCCTGTCGCCTTTCGCCGTGTAAATCACACTCTCCTTATTCTCTATCCGCGTGTTGATAGATAACGCTCGAAACGAGGTGCGCAATGAAGAAGGCTGCGGTGCCATCAATCCTTGTTGTAGTGGTACTGCTTGCTGTTGCAGTCATAGCCGAGGCGCAGCCGCAGGCAAAGGTTTCTAAGATTGGCTGGCTCTCAGCCCGTCCCGCTTCAACCAGCGGTTGGAAAATTTGCTCGAACTGCAAAAAGACTAGGCTAAGTCTTTTGGTCTCTTATGTATCTTTCATCGGAGGGATTTCAAATAAGCCACGACGGCTTCGGCATCAGAGCGATTCAGACGGAATTGGGGCATCGGCGGGTCAGGTCTTTTACCATCACGCGTGAGTCCTTCCGTTAACAAACGAATACTTTGTTCTTCGGTATAGCCCGGCAAACCCGCGATAGCCGGGGCTTTCAAGGCCCATTTCATCTGCGGATACGGCGGTGATTTAACGGGAACAGGTGCGCCCCTGAGATATTCCGTTCGCTGAAGGTGCCCGTTTTCATCTCGGGGCGTATGACATTCGCCGCACAGGGCGACCTGTTCGACGATATATTTGCCCCGTCCAATCAAATCGCCGCCGCCAGCCTGGGACTTTGATTTGACTTGCGCATTCGTCAGGACAGCCGAAAACAGAAACAAACCTGTGAGCAGCACCGTTGCTTTGACTTCGCGCGGATTCATAACGATTCATTAAGGTTATATATCCAGACAGTTCAATCCTGCAACATTTCGTGCCTCTTTGAGGCTGGATATACCGGCGGGCTGATGTCCTACGGCGTGAGCATTAACGATTTGGTTCGGCGCGCCGCCACCTATAATGAGTAATATAAACTTAACTGAATTGTAACACTGAGCTGTTTACTGGCGTCGTTCAGTTTAATCCTGTGACGTAAAGGGTGTTGGCAGGCGGTTCGTAGTCCGGCGCATCAGTGATGAATTAACCCGCTCTGTGCAGATATATTGTATTGTGGTGGATTCGAGTCGTCGTGTTTGATAAGTTAGTGAGAGAGCGAGTAAATTTCCCAACGTCGTGATTCTTAGTTACCTCAATACACTGGTCAGTATACTCACTGGTCAAGTGGATTACTCATAGCAGAGGAAAGAGAGCGACCATGTTTCGAACGCTGTTGAGCTGCACGCTCGCGTTGCTTGTGGTATCGGCGACTGCCGACTCGCAGTCACCTTATGTGGGTCAAGAATCCCGAGAGATAAAGGCATTGTCGCCCCAGGAGATTTCCGACTACCTCTCGGGGAAGGGAATGGGCCTTGCCAAGGCGGCCGAACTAAACGGTTATCCAGGGCCAGCGCACGTCCTCGAACTCGCCGCACAGCTTGATCTGACGCCGGAGCAAAAGACCAAGACCGAAGTTTTGTTCAAGAAAATGCAAGCTCGCGCAATCCCTCTCGGCAAGGAGTTGGTCGAGGAAGAGCGCGCACTCGATCGCCTCTTTGCATCACATGCCGTAAATTCCGAAAGCCTGGGACAAGCTTTGGCTCGCATTGGACGGCTGCAAGGCCAAGTGCGCCAAGTGCACCTAGATGCGCACGTCGAGCAGACAGCTTTGCTGACGCCCGCCCAGGTCGAGAAATATAACCGGCTTCGCGGCTACGGAATGAGTAGTGAGCAAGAAACCCACCAACCACTACAGCACTGAGCCATCTAACCCTTATGCCATGCAGTCGACGCACAAACCGTGCGCGGCTGATGGCGAACGTTAGAGTGTAATTGAACTGAATTCTCAACAGTCTCGCGTGAGATCAAACTAAAACGAGGGGTAAGTCAAACGAGATGAGCAGAAGGTGAAAGCGTGGGAAATTAAGAACACCATCGACCTTGCCTTACAGCCGCGGCGCACACATACGGAGAGATTGAGCATAGAACTTCCCGAGGGAACGACTGCCACAGAGATTGAAGCCGCACTCACATATCCTCATCGTCCTGGCGAAGAGTTTGTCATTCACCGTGTTGTACGGAAGGTAGAATTCAGAAAATAATCCAACTCATCGCTATGGTTGCGGCGAGGAGCAAGCGGTTAAAGACAAACTTCACTTTTGCGTAAAGGCTGCTTCGGCCATGCTCACCTTGCGAATTGTTCAATCCGGGGCTCGCCGGGCACACTGAGTGACAAGCGTCAGCCCTGCAATTGAATTGAATTCTCCCTCGAACAAATCCTGGGCGGCGTTCGAATGACGAGTCAATCTCGTGCTGCGCCAGGACTTCTTACTTTGACGAATTCCTGTCGCCTTCCGCCGTGTAAATCACACTTTTCTTTACCTCTATCGGCGTGATAAACCTTCGGGAATGGACGGGAACTTGAGGTTATTAAAAATTGGAAACAGAACAAGATTTTCTCAATATTGATATAAGTTTTTAAGATTTACTCACTGATTTTATTGGGTTTTTTATTGGTACACATATTGCCCTCGTACTTGCTAGAGGGAGGGAGCGAATGGTTCCTTGCGGCGATGATGCAAGCAGTTTTGATTTCGGGCGCGATTGGTAGTTTAGGGAGGGCGCTCACACAAGAAACGCACCAGGGAAATGCAAAAGCGTCTCTCAACGATTCGAGAGATCCGATGCAAGTCTCCTTTAAACTTTTAGTGCGCGATTACTACCTTCTGTTGCGCAATATCCCAGAAGTATCTCCTCTCTACGCGTTTCTTAGAAATGGAGCGATAGTTAGCGATTCCAGCGGTTGCGTGATGGTTCAGATCCTTTGTAACCATGAGCAGCAGGCCAAAATACTTGCTTCTCTTGCTCAAAGGATCTGCTCTAGAGCTGTCAGCTCGATTGAAGAAGGCATCAAATCAGCTTCACCGAGAGCTTGAGAAAACGGTTTTGAACGGAGGCAAACCTGAGCTGCCCGAATCGTATGTTCTCGCTCTTAACTACGGCGCTCTCCGCGGCACCGGCTCCCATTTGTGGGGGGAGATGAAGGACTCTCGCTCACCAATGGCCTGCAGCCTACGCCCATCGAATGACTGCTCGCTCTTGATGGGCTTGATCGGCTGATTCTTAGACGGCATCGATACTAGGCGGGAGATGAGAAGCGAAAGCGCATTCGCCACGGTGCCGTAAACGCTTTTATCCCGCGGAGGGAAAGGAACGGCAGGATCAAATAGATTGAGCCACCGAAGATCGCAATTAAGTTATAGTTTTCTGACGCACCTTTGGTAGCAACCGGCTCTCTTCGGCCAGAAGCTGCAGTTTTTGATATTCCAAAGAATCACAGAGAACATACCGTGAGGTATACGGCTCACTGCAATATCCGCCTCGGCGAGGCTCTCTTCGAGGGGGCATTCGATCAACCAGTGCCGGATCTCTTCCGGCTTTTCCTCGGTCCTAACAGGTTTTGGAAGTGTCATCATCTTATCCTCCATTGTCTGAGGTGGCAAAAATCATGCCCTGCTGACCAAGGTATAGCACCGCGATTTTGGTAGTGGGTCTGCGATTATTTTGTCAATATTAGTAAAAAGGACAGGCGTATTTTCTCAACTCCTGGAAGCGGAGAGAAGGAGAAAAGCCCCCTGTCCCGGCGTTGATCACACCACCGGTAAGGGAGCCAAGACGTTTCACATCATCGCTTTAGACTTGCATCTCTAAGTCGCGCTTTCAGTTCGTCATCAGTTAACGTGCTTACGCTTCTTTCCTTTGCTGCACAGAATCCTGAAGGGAGCCAAGCCCGCCGATCTGCCGATCGAGCAACCGACCAAGTTTGAGCTCGTGATCAATCTGAAAACGGCCAAGCAGATCGGCCTGACGATTCCGCCGGAGGTGCTCGCGCGGGCGACCAAGTTGATCAAGTGACCGTTTCAAGCCGGCTGGAAAACGCCAGGATTGAACTGAATTCTCCATCAAACAAATCACGTGAGATATGCCTGACGTGAATTTTGGGAAATCTGACCGTTGTTAACTAGTTTGCTGGTACAACAAATAGAACTGTTGCGGTAGCGACTGAGCACAGGTTTCGTCGTGGCTGAAAAAATAAAAGAGCCCTCTCCTCTGAGGGGGCCCTTTGAAACCGTCGGCCGTAGGACGGTCTTTAATTTTCGAGCCGGCTGAATTTACGCAGCCTTGGACTCGATTGTCTTGCCGGCCTCGATCTGGATGGGGATCTTCTTCCCGGCAAGCTCAACGGGCAGCGGCACCACAAGCTCAAGAACGCCGTGCTCA